>WNGP01007241.1_pt1 | contig 13248 bp, 10 predicted proteins | sample 5407671 | NCBI WGS metagenome assembly WNGP01 (sample SAMN13153381, study PRJNA577476) | soil metagenome | isolation source: 40 cm soil or saprolite under Garry oak tree replicate 2 | place: USA:California | collected 2016-06-15 | reverse complement strand
CTCGATCACGATGCGGGCGCCGACCGACATCGCGTGGATCGGGCCCGCGATCTCGACCATCAGGCCGCGCACGCCCACCACGCGGCCATATATATTGACTCCGTCGATGTCGGCGATCTGCTCGGCAAGCGCTTTCATTGCGAAAACCTTAAGTTTCCGCGCTTTAGGGCGCTACCCTTAACCTCGTGTTTACCCGCATCGTTAATCATTGCGTCACTGTCTTTGGTGACTGAGAGCGCGCTCGACCGTCATAATGACGAGCTAGTCGCGGGAGTCGGTTAGGCCCGACCCTTAATGTGGAACCTGAACGCAAACGGATACAAAAATCTGCTTCGATGCAGTACCTTAGGGCGATTCGTTAAAAATTGCACTGAAAGACCTTGCAGACATGAATCAGATTTTGTTAACCATATGTCGTCAGGATCCGAATCAGTTGTTTCAAAGGCGTTTTGAGTGCCGCAGGTGCGGCCGACCTGACGCCCGGAGCGGCGACCACTAGGGGACTGGCATGCGCGTTTTGCTGATAGAAGATGACAGCGCCGTCGCGCAGTCGATTGAACTGATGCTCAAATCCGAGAGTTTCAACGTCTATACGACGGACCTCGGAGAGGAAGGCGTCGACCTTGGAAAGCTTTACGACTACGACATCATCCTGCTCGACCTCAATCTGCCCGACATGTCCGGCTACGACGTGCTCAAGCAGCTTCGGGTGTCCAAGATCAAGACACCGATCCTGATCCTGTCCGGCCTCGCCGGCATCGAGGACAAGGTCAAGGGTCTCGGCGTCGGGGCCGACGACTACATGACCAAGCCCTTCCACAAGGACGAACTGGTCGCCCGCATCCATGCGATCGTGCGCCGGTCCAAGGGCCATGCCCAGTCGGTGATCCAGACCGGCGATCTCGTGGTCAATCTCGACACCAAGACGGTCGAGGTCGGCGGCCAGCGCGTGCATCTGACCGGCAAGGAATACCAGATGCTGGAGCTGCTTTCGCTCCGCAAGGGCACCACGCTGACCAAGGAAATGTTCCTCAACCATCTCTATGGCGGCATGGACGAGCCGGAACTGAAGATCATCGACGTCTTCATCTGCAAGCTGCGCAAGAAGCTCGCCAACGCTTCCGAGGGCCGCAATTTCATCGAAACCGTGTGGGGCCGCGGCTATGTGCTGCGCGAGCCGCACGAGGTCGAAGAGCGCATTCCCGCCTGATCGACCAGGGTTTACCCGAGGGCCCGTCAGGCTCTCTCCTCCCCGACTGGACCCCGCCGCAAATGGCGGGGTTTTTGTTTGGGGATTGAACCGCCTGTTCTGATGCGCCGACGGACGGATCGTGCGAGCTTAAGGCTTGGACGACTCGGGGCGCGCGCTAAATGATCCTGCAATCTCTGGCCGGGCTGCCGGCGTTCCTGGTCTATTTCTGCACCGCCATTATTGCCGTCGTCGCTTACCTGTTGGTCTACACCCGCGTCACCCCGCATGACGAGTTTCAGCTGATCCGCGACAACGATCCGGCGGCGGCGATTGCGCTCGGCTTGAGCCTGCTTGGTTTCGTGCTGCCGGTGGTCAGCGCCATTGCGCATGCCGCCAATGTGGTGGATTGCCTGATCTGGAGCGCGATCGCGCTGATCGTTCAGATCGTGGTCTATTATATCGTCAAGATACCGGTGCCGAACCTGTCGGCGCGGATCGCGGCGGGCGAACTGGCGCCGGCGATCTGGCTCGGGCTGTCATCGCTTGCCGCTGGCGCCCTCAATGCCGCCTCGATGATCTCTTGATCATGGCAGCGAAACCAAACCCGGAATTCGGACGGCGCAAGCCGCTCGCGATCAAGCCGGTTGCGGTGCAGCCGGCAACGCCTGTGAAACGCTCGCATCACGTGGCGCTGCTGCTGATGGGCAGCTTTGCCATTGGCGGCGGCGCCTACGCGCTGATGCCGCGCGAAAATTGCCAGCCGGGAATGGCGGCGCCGACCGGCCGGAGCGATGCCGAATGCGCAGCCCGCGGATCCTCATCCAGTGGCGGCCACGGCTCCTCGGGCGGATCGTCGCGCTCGAGCTTTTTCAGCGGCGATTCCTCGTCCAGCCATTCGTCATCGAGTACGTCATCGGATTCCGGTTCGGGCGGCGTGACGCGCGGCGGCTTCGGCTCGTTTGCGCATGCGTTCACTTCGCATTTTTCCGGTGGCGGCTGAAAAAGGCCACACTGGCCCCGCGCCGCACGATGCTGTGAAACGGTCCGCTTTCGCTTGCCGGGTTGGCTTTGAACGGAGATGATCGGCCGTTCTCATTCAACAGCCGGGGATCGCAACATGAAACGTTCGCGCCGTGTGGTCTTGACGCTGATGGGCACTGCGGCGGTCAGCGCCGTGTCGATGGGTTTCGTGCGGCGCAACGCCTGCGGACCCGACCAATGGCCTGACGCGTACGGCCGTTGGCCGGAGAATTGCCGAATCCGCTACGGCGGTTTCGGCGGCGGCGGATTTCACTTTCATGGCCATGGCGGTCACGGTCATGGCCATGGCGGTCACGGTGGTTAGCGCTTTGCCGTCAGACATACGCTAGCGCCTCTCCATGCGCCGCATCACCTGCCCGGAACGCGATGACTGGCGCAGCACCGCGGAAGCCGACGGATTTGATTTTCATACCATCGATGGCGAGCGCTATTGGGACGAACGCGCCTATTATGCGTTTACGCTGGAGGAGATCGAACGCCGGATCGAGCAGCCATCCGGCGAAATCGACGCCATGTGCCTCGAACTGGTCGGCAAGGCGGTCGATGACGATCTCTATCTGCGCCGGCTGAAGATACCGGAAACATTCTGGCCGCTGATCTCCGAGAGCTGGCACCGCGACGAAAACAGCCTCTACGGCCGGCTCGACCTCAGCTTTGACGGCCACGGTGCTGCGAAACTGCTGGAATACAACGCGGACACCCCGACATCGATTTTCGAGGCGGCGGTGTTTCAATGGACCTGGCTGGAACAGGCGATCGAGCGGCACATCGTTCCCGGACATGCCGACCAGTTCAACTCGATCCATGAGCGCCTGATCGAGGCCTGGAAAAAACTCGGCGCCGGCAGTCACGTTCATCTCACCGGGGCGACCGAAAGCGAGGAGGATGCCGGTACGCTCGCCTATCTCGAGGACACCGCGCGGCAGGGCGGTCTTGCAACCACGTTGATCGATATCGAAGACATCGGCTTGCGCGTCGACGGCCGCTTCGTCGATCTCGACGATCGCCCGATCGAGCTCGCGTTCAAACTCTATCCCTGGGAATGGATGTTTCACGACGCCTTCGGCGCCACGCTTGCCGACGCGCCGACGCGCTGGATCGAGCCGCCATGGAAGGCGCTGCTTTCCAACAAGGGCATTTTGCCCTTGCTGTGGGAGATGTTTCCGAACCACCCCAATTTGCTGCCGGCTTATTTCGAGGACGATCCGAACGCAGCTCGTCTCGGCGCCTCCTTCGTGCGCAAGCCGCTCTATTCGCGCGAAGGCGCCAACGTCACACTGATCAGCGGCGGCGTTACCGTGGTGGAGCAGGAAGGACCGTATGGCGCCGAGGGGTTCATCCGCCAGGCCTTCGCCCCGCTGCCGAATTTTGCCGGCCAATATCCGGTGCTCGGCAGCTGGCTGATCGATCACACGCCGTGCGGCCTTTCCGTCCGCGAAGACGAAAATCCGATCACCGGCAACACCTCGCGCTTCCTGCCGCACGCGATCCTGTAAGGACCGATCGTCAGGGCGGGCATAATGGCATCGTCCATCCATCGGTGCGCCATCAAGCGGGCGTGCTGGATTGGGATACATCCTTCTCCAATCGGGAGACAGACCCAACTTGTCCACCAGTTCGGCGTGAGCCTGATAGTAGAGGCGTAGCCTTTCTTCTTTGGCACGAGTGCCGGAGCGCCGCCTGCTGCGGCCACCATGGCGAAGGGCAGGCATGAAAATGCCTGGCCCCTGTCATCTGGAGCACACCGGTCCGGCGGCAAGCGTGTTAGCGAAAGTAGGATGTCCGGCACGGCCATTCAAACCGGGCGCTGCAGTCACCTGATCGGAAAATATTTTGAATATCCACCGCATGGGGTTCAAGGCCAACCTTCAGGAATGGGTCCTTTCGTCGGAAAAGGAAGACCTCTCGGCCGAATTCATGAGGCTCCTTGCCACTGCCCAGCAAGAAGGCTCTAGCCTTGCCGATTGCTGGGTCACCGCCAGCCGCATCGATCTTTCGGATGACAATTCCTGGTACAGGGAATGGAAAAAGATCGGTGATTGCCCCAACGATCCGGGCAATGCCGCTCTCAAAGGCAATAGGCTGACGGCACGGGTCAACTGCGCTGTGAACTACCATCAAGCGCCGGCATTCCCTTACGACCAAATCGACAGCAATCACCAGGTCGCCATCGAACCTATGCGCGAGCGCGCCGGCAACTATCACACCTTCAGAGGAGATAGATGGAATGACGTTTGGAGGAGTGGTCAGATCACGCGAGCAAAGAGCGGCAACCATTGAAGAAAAGACGACGCCAACAGGTGTAACAGGTACTGTTGGCGCTGGCAGTTTCGCAAATCACGGACCTCTGATTACAGATTCCAATTATGGGCATGCAAGCCTTCGAGATCCTCGTTCACCATCCTTGCCCACCGACACCACTCTTCCCGCATCCGAGTTTCAGGTCGGTTTTGCCGGACCGGACGGCCCCAGCGGACCAGTCAATGCGGTTCCAAATGCTGCTTCCGCGACCACTCCCTCCCCCAAGCCTGAAAGAGACAAGAGTGCCGCCGTCCCCAAATATGCAAAGGCACAGGCGATCGCCAATTATATGGCGTCAGTGCTGACCGACACGGAGGAAGATTTCACGGCAGATCAAAGGAACCGGAAACTCGCAAAAATTATCAATGATCCCAGCGTTACCGTCACGATATTGGATCTCGCGTTGGATCATCTCGACGCCATGGCGATCCCGGGTGTTGACTCCAATCTCGTTCTGACAGCGGTCAGCCCCGCAAAGCAGCTTGCCTTGGATATCTATCGGGCGGTGCATGAACACCCCTTGGCTCCAAAGATAAGTCACGAAGCTCTTGCGCTTCTTTTTGTTCAGCAATTCAAGGGCAAGGGCCAAGTATTCAGCTCCAACAAATCGAGTGCGCCACGCCGTCTTATTGATGATGCGCTGGCTCAACTGACGGAAAGCAGTAAGGGGGATAAAAGAATCGGCGAGGCTCTAGGTACTGCAAAGGCCGTCTTGAAAGAGATGGACGACGCAGAGCCTTTAGCGCGTAGCCTACGTGACAGCACCAATAATGGTCTGGCAAAGATTGTAAAACTGGGCGTCCCTCCGGCCAGGCTTGCCTATGCATTGCTGCAGCTGATCGAGAAGAAAATAAGCGATCATCCAATCCTGCGGCCAACGGAGCAAGAGATAAACGATAATCTCGCCACTGCTCTAGAATTGCTTAAGCCCGAAGACGCGCCTTTTGTCGTGCAGGCTTTCTCCGACGCCATCAAATCCTTTGGTGGTCCGGTCCACGATTTTTGGCAGCAATTTATTTTTGCCCATGCGCCTGAAGAGCCCCAGACGTTTGAGCAAGCGTTTGAACGATCGTTAACTATCGCGCAGATGGCAACCAACAAATACTTGGCCGCTCCTGATCGGCAGCAACGCAAAACCGAATTCAAAAGCGCCAGCGAGGAGTGGTTCATCATTCAGAACATGATGAAGCAGGCCTACCGTGTTGCCGCCACGAATTCCGATCCCGAGAAGACTATCGCCGAGCTCGACGCCAAACTCGACGCCAAATATCAAGCGATGTTCAGCGACAGGGGCGCGCTGGCGGAGGCCTACAATCTGACCCGCGCCGAAGCGAGAAAGGTGCTGAAAGAACCCCCTGCCGAGCAAAAATATCAAATCAGTCTGTTTGATGCCCAAGGCAAAGTCAGGAATGCTTACATAAAGCTTCAGATCGCTGCCACAACACTTCAGGCGACCGCTTCGCAAAACGACTACCTCAATTACCTCAAGATTAGCGCAAACTACAAGACGGCAAAGGCGGACCTCGTCAATCTCGAACTCAACCGCGAGCTTTCCAGGATGCCTGCCGGGCCGAACGGCAGCCATACGCTCGCGCAATGGCAACAAGCCGCCAACGCGCTTAAGCGGCTGAGAGGCGCAGACCCGGAGATAGAAAAGATCGCTCAAGTCAGCGGCTATCTCGATCAAATCGAACATAACCTGACGAGTTTGAATTTAACACGCGCCCAACAAGATTCAGCAAAAAAAGATCCTGCCACCTGGGCCTTCGTATTGGCAGCTGGTGTTACCCTCGGCGACTTAGAACTAAGCAAACTAAGCCCGGAGATGAGGCAGATCGCCGAGCAGGATCCGCGCCTGTTCGCCCTGTTTCACCTGAGCGGCGTCAATATCTGGTCAGACGACAAACCGAATGAAGAGAACACGGGCCTCGGTCAGAGCAATCTGGGTCTATATCTGCATGTGACGATCCACGGTAAGCTCTTGCTGGACAGGGAGCGACTAAACGCCCTCCTGAGCATTTATGGTGGGATCGATGGTGACCATCCCACGCCGAAGTTGGCCGAGCTGCTTCTGCCTCTGGCTATCAAGGAAAATCCGATCCTGCAGGCATGGACAGTCGCCTCCGACAATTCGCGCTTGCAGTACGGCAGGCCCCATATCGAACAGGTGTTGAACGCCCCTAATCCGGACGCAAAAACCGTTATCTCGGCCTTGAATATCCAGCTCAATGGCTTTTTCGAGCCTGGTCTGCGCCTGACTTTTTGGGAAGACTCCGGCGCCAAGCTCTATTTCTCTCGGGACTATTTCCGCGCGCAATTCAATAAGCTTATGCGGAGGCCGGCTGCGGGATCGGACGAGTATATCCGCACGATGAATAGCCCCGAGATTAATGCCGATAAGATCGGGAAATACATGCAGACTATCTTGAAGGATGCGCCGCGCGAGATCGCGGACGTTCTTCTCGACACGGTCAAGTCTTCATTTAATGTCGACTGGTATAATTCCAATGCGCCCGATATGTGGGACATTTTGCCACACTTCGAGGCGTTTTATAAAGGACTCAGCATGGCCACTGAGCTCGATCCCGGCAAAGCCGAGGAGCTCGGGGAGTGGCTCCAGCAGGACCGCCAGCCCCAAGGCGCGGTGCTATATCATTTGTGGCATAGTGAAATCTTCCGCTTCGAAAGCGTGAAGAACGCGATCGCCGAGGGCTATGGAGCGACGCTCTCTGACGCCTTGTCATCCAAGCTCGGGCGGCCAGACTCTGCCTATCGAAATATAACGCCCGATTTCAAGCGGCGGATGGAGCAAGGAACCCAGGAATTCCTGGTGGACCAAGCCAACAAGGTCAGCCATCGGGACTACACGGCCTTCATGAAGGACCCGCTTAAAGCCCAGCAAACGTTCTTCCAACCCTTCTTTCCAGATAACAATATCGGCAGACCGACCCCGATCGAAAACGATACGCAGCTGCATAATATGATCGGCAAGGCACTCGGTCTGATACCCACAAATGCAAAGGCGGCTGGCAGGCTCGATTATACGGTGGAGTGGTACGCGCCCAACACTCCGGAATGGAATGCAATCATGCTCGCCACCAAGTGGATTCATGCCCGGGGCAGTGCCCGGGGCGGCGGCCATATTCTCGGCACAGCGCTTCCGCACCTGTACGTCTCAAAAATATGGGGCGTGCACAACAACGCAACGTTTTCGATCGAAACCAAACCAAATCAGCAACCAAATCAGCAAGAGGTCATCGACCTGTCAGCTGCGGTGGATGCGGTGCGCCTGAACAATGGCCAGCCTGTCGACGCCGATAAGGTCAATCTGCCGTGGCATTATGACAACCTGCGCGCCTTCCAGGAAATGAACAAGCTGGACGATGAGGGGAAAATCTATTTGCCAAAGAACCTTCATCTGCCGGCGGTCAACAAGAACGGCGAGTTGTTAGCGCCTGCAGAGTATCAGGAATACGCAGCGGCCATTACGACAACCGGTGAAAAGGCGCGCAAGATCGGCGTGATAACCGCCGCCGCAGTCGGAACGGCGGTCATGATCTTCGTTCCGGGTACGAGCGTGGTGGGTGGGTACATCCTCCTCGGGACCGGTATCGTGGGAGCCGGCCTTTCTTCCGGCTATGACCTTTACCAATTGGACGCTCACGGAGCCAACATTGGTTGGAGTAACCCGGAAGCGCGGCAGGGCTGGGTCAATATCGCAGGCCACCTGCTCGTGCTCGCTCGGTTTGGACTTCTGAAAACTGTCGCGGGAAACGCCGGTGCTCTTCCCAGGATTGCAGCATCTGCCGCTGCCGTTATGGGAATGGGAGCCAGGTACATCGGTTTCACGCAATCGCTGACGGAAGCGGGTTATCTCATCGGACATTTGGACGACCCGAACGTGAGCGCGCTCGATAAGGCGACCGCGGCCGCGAACATTGCGGCTGGTCTTGCCCTGCTGCGCGCAGGCGGCATGGCGGTCAATCCGAAGAGCAATAACCCCGTTGAGGGAAGAGCCCCTACAGCCGCCAAGCCCGCCCCGGCCAAGCCCCCAAGCCTCGTGAAACCCGTGTTGAAATGGTATGGCCTGACCTGGGGAGCGACCAACGGGCTCGGAGCCCTGGGTTGGTATGGTGCAAATTATTTGATGAGGAAGGAGCGAACATCTGGCGCCATAACTGACCCCCAACACGAATTGGGCGAGCTGATCGCCGACCCTCACAAATATATGGATCAAAACTACCAACAGAGACTTGTCGACGAAGCCGACGGGCATTTGAAGGCGTTTGTCGACCCAAGCAAGGACGACAAGAGCAAGGACAAGGTCCAGTACTTCCATCGCGTGCCGGAAGATCTATACGCGATGCTGTTGAAGGAAGCGGAGTCAAATCGAAGGGCGGTAACAGACAATACCCCGGTGAGCACGTTCCAACCTTGGGCCTTGGATCCGCGAACGAAACACGAGGTGTTCCTCCAGGATGGCAAGCTTTATTGCTACGAGACCATAAAGCTATCGGACGCAGGGGGATTCTCCCTTAGCAACGCCGACCCGCTTGTGGATGCAAGCCGAACGCGTTTTCGGAGTCGCCGCGGGGCAACCCGCGTATAACGCTTGGGTGCAGGCGAAGGCGAAGGGATCAACCACGCCCGCCGATATTTACTGGGAGCAAGCCGTCGAGACGTTCCAAAAACAAATCGACGCCAAGGCCGACACGATCTGGCGAAATGCCGGGAAACCAGGAAGTGGTCCGACACAAGCACAAAAGGATCAAGCTCAAGCCGAGTTTGGCCCTCAAATTGCCATGACGGCTTATGGGTTGTGGAATAAGGCTGGAAGAAAGCAAGGGATTACCGGCCAGACCATCTGGACCGAGGCCGAACCGACCTTCCAAGCCAAGATCGGCCTACCCGCTTTCGACGTTTGGGCGAATGCTGGAAGGCTCAATCAAGGGACCAACGGGGCCTGGAAAAATGCGGTCGACCAATGGAACGCCGATGGCAAACCCATCATGGTGCAAACGCAAATCCGTGCCCCTTACCGTGTGGAAGGCAATGTCGACGCGGGCAATCCCAATAGCTTCCAACAAGGCAATTACGGAATAGCCAATACACCAGGATGGCGCCGCCGTGGCGGCTGGGCAGCAGGGCCGATCGAGGGTGATCGCGTGCATTTGAACTGCGAATTGAATTTGAACGATCGATATAATAGCCCAACTGCAACCACCTGGCGCGTCGGTGTACCCACGCTCACGCAAGGCTGGTCCTGGGATCTGCGGCAGCAAAACACCACATTGTGGAGCAGGTTTTCCCTCAGCATGGGCACCATGGAATATAACGGCCCGGGGGTTTATGACTTGACCGACAAGTCTCACGATGGCTTTTCGCTGATGAACGCCAGGGCCTATCTCGACCTCGGCAACCGGGACCGTCTCAGGCTGGAAGGCGGCCTGAGCCCCAGGCGAGCGTTGCAATGGTTCCATCTCCGGGAAACCGGCTTGGCCGAACTTGGGCTGGGCGCGGATTTCTTGAAGATAACATCCGGTCCCAAGACCTTTAACGTCAACGGATATTACGAGCTGCAATGGTACGAGCCGGATTGGTGCGATACGGTTCATAGGGGAAACAACGGACTTACGAACACGACGGCCTTTAAGCCCTTGAGGACGCCAATCTGGAACGATTTGGCTTTGCAGTTTTCATGGTCCGACAGCAGCATCAAGCTGGTCCGACCGACGGATCAAAGCAATGATCCGCTTCCTTTGCTCGAGGAGCCGCAAAGATAGGCTCACACGCCTTGCGCTCCAAAGGAAGCGCTATCGCAGGCGGGCACCGCAAGGTCTGTGCCCAGCCGCACGTACGGAACAACTGGGGAAATGCAGCGCCGTGCCCACCGACCGACGATTGAATCCATTTGTTGAAATGGTGGGCACGCAAGTGCGCTGCCTACCCCACGGGGTGAGCTCGCAACAACTCGCGATCGTCGTCCCTGCGAACGCCTGCGTTCGCAGGGACGACAGTGGTGCAGATACTGGTTCCGCCGCCGCTCGCGCTGACGCGCGCTAGCGCGCCGAGGCAACCGCCATTGACGCATGCGGCATCAGCGCCATGACGCCGCCGCGCACGGCTCGGGCGGCGTTCGGGCGGTAGAGCCCGCGCCGTTCCGGGTAGGGCTTGAAGACGTCGGTTATTCCGACCACCGATTCGGCCGCGCCCAGCGCCAGCACGCCATCGGGTTCGAGCACTCTGGCAAGGCGATCGAAGATCCCGAGCTTGGTGTCCTGGTCGAAATAGATCAGGACGTTGCGGCAGAAGATCACGTCGAACATGCCAAGATGAGAAAAGTCGTGCAGCAGATTCAATTTCCGGTGCTGGACCATGGCGCGGATATCGGCATTGAGCTGCCATAGCTCTCCGACTTGCGTGAAATGCTGGACCAGGAGCTGAATCGGCAAGCCGCGCTGGACCTCGAATTGACTGTAGATTCCCGCCCTGGATTTTTCGAGCACCTCCTGCGAAAGGTCGGTCGCAAGAATTTCAACCCGCCACCCCGTCAGCGCCGGCGCGATTTGCTTCAAGCACATCGCGATCGAATACGGTTCCTGCCCGCTGGAGGAGGCCGCACACCAGATCCGCAGGCAACGGCGGTTGGCGCGAGCCTGCAGAAGTTCGGGCATGATCTCCCGCAGATGATCGAACGGAATCTTGTCGCGAAAGAAGAAGGTTTCGTTGGTGGTCATCGCCTCGACCACCTCCGTCGTCAGCGCGTCGGATCCGGCCTTCATTTTCGCAACGAGCTCGGCCAGTCCGGGCAAGCCAACCCTGCGCGCCAGCGGGATCAATCGGCTTTCGACCAGATATTGCTTGTCGGATGACAGGTCCAGGCCGGAGCGCTCCTTCAGAAGCCTGCGCAAGAACTCATAATCCAGCGGCGTCACGACCGATCTCCCGAAAACAGCCGCACCAGTTTGGACGCGATCTGATTGAGCGGCAGAATGGCGGCGCAAATGCCCGCATTCGCCGCCGCACCCGGCATTCCCCAAACCACGCTGGTGGCTTCGTCCTGGGCAATCACGCTGCCGCCGGCCGCCACGATCTCCTTGCCGCCGCGCATCCCGTCCGAACCCATGCCGGTCAGCACGAGAGCCATAACGCCACCCTGCCAGACATCGATCGCGGAGCTGAACAACGGATCGACGGCGGGCTTGCAGAAATTGATCGGCGGCCCGTCGCCGAGCGCGATCACGATATCGGCGCCGTGTTTGGCGACGCGCATGTGGCGGCCGCCCGGTGCGAGATAGATCTGGCCCGCCTTGACGATTTCGCCATCCACGGCTTCGCGCGCCGGCCGATGGCTCGAGCGCGCGAGGTGCTCGGCAAGAATCGTCGTAAATGTCGGCGGCATGTGCTGGGTGATGAGCACGGGAAACCGATCGATCACAGGACCGAGTTCGGTGACCAGCGTCATCAGCGCCTGCGGACCGCCGGTCGACGAACCGACGACAAGCGCGCGCGGCGCTTGCGTGCTGAACGCGCGACGCACCAGCGGTGGCGGCGCAACGGCCGGGGCCTGCGGCCGGGACAACGGCTCACAAAACCGGTGCAGCGCCGGCGCCAGCGAGGCCGGGGCTGAACGGCGGGCCTTGGCGCCGAGATGGCGTATTTTCTGGATCAGGTCGTGGCGAAAGATTTCAGCGGCGGCAGGTTCGCGGGTGGTTTCCGGCTTTGGGATATAGTCCGATGCGCCAAGCGACAGCGCCTTGAAGCTGATCTCCGCGTTGCGGCGGGTCAGGGTCGAAGCCATGATGATGATGAGATTGCGCTTCTTCGCCAGCAACAACGGCAGCGCGGAAATGCCGTCAAGCTCCGGCATTTCGATATCGAGCACGGCAACGTCGGGATTAACCCGCTCCAGCTGGTTGACAGCGTCAAGCCCCGTGCGCAGCGATGCCGCGACGACCATGTCGGATTCGGACGAGACCCAGCGGGCGATCAACCCTCTGATAACGACGGAGTCGTCCACCACCATCACCCGCAGCGGCTCTTGCCGCGTCGGATTCACTGGGGGGGCAGCAGCTGTCAACGCAAGACTCATGGTTCACCTGATACGGCTCAAACGGCACTATTGAAGCGGTAACGCCGAGGGCCGTTCAGCCGCCGGTTCGAAAGATCAGAGCAGGCCGACTTCCTGGAATTTCGCCGTGACGATGTCCTTGTCGAACGGCTTCATGATGTATTCGTTGGCGCCGGCGTGAAGTGCCCGCGCGATGTGCGCGACGTCGTTTTCCGTGGTGCAGAACACCACCTTGGGCTGGTCACCGCCGGGCATGCGGCGCAGATTGCCGAGGAATTCGTAGCCGTCCATCACCGGCATGTTCCAGTCGAGCAGGATCGCCTCGGGCAGTCCGCGCTTGCAGACCTCGAGCGCCTTCTCGCCGTCCTCGGCTTCGATGATCTGGAAATCCAGACCTTCCAGGATACGCCTTGCGACCTTTCGAATGACGCTTGAATCGTCAACGACCAGACATGTTCTCATTTTAGCCTCTGCCTCTTATGTCCCCTACGGGGACGTTTCTATTGCAGCTTACGCCGCGCCTGCCGCTGATCTCATGCCGCCAGCCCGTCAGGCGCGATTTCAAGGACGCGATCGACATCGAGGACGACCATCAGCTGGCCGTCGAGGCGGTGCACGCCGCCGGCGAGCTTGGCCATGCGGG
>WNGP01003959.1_pt1 | contig 13248 bp, 9 predicted proteins | sample 5407671 | NCBI WGS metagenome assembly WNGP01 (sample SAMN13153381, study PRJNA577476) | soil metagenome | isolation source: 40 cm soil or saprolite under Garry oak tree replicate 2 | place: USA:California | collected 2016-06-15 | reverse complement strand
CGCCTGGCTCCCGTATATGGGCACCAGGCGTATTTCGTGATTCTCTTGGACCCAAAAATTAGGCTGACTCGTGACTAAATCATACAAAAAACTTGACCACATAGGAAAGCTACGCTATAGTGGTTATAACTTAATCAGCATACTATGCAAGTACTTATTTGGATTGAAGCGAGGGAAGATGACAACATCTAGCAAGGCAAAACAAATGACGAAATCATCAGAAGAAGATATACACGAACATCTTACTAGTCTAATCAAACAAGCTGCCAGGTCCTATCTTGCGCAAGAGCAGATAAACTTCGATGTGGAAGAGTTGCCGCTTGACCTGCGTTTCTCGGCTCAGAGTAGTTTTGGCGACTACTCGATGCCGGTCATGCCCTGGGCCGGAAAGAATAAGTTAGGGCGTCCGCCATTGTCAATTGCCGAACGGTTGGCCATGGTGCTGCGAGAGATAAACGATCCCGCGATTGAAGAGATCACCGTTACAAAGCCAGGCTTTCTTAACTTCCGTCTGAACCGTCCTGCGACGGGTAAGGCCATCATCCAGCGTGTCCTGGAGGCTGGAGCCGATTTCGGACGAAATAAAGTGGGCATTGACACAAAGGTGGTTGTTGAGCATACCAATATTAATAGCAACAAGGCCGCACACGTCGGCCACCTACGCAATGCGTGTATTGGCGATACTGTGGTACGTATGCTGCGTTCGCAGGGCTATGAGGTTGAGGCCGATAACTACATCGATGACACCGGCGTGCAGGTCGCAGATGTTGTCGTAGGCTTCATCTTACTAAAAGAGGGCATTTTACAGCTTCCAGGTGGCAATGAGCAACTGCCAGGCGAGCCTTTCGACTACTATTGTTCGCGCATATACGCTGCCGAGGGGCAGGATTATCCGCTGTTGGCAGCCGAACTCTCACACCGCATTGTAGAGGCACACCTGGCAACAATGGCACGCCTGAATATCTCGTATGACTTAATATCCTGGGAATCAGCAGTCCTGCGTGCCGGGCTATGGAAACGCGTCTTCGCGGTGTTACGCGAGCGAGGCCTGTTGGAGCATCCCGAAACTGGTCCGCTAGCAGGGTGCTGGGTGCTGCCTTTCGGCGAAAGGGAAGGACAGGCCGTTGAAAGCGAGCACACCAGTGACAAAGTGCTTGTGAAAGCAGACGGCACCGCGACTTATACCGCCAAGGACATCGCCTATCAACTCTGGAAGTTTGGCCTGGCCGATGACCCCCAGATAGGGGTAGAGTTTCACTTTGTCCCCTGGGGCCGCCAGCACGATGGACGTATGCTCTGGACGATGCGCACACCCCAGGACACGGCTTCTATAGCCGAGGAAGCTGACCCCAAACGTTTCGGTCACGCCAAACGGGCGATTAACGTCATTGACGTGCGCCAATCGTATCTCCAGCAAGTCGTGTACGAGAGCTTGCGGAGGCTGGGATATACCGAACAAGCCGACAATTCAATACATCTTGCCTACGAAGTCGTTACCTTGTCGGCTGCCACAGCGGCTCGCCTGGGAGTCGATATCTCAGATGGTCGTGAGTCTTATGCTATGTCAGGACGCAAAGGCATTGAAATTAAAGCGGATGATTTGATCAATGCCGCGGTTGCAAGGATGCAAGAGGTGGAAAGCAAGCGGGAACTATCGCATCAAACAGCGGCAATCCTGGCTGCATCGGCCATTCGCTACTTTATGATCCGCTTCAATCTACAGCAGATCATCGCCCTGGATATCGATGAGACCTTACGTCCTAACGGTGATACCGGCGTTTACCTGCAATATGCCTATGCACGGGCAAATAGCATCTTGCGCCGTCTTCACGATGCCAATTATCAGGAACCAGAGCAGCTAGATGTCCTGCCCGAACGGCTGGAGCAAAGTGAATGGGAATTACTTCGGCACATCGATGCTTTCCCGCGCAGGCTAGCAGAAGCAGGTGCCCAACTCGCACCAAATATGCTCGCCTCTTACGCGTACGAACTGGCGGCGCACTTTAGCGACTTCTACGAACATACACCGCCCATGCTCAAAGAGGCTGACGAACGTGTGAAAGCATTTCGCACATTGCTGGTACGCGCAACCGTGCAGACGATGGACAACGCCCTGCGCATACTCGGATTTGTTCCTCTCGAACGCATCTAGTAGGGGCGCGATAAATCGCGCCCAATATGAACCGCACTGGGAGGCTCTCGCAAGAGTCCCAATAATTCGCAAGTCAGTCAGAAACATGATATCCTTTACACAGGCTCTGATTAGAGCGGCCCTAATAAAACATAACGTAAAGGATACCACAGTATATGACAACCAAAACAAATCTACGGTTTGGCATCAAGACCGCACCCCAGAATACAACCTACGAAGATATGCTCCGTGTCTGGCTCGAAGCGGACACGGTTCCCGTTTTCGAACACGCCTGGCTTTTCGATCACTTCATGCCCTTGGGCCCCGATCACACCGGGCCCTGCCTGGAGGGCTGGACACTGCTTGGCGCTTTTGCAGCTCAAACGAGACGCCTGCGTGTAGGCTTAATGGTCACAGGTAATACATACCGTCATCCCGCGGTATTGGCAAATATGGGTGCTACGGTAGATATTATTTCGCATGGGCGCATGGATTTCGGTATTGGGGCCGGCTGGAACGAGATTGAGCACAGCGCTTATGGAATCCCACTCTATGCTCCAGCAGAGCGCATTGGACGATTAGCCGAAGCCTGTGAAGTGATCAGGAGCATGTGGACGGAAACTGCTCCTGATTTTAATGGACGATACTACCAGCTTAAAGACGCCTATTGCGAACCAAAACCCATTCAAAAGCCCTACCCGCCTTTCGTTATCGGTGGCAGTGGTGAGAGGCTGACTTTGCGCGTAGTGGCTCAATATGCCAACATCTGGAATTTTGTCGGTAGTAGTACTGAGGATTTTCGTCACAAGAATGAAACACTTGATAGTCATTGCACAGCCATAGGACGCGACCCGGCTACGATTGAGCGTTCGGTACAATTAATAGTTAATTTCAAAGATTTAAGCGAAACACGAGATACCGTGCGCAGCTTCATTGAAGCGGGCGCAACACATTTGATCTTGAACTTGCGAGCCCCATACCCAGAGGGGATTGTACACCGGCTGGCAGAAGAAGTAGCCGAACCATTGAGTGCGGAGTTTCGCTAAGAGCAGAGAGAGGCTCGAGCTGAGTTTACCTGGTTAGAAACCTTAGATCTTTGCACACACAGGAGTCACCACACTAAATTGAGGAACCTGGTTCGGTGACTCCTACCACTACAACTGCTAAATACTACAAGGCAGCCCCGATAATCTCTGCAATATTCCCTATCCCTTCATTCCTCATAAATTCCTCAACCCCGTCCACAATCTCAACACCTGCACGCGGATTAACAAAATTGATTGTTCCTACCTGAATCGCCGAGGCACCCGCCATGAGAAATTCAAGCGCATCATTCGTGGTGCAGATACCACCTATACCAACAATGGGAACCTGAAGATGCGATGACAGCATCTCACGCGCCACTTCATAAACCAGGCGTAGCGCAACAGGTTTCACCGCCGGTCCAGATACCCCACCAGTACCATTTGCAAGTGCTGGACGGCGTTTGCGTGTATTTATACTCATCCCGGTAATAGTGTTAATCAGAGAAAGAGCATCTGCGCCGGAAGATGCAGCAGCTAGCGCCGTCGGGCGCATATCCCCGCTGTTTGGAGAGAGTTTCACAAGTAAGGGAAATGTCGTCGCATGACGCACCGCTGCTGTGACATCTGCAACTGCCTGCTCACTTGCCCCAAAGACTGCCCCTCCTTCAAGTACATTTGGACAGGAGACGTTCACTTCGATACCTGCAACCCCTTCCACGCCTTCGAGAAGGCCGGCGAGTTTGACAAACTCTTCAACGGTCTCACCCGCGATGTTGACGATGACCGGCGTCTGCCATGTCGCCCAGGTTGGCGCATATTTTTTGATCACCGTGTGAATACCGGGGTTCTGCAACCCGATGGCATTCAACATGCCTGATGCAGTCTCCAGCGTGCGAGGATGCTCATTACCTCTCCGAGGAGACAGTGTTGTGCCTTTACAGGTGATTGCCCCCAGCCGGTGTATCTCCGCTATTCTTGCGTATTCCACGCCATAACCGAATGTGCCAGCTGCTGTCATGATGGGATTGCGTAAAAGCAGACCACTTTTGTGATGCGGCGCCAGTTCAGTTTGCAGGTTCATCTATTGCTTCGTACCTCGTTGATACGGTCGCGCAATAACCGCGCCTCATTCGCGGCGACGGTAGCAAAATCATTGCCACTACCAGCATACAGCACTGATCGAGAAACTGCAATAATTGCCTTTTCACCCATTGCATCCACTCCCGCGATCACTGAAGCTTCTAGATCACCTCCCTGTACACCAACACCTGGGATAAGGATCGGCATGTTGGGGCATAGTGCACGAATAGCACGGAGTTCCTGAGGGTAGGTTGCACCGACTACTAAGCCGCAATTGCCTGCCTCATTCCACGATTGCACACGCCGCGCCACCACCTCATAAAGAGGTCTCACCTGCCCTTTCTCACCTTGTACCGGCAGGTCTTGAAAATCGTGAGCACTGGGATTTGATGTGCGACACAAAAGAAGCACCCCCTTCTGCTGGTAGGCAAGAAAAGGAGCCACGCTGTCATAACCCAGGTAGGGATTGACGGTTACAGCATCACAGCCATAGACATCAAATAAAGCGGCGGCATAGTTGCGTGCAGTATTGCCCAAATCTCCACGCTTGGCATCAGCTATAATAGGGACAGGTGCAGGGATAGCACGTAGCACTTCTTGAAAGACATACATACCTTCGGGGCCTAATACTTCGAAAAAAGCCAGGTTAGGTTTATATGCGCAAACATATGGTGCCGTCGCTTCTATGATAGCCTGACAGAAATGTACCACTGCCTGAGCTACTGGCATACTGCGCAAATGAGCAGGGAAGCGATCCGGTTCTGGATCTAGCCCTACGCAGAGCAAGCTATTATGCTGGCGCGAAGCCATTATTAATTTTTCGAGAAAATTCATAAAATTATTGCGTGATGCCTCTCGTACCCGGCTTGACTAGAGGAATGCCTTCAACGCACATTGGGCATGTATCTGGGCTGTATGTCCGTGCTGAGACAGTCAGCAGGGCATAACAGGGCACACCGAATTGATCGATTGCTTCACCGCCGCTACGATCAATAAGTACCTCGATACCAACAATATTGGGCTGAAAATGCCTTATTGCTTCGAGTGCTTCCCGCAGCGAAAGACCAGTCGTCAATACATCATCGACAACCAGTACACGTTCAGTTGGTCGAAGTACGAATCCCCGCCGTAGTTCTCGTCCGCCATTTGAAGCTGGTTCGGCAAGCAAGCAGCGTGTGTCGAGTTGACGCGCTACCTCCTGCGCTAACAATGCACCACCTGTGGTCGGGCCAATAACCGCTTCGATTGCAAGCCCTTCATATCGCAAGGCGATCTCCCGGCAGAGTTGCTCCGTGACACGGGGCCATTCCAGCAGGCGGAACTTTTCCCAGTATTCATCGCTGTGCCGTCCCGAACTAAGCACGAAGTGCCCGTTCGAGACGACGCCCAACTGTTGAACAAGATTCAGCAGTTCAGAACTTTTCATATTACGGCATGTAGTGGACGCTGTTGCGCGGATATTCGACGCAGTTCAGGCAACTCTCACTTCCAGTGATAAACTGTACCAACCGCTCAAAGCCCATCCCGAAGCCAGCATAGGGAATAGAGTCATGCTCGCGTAGTTGCAGATACCACTCGTAATCCTTAGCACTTCCGCCCGCCGCCAACAGATGCTTCATGGCTGTTGAGTTCATGAGGCGCTCGCGCAGGCGGATAGGATCCTCCTCCCGCTCAGCGCCCCCACAGACTTCACCAACTCCCGGCAGCAAGAGATCGGCAGCGTTGACTACCCGCCCGTCTTCGCGGTTCTGCCGCATGTTGAAGAACTTCAGTTCGAGCGGATAGTGTGTGATAAAGGTGGGGAACTGCGTCCACTCCAGGATCGCAATCTCACGCTTGCGGTCGAGATCGTCGCCCCACTCGGTCGCAATACCCATCTTATTGAGTTGCTCTACTGACTCGGCATAAGTGATGCGGCGGAAAGGCGGCTTGATCGTCTCTAGCATAGCAATGTCCGCGCCCAACAGCTCCAGCTCTTCATGGCGCGTTTGCAGAGCTGTTTTGACGATATGACTCGCCAGCCGTTCTTCAATATCCAGCAATATCTGCAGGTTCCCGAAGCCGATCTCCGGCTCAACCAGTACAAACTCGGTAAGATGGCGATGGTCAGCGCGTGGCTCAGCCCGGTAACTATGATTGATAGAGTAGACACGGCGCAGAGCCTGGCTGTGAACCAGTGGCTCCAGGTGCAATTGTGCTGTCTGCGTCAAGAAGGCTTTGTTGCCGAAGTAGTCAAAAGAGAACAGCGTCGAAAAATCCTCGCAAGCACCAGTAAGACTTGTGATCGTTGGCGTTGTTACCTCTACAAAGTCCTCAGACTCCATGAAATTGCGAATAGACTTCAGTAGCGTACCGCGCAGGCGGATCAACGCCGCCATGCGTGGCAAGCGTACCAGCATATGTCGATTGCCTAGCTGGCTCATATCCAATAATTTATTCGTGTTCTCTCCCTGTGTTGTAAGTTCCAATGTACTCATGAACAATGTGCTCCTTTCAATTGAGGCGCTTTAACACGCCACAACCTATTAATGACAACATGTTGACAGGTTGTTCTCTACACGCTTATCCACTCAGCAACAAGGCCTATATTGTTGAGCTTCCAGCGAGCCCCCGTGTTTGACGCCATTGTCAAACACCGTCGGAGACCAAACAGGTCAAAAAAAAATTCCTCACCTCCGAATCAATGAGGTGAGGAAGAAAGATTCTTCGAATAATACGGCACCGGGTCCATCAATGGGATGGACCAGACGACACTTCCGCCGCCTGAGCATTTCTTGCAACTGTGTCCTGTGCCTGAGAAACATCTAATACTGCACCTTTTCCACAGAGTGGAACAACTTGCTACCAACTTTAAATTGCTAGAAGTATACCCAGTGATTTCCAAAAAGTCAAGGGCAATGGCATCGTTTTTTTATCCTACAAATGTGGCTACCCAACGACGGTGACCATCGTCACCTCAAAGACCAGTGTTGAATTGGGAGGAATTGTCGGTGGTTGGCCCGCCGCGCCATATGCCAGCGCCGGTGGTATGATAATGATACGCGTGCCACCGCGCTTCATACCGGTCAGTCCTTCTTCCATTCCCTTGATAATCTGCCCCTGTCCAATCGCAACTGTGATCGGCTGAGCTTTACGATCATATGAACTATCAAATTTCTTGCCAGTTTTCTGGAACCAACCTGTATATTGAACTGATACATTACTGCCTGTCTTGGCAGCAGGGCCACAGCCAGCTTGCACATCACTATACTGTAGACCATCAGATAGTTTGACGGGTGTGCTATTCAAGGCGGGTGGATTCGCAGGGCCAGCTGTCGGGGTCGGGGTAGTTTTCAATCCAGCAAGACAAGCATTGAGTGCTGCTGCAGTCGCTGTCGCATTTATCCTGGCTACCCTGGTAGCAGTGGCGTGCGCGCTCGCAAGCCGGGCAGCAGCCTGGTCAGATGTATAACGTTGATATTCGATGTAACCAACTACCGAGAGAGCGATAACCACCACTGCGACAATGGCAGCCGTCCATATACGCTGCCTGCGTCGACGACGCGCCTGGCGCTGTATACGCTCTTGTTGACGTTGTCCTGGTCGATATTGTTTCTGCGGTGTTCCTTTATTTTGCCCATTCACCGTTTGCGCCATAGGGATAATCTCTCCTTGCATGTTAATGATAAGGAATTGCATGCAGAGAGTACCATTACCTGAGTATTCTGGCAAGAGGGGAGGGGCTAACCCAATAAAGCCTGAACGGAAAACAGAGCTAAATCTATGATACGATACAAGACTCAGTTCAGAAAGAGGACGAGGGCAAACAATAGCATCACGGCCACACTTTTCTACCCTCCACCCATGTTTGGGTAATAACCTCCGATGATGCCCCGAAGAACAACATGTCCAGAAAATCCTCGGTATTCCACCCTGCCAGCGACGGATGATGCAAATCCACCGCAACAAAATCAGCAGACATACCGGGGACGATCGCACCCGTCTCTAAGCCAAGAGCGACAGCGCCACATCGTGTGCCATAAGCTAACAATAAAGGGCCGGGGGACGCCAGTTCATCAGCAACCAGTACACGCCGCCGTTGGTAGCGCATGCGAGCAGAATATTCCGCCCAGCGCAGTTCTTCAATGGGATCGATGCGAGTATTGCTATCCGAACCAATCGCCAGCGGAATGTGCGTGGCCAGGAGTTCGGTGTAGGGAGCAATACCGTCTCCGAGATCGCCTTCGGTCGTGGGACAGACACAAACAACACAGCCATATTGCGCAAGTAATGCGATCTCAGTTGCATTAGCGTGAGTGGCATGCACAATTGTTGTCAATGTTCCCAATGCTCCGAAGCGTTCGAGCAGTTCGATGGGGGTACAGCCATACACAGCCTGGCACTGCTCGATCTCCACAATTTGCTCATCGGCATGGACATGTAGGGGGAGATGATGGATCTGGTTATATCCGGCAATTGCGCGAAACCAATCCTCTGGTACTGCGCGCACAGAGTGAGGCGCTACTCCAATGGGAATATCTCTGACGCGCAATGCCTCGACACGATCGAGATAAGCATCGACAGAGACATCGCAGAAGCGGCGTTGATCTTCCTCAGGTGGCTGATTAAAACTACTCTGCGCATAGGCCGTCATGAGCAAGACGACACGTATACCCGCATCGCGCCCGGCCTGAATTATTGCCTCAGACATCGCATTGGGATCATCGTAGGGCCGTCCGCCAGGTTGATGATGTACATAGTGAAATTCACCCACGCTGGTATAACCAGCCCCCAGCATCTCACGATAGGTAGTCAAGGCTTTTTCATACAGCGTGTCAGGGTTCAGGTGCTGCGCCTCAGCATACATGGAGCGCCTCCAGGTCCAGAAGGTGTCCTGTCTGGAGAGCGGGCGATGAGTATGTCCGCGTAGTGCACGTTGAAAGACGTGGCTGTGGGTGTTGACAAAGCCCGGGAGCAGGGCTACGCCTGGTAGAGCTGAGACATCAGAAGGCACAATGAATTGCACTCCTTCACTAGTTTCTCCTCGTGGCATGATGGTGTTGATACAACCATCGTCAGCGATGGAGATGATCATATTGGATTGCAGACCCTGCGGAGTATAAATATAAGCTGGTGCCAGATGCTTCATCGAGATTTCTCCTAAGCAGTGAGATTTAAAAGCCTGAACCCTACATAGGCTAAGTACTATACCGGTCCTGGATCGCCGATCAAATGGAAACCAGCCCAGAAATATGGATGCACTTGATATGAGTGAATTGAGGTACGGGCACGCGTCAGGAATACACGCTGCGCACTTGCGAGTGCGGCAGCCTTGCCATAGTCGCTTAACAACGCCTGGTAGAACATTTCCATCAGTTCTGCGCTACTGGCGTCATCGACTTTCCATAATGTCGGCAACAGCGAAGCTGCACCCGCATAGAGAAAACCACGTCCCAGGCCGATAACCTCATCAACACCACCGACGATAGCACGCCCTGTTTCACAGGCGCTTAAGGTTACAAGAGAACAGGAGGAAAGATCAAGGTTAAAGACTTCAATGGTACTCAACTGGCGGTCGGCAAGCTTGATATGTGAGAAGTTGGCAGCATCGAGCCGGAAAAGCCCATGGCCGGCGATATGCACAATAGGGCTGCTAGGTCCGGCCTGTCGCAAGAGTGTAGAGGTGGCAGCCTCGTTGAACATGCAGGTAGCGCCCAATTGTTTTGCTACCGCCTGAGCTTCCTGCACGACAAAAGCAAGACGACCACCATCAGAAAGTCCCATCACCAGTGATCTCTTTAAGGGCACCCTATTTGCTTTGATACGCCGTCCTCGCTGGCGACAAATGTCCATGAGTGCTGCGGCTGGGAGATAGGACACGTCCAAGCGTTCGATGACAAACTGCACCCCATCGAAAAGACAATGCAACGGCAGATAATGCAGCATACCATAGGGAACAATTGTCAGGTGCTCACAGGTGCTCAATGCACTAGATACAGGTCTCAATAGCAAGTCATACATGTACTGCAGCAGTCCAAGGCCATTTTCCTGCAGGCCCGCAAAGGCCTGGAAGCGGTCCCTGGCTCCACTCGCTTGCGCCGCTAAATCCAGGTTGACGCGCCAGAGCGAGAGGAGACGTTCCAATTTGGGAACGGCCCCTTTTACGACATGCACATCTGCACCATCGCTGGTGAGTTGGAAAATGTACACGTCTTGCTCGGTCAGGTAGTATTCCAGCATCAAGACTGTACGCTCTATTTTGGGCCACAGTGAAGTAACGACCCCATCAGACCACTGCGGGCGCGAACGTGCTACCAGGTCACCAGCCAGGCGTAACTGCAGTTGTTCTAGCAGTTGTTCGATTTTGCGCTCCCGCTTCCGCATCTCCTGTCGCGCCTGACCGGGTTTCATGGCACGAATGCGCATGATCGCTGTATCACTCAAGTTCACTTCGTTCTCAGCCTCGTAGACGATGTTACTGAACCATGCCTGTTCTTCGCGCAGCCGTGCCAGGTCTTCAAGGATTGCTTCTCCTGCCTTATCACCAGCTCGTAAGCGAATATCAATATTGTTACGCAGGTAATCACCCAGCACTCGCGACTTGGCTTTTTCAACATAGACCAGTGCCTGGTCTGTATTTCCACGCTTCAATGCCAGGATCACTGCATGCTGGTAGACACCACCTTTATCCTCCAGGAAACTACTGCGTTCGTACATCACGAGGTGACCCTGTACATCGTCGATACCCTTTATGGCTTGATCATAGTAGTGTGCTGCCGCTTCCAGGTCTCCATGATGCTCGGCAATTTGCCCTAGCAAATAATCACATCGATATTTAAGGTCAAGCAGATCCTGGCCTTGTGCAATATCGAGCGCCTGTTGACACAGATACTGTGCACTCGCCGTATCTCCCTGGTTTACATATATACGCGCTTGCAGCAGCGCCGCTCTCGCCAATTGCGGCAGTGCCTCCTGTTCGGCAAAGGCATCAGCGACATGACGAGCTTCGCGCAAGCTGGCATCTAACTCTCCATCAGCAAAGTACAGCTCTGCCTGTTGCAAGCGCACAATGGTCGCAAGGCCCATGAAGCCAATCTCTTCCAGGATAATACTGGCCTCCTGTAACTTCTCGTCAGCATCTCCATAATCCCCTTCGAGCATGGCAGCCTCGGCCTGATACATGAGGGAATGGGCAAGGCTATGACGGTGTCCTGGGGATTTACGGAAGTAAGCATTCGTCTCTCCAGCAAGCTCATATGCTTCACGTGCACGATTGAGACGCAACAGGCAAAGACATGTCTGCTGGGCAACCTCTGCCACTTGGTATTGCATGGCGTGACTTTGAAAGATGGCACGGCTGCGATTGAAGAGCAGCAGAGCCTGGCTGTAATGCCCCTGAGCAGCATAAATTTGGGCGATGTTTAATTCCTCTCGCGCTACCGCAACCTCCTGTCCCTGGTGGCTGGCAAAGGTGGCGCGAGCCTGTTCGTGTAATGCTACCGCTTCGCGAAACCTGCCCATGGCCGCAAGGGTGATAGCTTTGTTGCCCTTGGCACGGGCGATATACAGATCAACCCCCTCACCCAGCAAGCCATAGGTTTCAATGGCCCGGTCGAAGAGGCGCAGTGCTTGGTCATATTGGCCCGATTCATAGCTGATAATTGCGGCATTTACATCGATTTGCCCTGCACGCAGGTGTTTTCCGTAGCGCATGAAGATTTCACGAGCAGCCGCCGCATCGCGTAGAGCTTCGGAGGTACGATTCAGTTGCATGCAGGCGCTGACACGTCCAATACGCGTACGAGCCCAGCTAACTTCATCGCCAATCTCCAGAAATTCCTCTCCGGCAGCATCTAAAAACGGCAGTGCTTCCTGGTCACGATCCATACGCCTCAATGCATCACCCCGTGCCATCAAGCCCAGTGCGTGCACATACCTGCTCTGTATCGCCTCACCAATAAAAAGCAGGTGCCCGGCCAGGATAAAAGATAAGCCCGATTCTTTGGTCCATTGGCTATCGGCCTCGCGCTTGATCAATTCGACCAGCAGGTTAATTGAGGTATCGTCGAATGCAGGAAGGTATGTTTGTAGTAAATGCTGCCCCTCCTTCTCATCCATGCGCAGGAGCGCGGCTATCAATTGTTGAGGCGTCACAAGAACCTCTTCGGAGCATGAAACATCTTTAAACACAAAGAGCTACTGTGGAACATTCCGCACGTTCTACAGGATAGAACTACAAGATTTGAGTTCAATTTTGTAGAGCAACTACCAGTTGCTCGATCACAATTATACCCTCAGGGAATTGTAATTCCAGCGTGTAGGTTGCAGGAGATATCGATGAGAAGATGAAATTACCGAGTTCATCGATATTCTGCATATACACAGCATTTGCTGCCGATGAAAGAACTACAGGGATCCCCTGGAGTGCCTCTAAGGCTAACCCCTTGCAGGTAACCAAACCGATCAATTGTAAAGAGCCTCTACGGCTCGCGCTCCGCTCGACCTGGATCGAGATACTGAAGTCCTCCGCCGTATAGCGACGAGGCCAGATTTCAGAACCTGCGACGTTACGCTGGTAAGCAAAACGGGGCTGTGGAGGCAGTAAGTTAGCAACAACGCGCCGGACCTGGTTACCTGGCCGATCACGCAGACGGTCTGCAAGACGTTTCGCTTCCTGCGGCGTCGGATGATGATTATTCAGGGAGAAGGGATGAACGGATACACGCTCAACGAGCATAGGATCATCAGCCAGAAATTCTGTGAGCGTTGCCACCTCTGCAGCGCAGAGTACGCAGGTACTCAGGTGAATTTTGACAGCCATAGCAAGGTCGTTGCTGAGCAACCCTAGCCGATATTCGCCGAGTACTTGATCAGGTGGGCAATCCCACCTGTAGAGTTTACTGGTAAGCGAGAGTTCTATTCGACGATAGTCTGCTAACAAAGACGAACAGCGCCGGCATTGTGAAAGATGCTGCTGAACAACTGGCCGTACCTTCTCTCCTGCCACATACGCGAGCAGTTCTTCATCGCGAA
>WNGP01003461.1_pt1 | contig 13253 bp, 10 predicted proteins | sample 5407671 | NCBI WGS metagenome assembly WNGP01 (sample SAMN13153381, study PRJNA577476) | soil metagenome | isolation source: 40 cm soil or saprolite under Garry oak tree replicate 2 | place: USA:California | collected 2016-06-15 | reverse complement strand
CCCATTCCCGCGCCGGTTTTTCGATCCAGCGGTAAGTGAAGAACGACATGGCGACGATCAGCGCCAGGTAGAGCGGGTAAGCGATATCGCCGTGCCACAGCCGAGTTCCCAAAAAGACTATGTCCTGACCGTCGATCTCGCGGTGCGTAAAGAGGTCGATATGAAATAGTTTTTCAAGCTGATAGCCGGCATCGAACATCCTTCTTTCGACGAAAACGTGCGTCATGTAGATCGAGTACGAGACCGTTCCCAGAAAAACCAGAGGTCGCAGCCTGAGGATCGCGCTCGCAGTCCCTGCCTCGAACGCGAAGACGAGCACGACGAGCGCGAATACATAGGGAGCGGCGATCGACAGGAGGGTTGTGCCAGCCGCACTTACGAATATGACCACGAGTCCGAGCGCGCCCCATTCGACGACGCTTCCGGAGAGCCGTTTTCCAAGCTCGCCATTCCATTTCCTGTAGATGTTCCACGAAATCGACCCCGCGGCGAATCCGTAGACGCACCGGATAATTCCCCAGTCGTAATGGGTGTCCATGTTGCGCTCGCTCTGGGTCGCGATCAGTAGCGGACCTCCGATCAATGCGACAGGCAAGGCGATCCATGCATGCTTGCGAAGTCCGACCAAGCACAAGGCGAAGATGACGTAGGTGTAGAACTCCGTACTGATGCTCCAGCTCGGCAGGTTCCAGGTCAGGAATTCGTACAGATGGAGGCTTTGGATGAGCAGCAGATTGGCGAGAATCGTATCCGGCGCTTCCTGGGGGGTGCTGAACAGCGCTACCGGGTTCGTCAACGCGAGCGCCGGGACTAAGATCCTCCGTAGGACCCTCACTAGTTCACAACCGATGAAAAGCGCCAACATGGTGAAATGGAGCGGATACAGCCTGCCCAGCCGCAGCAAAAGAAACCGCCCTACGCCAAATCCATCGAGCAATCGTTGTTGGTAATTCGCGGCGATGACGAAGCCGCTCAGCACGAAAAAGAAATCGACGAAAAGCCAGGAGTTGCGCAGGAACGGCACGCCGTACAGGTGACTGTAGGCGTCGAGATGGAACAGAGCCACCAGGCACGCGGCGATACCGCGCCAACTGTCCAATACGACGAATCGTGCCATGTTCACCCAGAACGTGCGGCAGCCGGTTTTAGCACGACGCCCGGCAGGCGCCCGAGCTTCCTTTCACCCGCCGTAGTTCCACGGCGTCGCCGCCATAATCAAGGGCCGGACCCGTTCCTGGCACTCGGCTTCCACCGCCCGCAGGATCACCACCGCGTGATCCCCGTGCGTATCCACGATCTGCTCGACCTGACATTCAACGTGCGCGGGCAAGTTGGGTAACACGGGTGCGGTGGTCTTTCCCTCCATGAACGCTTCGCCGTTTATCGTTCCGCACGCCGCGTGGGTCGGAAAGAAAAATCTCCGCGCGATCTCCTGTTGCCGGTCGCCCACGATGTGCAGGACGGCGCTGCGGCTCTCGGCTAGGCATTCGAACACGTTGCTATCCCGGCGGACCGCCGCCATGATAAGCGGCGGTTTGAAGGAGGCTTGTGATACCCAAGTGACGGTCGCCGCGCCGTAACGGTCTTCACTGCGCGAGGTCAGAACGTAGACGCCATTCGACAGCATCCGGAGCGTTTTCTGTCTGACTTTCGCATCCATCGCAGTCACCTCGCCTGAGCCTAGGGTTCTTCGCAAACCGCTTCCTGATGCGATCTTTCTTTACGATGCCACCGCTCTTCATCGAGCTCCTTGTGCTCGCTCGCGAGGAGATCGAATAACAGCCGATCGTACGGCCGGCCGTCGATGTAATGACATTGCCGCTGCCTGCCGAGGAAACGGAAACCGAGGCGTTCTATGGTCCGGAGCGACGGGTTATGTTCCACGGACCAGGTATTGACCGAATGAAGCCCGAGGTCGCGGAACGCGAGCGTCATTAGCTTTGAGCCGGCGATGGTTGAATACCCCCGGTTGCGGAAGGATTTCTCCCCGGACACCCCCCAAAACGTTGCGGTTTTGAAGGTTCTATCGATGCTGTTCAACCCGACGATCCCGATGGGGGCGTCGTCCCGATCGGAGGTATACGCCCTCAGGAAATGCGCTTCGCGCTGCGTCATGATCTTGAGTAGGGGAGGCGTAAGGATTTGCTTTCCGTTCCCGAAGTCCAGCCACTGGTAGTTCTGCTTTTCCTTGAGCCAGCCCGCGGCAAGCTCGATGATTTCAGGCGTGTCGAGGGCTAGCAGCTTCATATCGTTCCATCGTCGTGTCGAGGCAACCCACCGAGATAGCCCTGGCGTATCCGAAACCCGAGACGTTGATCTTCATGAAGTGCGCTCTTTACGGCCGGCGCGGTGCACTCGGCGTGAAGCCAGTTCAAGTATTCTCGGAGTTGTTTTTCCTGCTCGCCTGTGACCAGCGTAGGAGAAATGGTCTGCTTTTTCTTCCGTAGGAACGGCGCCTCTATGACGATCCAAGACACGTATCCCGCAAGGTAAGTACAACCAGCTACCAATACGAAGTATTCAGCACGACCACTTAGCCCCATCTCAACCAATATATTGATTACCAATCCATGGTAGATGTAGACACCGTAGGAAATGTCATTACCCCTCAGTATCTTTTGCGAAAGGCTCGACATTGAATAGGCCATCGATACCGTGACAATCCCAAGTAGCAGCGTAGTGGGCACATAGGTCACGGGTGCTTTTGGCACAACGTAATAAAACGCAAGATAGGCGGCGAGCCAGTACGTCCCCTTGCCGGCTATCCATTTCGACTCATAAGCCTTTAGCCGCTGCAAAAGTACCCCGCTCATAAATAGAAAAAAATGAGGGAAAAACGAATAGCGGATCAGCTTTTGTAGAATCGGCTCTCCTTCTGGATTCTGCAACGGAGGAAACATCAAACTAGACGCGAAGCCTATGGCAACGAAGGCAAACCACGTCAGCCAAAAGCACAAGGTCTGATCCTTTGTACCCTTACGGGCTAACCCATACAGCGCCGGCAGAAGAAAGTAGAATTGCAGTTCAACCGGAATTGTCCAAAGGCTGCCGTTGTAGGATCCCAAACCGAAATTCTTTAGAAACCCGGGGGTGTAAATGGCGCCCACAAATTGGCTAATTATCCAAAGGGGGGCTTGGCTGTTCGAAAAACTGAACCCACAGAGGATAGCAACTACAATGGTGGCGAGGACACAGCACCAAAGTCCGGGGTAAATGCGTAGCACGCGATTGCGGCTGTAACTTTTCAGACTGGGACTTCGTTCGTACGATGCTGAAATCAGAAAACCACTAATGACAAAAAAGATCGGCACACCCGGAAACGCGTATATCAACTTAATCAGCCACGGCGGCGTGGCAATATCCAAATGCGAAACGGTGTGGCCCACCAATACCTGGGACGCGGCAAAAATTCGCAGCAGGTCGAAGTTGTTGACTTTGAATTCGTTTTCCACAGATATAACCAACTCGATAGCCCAGTCTTAGACTTGCCGCAAATCCTGAATCGCCCTATGAAAGCATGCGGGAGTTTATTGACACTCGTAATGTGTCTTCACAGGGGAGGGCGTAGTCCGGTCGGATCAGCCGGTGATTTCCGTGCACAGGACGATTTCACCCTTAAGCCGGGACAAACTGTTCTGAGAACGCACCTCTTGAGGTTGGCCGGTTTTCGACATTCTTGAATTCCCATGGAGGGACGGATTACGTCTCTGCTTAGAAATGATGTGAACAAAGACGGCCAGCAATGATCTCCGCCGCAACTCGATGACCGTCCTCGTTCCAGTGGCCGATCCCCATTCGAGTATTCGGGAAACCATGAAAGTAGATCCGGCCGCTTTCGGCGAGGCGCTGCATTTCATAGGTAAGCGGAATCACGGCGATCCCTCGCTTCCGTGCGTACGCCTCGATGCGCCGGTCGGGATAGAACAGGTCCGGAATACCCAGCTTCGCCTGCTCCGCCTCCCGCACTTGCCGATCCGGGTGGACCTGGATCGCAAAGGGTGTCGTGACCACGACAAGCGGCACTCCCCGTCTCCCCAGATACTCGTTCATGGCGAGAATCAAGCGCTCCGTCACGGTCCACGCATCCTTCCATGACGAATCGCGCGGCGCAGCGAGCACCTCGGGTTTCAGTCCCGGCTCGATCGCCGTATCCGCGCTCGCGCGTGGAAAGACCGCCATCTTCGTGAATGCGCGAATCAGTTGCAGGACCCTGGAATGGTCGGCAACGCTCCTGACGAACCCCATCAAGGCCGAGGACTGGCGTTGGAATACCTTGGTGGCGACGAAGGAGGCGTCAAGTACCAGCCCCCGCCTTCGGTCGAGTAGGAAGTAGGGACGCATCCTCTCCGCGTTAAGAGCAGTCGAGTTGTCGGTCACGTCGTTTCCGTTCATGAACTGAAGCAAGACGAGATCCGGCCGATAGCGAATCGCCACCGACTCGAGCATCAGGTATTCCTGTGCGGTGCCGAATCCGGAAACGCCTAAGTTGATCACCTCGATGCGCTGGCCCGGCTGGTAAGCGCACTGTGTGAGCTTTTCCTCAAGCAACGACCAGAATGCATCCTTGGCATCGACCTGCATCGCCTCGGCAAAGGAGTCACCGAGCACCGCGAGCCGGAATACGCCTTCGGGTTTCTCAATCGAATGTTCACGGTCGCGCAGCCCCGCGGAGCTGATCCGCACGTACGCGCGCCCTTCGCTCTTGAACCAGCCTTCGACGCCGGGGCGCAGGACCGCGCCGACATGCGAGTCGGGCTGGTACCAGATCGGGGCGCTGAATCCGACGAGGCGTAGCAAGATCTCGAACAGCAGCACCGCGGCGGCCACGCCGCCTACGGTAAGGCCGGCTGGGATCAGCGTTCGCTTCGTCAATCGAGCTCGAACCTGCTCTCGTAGTTCTTCCTGAGCGCCGGGTTCTGCTTGCCCCTACTGAGAAAGCAGTTGCCCATGGCGAGGGTTTCGATCTCGGTGCCCATGAAGCAGCGGAACGCGTCCTCCGGGGTGCACACGATCGGCTCCCCGCGCACGTTGAAGCTGGTGTTGACGATCGCCGGACAGCCAGTGCGCTCCTTGAACCTGGCGATGAGCGCGTGGTAGCGCGGATTCGTCTCCTTGTGCACCGTTTGCACGCGCGCAGAGTAGTCGACGTGCATTACCGCGGGGATTGAGGAACGCGGAATATTCAATTTGTCTATCCCGAACAAGCTGTCCTGCTCTTCAGTCATCGCGATGCGGTGGGTCTTGGCCACGTCCGCGACGAGCAGCATGTAAGGGCTATCGGCCGTGGCATCCGAATCGCCCGCGATCAGGTGCGGCCGCCGACATAAATATCGGGCAATCATCTCGCCCGCTGCTTGATGTCCCCGCTCGTTCCAGTGGCCGGACCCCAATACATTCATGTTCATGCCCAACCTTCGGGTTTTGTCGGGAAATCCATGCAAAAACACCTTGTTCCGCCGCGCGTACTCCGCCAAGGGGCGCGCCAGACTCAAAACTTCAATACCTCTCTGAGTGGCAAACACATGTAATCTGTCGTCTGCGTAAAAAAGGTCCGCCACGCCGTGCCTTTCAGCCGCCTCGGAGGAACGTTTCACCTCCGGATCTACTTGAATTCCGCTCGATAGCGTGACCAGCAGGAACCGCGTCGCGCTTCGTGCCGTCAAGCTCCTCATCTCCTCGATCAGTCTCTCCGCGATGTTCCATGCTTGCTGCCACTCCCGCGTGCGCGGCGGAGCGTAGACTCCAGCCGACAGCCCCGGCTCGCCCGACTTCGCTAGTTGCCCCTGCTTCTCCTCCCAATCCGCTGCAACGAGACGCTTGTAGCGCCACATATCGCGGACGAAGAACGCAGTCTGAACGACCTTGGAAAAATCCGAGGCGCTCAATAACGCGCGATAGATGGTGCTCGACTTGATCCGGAAAGATCGGGTGCCCTCAAACGAACGGTCCCACACTATCTGACCGCTGCCGTTCAGCGTCACGTACGGGCGGGACGCCAGGCTTGGGTCGAGAGCACGCACGTTGTCCGTAATATCGTTACCCGGAAGGAACGCCAGGACGACGACATCGGGCGCGTAACGAAGCACGCGGTCTCGCAGGAGCAAATACTCCTGGGCGGTGCCAAATCCGGATACTCCGAAATTGAGCACTTCCACGCGGCGCCCACCGCCCGCATCGCACCCGGCCAGCAGGCGCTCGATCACGGACGTAAAACGTTTATCCTCGGCTACCTGCAGCGCATCGGTAAATGAGTCTCCAAGCACGGCTACGCGCCAGACGTTCGCGGGTTTGACGATGCTATGCTCGCGATCTCTCACTCCAGCGGAGGAAATTTGAACTTCCGCGCTCCCCTCGTCGAGGTAAACGCCCTGCGCTCCCGGGCGCCCCGACCAGCCGACCAGTGAATCAGGTTCATAGAGCACCGCTCGAGAGAAACCCAGGGCCCTCAGGGCCAGTTCCATCAACAGCACCGTAAGGAAGCCGATCAGAATTGCGTTCCGCGCAAACACCCACGCTGTGCCGGCACAGCTTCTGCCCGATGTGCCCATTCGTCAATGACCCTTCCCGGTCGAATCAGTCGAACTCGAAGCGCTCCCTGTAGTCCTGCCCGAGAGAACTGTCCTGGCGTTCCTTGCGAAGCAGGCAGTTTCCGACCGCGAGCGTCTCGATCTCGGTGCCCATGGGCATAGTTTCTCGCTGTCGCGAAGAACCGGGTGAGTTCGCGTAGCGGCGACCACCGCCGCCTGCGGTTAGGCCGGCTGGGATCAGGATTCGCTTCGTCAATCGAGCTCGAACCTGCTCTCGTAATTCTGCCTGAGCGCCGGATTCTGCTGGTCCTTTCTGAGAAAGCAGTTGCCCACGGAGAGGGTTTCGATCTCGGTGCCCATGAAGCAGCGGAATGCATCCTCTGGGGTGCACACGATCGGCTCCCCGCGCACGTTGAAGCTGGTGTTGACGATCACCGGACAGCCGGTTCTGTCCTTGAACCTCGCGATCAGCGCGTGGTAGCGCGGATTCGTCTCCTTGTGCACCGTTTGCACGCGCGCGGAATAGTCGACGTGCGTTACCGCGGGGATCGAGGAGCGCGGAATATTCAATTTGTCGATCCCGAACAGGCTGTTCTGCTCTTCGGTCATCGCGATGCGGTGGGTCCTTGCCACGTCCGCGACCAGCAGCATGTAAGGACTCTCGGCTTCAAGGTCGAACCACTCGGCCGCGTCTTCGCTCAGCACCGAGGGGGCGAACGGACGGAAGGATTCCCGATACTTGACCTTGAGGTTGAGCATCTTTTGCATCGCGGGTGAGCGCGCATCACCGAGGATCGAACGGGCGCCGAGTGCGCGCGGGCCGAATTCCATCCTTCCCTGGAACCAGCCGAGTGCCTTGCCCTCCTCCAGCGAGCGCGCGCAGGCCTCGACCAACGCGGCATCGTCCATGGACTCGAACACCCCTCCTGCCTGCCTGAGCCGCCGCTCGATGTCGGCCTGTTCATATTCGGGTCCGAGATACCCCCCATGCATGCCATCGAGAGCGCCGTTGAGGTGCCGTCCCTGCTTCTGGAACAGGTGGTAGGCGACGAGCGCCGCGCCCAAGGCCCCCCCGGCGTCACCCGCCGCGGGTTGCAACCACAGGTGGTCGAAGTAGTGCTCGCGCAATAGCTTGCCGTTGGCCACACAATTCAAAGCGACGCCGCCGGCAAGACACAAATTCTTCTCGCCTGTTTCCAGCGCAACGCCACGGGCGAGCTTCAGGACCACCTCCTCGGTCACCACCTGGATCGACGCCGCAAGATCCATCTCCCTCTGGGTGAGCGGAGCCTCGGGTTTTCGCGGGGGGCTCCCGAACAGCCGCTCGAAATGCCCGTTCGTCATCGTCAGCCCGGTGCAGTACTCGAAGTATTCCAGGTTCAGACGGAAGCTGCCGTCCTCCTTGACGTCTATCAGTCGTTCCCGGATGAGGTTCGCGTACCTGGGCTCTCCGTACGGGGCAAGCCCCATCACCTTGTATTCGCCCGAATTGACCTTGAAGCCGGTGTAATAGGTGAACGCCGAGTACAGCAGTCCCAGTGAGTGCGGAAAATGGATTTCACGTATCACTTTCAGGTCGGGCCCGTTCCCCATGGCGAGCGAAGTAGTGGTCCATTCTCCGACGCCGTCCATCGTAAGCACCGCCGCACGTGGAAATGGCGACGGAAAAAAGGCGCTCGCGGCATGGCTCAGATGATGCTCGGAAAAAAGCAGGCGCCGGTCCCAGTCCACATCGTGATCGAGCTGCTCGAGCTCGCTCACCAGCAGCCGCCTCTGGAACAGCTTCTCCTTCAGCCACAGCGGCAGGGCTTGTCGGAACGATCGGAAACCGTGCGGCGCAAAGGCGAGGTAGGTCTCCAGCAAACGCTCGAATTTCAGGAACGGCTTGTCGTAGAACGCCACCATGTCCAGGTCGTCCGGGCGGGTGCCGGTGGTTTCCAGGCACGAGCGGATCGCTTGATGAGGGAATCCCGAATCGTGCTTCTTGCGGGTGAAGCGTTCCTCCTGGGCAGCAGCGATGACCTTCCCGTCATCCACCAGCGCGGCCGCGCTGTCGTGGTAATAAGCGGAGATGCCGAGAATGCGCATATCGACATCAGAACAGCGTGTAGATGAATGGCGCCACCGCCGAGCCCTGCGCCAAGACCAGTATGCCACCCAGCACCAGGTTGATCAGGATGATGGGCAGCAACCAGAACTTCTTGCGCACACTCAGAAATCTCCAGAGTTCTCCGATAAACGACATGCGATGCCTCCTCAGAATTGATCCCGAAAACTCTCGGCAGCCGGTCCGGGCGGATTGCGTCCGATCCAGTACGTCGGTGCCGTCGGCTCGAATCTCCGCTTCATCGTGTCGCGCCCTGCGAAGCGCATCACGAAGCCTATCGGTGTGAATACGCCGTAGAAGATGACGCCTAGGACGACCGGGCTGACGATGCGGTGCAGCAGTTCGCCGAATTTCATCCAGAGCCGGTTCAGCGGCCCCAGCCACGCCGGCCGGGCGATCGTCACCACGGCGGTCACGGCGGCGAGCGCGAAGCACCATGGGTAGGCCATACCCCCGCGCCACAGGGAGTAAGCGCCTAAGAGGGTGAAAAACGCCGTGAACGTCCACCCGAAGGAGCGGTTCGACGGGGCTTCGTTTCTCATTCCGGCAACTCCAGGTCAGACAAGATCAATGGGCGCGTCAGTCCGTCTAGCAGGTGAATGCGCCGCTCGAAATCACCCCGCAAGCATAGTGAAACCTTATTGAACGTCCGTGCTTCGCCCCGGAGCCGACGCGTAGTCCATTCAGATCACGGGGATTGAGAACGGCGCGGCATTGGATCGACGAGATGCCCCTCTATTATCGGCGTACGGATTCCGAGGTGAACATGGAACGGCGGCCGCCTGTTGCACAGCTCGTGCTTGAAGACGGGACGACGATCGCCGGTCGGCTGTTCGGATTCCCGAAATCCGTGGCAGGAGAAGTCGTCTTCAACACCGGCATGGTGGGGTACCCCGAGGCGCTGACGGACCCCTCGTACAGCGGCCAGATCCTGGTTCTTACTTACCCTCTGATCGGCAACTACGGAGTGCCCGGGCGCGATTCGAAGTCCGCAGGTACGCCGTTCGAGTCCGAAAAAATTCAGGCCGCCGGGCTCATCGTTTCCGAGCTGGCATCGGGCTACAGTCATCGGACGGCCTGCGGCAGCTTGTCGCAATGGCTGCAGGACGAAGGCATCCCCTGCTTGGCGGGAGTCGACACGCGAGCGCTCACCAAGCGACTCCGACAGCAGGGAAGCATGCTCGGCAAGATCCTGGTCGGAAACGACGATATGCCCTTCAGCGATCCGGACCGCCTCAACCTGGTTGCGGCCGTCAGCATTGGAGAACGCGTGGTCTATCCGGGCGGCGAGCGGACGGTCGTCCTGGTCGACTGCGGATGCAAGTCGAGCATCCTTGAAAACCTCAGCGCCCGGGGTTTGACCGTCGTTCGAGTGCCCTGGGACTACGACTTCCTTGCCGAGGATTTCGACGCGGTGGTGGTGTCGAACGGACCGGGAGATCCCAAGCTCTGTGACACGACCGTCCGGAATATCGAGAGAGCCTTGCGGCTGAACCGCCCGATCATGGGGATCTGTCTCGGACACCAGTTGCTGGCACTCGCGGCGGGCGCGAAGACCTACAAGCTGAAATTCGGACATCGCAGCCATAACCAGCCTTGTCTCGAAGAAGGAACCCGGCGCTGCTTAATCACGTCGCAGAACCACGGCTTCGCTGTCGACCCTGCGTCGTTGCCGGAGGGATGGGAGCCATGGTTCACGAATGCCAACGATGGCTCGAACGAAGGAATACGACACCGGACACAACCACTCCTGGGCGTACAGTTCCATCCGGAGGGGGCCCCCGGGCCGGTGGATTCCGAGCACCTTTTCGACCTCTTCCTGAGCAGGATCCAATGAGCGCAATGCCCGCCAAGGTCCTTCTCCTCGGAAGCGGCGCGCTCAAGATCGGCGAGGCGGGGGAATTCGACTATTCAGGCAGCCAAGCCATCAAGGCGCTGAAGGAAGAAGGGATCGCTACGGTGCTGGTCAATCCCAACATTGCGACGATCCAGACCTCGGCGCGGCTCGCCGATCGGATCTACTTTCTGCCCGTTACGAAGGAATTCGTCGAGCAGGTGATTGCACGCGAACGCCCGGACGCGGCCATGCTGGGCTTCGGGGGCCAGACCGCGCTCAATTGCGGCCTGGAACTCGCTCGCCGAAACGTTCTGCAGCACTATGAGGTCGCCGTGCTGGGAACGCCGGTCAAGACGATCGAGGAAACCGAGGACCGCGCACGATTTGTCGCCCGATTGGCCGAGATAGGCGTCGCATGCCCCCGAAGCGCCGCCACGGATTCGATGGACCAGGCCGTCGCGCTCGCGCGCGAGATCGGATATCCCGTCATGGTCCGGGCGGCTTACGCGCTGGGCGGCCTCAGTTCCGGCCATTGCGCGGATGAGCGGCAACTCTTGGACAGAGTCACGAAGGCGCTCGCTCACAGTCCGCAGGTATTGATCGAAGAATATCTGGTCGGCTGGAAGGAAATCGAATACGAGGTCGTCAGAGACCGGTTCGACAATTGCATCACGGTCTGCAACATGGAAAACCTCGACCCGATGGGTATCCATACGGGCGAGAGCATCGTTGTCGCGCCGAGCCAGACGCTGAGCAATCGCGAGTATCACGCTCTGCGAGGCATTTCGATCCGCGTCGTACGCCATCTTGGCGTAGTCGGTGAATGCAACATCCAGTTCGCCTTGGACCCGCGCTCCGGCGCCTATCGGGTGATCGAAGTCAATGCCAGGCTGTCCCGGAGCTCCGCTCTCGCGTCCAAGGCGACGGGCTATCCCCTCGCGTTCGTGGCCGCGAAGCTAGGGCTCGGCTACAGCCTGACCGAGCTGTCCAACGCCGTCACGGGCGCCACGATGGCGTGCTTTGAGCCGGCGCTCGATTACGTCGTGGTAAAGGCGCCGCGCTGGGATCTGCAGAAATTCCGCGGAGCGTCGCTCAGCATCGGATCGTCCATGAAGTCGGTGGGAGAGGTGATGGCGATCGGCCGCAGTCTCGAAGAAGCGCTCCAAAAGGCGCTGCGCATGCTCGAGGCCGGGGGCGCGTCCGACATCGACTGGGGCGAGAGGCTCAAGGATGAAAACCTCGACCGGGTTCTTCGAGACCCGACGCCGGACAGGATATACGTGGTCGCCGAAGCATTCCGGCGGGGATACACGCTCGAGGATATTTGTCGCCTGACCCGCATCGACCGCTGGTTCCTGGAGAAGATCCGGCACCTCGTCGAGATCGAGCGGCGCCTGCGGGGCACGCGCGCCGCCGTCTGCCCGGCGGAGCTGCTCACCGAAGCAAAGCAGGCCGGTTTCTCCGATCGCCAGATCGGCAGTCTGCGCGGAACGTCCGAGGCGGCCGCACGGGCCGAACGCGAAGCTCTCGGTATCGTACCCTGCGTCAAGCAGATCGACACACTGGCGGGGGAATACCCGGCGCAGACGAATTACCTCTACCTGACCTACAACGGCCGTGAAGACGACGTCAGGAGGGGCGATCCCGAGAACGCCGTGCTCGTGCTGGGCTCGGGTGCCTACCGGATCGGCAGCTCGGTGGAATTCGATTGGTGCTGCGTGACCGCCGCGCAGGCACTCCGCCAGATGGGCTACAAGACCATCCTGATCAACCACAACCCGGAGACCGTAAGCACTGATTACAACGAATGCGACCGCCTGTATTTCGACGAAATCACCCTGGAGACGGTGCTCGAGATCTATCGCCGCGAACGGCCGCTCGGCGTGATCTTGTCGGTTGGCGGCCAGATTCCGAACAACCTCGCCGAGCAGCTCGCTGAGGCCGGAGTCCGCATCCTTGGCACGCCGGCAGCCGGCATCGACACGGCGGAGAACCGGCACAAGTTCTCGTGCCTGCTCGATCAGATTGGAGTCGAACAACCGGCGTGGAAGGAACTTGTCGCAGCCGACGACGCATTGAAGTTTGCACGTACCGTCGGTTATCCGGTGCTGGTCAGACCCTCCTACGTGTTGAGCGGCGCCGCCATGGGCGTGGCATCCAACGATGCCGAGCTGAACAGGTTTCTCGGACGCGCGACGACAGTGTCGCCCCGGTACCCGGTGGTCGTCAGCAAATTCCTCGAAAACGCGAGGGAGTTGGAGATGGACGCCGTTGCGTGCCACGGCAATCTCGTTATTTCCGCCGTCTCGGAACACGTCGAGAATGCGGGCGTCCACTCGGGGGACGCCACGCTCGTTCTGCCGCCGCAGCGGACGTATCTCGAGACCATGCGGCGGATCCGGCGGATTTCATCCCGGATCGCGGCGGCGCTCCGGATACACGGTCCATTCAACATTCAGTTCCTCGCCAAGGGCAACGAAGTCAAGGTCATCGAATGCAATCTGCGCGCCTCGAGGAGCCTTCCCTTCGTCTCGAAGGTGCTGCGGGTAAATTTCATCGAGATCGCCACACGGGTGATGATGGGTCGTCCAGTCCCCACGTACAACGGGTCTGTGATGGATGTCGAGTACGTCGGCGTAAAAGCACCCCAGTTTTCCTTCATGCGCCTCGAGGGCGCCGACCCGGTGCTGGGCGTCGAGATGGCATCCACTGGCGAAGTGGGCTGTCTTGGCGACGACTTCGAGGAGGCGTTCCTGAAGGCGCTCCTCTCGGTCGGATTCCG
>WNGP01003460.1_pt1 | contig 13254 bp, 9 predicted proteins | sample 5407671 | NCBI WGS metagenome assembly WNGP01 (sample SAMN13153381, study PRJNA577476) | soil metagenome | isolation source: 40 cm soil or saprolite under Garry oak tree replicate 2 | place: USA:California | collected 2016-06-15 | reverse complement strand
CTAGCGGTAGTTTACTGCGAGTGGATTAGGCAAGAGAGTAACTGGGTAATTTATGAGGATGTTACAAGAGTTGGGTTGTCTTACCCACGTGGGGTACTACGATGCCATCGCTCGAGCCCCAGAGTCTTGACCAACGCTTGCTGCGTCAGAGTCTGCTGGGAGAGCACATAGGCGGTGCGCGGCGGTCCCTTCTCGCCCTGCGGCGGATAAAGTAAAACGAACTGTTTGATCTGCTCCAGTTCCTGGAGTAATTGCTCGACCGAGAGATCGGCCCAGGCCGCTTGCGCCTGCTTGTGCACATACTGCAGCAGGGAGATACCCAGCAGGCAGTAGAAGGCGTGGATGCGAATCTTGCGATCGGTCCAGTGATACATGGGATCCCAACCCAGCCAGTCTCCCTGCTTCAGTCCACGGAATACGCGTTCGATCTGTTGTTGACCGGAGTAGCCGGCCACGATGTGTTCCGCACTCCAGTCCATACGGTTGGTCAGCAGCACGGTCCGTCCCAGGCGTTGATTCAGCAGCTGCGGGAGGGCGGCGGAATCGAAGTCAAACTGCAAATGCCAACCACCGTCATGCTCTTGCAGTTGATAGCGAATGAGTTCGGCCAGGAAGGGGGCGGACAACCAGCGCCGAATCTTGCGCTCGATCTGATCTTGTTTCCAGCGCGCCTTGGGTTTATTCAGTTCCTTGGCCAAACGGCGCAGGGATTGCAACACCCGGCTAAGGCTGGTGGTCAGACTGTGCAGTTGCTCTCCCGCGAAGGAAGCGGAGTACTTCACCACGCACAGATACTCGCGTCCCTGGGCCAAGGTTTTCTCGGCGGTGGCGCGCACTCCGGGTTGGGCGCTACTGCAGGCGGGTAGTTCTTCCAGCGCTCGACTGCGTAATTCCGCGGGGGCCTGATTCCAGGGCAAAGCCGAGATCCATCCCACTCCGGCTTCTTCCAACTGCACCGTGTTGGCCAGCGCGGCTGAGCCTTTATCCAACACCAGCGTCACCGTCTCGCGCGCGATCTGGTTCTGATCCAGCAGGCGCGTGATGCGGACCAACGAGGTGGAGAACTCCTCCACCTCGGCCACATTCCCGGGATAGACGTGATGACACAGGCTCAAGCCATGCTCGCCATCCAGCACGTAGCTGAGACCGACTTGCCGCAGGTTGTGTCGGCCTTGTTTGTTATGCCCGCGCTGGGCCAGTTGGTTACGCGTGTTGGTGCTGGCGATATAGGTGTAGAAGTTGGTGGTGTCGTAAGCCAACAGACGACGACTCACCAGTTGTTTCTCTTTCCATAATCCCAGCAAGCGCAACTGAGCTTGCTCTAGGGGATCGTCTGTCGGGGAGAGCGCCTCTTGGTCTTCGGGTAGGATCTGTTCAAAAGCATCCCAGAAAGCTTGCGAAGTAAAGCGCTCGGCGGGAAACTCCCACAGCGCCGACAAGATGGAACTGCGATACCACTCGGCCACTTGGGTTTTAGGCCCGGGCTGGCAGATGCGGTGCAGGGCGGCCAGCAACAGGTAGTGAGCGGGAGAGGGTCCGGAGCGTGGCCGGGGCCAAAGAGAAGCGAGCAAGTCCCAGACTCCGGTTTGCTGGGCGGCCGTCCACAGGGCGGCGGGCAAGCCAAAATCACGGGTGGAAGCGGCCAGGGGGATGGGGGCGCTACGATCGCGGACCATCTCGGCCAGCTTCTCGGCGGTGCCCAGGTAGGCTTGATGGACGATGCGCGGCTTGCCTTCGACGCGGGCACTTTCGACCACGTAGTAGTAGAGTTTGTTGCCTTTTTTCTTGGCGACCAGACTCGGCATAATAGGGTAATACAATACTTTACATGCCAAAACATGTCAAGCATTAAATGCACGGATATGCACAGGAATCTACTTTATACAGGGTAATACATTTGAGAAGCAGGGCGGACTTGCGAAACTACTCAGCGTGGAATGACTTAGAGCACTTGCTTGGACTCTTACTCGAGCGCTCGCAGTAAACTACCGCTAGGCTGTAGCTTCGGCCGGTCGGACTGTCTCCCGGTGCTCCCCAGAAAAGAGCTGTTGCAATTCAATCCGGCAACGCCGGGGTAGGACACCGCCGGCGAATGTAAGCCGCAAAAACTTAGGGGACGCAATTTGCGTCCCCCTATTTGACTTCATACAGAACTTCCTTAGTGCTTCTTTTTCTTTTTCGCCTTCTTCTTCGTTGCCATTGGTTCTATTCTCCCTTCCATTGTTCATGGAAATTTTGCAACGGTCTTTTGTTGCAACTAGTTGATGTATAGAGTCATTGAAAAATGAAGTCAAGAGAAAAATGAAGTCGCTCCCGCAGTCAGTCGCGGTACCAAAGTCACGAAGCGACGAGTGAAGGCCAAATTTTCGATGCGCGTGCGTCTTCAACCAGCCGTCGTCGCCGTTGTCAGCGCAATACGCAATGAGCGCAGACTCCAGATCAGCGGAGTCGCGCTCGGTCTGCGAGATACAAATTAACCCTGAATCAAGCGGGCGGTCTTTCATAAGTTCAACTTTCCGTGACCGAGCGCATCTATAATAGAGAGCGCGAAATCTTCGCGGGAGCTTGATTCATGGCCGCTTTTGACGATGTTGTCATCATTTCCGGGTGCCGCACTCCGGTTGGAAAATTCCAGGGGAGCCTCAGTGATCTGAGTGCTCCGCAGTTGGGCGCGATCGTGGTGCGCGAGGCCGTGAAGCGTGCTGAACTGGATGCCACGCAGGTGGACGAGTGCATTATGGGCAACGTCGTGTCCGCGGGGCTGGGACAAAATCCAGCGCGGCAGGCCGCCATCTTCGGCGGATTGGCTCCCGCGGTAGGTGCCATGACAATCAACAAAGTTTGCGGCTCCGGACTGAAAGCAGTCGCTCTCGCGGCGCAAGCGGTGCAAACCGGAAACAGTTCCGTCGTCGTTGCCGGTGGCATGGAATCCATGACCAACGCTCCCTATCTGCTGCCCCAGGCCCGCAAGGGATATCGCCTCGGCAACGCGCAAGTCGTCGACTCGATGGTTCACGATGGCCTGTGGGATATCTACAACAACTACCACATGGGCATCACCGGCGAAAACGTCGCCGAGAAATACGGCATCACGCGCGAAGAGCAGGATGAGTTTGCGTTCAATTCCCATGGCAAAGCTCTGGCCGCGATCCGCGAATGCCGTTTCAAGTCACAGATCGTCCCGGTAGAGATTCCTGCGAAGAAAAAAGGCGAGGCGCCAGCACGGTTTGAAAAAGATGAGGGGCCCCGCGAAGACACCACCATTGAAGTTTTGCGTTCCCTGAAACCTGCGTTCAAGAAAGATGGCACAGTGACTGCCGGTAATGCCCCAGGAGTTAACGACGGTGCGGCGGCGGTCGTGGTCACCAGCGCCAAACGTGCCCAAGAACTGGGCAGAGCGCCGATGGTGCGGATCGTAGCTCAGGCAACCAGCGGCGTCGAGCCGAAATGGGTCATGATGGCGCCTGTAGGCGCCGTGCGCCAGATCTGGGAAAAAACCGGCTGGAAGAACGAGGATGTTGATCTGTATGAACTCAACGAAGCATTTTCCGTGCAAGCCCTGGGAGTGATCCGCGAGCTCGGCCTCGACCTCAATAGAGTGAACGTGAACGGGGGAGCTGTAGCCATCGGACATCCAATCGGGGCTAGTGGAGCCCGAGTGCTGGTCACGCTAATCTACGAAATGATCCGCCGTAATGCACGCCGTGGCATCGCGGCACTGTGTCTCGGCGGTGGCAACGCAGTGGCAATGGCGGTAGAGCGCTAAGAAGTTTGCTGCGCAGATTCTGGTTGGGCCCGTCCACGCTGGCGGAGAGTGGAGTGTCTGCGAGCTTTTTGATGTCGGCGAGAAGATTCTCTATCCCTTGATGCACGTTTTTCTCCCAAGTTAGTTTTCGGAATGCAGCTTGCACAGGCTCTGTGAACGTCCACAGCACGAACTGTGTCTTGGTGTCAACGATTGACAGTCCCAGCTGGGGTTCATAAATCGCGGTTTTTCCCAGATCTGCAATTGGAGCGGTGAAGCGTATTTCAAAGACCAAGTCCGCCTCCGCGGGAGAGGCCACAAGTTCATATCGTCCCCAACTCTTCATGGCCGCGTAGAACCGGTTGTAGGGTTCATTGCTGCCGCCGGCACATTTGAAAGCAGCCAGCGCTGCACTGTCAACTCCGCCATTGGAAATGAATACTTTCTTGCTCGTGATGATCTGTGCGGGTATCGGAGCTGCCTCTACTTGTTGTCCGCCCGAGTAGGGAGCAAGTAGGAGCGCGAGCGCAAGCGACGCATACAGAGCCCTTTTCTCAACTACTTTCCCCAGGGGATTCTCCTACCGACCCGGTTGAGTGTACTTCGCCGCCGCGCGTAACCTTACCGTGAACACCGCCCCCCCGCCGGGAGCATTCGCAGCCTCCACGCTGCCATCGTGTTCCTTCATCACCGCCTTACAAATGCTAAGCCCCAGCCCCGTCCCGCGGCCCGGCCGCTTCGTGGTATAGAAGGGATCAAAAATGTTAGGCAGAATTTCTCCCGCGATGCCGGGACCATCATCGTGAAAGCTGGCCCAAACCGAATCGCCGGTGCAGCCCAGGCGTATTCGCAAGGTTCCGCGATCCCGGGCCTCGCGGATTGCCTGCTCCGCATTCAACACCAGATTGAGAAACACCTGCATAAGTTGATGCGGGTCCGCTTCGACGAGCGGCACCGTGGGTTCGCGGAGGAAGTCGACGGTGATGTTGTTCTTGCGCAGCGAATAGGCGTGGAGGTTCAGCGTGCGCTCCACGATCTCTGCCAGGTTCACGCGAGTCTTTCCCGGGGCAGGCGGACGGGAGAAATAGGTGAGGTTGTGAACAATTTCGGCCGCGCGCCGCGCCTGCTGCTGCAACATTACCAGTTGCTTGCGCGCGGCCTCGCTAGTCTGTGCATCCTGCAGCAATTCGCTTACCCCCAGAATGCTGGTCAGGGGATTGTTCAACTCGTGTGCGACGCCACCAATCATCTGGCCCATGGCGGCTAGGCGCTCGCTCTGCACAATCTGTTCTTCCAGCTTCTTTTCCACCGTGATATCGCGCACCGAGATGATTACGCCACTCAGTTTGGACTCAGCGTCGAAAAGTTGGCTGGCCGACGCCCGCATCGTGCGCCAGCTTCTGTCGCGATGGCGTGCCCCGTACTCAGCGGAAGCGAAAATCTGCCGGCTGGAAGCGACATCATGATAAAGCGAAGCCAGTTCCGGGGAGTGATCTTCGAGATCTGAGATCTTCTTCCGCAACAAGTCTTCGGGCTGGTAGCCAAGCAGGTCGCGTACGCGGGAGCTCACAAAGGTGTAATGCTCTCCGAGATCTATAACCAGGATCAAATCAGGAAAGCTCTCCAGCAATCGCCGGCGGAATTCTTCCTGCTGAAGCAATTCCCGCTCCATCTTTCGCTTGTCTGTAATATCGACCAGCGTGCCCTGGTAGCGGATCACGTTGCCGGAGACGTCCCACACCGCACGCGAGGAATCGAGAAAGAGCGCGGGAGTACCGTTCTTGCGCTTGAGCTTAATCTCCCGCGTGCGCACGGCGCCGCGGTCCCCGGAGGCACGGCCCAGAACCGGCTGCTGACCAGGATCGAAATTCAGGTCACCCGCGTCCAGCGAAAGCAATTCTTCCTTCTTCTCATATCCCAGCAGACCAACCAAAGCTGGGTTGGCATCCAGAAGATTGCCGTTGGGTGTGCTGAAATAAACTCCCTCCTGCAGAGTCTCGAACAATTCGGTGAAGCGCAGCTCCTTCTCGCGTTGCTCAGTGACGTCTCGTCCCAGCACACTCACGCCCACCACCTCATCGCTCTTGACGATGCCGTTGAGCACGCAATCGAAGTAAAGGGGTCGGGTGTTATTTTTCAGGACCACACGAACCGTGCCCGCCCAATGTTTCCGTTCCAGAAAACGGCCGAGGCCGGTTTCCACTCCACTCCGCGTCGGCTCTGCAATGAATTCATAGACGTCGTGTCCCACGATCGCGGTGTAGGGAAGTCCCACCATCTCCGCTACACGCTTATTTACGGTGCGTATGGTCCCATCGAGCGAAACCGCGCAAGCCGCGTCTTCAAACGAGTCAATCAGTTCCTTGAAGCTGCGCTGCGAGCGCTGGATCATCTGGCTGAGCTGGTCCAGTTGCGCTTCAGAAGGCGCCGCGCCCACATGCTCCTGCAATCCATGCAGGAGCGTCTTAAGTTCTGAAACTTCACGCCGCCGCCCGTACGCATAAACCGCAAACAAGACCGACAACACCAACGTGCCGACAGCGAGCGCCCCCAAGTGGTAGGGCAGGTTTTCAAGTCGCTCCCAGGCAAGTGCGGCGAACCCTGCCGCCAACAAAACCATGAACAGCAGCAACAATCGCCATAGCTGGGATTCTTCCCTTTCGAGGTTGCTGGGTGGACGTGCTGATCGTGAGACCTGAGAAGATTCTTGCGCCATGATTGATGGAACCGCCGGGCTCGCCCGCATATCAGCGGAGAGCCTCTCGCCTGACTGGCTCATCGTAATGCGTAGCGGCAAGGAACGACAACCCTATTTATTGGACAATTTGATACGTAGGAACGGCACAGCATCGCAAATCACTCGGCGGTGTACAGGCCGAGTTTTCCGCAGGTCTCTCGCCAACATTGTGACGTAGGTCACATCGCGGACGCTCCCTTCCCGTGTAGATTGAACCATCTTCGCGATCGTCGGGAGCAGGGATTGTCTCCATCCGCGTAGACCTCGCGTGATGCTCTACCAGACTCTCTGCGCCGCGGTTTAACAGATGTCTTCCCGCTCCCCTCCGCACTTTCTGCGAGCTCTCCCAACGACTGCGAGCGCTTGCTCGAACGCGCCATGACTCAGCAACGGCTAAGCGCCTGTGCCCACGACCGCATCCTCAAAGTAGCCCGCACCGTCGCCGACATCGAAGAACAAGCAAACATCGAGCCCAAGCACATCGCCGAAGCAATTCAGTATCCGAGCTTGGGCCGGACATTAGTGGGCGTAGCCCTCGGCAGTTAGCATCCAGCACTCAGACATCTCACCCCCGGCCGGCGAAACAGCCGGCTTCTTTCGCCTCCCAGCGGCGCACATTATCGTCGAGTGAGTCTCTTTATACCGCTGATTTTTCTTTCGCGATCACTTCCTCAAGCGTGCGCAACGTCCTGAACCCGGTATTGAGGGCGCGGTGTGTTGGCCACATGATGGGCGGGTTAGGATTTCTTCTGCCCTATCGGGGATCGCGTGGCGCGCACCAAGAGTTCTCCGTGGCAATTGGGCATGGTCGAGTTCGACGATGGCGCAATCATAAAGCTGTTCCCATGTGCCGGCAGGCAGGGTCTTATTGAAGGGAGGAACCGTGAAGAGGGTGTTGCTGGTGTCGGTACGTCGGCGCGCTCGCGGGGCTGCGTTGTGTTGGTTCGCAGTTTGTGCAAACAGTTAACGGGAGGTTCCACACCTTTCCGGCCATACGAGAAAAATACGGCGTTCATTTGCAGCAGTCTAGAGCCGCATTTACGGCAGTGGACGAGGGGCGGCAGCGCAGACAGCGGGTCGAAGAGTTCCTCTACAGATTAGACAACGGTTGACGAAATAGATAGATAGAGATTTATTTGCCATGATTGGAATTGAAATTCGGCTGGCTATCGCAGGGACCCGTCACCCAAGATAAGGTGCGCGGCGGAAAGATGCGTTGAGCAGTCTGGAAGGAAATTACACGCTAACGCAGATCTTGCACAATCCCTTATGCAGTTGCAGACTTTGATAGCTCGAAAGTATTTGGTTCGGGGCTGATTGCCTCGGGTTTGTTACCGCGTTTTGGTCGTCTGCTTGGGGACATCAGTCAGCAACCACGGACCGTAAGTCCACGGTCCGGCCGGGCGTAAAGCGCACCCTAATCCTAAAAGATCGCGTTCAGCCGTGAGCAGGGGTGCCAAAAAAAGAGAACATGCGGCCTGCTCTCATGTGCCAAAGAAACAACTTGACCTCTACCCAATTTCCGTTCTACATTAACCTGTTCCCGGGACATGCGTGGCTTGCGGGCCTCTTTTCTGAGCACTTGCGCCTGCGGAGCCTAATCCAGAAAATCAAGCATCTTCGGTGTCCGTTAACGCATCTATTCTGGTGAGTAGTACGCTGACTCCTTTACAACTTGCTTGGAATCAGTGGCTTAGCCACGATTGTTCGGTTTGGTCGCTGCCTGGTAAAAGGGGAAAGGTGAATGCCCACAATCAATAAGTAAGGAGAACTAAGGCATATGCGCTCTGATCGTGTGTTCGATGCTTTGCAAACTTTGCGGAATCGGTATATGCTGTGTCAGCTTGCCTCCAAGGCCACGCGGAAGTTCCACCGGCCCAGCACCAGAATCCAGGAAACCATGAACGGTGTTTTGGACCGGATTGCAGGCGCGGAGCGGCAAGATATTTTGTCGGAACCAGAGAATGTAGCTGAGGCACAACGGCGGGCTGCTTAACACCAGCCCCGTCTTCCTGCCCCGTGTAGTCATCTCCCTGTGTGACCCTCCTTTTGAAAATCTCCCGCGACCGCTAGCGACTGCGTTTAAGTGGAACGGGTTTAGGTGAATCATGACCATCGCTGAACTCAAAGAAAAAAACATCACCGAGCTGACCAAGATCGCAAGGACTTTGGATCTGCCCGGTGCCAGCGGACTGCGCAAGCAAGACCTCATCTTCAAAATCCTGCAGGCGCAGAGCGAAAAAGAAGGCCACATCTTTGCCGAGGGCGTGCTGGAAATTCTGCCTGACGGCTACGGCTTTCTGCGTTCCCCGGACTATAACTACCTGCCCGGCCCCGACGATATTTACGTCTCGCCTTCGCAAATCCGTAAGTTTGACCTGAAAACCGGCGACACCATCAGTGGCCAGGTGCGGCCGCCGCATGAAGGAGAGAAATACTTCGCTCTGGTCAAGATCGAGGCGGTCAACTTTGAGTCGCCTGACGAAGCCCGTAACAAGATTCTGTTCGACAATCTGACGCCCCTATATCCCCAGGAGCGCATCAAGCTTGAGACCACGCGCGAGAACGCCAGCGCCCGGGTCATGGATTTGCTTACGCCGCTCGGTAAAGGACAGCGCGGCTTAATCGTTTCTCCGCCGCGCGCCGGCAAGACCATGCTGCTGCAGAACGTCGCCAACTCGATTACGACCAATCATCCCGAAGTCGTGCTCATGGTGCTGCTGATCGACGAGCGTCCGGAAGAGGTTACAGACATGCAGCGGTCGGTGAAGGGGGAAGTAATTTCTTCGACCTTCGATGAGCCCGCCGCACGCCACGTGCAGGTCGCCGAGATGGTGATTGAGAAGGCGAAGCGCCTGGTCGAGCACAAGCGCGATGTCGTGATTCTACTCGATTCGATCACCCGTTTGGCCCGCGCCTACAACACGATTGTTCCGCCCTCGGGCAAAGTGCTCTCCGGCGGCGTGGATTCCAATGCTTTGCAGCGTCCGAAGCGGTTCTTTGGCTCCGCCCGCAACATCGAAGAAGGCGGTTCGCTCACCATCATTGCGACGGCGCTGATCGATACTGGGTCACGTATGGACGATGTGATCTTTGAAGAATTCAAAGGCACGGGCAACAGTGAAATTATTCTGGAGCGCAAACTGGTCGACAAGCGCGTGTTCCCGGCCATCGACATTCAGCGTTCAGGCACTCGTAAGGAAGAGCTGCTCATTCCGAAAGAGGACCTGTCGCGCATCTGGGTCCTGCGCAAGGTACTCAATCCGCTGTCTCCCGTCGAAGCCATGGAGTTGCTTATCGACAAGCTGAGTAAAACCAAGGCGAACGGCGAATTCTTGTCCAACATGAGCGCACTGTAGAAGCGACTCCAACCCCGTTCACCAAAGCCAGGATCTGCTCCTGGCTTTTAACAGGCGAAGCGCATTATGCCCCAGTGACTTTTTTGGGCGAAGTCCGCCACGTATAATCCATCGCATATACGATTGTCACCTCTCGAGGATATCGTGCGACTGAAACAGATTGTCTCAACCCTGTTCCTCTGTGCATTATTCACTGCTCCTATTTCTTTACCCGGCCAAAGCGGAGCGCCCCGACCACCTCATGCCCGCGGCGATTTTGACGTGGCCCCGTCGAACGAGGAGGATTCGCGTCAGCAGATAATGCACGAGATGGCCAAGAAGGCGAATGTGGAGCGCCAGACTGCTCTGCGAACCGATGCCGACAAGCTGTTCAAGCTGGCGACGGAGCTGAAGACTTACGTGGAGAAATCGAATGAACATGTCATGTCGGTGGACGTGATCAAGAAGGCCGATGAGATCGAAAAGCTGGCCCGCAGTGTGAAAGACAAGATGAAAGGGCCGAACTAAGAGGCGGAATTCGCAAAGGACAAGGGTCATTGCACAGGTGAAAACGCCATCCGGTCTACCGGATGGCGTTGGTGTTGTGTGCCGAGCATGTTCAACAGCTAGGAGGTGCAAGTCCCCTAGCCAGTCTGATGGAGACGAAGGGTTCGCAAAGCGCAAGGGTGAAATAACACTCGCCGCGAGGCAGGGCCTGAAAGAAGCGTGGAGCAAAGACGCGAACCGATGAACAAGAACCGGATGTGAGGCCTACGGTGACGGGCGAGCGGGCAACTGACTGCGAAGCCCATATCCACAAGTGCACTGGTGGTAAATCCGGCGGTCGTGCGTGGAAGGCGGTTGCACTAACCTCGGGAGATCTGCGGCATGTCACAAAACGTGACTGAGGGTGAAGCGATTCATTCCGCCCGTGCTGCAGAAGTCAGCAGAGGGCGTAGTCCAGAAGAGCGGAGGAAGACCCGAACGGTACCATCAGTTTGTCAATTCGAACTTTTCGTCCCATGCTTTCTTGCGGAGGTCACGGTCGCATCCGAGATGAGCTCGACAGCAGGGTTTTGCGCTCGCAGCTGAGCGGCGATGGCGTTGGCAATTGCGCGAGCGGCGCGTGCATTCGGGTGCCGGTCCCAAGGCAAACGCCACGCCGAATCGATCTCGATCAACAAATAAGGTAAGCCCGCATCGTCGAGGATTCGGCGCCGCAGCATCTGTTCCGACTGCTCTTCATGGCCAAACTGCAGCACGACAAGGAGCGGCGTCGCGCCATGCGCGCGTGCTAGCTCATTAGTGGCGCGAAACACCTCACGCGTCACGGTAACGCCGCGATCAACCGTCTTGTCGGTCCGGTATGGGACGAGCAGCTTTGCCAGCGATGGCAGACGCGAGCGCTGTTCTGGCGATAGCCAGACGAGACCGGGCCCGAGATGCGGTCGATCCTGATCGAGATTCCGGCCGAAGAGGTCCGTCATGAAGAGTGACACCACGGCCACCGGTCGGCGAAAACGGGGCAGCTCCATCTCCAGCTTCATATACGCCTGGTCGTTACCATAACCGTGGACGGCAAGATTCGCGGTCTGCATTCCTATCATCGCGCCGACCTGCGCCGGTATGCTCTCCTCCCACGTGAGCCCCTCGCCGAACATCACCGACTCGCCGGTGAACAGAATTGTCGGGCGCGCGGGATCGACAGGCTCCTCGACACGCTGAACGCGATAGCCTGCCGGGTCAATGGCGTAGTCGATGACGCGCCCGCCGATGTCTTTGTGCCCGGTATGCGCCGGTACCCACGTCCAGCCGAGCCGGGGATCGACTTGGCGGCGGGGTTCGTCCGCGGGCGACAGCCATTCGGCTGGACGGAGATGCACGTAGCGTAGCAGCAGCTCGCTTGCGCCGAGCGCTAACACCAGCGCGATCACGACCTGGAACGCCCGGGCTGGCGTGCGCGCTGCGAAGCGCCCAGCGCGCGGCCGCGCAATGAGTGCGAGCCACGCGCCCACGATGCCCATCGCCAAGCGGACCAGTGTTTCTATCACCACGTACCAATGGCGCGGCAAGAAAAACGAGGGCACGAAGTGCCGGTCCAGCCACCGCTGGTTGGCCCCGAGCGCGCAGGCCAGGAGTGCCACTCCGATCGATGCGACCAGGATCTCGGCAAGCAAGCGCGCGCCGTAATATCCGGACGCCTGCCGGCTACGCTCTGAAGCTGCGTTTTTTTGGTGGCGCATCACGCCTTGAGAAGAATCCATCATGAAGCTGCGACCGCCCGATAATGTTTTCTGGATGATTCATAAGTTCGGCGCATGTGCTTGTAACAGTCTCCTCGATCGGCAATGACATCGGGTACTGCTCGTTGATCGTTATTCAATTGATCGTGATTAACAGGAAGCGAACTCATTCGTCAATCAGTCTCCGCCGATCTATCCCTCGGAGCGGCCGCAACTGTCTTGCTGGTGGTTCGCCTCGGCACTGCCATTCCCAACGCGCCTGCAAATGTCGGCAGCGTTCAATTCTTTACGGTCTTGGCCCTTAGATTGTTTGGCGAGGACAAGACGATTGCGGCCGGATTTTCGATGGTTTATTTCCTCGCCTTAACCGCCCCACTCTGGATCCTTGGCCTGCTGGATATTAGTCGCACTGGTATTAGCCTGTCGACGATCCAGTTCGAAGCCGCCGCTCTCGGGTGCCATTCTAGCCGCGCTAAGTGTCGCGGCGCAGGTCAATAGCCCCTCAAACCGAACCCCAGCCCTTGTAACTCATGGAGTGACGGGCCATCTCACTAGCCCAACTCGGCAAGAGGGTTCCAGGTGCACGAGAATGTCGGCAACCCATTCATGCCTAGCGACGCTGGCCAATAGTGACGAACAACCCACCCTCTTTGCCGAGTTGGGGAATCCAGCCCAACTGCGCTAACCAGGCCTCCGGTAGCCAGTTGTCGGCGGCATAAGCAAAGAGATCTCCTGATTCTTCACTCATCAATGCACTGGGGTACGCCCGCACGTAGTCGATTGCGTTTTCCTCGAACCATTCTTGAACTTCAGCGAGAGTATGGCGGTGCTCCTCCGGATTTTGATACTGGTCGCGCAGCCACGCCTCCCGTCTCGCCGGCTCATTCCGGCGATCGTGTAAGACCGGATCGAACGGGATCCATCGATATCTCGACCAACGGGCCAGCACTCGGCGTAGGCGGAGTGGTATGCGAGCGAAAGAATTGTAGACACCGAGGACGATGATTCCGCCTGGCCGCGCAAGCCGAGCAATTCGGGAAAAGGATGATCGCGGATTCGGGGTGTGGTGTAGAACGCCTGATGAATAAACCACATCAAACGCGCCTGAACGGAGGCCAGGATGTTGCAGGTCGGTTTCTACGAACCGTACACCTTTAAGTCCAAAACGTTCCGCCGCCGCTGCTGCCAGTT
>WNGP01003457.1_pt1 | contig 13256 bp, 10 predicted proteins | sample 5407671 | NCBI WGS metagenome assembly WNGP01 (sample SAMN13153381, study PRJNA577476) | soil metagenome | isolation source: 40 cm soil or saprolite under Garry oak tree replicate 2 | place: USA:California | collected 2016-06-15 | reverse complement strand
GGGTGAGCTAATATCCGCCCATTGGCCTTTACCTAACGCTTTAGCCAGTGAGGAATGCATCCATGAAATCTGTAAAAATCCTTGCGCTTGCATTGCTTGTGTTCGCCGCCTCATGCGCGAGCAATACAGAAAAACCAGCGCCGGCGGCTCAGCCGGCCGCCCCACCGACTCCAACGCCCGACGTGGGTCCGCTCGGGGAAATGGCTATTCCGCCGGACAATCCCATAACCGCGGACAAGGTCGAGCTTGGCAAAAAGCTGTTTTTCGACACGCGGCTTTCGAAAACCGGCAATATGTCTTGTGAAACTTGCCATCAGCCGGACAAAGGTTGGACGGATGGGAAGCCGCTGTCGGCAAGATTTGACGGCAGCATGAACACACGTCACACACCTACGCTGTACAACGTTGGATATTACAAACAGTGGTACTGGGACGGACGCGCCGCCAGCCTCGAAGGACAAGTCACCGCCGCATGGAGAGGTCAAATGGGCGGCGATCCGGACGCTGTTGCCATGACGTTGACCGGCATCGATGCTTACAAGGCCGATTTCCAAAAAGCGTTCAGCGGGCCGGCAACTGCTGGAAATATCGCGCAGGCCCTCGCCACATTCCTGCGGACGATCCGGTCGCAGGATTCACCGTGGGATAAATACCAAGCCGGCGACAAGTCCGCTGTGAATGACGATGTCGTCAAAGGTTTCGATGTCTTCAGCAATTCGGACAAAGCCAATTGCACGCTCTGCCATCTACCGCCGCTATTTACCGATACGCTCTTCCACAACATCGGCATCGGCTTCGACAAACCCATGCCGGATCTCGGCCGCGGCAAGATTCTCGGCGATGCCGCCGAGAAAGCCGGAAAGAAGGACCCCGAAGCCGAAACCCTGAAAGGCGCTTTCAAGACGCCCACTCTGCGAAACGTCACCGAGCACCCTCCGTACTTCCACGACGGACGCGCGCAAAAGTTGGAGGATGTGGTGGATTTGGTCCTGAAAGGCGGGATTAAAAATCCGAATCTCGATGAAAAACTGAAACCGAGGAAAATCAAGCCCGAGGAGCGATCACAACTTCTCGCCTTCCTGAAGAGCTTGACACCGGAGCAGAAGCCTTTCGAGAAGCCACAGGTTCCTTGAGGATGCTCGCCCTCTCCCTCTGTGTCAGAGGGAGAGGGGCCGTTGCGAATTCATTTCATATCTTCATCACCAGCCTGAACGGCGGTCTATGACCGCCTGACGGCAGATAACTGCGATATCGCCAGGGTCACCCGATCGCCGCTACCAACCACTCATTGTCCCATCGACTGGAAAAAAGCCTCCAGGACATCAGGCTCAAATTGAGACCCGCGGCACCGGCGCAATTCTTCGAAGGCCTGTTCCCAACTGCGTGCAGTTCGATAGGGACGATTCGTAGTTAGCGCGTCAAAGGTGTCGCTGACAGCGATAATCTTAGATCCGAAGGGAATCTGTGCACCCTTAAGTTTACCTGGATAGCCCCGGCCATCGACACGTTCGTGGTGATGGAGGAGCATGAGAGATACTTCCTCGAACTCCTTGACGTTCTTGAGCGCCATCCAGCCAAATTCCGGATGTTTCTTGATCAGCTCAAACTCTTCTTCCGTCAGGCGGCCCTCCTTCAACAGGACGTGATCCGGAACTCCGATCTTGCCGATGTCGTGGAGCAGCCCTGCGATAACGATGTTGTTCGTATCCGAATAGTTCAGACCCAGGGTTACCGCGATACCACGGTTGTATTCCGCCACGCGATTGCTGTGACCGCCGGTGTAGGAATCGCGCAAGTCGACCAGCGAGACCAGCGTGCAAGCCATCGAGAGAACTTGTTCGCGCTGGCTCTCCTCAAGGTCTGCAATTCGAAATGCGTCGTTGGCCGCGATACCCTGTGTCCTGCTCATGGTGTTATTTGCCCACTCCGGATGTAACGTCGATCCGTCCTTTACCCAGTTTCCCGACGTACTGCGGATTCTGAGCGTTGATGTCTACGGTTCCGCGAACGATGGCATCCGCGCCGCCGAACACTTGTTTGGATCGCACCAGAGCGGCTTCGCCCGCAACAATCGGTGCGGCAAAGGACGTGCCGGAAACGACTGCATAATACCCGCCGGGGTAAGCGGAGATGATATTTACGCCCGGAGCGGACACCGAAATGGACGAGCCGTAGTTTGAAAACGAACCTTTCTTGTCCGCCAGGTCCGTGGCCGCGACCGATAACACGGAGGAATATGAGGCAGGATACTGTGGTGTTGAACTATTCGCGTTTCCGGCCGAACCAGTGACGACAATGTTCGCCGCGATCGCCGCTGCTACGGCTTCCCGTACGGTTCTCGAATTCGTCGAAATTCCGAAGCTCATGTTTATGACGCCGACCTTGTTCCTTATGGCGTATCGGATCGCTTTGGTGATGGTGAAGATATCCGCTTCACCATTGTCGTCAAACACACGAAGCGGCATAACCATCGCTCTGGGAGCAACGGCCGCGATCAGCCCCGCGCACAGCGTACCGTGTCCGTAAGCCGCATTGCCGGCGCCAATCATGTTTAAGACGGGCCTTCCATCCAGGAAGCTCCCCGACGATTGATCGAGGAAACTCCCGGACGATTGATCCAAAAAGCTCCCCGAGGACTGATCCAGAAAACTGCCGGATGACTGATCCAAAAAACTCCCCGAGGACTGATCCAAAAAACTGCCGGACGCCTGATTCAAGGCGGCGTAGCTTGGTCCCTGTTGCGAAACAAAGTCGACGCCGCTGGTCAAATGACCTCGAAGAGCGGGATGACCATAATCGACGGCGCTATTGATGTCGGCCACTACAACGCCGTATCCATCGTAGTAAGCCGACGCTCGATTCGCTCGAATAAGCGTGAATGCCGGCTGCATGCGGTACCAGTCCGCCGCCGCATTCGATCGAAGCATGCCGAGCGTCCTGAGAGTTGGAGCAAACAGAGTCGTGTCGGCTTCGATGTATGTAATTCCGTACAGGTTGAGAGTCAGCGTACTCAGCCCCGGAAGCGACGAAGCTTCGAGCAGGTACAAATTGGATTCTGAGATCACATCCAGAACAGTCGCGTTCAGCAGGGTGAGAACCGGCCTGATCGGCGATCCGTTGTCCAACTCGACAACAATCCTTTGCGACGCCTCTGCATCAACACCATTTACCGCAATGATTAAAAATAACAATGCGCACACCAGTGCGCGCTTGAGAAGGGAAAGCATGACTATCCTCCTTGAACTGAAAATTGAACGATGCTCCCCGAAGAGGGAAGCTCGATAAAAAATGACAGCGGGCCGTTTGGCACGCCGCTGAACGTGAATTGGCCTAATTCGTTGCTTCTCGTGACCTGAGCAGGACAGCCGGGAATGTGCAACTGGATTTGGGCGCCGTCGACTATTGTGTCCGGTTGCAACGGCAGCAGTTGGGCCATAATCCTCCGATCGGATTCCTTTCCGGAAACCTTCACATGAACGTCGAAAACCTGAGTGTGAAGGACGACCTGCCGCGACTCGGCCGGCGTGCCTCGGAGCCCTGCCACCGCTAATGGCTGGAGGAAGCTGTCAAAGAGCAGGCTCGCTCTCTGCAACCGAGAAGGCAACGGCTCGGGTTTTCTATAGATTGCGATGCATTCGTTGATTAATTCCGTTGGAGCATCGGTAAGACTTGACGGGCAAAGGCCGGATAGAAAAGTCCACCACGAATCGTATTCAGCCGCACAACGCCGGCAATCCGTTAAATGCTGTTCGTAGGATTCACGCTCGGATTTCGACGCCCTTTGCTCGATCATTTCGATCATGATAGCGGGGTCCACGTGTCTCATCTTTCTCGTCTCCTGCCCATAGGACGCAATAGAACGCGAAAAAATACCAGTGGACGAAAAAATTATGGTTTGCCGACGATAAGGAAGGGCGCCCAGAAAAACGGATGGGGAAAGTCTTCCCGAAGGCGGATTGCCGCGCGTTGCAAAGCCACGGCTTTGGTTGCTCCTTCAAACCAATAACGATAGAAATGGCTCATCAGCGAAGCAGTCGACTCGTCATGGACTGGCCACAGGCTTAACAGCAATGATCTGGCACCGGCATATAGGAATCCCCGCACCAGGCCCAGCAGTTCGTCGCCGCCCGCAACTTGTTGCATACCCGTACTGCACCCGCTCAAGGTGATCAGGTTAGCTGCGCAGGACATCCCGTACAGGTCCAGCGCGCTGATCCACCCATCGCCGAGTTTGAAGGCGGAGGACATCGGATTGTCTTTACGGAACACGGCATGAGTTGCGATATGAATGAAGTCGGCCGAAGCGCTTTCCCTGCGGAAAACCCGTCGTGTCGCACGCCGGCCTTCCAACCGGCGGGCATCCGGGAAAAGGCTGCCGAGTTGCTTGATTTCTCGGCGGATCTGAGGCGCATTGCGGTCGGGGACTCCGACCACGAGAGGCGAAGAGCCGCTGACGTCTGCCTTCTCCAGACAGTGCTGCAAAACGGAGGCGCTTGGAGCATACGAGATGGCATAAGCATCGGTCAGATACTGCCGGCCGTCAAAAAAGGCATGGAACGGCAGGTAATGAAGCGCCCCGTGAGGGACGATGATGAGATGCGCCGTGTTTAACTGGTGGCGAATCGGCGCCACCAGCGCCCGGTAAAGATCCAACAGGTGTTGTTGCATTGAAACCGACAATACCTGTTCGTGTCGCTTGATGTACTCCGGGGATAACTGAAATCGGTCCAGTTGAAAGCGTAGGCACTCCAGAAGGTGGTCTACGCGCTTGGAAGGACACAGGCCGCGCACGACACTCACCTGCTGAGAGTCGACGACAAACGCGAGGACTTCCTGACCTATTGAGAAATACTCCACCAGAGTCGTGTCCTTCGGCAGTGACTGCTGGATCTTTTCGAGCGAAGCCACGGATACTTTTTGAAGCGAAACGTATTCGGGATCGGCATCGGAGAGGCCGCCAAGTATCTTCGAAAGCTCATTCTCCTTCAGGTCCACATCGGCGCCCGGAGCAGCCGCGTTCAAGAGCCGCGTCTCGGCTGTTGCCCGGATGTGACGGCTGTTCAGCTCTTCATGCAGGCGCCGGACACGGTTGAGCAGCGACTTGTCCGCATGGGCGGTAATCTTGGACACCTGACCTGAGAGAAGATCGATCAAGCCCCGCGCTTTCGACCGTTCGCACCAGCCAAAAGCTTCCGTAATGGAATCGGCAGATGCTTCTGATGATTCGGCCTCGTCCAGGGCTATCCTGGCGAGTGACTCGAAGACGACGTGCTTTCCCTCGAGGAAAGCGACTTTGAGGTCGTCACGCTCAAGGTAGCTTCGGCTTAACTCGATTTCGCTCGCGGCTTCCTTGTAGAGTTTCTTTGCTTCGTCGATCTCGGAAACACGCTCCAGCAGTTCGGCGTTCGTCGTCAAGGTCCGGAATAACAGAAGCGGCATCCTGTGGGCACGCGTGAGGCTCAAAGCTTCTTCGGCATATCGCCGCCCGGCCTCCTGCTGGCCCAAATTCATCGAAAGGCGGGCAAGCAGAATCAGGCAGAGCGCGTGTTTGGAAGGGATGCCGGCGTTGGCGAATCTCTGCCGCGCCGAGTCGGCCAAGGACTGCGCCTCGCAAAAACGGCGCAGTGAAAAGTACGCTTCAGCGCGGTATAGATCCAGAAGAGCGCTCCAGTATTGGTTCGATTCTTCCTCGAATAGCATTTGCGCGTGTTTGAAGATCCCCTGAGCCTCAGTCAATTCCGACTGTTGCGCCAGCGCGATACCGAGAAAGACACTCGCTTTTGCCTGCTCGTAGCGCATTCCGAGCTTCGTGAAGCTTTCGATGGCGCGCCGTGACAGCATCGCCGCGTCCGAAGCAACATTCAGGTGCAAATAGATCTCTGCTTCGTCCAGATCGCACAATGCCGCATAGCGAAGGCTTTGATGCGTCGCAAATCGCCGGCGCAGACCCGCAAAAGTCCGGAGCGCGTCACTGAACCGGCCTCGCAGGAAATGAAGATAGGCATGATTGTATTTGGCCTGGATTAACAGGTCGGGCACATCCATTTGCCGGCTCAAACGCTCGGCCGCGATGTAGAGGCGCTCCGATTCGGCAAAGCGGTCGAGCGACGACAAGACATTGGCCATGTTGAGCATGGATAGCGCAAGCGCGCGTTTGTCGCCCTTCACTTTAAAGATGGCATTGGCTTTGCTATGGTATTCCAGCGAACGGGCGTGGTCGTCAAGTCGATGGTAGACGTTGCCCAGATTGGTATAGAGTTTTGCGAGGCCGGCATCGTCACCGCTTGAAGAGAACCATTGATGTGCCAATTCGGCCGTTTGGATTGCTTCCGAATAGCGCCCACTCATCAAGAGCGCGCCAATCAATCCCAGCCGCGTGCGAGCTGCGAGCTCTTCCTTACCCCTGACAATGTCCAGCGTTCCGAGTGCCTGCTGGTAATGCTCAATCGAATCCTCATATTGCTCGTTTGCATTTAGCGCATAGGCCACCATGCGATGGGCCTCTGCTTGTACTCCAGAGTCCGTGGTTGTCGATGCGATCGCAAGCGCCTTTTGTGCCAGCGCGACGCCTTCACCGGACTTCTTGCCTCGCGGTTGTCCGGAGATCATGTGTGCGGATCGGAGTTCGATCCACATCGAAGCGAGCAGATCCAGAAGCTCCTGTGGATGCGTCTCGTACGTGATCGTATGGGCACTCATTGCGATTGCATCAGCCTCCGAAGCTTCTGCAGGCTGCGGGCACGCGTCGGTCCGATACTAGAAACCGGTATGCCGAGGCGCTGTGCGATTTCGGCGTAACTTAAGGGCTCTTCACTGAAATACAAATGGTTGAGTAAACGACGGGAACGCTCTGGAAGTTGTTCGAGAGCCTGTTCCAATTCGTGATGACGCTCTAATGTCTCGATTTGAGGATCGCAGGGGATTTCATCTTCGGCCAACTCCGTCGTCCTGGGCCGCCTGCGAAGCATGTCCACGCTTTTCGCGCGAGTGACGATGATCAACCATTTCGGAAGGCTCTGAACGTCGCGCAGGTGAAGTAACCGTCGATAGAGCTCCAGGCAGACTTGCTGAAAAACGTCGGCTGTGTCTGCCGGTTCGGGACAGAGGACCCGCGCTGTCGAATAGATGAGCCGCTGATATTTTCGAATCAGCTCAGCCCACGAAGCCTCATCGCCATCGATGCAGGCCTCCACCAAGTCCTGGTCCCTGCCCGCTGTCCGCAAAAGCATGATAGCCGTCCTTTCCATTCTTCCGGAACTCCACGGTGCCGTCCGAAAGTGCCTTCAGAGATCATGAATGCTAAACGGAAGTCGTATATTCGGTTACCCTACGTAGGTGCCAAGGGACTAGCACCTAGGTGCTAGTGGGGCGTCGGCAGTTGAAATCTGGACGAACCGCCGGTGTGAGCGTGTAAATGGTCAGCCCTGAGAGAGGGCGCGAAGCGCGAGCCCAATTGGGCGAAGCCTCAAGAAAAGAAAGGGTCTCAAGATTCGGCGAAATCTGTACCCACCTGGCGCTTTAATTCGTCGCGGCCTTCGGCCGCTCCCTGGCGCCGCCCTTTCCCGTGAGGAGAGGGTTCATCCCGCGATCGTTTTCCAGTTCTTCGCCAGATGCTCGGCGGTGCGCCAGGCCAGCGCCTGAACCGTGAGCGTTGGATTGTGCGCGCCGCTGGTCCCCATAACGGAAGCGCCGAGAATTCCGAGATTCGGCGCTTCGTGAGAAAAACCCCAGCGGTCGAGGACGTTTGTTTCCGGACTGTCTCCCATGCGCGTACCGCCGTATGCGTGTGTAGACATCGTCATCGGACCGATGTCCGCCCGCTGGATGGCAATGGCACCGGCGGCTCTGTACCATTGCTCCATCTTGTCCTGCATGAATAGTGCAAGCTTTCTCTCGTTTTCCTTGTATTCCGCTGTGATTCGGATTACCGGAAAGCCGAGCGGATCGCGGACCTGCGGGTCAAGATCGAGGTAATTCTCTTCGTAAGGAAGCGTCGTCTTCTGGATGTAAGCCGTATTCTGGCGATCCGCATTCTCTTTGATGAATGCCTTCCAGGCCGAACCCCAAAGCGGCGCGCGATTCCAGGTGCTCATGCTGGCCGCGGCAATGGGCCGCCGCTCGTGATACACCCATAAATTACCGCCGCCGATGAAATCCAGACCGGAGTGATCGAAGTTGTCGTCAGCCCAATCGTCGGCAGCGACACCTTGCGAGGGAGTTCCGTACCACGTGTTGATGTTGAACGGGAACAGCGCCGTCACGCCGGCGGTTTGATTGTGACTGAAGTAATGCTTGCCCACCTGGCCGTGGTTGTTCGACAAGCCTTTCGGATAGGCCGGCGACTTCGAAAGCAGCAACGTACGAACGTTTTCGTAGGTATAGGTCGCAAGCAGAACAACGTCCGCAGGCTGGAAATACTCGCGGCCATCTTTAATATAGATGACGCCGGCGACCCGCCCATTCTTATCCACTTCAATCGTATTGACGCGCGCTTCCGTGACGATTTTGAACCGGCCGGTCGCCTGCGCTTTAGGGATTGTTGAGACGGCGGTCGAACTCTTCGAATTGACGTGGCAGCCACCACGAGCGCAATAACCGTGATAGACGCACCCCGGCCGCCCCTGATACGGCTGGCTTGTGATTGCCGCCGGTCCCGGAAACGAATGCAGGCCGATGTTGTTCGCGGCAGTCGTCATCAGGTCCGTGAAGCCGGAGCCGCGAAGCGGCGGCATTGGATAGTCGCGTTTCCTCGGGCCTTCGAAGATGTTCCCACGTTTGTCCAGTGTTCCATTGATATTGCCGGCCTTACCGGAAACTCCGATCTCTCGTTCGACCCGGTCATAGTGCGGTTCGAGTTCTTCATAACCGAACGGCCAGTCCTCGACCGTCGATCCCTTCGGAATTTGCGAGGCGCCGTACCGGCGTTTGGTTTCGCTGACGACTTTGAAGTCCCAGGGATTGAGCCGCCAGCTCTGACCCCAATAATGGACGGAGGTGCCGCCCACCGCATTCATCATGGCGTGCCGTTCCGGACGCGGGGTCGTTGCCGACGATGCGGTCGCGCGGTGCGTCGGGATTTCATCGTTGACTTTTTGCAACTTTGCCGGCCAGCCGCGCATATACCGCAATTCATCGGGAGCCATGTCGCGCGGGCCCACCCAACCCCCCGCTTCCAACGCGATGACTTCGATTCCTGCCTGTGCCAGCGGAAGCGCGGCCACGCCACCAGCGGCTCCCGCGCCGATGATCACGACGTTTGTCTTTTTAAGATTGATGGCCATAACCTACTTCACTAACATGCGTTTCACGCGTTTGATCGCAAGCACCAAGCCAATCGTACTGAGAAGCGCACCGCCGGCGTTCAAGACAACCATCGTGGTGCGCCAAACGGCACCATTGTAATACCAGAAATTGAAGTCGAGGCTGTGCAGGCCGTGGTAGACCCAACGCTCGAGGCGCTGGCGGCGAGTGAAACGCCTCACCGCCTGACCCATTCGAGGATCCACGTAAATCCAGGTCGCATCGGGATCACTGAACTTTACGCGCAAAACGGGAAGTGGCGCGCCCCGCTCGTTCGGACGGTAATAGGAGTCGTATTCGGAAAGGAGCTGCGATTCCAGAATCGCAACATTCGGATTTGCCTGCCGGAGTCGATTCATTAACGACTCCACCGAAAAAGGAGTTCGCCGAATTTCAAACGGATTTGCCGAAATCAAGACCGGATTCTTTTCGACACCCCGCGCGATGAAAAACGGGTCGCCCTGGATTCGGACAAACTCGATTTCTTTGGCAGACCGCGCAGCCAACACTCGATACCAGCTTCCGGCCTCGACCATCGGAAACGAGGCAGCATCGAGCGGACCACCGCTGAGCGTTTGAGGGATGCGATTCCCTGTCTCTCTGCCGCCTGAAGCCCAGAAAAACGGCTCCATGGACAGCCATCCGCTCACAACCCAGGTTAAGGTTAAAGTCCCGAAGATTGTGCCCGTAACGTAATGCCATCGCATCAGTCCGGAGTAACGGGTGGAAAACTGAGTAAAGCCGAGAGCCATGCCAAGAAGAGCGAGCAGGGCGCCAACGCCGGACGTCCACAGGACAACTTGTCTCCACGTTTCACCTTTGACCCGAAGCGGCGTGAAGTACATCCAGTGAGGAATCGCGGCAAACCATGCCAGGCCACGACTGGCCCGCGTTGTCATGACTTCGACGTCGCCCGTTTCCTCCGATATGTAGAGTTCGGTGTGCGCATCGTCATCGACGATCACTTTTTGCATCGGTAGCCCGCGCCGTTCTTGAAGAGTCCACTGATCCGGCTCATTGAGCTCGCCCGCATAATACATCCTGGATTCGGGCATCTCCATGAAGCTGCTCGCGATCTTCAGCGCCTCCGCCTTCCCGATTTCGGGCAGAAGTTCGCCCGTATCCGCGAAGAGCGTCACGCTGCCTCCGCCGACTATAAACCGGTATGCGGGCCGATCCATGATCATGAGCATCATCGCGCGCGCAGGCGCTTGGCCCAATTCCGCTTTCGCCACAGCCTCGGCGGGCGAGAGCTTCACTGCGCCCAGATTCAGTTCGTTCAGTCGCGCCAGGCTCATGTCCGCTGTCAGCCCGGGCATGCCGCGGGCGTAAATCATCGCGATCCCCGATAAAAACCACATCACGAAGAAGAGGGATAGAACGATGCCGGCATAACGGTGAGTGAGGATGAGCCACTTGCGCAACTGTAGCGGCGGTCTATTCTTGAGGCGGCGCGCTGTCGCGCTTGCGCTTCGCCGACCGAAGGCGATGTCGCGTGCTGGACTGCCGGCGCTCATAGAGCGTCGCTACAGACAGCGGTAACTTCATTCGGCACCGTCGGTGGAAGCGAGATCCGGAAGCGGCTGCCGGACGGTGCCGGCTCCAGCGTGAGTCGGCCCCCATTGACTTCGACTGCCCACTTCGCAATCGCCAGGCCCAAGCCGGTTCCGCCGCCGTTTTCGCGTGAGCGGGATTTGTCGACCCGATAAAAACGATCGAAGATACGCGGTTGCAATTCAGAAGGAATGCCGGGACCCGAATCGACGACATCGATGGTCGTCGCCGTAGTCTCTTGCCTGACGCGGACTTCAATGGTTCCTCCATCCGGCGTGTACTTGATGGCATTGTCCAGCAGGTTGAGCATGGCTTGCCGTAATACCATCCGGTCGCCGAACCAGCGTGGAACTGCATCGCACCGCACCCGCACGGATTGGCTCTTCTCTTCAGCCAGGACGCTCAATTGCTCGGCAACTTCGCTTGCAAGTTCGGGAATATCGACGACGTCCATCGACAGATTCCTCCGGCCGGTATCGCCACGCGACAGCATCAGCAGACGATCGACCAGCAAAGCCAGCCGGTCGACTTCTTCGAGCATGCTGCCGATGATTTCACGGTACGCAGTTTCGTCGCGCCGGCCGCGCAAGCCAACCTCACCCACGCTGCGAATGGCCGTAAGCGGCGTCCTCAACTCGTGAGATGCGTCGGCGGTGAAGCGGCGCATCTGCTCGAATGAAGACTCGAGCCGCGTCAGGGTGTCGTTGAAGACTGTTGCCAGGCGTCCCAATTCATCATCCGGGTTGTCCACAGGCAGACGATCGTTCAAACGCTCCGCATTGATCGAACGCGCGCGCTCCGACATTCGCTCGATAGGAGCAAGAGCGCGGCGAGCGAGAAGATAGCCTCCTAATCCTGAAATGGCGACAGCGCCGGGCAAACCGAGAAAAAGAATGTAGATCAACTGGTTCAGGTTTTGCGCGATGGGACCTTCGGACCTGGCGACTTGAACCAAAACAGGACGCCCGCCGATTCTCGCGCCACCGCTCATCACACGATATGGCGGGCTGACCTCGGGCACCGTTACGATTCGATCTTCTTCTTTGGCCGCTACGGCCAACTGATTGCTTCGTGGAACTGGATTCCGCCGGGCTTCAGGCGTGTTGTAAAGAAGCCGCCCTTCGAGGCTCCAAACTTGAAGCCACGGGCTATCGCCCTCGCCGGTTTCATCATATGGTGCGATCGTACCGTCCGGCCGCTGCGCCAACATATCGGATGCCCAGTCGAAATCATCGTGAAGGCGTTCGTCGAGCAGATGCGACGAGTTGTTGCGGACGAACGCGTACACCGCAGCTGCATACACTCCTAATACGGCCAGCATGACAGCGATGTGCCAGAGCGTCAGGCGAACGCGAACACTTTTCGGCGTAACGCGGATCATGGCTCTCCCTCACGCAACATGAAACCAACGCCCCGGATCGTGTGAATCAACTTGACGGATGGATCGAGATCGATTTTTCGGCGGAGCCGGGCGATGTGAACGTCGATGACATTATTCAGCGGCGTGCCGCGCGTTGTTTCCTTCCATACTTCACGCGCTAGTGTATCACGCAGAACGACCTGGCCCTGATGCCGGAGCAGGTATTCCAGAAGTTCAAACTCGCGGAGCGTCAGTTCGATGGTTCGACCCCCTCGCGTCACCCTGCGGGTGACCAGATCAATGTCCAGATCGCCTATAGCCAGACGGAGCGAATCGGCCGCGCGGCCGCGTCGTAGCAAGGCTCGCACGCGCGCCAGCAGCTCTTCGAACGCAAAAGGTTTAATCAGGTAATCGTCGGCGCCGCTGTTGAGTCCGGCGACTTTGTCCTCCACAGTATCGCGCGCTGTCAGCAACAGAACGGGAGTTGTCACTCCGCCTTTGCGGATGCTGGTGAGTATTTGAAGGCCATCACGGCCGGGAAGCATCACATCCAGAAGAATGACGTCAAACTGCTCCGTATTGATACGAAAAAAAGCATCTTCGCCCGTATGCGCAACAACCGCCTCGTATCGCTCATCTTCAAGGCCTTCCTTCAGGGCATTGGCGACTTTGACCTCATCTTCGACTACAAGAACACGCATGCGGTACAGACATTCGACATTTGACAAGTCTTGGAGCCGCTACAGCCGCGGATCATCTACCTCACCACCACTGTCCGGATTTGCGCGGGCTTCGATGCGTCGGTCCAGGCGACCACGATATCGTCTCCGGAACGTACCATTCGCGGAAACACGCCGGAGCCGAGTCCGAACGTTCCCGACACGTTCATCGGGGCGGCAGCGCTTCCGTTCGCGGCAACTTCGCGCACACGAACCTGGGCTCCTTGACTTGTTCGTTCGACCCAACTGACAACCGCAGCACCGGAAGAACGGCTGACGACATCCACACGGCCGATGGGATTTCCATCATCGATTCGGATTTT
>WNGP01006248.1_pt1 | contig 13257 bp, 9 predicted proteins | sample 5407671 | NCBI WGS metagenome assembly WNGP01 (sample SAMN13153381, study PRJNA577476) | soil metagenome | isolation source: 40 cm soil or saprolite under Garry oak tree replicate 2 | place: USA:California | collected 2016-06-15 | reverse complement strand
TTGCGCAAGGCGTAGCCTTGGCCCGTGGCGCTCCTGGATCGCCTGGGTGAGCGGCAGGCCCTGGATCGGGTGCTGGGCGCCGCTCGCCGTGGGTTGAGCGCCGCCCTGGTGGTGCGGGGTGAGCCGGGCGTTGGCAAGACGTCGCTTCTGGCCTACGCCGCCGACTCGGCGGCGCGGTTCCGGGTGATCCGCGTCGCCGGCGTCGAGTCGGAGCTGGAGCTTGGTTTCGCGGGGCTGCACAGGCTGCTGGTTTCGTTCCTGCCCGCGATGGCCGGATTGCCGCAGCGCCAGCGCGAGGCGCTCGGCTCTGCTTTCGGCCTTATCGACGGCAGGCCCGCGGACCGCTTCGGTGTTGGCCTGGCCGCGCTCTCGCTGCTGGCTGATGCTGCCGCCGACTCGCCACTGCTGTGCGTGGTCGACGACGCACAGTGGCTTGACCAGGAGTCCCTCGAGGTGCTGGCCATGGTGGGGCGAAGGGTGTACGCGGAGCGGATCGCGCTGGTATTCGGCACGCGTGACGCCGCTGACGGCCGCGTGCTGCTGGAGGGCATTCCAGACATCCGTGTCGGTGGCCTTCCCGAAGACGACGCCCTCGAACTATTGAGGTCATCGGTGGACGGACCGCTCGATCCCCACCTGGCCAGGCGGATCGTAAGGGAAACGGAAGGGTGCCCGATGGCGATCATCGAGCTCGCCGGGAAGCTGACCGCGGCCGAGCTGTCGGGAGCAGGCCTGCTGCCCGAGCCGCTGCCGGCCGAGGGGGTGATCGTGATGTACCCCGAGGCGCGGTTCCGTCATCCGCTCATCCGATCCGCGGTGTACGGCGGGGCATCGCCGGCCGACCGCCGGCGCGCCCACCGGGCGCTCGCGGCCGAAATGTACCCCCAGCGGGACGCCGACCGCCGGGCATGGCACCTCGCCGCGGCCGCGGCCGGCCCGGACGAGGCCGTCGCAGCCGAGCTCGACCGCGCCGCCGGCCGTGCCCAGGCCCGCGGCGGACACTCGGCCGCGGGCGCCCTTCTGGCCCGGGCGGCCCAGCTGACCCGCGACGAAGACCGCTGGGCGGAGCGAATCCTGGCAGCCGCGCACGCCCATCTGGCCGGAGGTGCCCCCGACCGGGCGAGGTTGCTACTCAAGCAAGCGGCTGAGATCAGCGATCCGTTTCAGCAGGCGCGGATGCGGCGGCTCCAGGGCCTGATCCGGCACGCCCTGGGACAGGCTCAGGGCACGGCGTCGATCTTGGTGGACGCCGCGCGCGCACTCGAGCCGTTCGATGCCCACCTCGCCCGCGCCACCATGCTGGAAGCGCTCGAGGCCGCGCGGGTGACCGGCCGGTTCACCGCGACCGGGGAGAGTGCTCTGGACGTCTGCCGGGCGGCGCGAGCGACGCCGCTTCCGCCTGGATCGCAGGCGGGCGTCGCCGACCTGCTACTCGATGGCGCCACCGCGCTGGGCCTCGACGGTCACGCTGCCGCTGTCCCGGTCCTCGGCCAGGCCATCACTGGCCTGCTCGCAGAACAGTCCGACTCGGCAGATGCGCTGCTATGGCTCGGGATCGGGTGCTGGGCCGCCGGCGCGGTCGGTGACGACACCTCACTACACGAGCTGGCCACCCGGCTGGAGCATCTCGCGCGAGAGAACGGAGCCCTGGCCGCGCTGTCCACCGGGCTCCTGTTCCTCGCCATGTCCGAACTGCTTGACGGCTCGCTCGATGCTGTCCGGGCGCGCTTCGCCGAGCGGGCCGAGATCATGGCCGCCGTCGGGCGGCCGTCCGATGTGGGAGAGCTCATCGTGCTTGCCTGGCGAGGGCGCGAAACCGAGGCGCGGACCGAGGCGGCGTCGGTCACGCGCTACGCGACCGAGCACGGTCACGGCTGGATGCTCGGCTACGTCGACTACGCACTCGCCGTGCTGGAACTGGGCTTGGGCAACTACCAGGCAGCCCTGCCCAGCGACCTGAGGAACTTCCGGGACAACCCCTTCATCGGCATCGTCGGCTTCCCGGACCTGATCGAAGCGGCATCTCGAAGCGGGCAGCGCGCCACGGCGGCCGAAGCCACGGCTGAGTTCGCAGCCCGCGCGCTCCCCAACGGCACCGCCATCGCGCTGGGCCTTCTGGCCATGTCGCGAGCGCTGCTGGCCGACGACGCCCACGCCGAGAAGCTCTACCAAGACGCGATCGAGCATCTGTCTCACTGCCGGGGAAACCTGCGAAAGGCGCGGGCACACCTGCTGTACGGGGAGTGGCTCCGCCGCCAGAAGCGGCGACTCGACGCCCGCGACCAGCTGCGAACGGCCCACGAGATGTTCCTGCGAATGGGAGCCGACGCCTTCGCCGAGCGCGCCCGCGCCGAACTTGCAGCGACCGGAGAGCACGTGCGCAAACGAACTAACGACACGCGCCGCGACCTCACCCCCCAGGAGGCACAGATCGCGCTCCTGGCCTCCCGCGGCGCCACCAACGGTGAGATCGCCGGACGGCTGTTCCTCAGCGCAAGCACCGTGGACTATCACCTCCGCAAGGTCTTCCGAAAACTCGACCTGACATCACGGCGCCAGCTCGCCCACGCGCTGCCGGAATAGGCGGCGGCGTCTCCGCGGCGCGGGGACATCTCGGCGCCACGGGCAGACGTGGCATGCTTCTGCTCGGCGCGCCTCTGGCCAGTTCAGTTACATCGCTCGCACACTCACGCACGGTCTGCCCTCGGAACTAGCATGAGCGCATGGCCGCACGTCCGGCTGCGGCAACGCAGCCGTTGCGGGGCAGGGACGCGGAGCTGGCCGTGATCGACGCGGCGCTCGGCCAGGCCCGCGACGGGCGCGGCGGCGTCCTCCTCGTCGAAGGAGGGGCCGGCCTGGGCAAGAGCCGGCTGCTGGAGGAAGCGATGCGCCTGGCCGGCCGCGCAGGCCTACGGGCGGCCGTGGGACGGGCAGACGTCGATGACAACGCGGTCCCCTTGGCGCCGCTGATGTCGGCATGCTTCGGCGGGAACGCGCCCTTGCTAGACCGCAGCGAGCTTTCCGCGCTACGCGTGCTGGGTGGGGACCGCTACTGGGTGCTGCTGGAACTCGAGGCGCTGCTGGAACGCGCCGCGCTGGAGCACCCGGTGCTCATCTGCCTCGATGATCTGCAATGGGCGGACGCAGGAACACTGGAGGCATTGCGGGTCTTGCCGGCGCGGCTGGGTGATGTTCCCATCGTCTGGATCGCTGCCTATCGGACCGGGCAGGCGTCAGCGCTGCTGTTGCGCACCGTCGCGGAGCTCGAGGAAGCGAACGCGACTCGCCTTGTCCTCGATCCGCTCGACGAGGATTCCGTCGGGCAGATCATCACCGACGTGATGAGCGCCCCGGCCGGTGTGACGCTTGCGGAGATCGCCGAAAACGCTCATGGTGTTCCGTTCTTGCTGATCGAGCTGCTCCGTGGCCTTCTGGAGGAGGGCCTCGTCCGGATCGACCGGGCGCAGGCTGTCCTGGTTGAGGCCCGGCTTCCTGCCCGTGTCCGCGACAGCATGCAGGAACGGCTCGACCGGGTGCCAGCTCCCGCGAGACGCGCCGCCGTCGCCGCATCCGTCCTCGGGCAGGAGTTTCGTTTCGACGACCTTGCGACCATGCTCGGCAGCGAACCCGCGGCCCTGCTGGAGCCGGTCGAGGACCTCGTCCGGGCAGAGATCGTGGCCGAGTCCGGTGAGCACCTTCGCTTCCGCCATGACATCATCCGCCAGGCCGTACTCGACAGCGTGCCCGCCGCCGCCCGCCGGGCACTGGATCGCCAGGCGGCCGGCATTTTGCTTGCGGCCGGGGCGGTCCCACTGGAGATCGCGACCAGGCTGGCGGCCAGCGCCGGGCCCGGCGACCAGGTCGCGATAGCGACACTGCACGAGGCGGCACGGGCCCTTGCCCCGACCGACCCGGGCATGGCGAGCGAGTTCACCAGGAAGGCCCTGACGCTGACCGCGGACACTGACCCGCACCGGGCGGCGCTGGTCGCCGAGACGGCGGTGCTGCTGCATGCAGCGGGACGTGACCTGGAGGCCAGGGAATTCGCCAACGACGCGCTCGGCCGCGTCCTCCCCCCCGAGGCAGAGGCCGACGTACGTCTCAGCATCGCCCAGATGTACGGGCTGCCCGCTGACTCGCGGATCGAGTCCGGCCGGGCAGCGCTCGCACTCCCTGGCATCTCCCAGCCGCTGCGGGCTCGTCACCTGGGCGTCATGGTGCTCAGCCTGGTGGCTGCTGCAAGGCCCGAGGAGGCGCGGGCGGCCGTGGCCGACGCCGAGGCTGCGGTTCGTTCCACGAACAACGCCAGCGCCCGCCTGAACTTGGAGTTCGGCAAACTGGCCCTGGACGAAGCCAGCTTCGAATACGCGGCGATGATGCCCAGAATCCAGGCAATCCGCCGCCTGGGCGCCGAGGCCGGCGAGGACACCCAAGTACAGGCAGCTGAGTGGTTCCGCAGCAGCATGCTGGCCGCCCTCGACCGGCTCGACGAGGCGCTCGAGGTCGCGCGCATAGGGCTCGCGGCTGCTCAGCGCGACCACCAAGCATGGATCGCGCCGCGCTGGGAGATCTGGCGAGGCTGGCTGCTGCAGCAGCAAGGCCAGCTATCGGATGCGGGTGCCGCGCTCGAGGGAGCGTTCGCGGCAGAAGGCATCAACCTGGCGCTGGCGATTCCTGATGCTGCCGGGCTTGCCGCGCTGGGGCTGGTGGCGATCCACACTGGCGACCAGCGCCTGTCCGGGAAGTGCGCCCAGATCGCCCGGGCGACGCTCGCCGTCGGAGCGTTCGACGACGCTCGCCGCCACCTGGTGTGGCTGCTCGCGCGTCAGGCCATGGCGCGAGGCGACGCCGAGGCGGCCCGAGACGAGCTGCGCGCCGGCGGTGGCGAGCCGGCCGGGGCAGGCCTTCCAGTGCTTGCGCGGGAGGTCTGCACCGAGCCGCATCTGGTCCGGCTGGCGGTCGCCGCGCATGACGGCGCGCTGGCCGACGCTGCGGTCAGCGACGCAGAGCAGCGCGCCCGCCGCAACCCTGATGTTGCTTCCATCGCCGCCACCGCTTCGCACGCCCGCGGACTGCACCATGACGATCCAGACGATCTGCTGGCCGCCGTCGAACTGCTCGACGGCGGAACGCGCCCCCTCGCTCTGGCCTCCGCACTGGAGGACCTTGGCCGCGCATACCTTACCCGGGCGCGGAACGACGAGGGCATCACCACCTGGGGACGGGCGCTCGAGCTGTACATGACCGCCGGCGCAACCTGGGACTCTGGCCGTATCCGGGGACGGCTCCGTGCGCTCGGTGTGCGGCGGCGTTTCGTCTCGGCTGAGCGGCCTGCCAGCGGCTGGGCAGCGCTGACCGAATCCGAGCTCCAAGTCGTCCGCCTCGTGGCGGGCGGGCTCACCAACCGGGACGCCGCGGAGCGGCTCTTCGTCTCCCCGCACACCGTCGGCACCCATCTGCGGCACGTGTTCACCAAGCTCGATGTCAACTCTCGCGTCGAGCTGACCCGTATCGCACTGGAGCGCGAGCCCGGAGCCTGAACACCCCGCCGGCCGGGACGAATACCGTGTTCACGCGATGTGCCCGGACTGGGCTGGTGTCACGCTCTGACTACCTGCCAGTGATCGCACAGAGAGTCCAGCCCATGAGCACTGCAACGACCTTCCGCCTCCGCGGGCCGGCTGATGGCACGCACAAAGTAGTGCACGAATCGCCATCACCATCCCATCTCGACCATGGCCTGGGCGTGCTCGAACTCGGCCTCGGCAACTACCAGGCCGCCTACCAGATGCTGCAGCGGGCGGCATCCGACCGATCCCAGCCGGACATCGCCGTGGTGGCTGCCGACCTTCTGGAGGCCAGCGCTCGCTGCGGCCGCAAGCTCGCGGCGGCCGCCCTTCTCATGTGCCTCGCTGGGACGGCCCGCGCCGCCGGCACCCCGCTCGCCCTGGGCCTGCTGGCACGATCGCGCGCCCTGCTGGCCGGCGACGGCCTCGCCGAGGACCTCTACCTTGAAGCGATCACCCAGCTCGAGCGCAGCCACGACCCCATGCAGCTCGCCCGCGGGAACCTGCTGTACGGCGAATGGCTGCGCCGGCGCCGCCGCCGCCGCGATGCCCGTGAACAACTCCGCGCCGCCCAAGACGTCTTCGCCGCTGCCGGCTCCTCCTTCGCCGAGCGCGCCTGGGCCGAGCTGGCCGCCACCGGCCAGACCCCGCGGAAACGCTCCGTCGCGACCCAGAACAACCTAACACCCAGGGAACGGCAGATCACCCGGCTGGTGGCTCATGGCGCGACGAACGCGGAAACCGCCGCCAAGCTCTACATCAGCGCGGCGACCGTCGACTACCACCTCCGCAGCGTGTACCGAAAGCTCGGCATCCAATCCCGCCGGCAGCTGTTCCACAGCTCATCCGCGCATGCCTGAGCCCGGCCGGCCAATAGGTTTCCCTCCGCTGCGCCACATTCACGGGATGCGAAGGATGACCAGCCCGCCGTACCGTCGCCGTGTGGAGGAGCAAAGGTGACGGCGCGTATCAGCACGACGATGCTGGTCAGGTTCGAACCTGACCAGGCTGGTCTATGTACCCATCTCGACGCCATCAAGCCCGTTACTCCCAGCGCCCCAGGCTGCGAGGACTGCCTGAGCATCGGCATGGTGTGGGTCCACCTCCGGATATGCATGACCTGCGGTCACGTCGGCTGCTGCGACGACTCGCGAAACCGGCACGCGCGCGTCCACCATGACTGCAGCGGTCACCCCGTCGTCCGGTCCATCGAGCCCGGCGAAACCTGGGGCTGGTGCTACCTCGATGACACACCGCTGCCCCCTGCGCAGCAGGCCCAGCCCAGCACCTCTCCCCGCGACGACACCCCAGGCAAAGGCAAGCAGACACGCAGTCCATGACCCGCGACATCTCAGCTGTGCGGCAGGACATCGCAACCTTGCAAGACGGTACGCAAACACTGCGCAATGACCCCGCCACACAGAATCACTCCCAGGTAGCGATCACGAAGGACCAACACCAGGCGACCGCAGTCGGCGGCATCGATCAGGTGAACCCAGACCGCGCCTATTACTCCTGAATCGCCGAGGTCGCACAGACCGCGCTCGCCTTCATCCGCCGCTTCACCTGACCTCCCAGAGGGCGTACCCCCCACCGATCCGTACCGCGGCAGGCAAGGGAGACCCATGAACATCACCCGCAGCGCGCACCCGGCCAGGCAGTTGCGATGAGCGCGCCATTGGATCTGGCCTCGTTCGATCGTTCCTTCGCGACGGTGTGAGCCCAACGGCCTGTCACGTTCCAGATCGGATGCCGGTCCCGCGGGTCCACGGCGGCGGCGGCCGGATGGCCTGGAGTGATAACACAAAGATAAGTAGCCTGTCAGCGCGGACGTTTCAGCGTCAGCGCCCAGACCAACGGAGGCAGCACATGGGCACGATCACGACGACCGATGGCACGGAGATCTTCTACAAGGACTGGGGCTCGGGCCAGCCGATCGTCTTCAGCCACGGCTGGCCGCTTTCGGCCGACGACTGGGACATCCAAATGCTGTTCTTCCTGCAGCACGGCTACCGCGTCATCGCCCATGACCGGCGCGGGCACGGACGCTCCACGCAGACCGGCGATGGTCACGACATGGACCACTACGCCGACGACCTGGCTGCGCTGACTGCCCATCTCGATCTGCGGGACGCCATCCATGTCGGGCACTCCACCGGTGGTGGTGAGGTCGTGCACTACCTCGCCCGGCACGGTGAGAGCCGCGCGGCCAAAGCGGTACTGATCAGTGCGGTGCCGCCGCTCATGGTGCAGACCAGCGCCAACCCCGGCGGCCTGCCGAAAAGCGTCTTCGACGACCTCCAGGCCCAACTGGCCGCCAACCGGTCCGAGTTCTACCGGGCCCTGCCGTCGGGACCCTTCTACGGCTTCAACCGGCCCGGCGCGGAATCCTCCGAAGCGATCATCGAGAACTGGTGGCGGCAGGGAATGATGGGCGGAGCGAAGGCACACTACGACGGCATCGTTGCCTTCTCCCAGACCGATTTCACCCAGGACCTCAAGAAGATCACGGTGCCGGTCCTGGTGATGCACGGCGACGACGACCAGATCGTTCCCTATGCCGACTCCGGACCGCTATCCGCGCGGCTCGTGCAGAACGGGACGCTGAAGACCTACCAAGGATTCCCGCACGGCATGCCAACCACCCAGGCCGAGACGATCAACACTGACCTGCTGGCCTTCCTGCAGTCTTGACCGGCCCGGCGGCTGGGCGCCGGCGAGGCCTCAGACCTGGGAGCAGTACTGGTCACGCTCGCGCTGAGCTTCGCAGCGCAGAACACCGTCACCGCGCCGCGGATGCACGGCGCTCAGGCCCCGCCCAGCGGCCAGTCGGCTGAGCCAGCCGACAACCGCAGCGTGGTCCCGCCACAGCTTGCTGCTCACGATCGACCCCACGCCCGCCGGCAAAAACGCATCCATGCCCGTCGGCGGGAACGACCAGAGCGCCGGGAAGCGCGCGTCTAAGGGCGGCCCCGAACTGCATGTTCTGTATTCATCAAGGCAGAGAACTAAAGACCCGAGCGGTAGTAAATATTCGGCGATCGGCGCGGTCGCGCGGGCCCGGCTGCCTGCCCCTCTCATCACTGTGCGTGGCCCATCAGGTCTGCGGAACTGCTGACCATCTCAAGCAGGTCGAGTGGCCGCCAGCACATGCGCGTCGCTGCTCGGTCGGCCTCCGGTCGGCCCCTCTTCCCGGCCGCCCCCATGCTGAACCTTGCAGCAACTGGGGCCGGCAATGTGCGGGAAGCCGGTAAGGGAGGTTCACGGGGCTGTCGCCTCTGGCGAGGAGGTTTCGGTCTCTCTCGAACTCAATATCGCTGACGTGACAGGTTCATGAGGAGCGGCCGCTCGGCACCGGTCACAGCAGCAGGTTCAGATCCGGTGCGGCGGGGCGCAGCGGCCGCCAGCCGGCCGGGTCGAGCTTGGCGAGCTCGGCTTCGACGTCGACGGTGATGACGCCGAAGAAGTTGATGTTCTCCGAGTGGGCTGGGGAGATGTGGGCGAGGATCTCATCGGGCACATCGCGGCCCTGGCCGCGATGTTGCCGCACGGCCAGCTGGTAGTACTCGGTCGTCCAGGTGATGACCGAGTTGGTCAGCACGGTCAGGCACCAGGCCTGCTCGCTCTGGTCGGCCAGGTGCGGCTTGCCGGTCGTGCCTTGCTGGGCGTAGTGCAGGTCGCGGCGCAGCGCGTGCAGCGACTCGCCCTTGTTCAGCTGCCGGGCGATCTTCCGCCGGTACGCCGGATCCGACAGGTAATGGGCGGCGTGGATCGTCCGGCACAGCATCCCCCACTCCTTCAACGCCGCGGCCAGGGTGTTCTGGCGTGAGGCGGCCGACCACTTCCCGACGACCAGGACGCGGTCGCCTGCCCGTACTTCAGCGACCCGGCCATCCGCAGCAGGTCCGGCCAGCAGGCTTCGACCAGGTTCTCGTTCCACCGGGCGGACAGCAGCGGCCCGGCGTGCGGGTACAGCGTGGCGATCGCGGCCGGGGTGTCGTCCCGGATCATCGTTATCTTCCCCAGGTCGCGGATGCGCGGCGACAGCACCTTCCCCACCAGGTCGAACAGGGCGAAGTTGATGAGGGTCACGCCGTGCGTGTCCGTCGCGTGCTCGTAGACGGGCAGATCGGTGGCGTTGCCGAGGAAGTCGTCCAGTGTGTAGTGCGCCTCACGGGTGGTCGCCACGATCACTTTCGTGCCGAAGGTCGAGTGCTGGTCGGACACGTGCGTGTAGGTCGACAGGACCTGCCCGCCGAACACCGTCATCTCCCGGCCGGTCAGCGACTTGCCGCGCACCGGGAACCGCTGCCCGTCCGACGATGACATTGTGCCGCCGCCGAACACCCCTGCCAGCTCAAGCGAATGGTGATGGTTGACGATCACGGTGTTGGCCTCGCGCAGCGTGTCCTCCCGCACGTACCACTCGGCCGTCCACGCCAGCACGTCGTAGGGCACCCCGCACGCCTCCGACATCCTGGCCAGGCCCAGGTTCGTGGCCATCGCGATCAAGACGGCCAGGATGTTGCGCTTCAACTCGGCTGACCGGGCCTGCTTACGGCCCCCGGCGTGCACGAAGCAGTCCAGGAACCTGGTGCGCTGGTCGAGTTCGATCAGCAGGGAGGCGATCGGCGCGAACGGCAGCATCCCCGCCAGCTCGTCCTTGAGCTCCCTGGCCTCCGCAGGAACGTCCTCGGCTGTCAGTTTCGGGATGACCAGCTTGTCGTCTTCGTCGAGGCGGACGGCGCCGGTGTCGTCGGGCAGCGCGCCCGCGAGGGTCTTCTCCAGCTCCGCCAGCGCGGCGTGCAGTTCTTCCTTGCCCTGGGCGAGAGCGTCAGCGGCCCTGGCGGGTTTGCGGACGAGCTTGCAGTACGCCTCGCGCCGCGGCGCCCACTGCTCCGGGGTGAACAGGTAGGTCGACGGGTCGGCGTACCGGTCCCCGCTGCGCAGCCCGTCCCGCAGGCCGAGCAGCACGCACAACTCCCAGTAGTGCCGGAACGAGGTGTCATCGCCGGCCTTGCGGGCCTTCTCCAGGTACTCGGCGAACCGGGCCGGCGCGAAGGCTTCCGGAGCCCCATCGGGGACCCTGCGGCCACCTGTCCGGTTCAGCTCCTTCAAAATCGTCACGGCCTCCATCAACTCAGCCGTGCCCGACCCGCCCTGGAAGTCGATCACCGACAGCACGTGCGGGGCGAACTGCCGCAGATACGAGTAGGACGAGCGCATGGCCGACAGGCGGCCATGGTCACGCGGAAGCGGCTTCCATCCGCCCGCCGCAGCCTCCCGTAGCCGCTGCATTCCGATCTGCTCGCGCAACAGGCCGCCCACCTGCTCGTCCGGGATCGCCGGGTCGGCCAGCGCCGGCAGGATCACCTGCAACAGCAACTGCCGCACCTCGCCGGTCTTCGCGCGCTCGGCCAGTGCCTCGTCGGTCTTGGTCTTCGCCCGCGATTCCCGTGCCGATGCAGCCTGGTCGAACAGCGACACGACCTCGTCCAGCTGGTCGACCGCGGACTGCGCGACCAGCGCCAGCAAGATCGGGTACCGGCGCTTCTCGCGACGTTCCAGCGCCTGAACCGTGGAGCGGCGGCCAACTGTGGCCAGGAACCGCCGCCGTTCGGTCGGGAGCATCGACAGGTCCAGCAGATGCGCGTCGATGGCGCGCAGGAACTCCAGTTTCTCGATCGAGGTCTTCACCGCCGACGCCGTCGCCTCCACCGCCGGTTTGATCAGCCAGGCCAGCCGGGCCATCCCCAGCCCGGCATCGAACTGAAGCAGCCGGTCCAGATCCGAGCGCACCGGCCCGGTCAGCAGATGCGCCACCTGCTCGAAGGTGAGCTCACCCGCCCCGGCGCGAGCCGCCCCGACCATCTCCATCAGCGTTACCACGCCCGGCCGGATCACCTTCGCCGAGATCAGATACTCGGCCGCCAGGTTGAACAGCAGTGTCGGCGAATCATGCTCCATCGCCCGGTCCAGCAGGAACTGCGCCAGCTCCTTCATCGCCGCGCCGCCCGGCGGCGCCTGCTTCCACCCCAGATACCCGGCCGCCGACTGCAGATGACCCGTACGGGTCTGCTCTCGCCGCCCGTACCCCTGCAGCTCGGCAGGATCAATGGCCAGACGCTCCGCCAGCCGGGTCACCGCCACCGGTGGCGCCGCGGTCACCTCGTCAGGCACGAACCCCAGCCACGGCAACGTGCACAGCTGGACGGCAAGCCCAAGCCGATCACCTGGACCCCGGCCACGACCCGGGTCGACGAACGCGACATCAGCGCCAGTCAGCGTGAAGTACCGGATCAGGTCGTCCTTGCCGATGTCTGGGAACGACCGCAGCTGCTCGAGCTGATCATCCGAGAACAAGCGCGTCGCCACCGACACCATCCCCACACAGAACCGGGCAAACGACTCGGACAGTAGCGGCAACGATCAAGTAAGCCGACACCGGCCCCAGCGTTTAGCGCAGGTCAGCCATATCCGTTGTTTTTCCTGCCATTACTACCGGGACCCCCTTCCCGCGGCCGCTGCCTACCACGGACGGCGCAGTTCCTGTTCGGTCGGCCCGACTCGCTGGAAAGCACCGCGATGGCGCGACACGCCAGTGCCATCCTGGCCGGGAACAGATTGTCGGTGGCCGACCCTAGGGTCTGGCTATGGCCACTACTGAGGACCGTTTAATGGCACTGGAACAGCGCGTGAACTACCTGGCGGTATGGGCAGGCCCAGGCCAGGCGGAAGTGCTGGTCGACGGCCTGAAGGAACTGCGTACTGACTTCACGGCCTTCCGCCGCGAAGTCAGACACGAGCTCGGGCGGCTGAACGCTGCCGTCGGCACACTCAAGACCGACGTGGCCGGGCTCAAGGCCGACGTCAGCGAGTTGAAGGCCGGCATGGCCGAGGTGCTGCGACGGCTGCCGCCCGCGCCGACGGCCTCGGCGAGCTAACGGGGCTGACGCGGCTGACCGGGCTGGTTTGTCGCGGCATGACGGGCTGGGCGAGCGTGCGTATTACTTGCCCCGGTCCGTGGCGGCACCGCCGAGCAGCCGATGCAGCCCGGTCACCAGTGCCTCTCGCGTCTGCTCCACGGTGTACCCGCCGTCGACCAGGAACCAGTCGATCGTCTCGATCTGGGTCAGCCCGTCGGCCGCCGCGAGTATCGCATCCGCCTGCAGGCCGAATGTGGTCAGTTCGGCCTCGAAATGCCGGGCGAGTTGCAGGCGCAACATTCCGCGGCGCGCGTGCAGGCTCTCCCTGATGATCTCGCTGGCCGGAGTTGCGCGCATGCGCGTCCTGGCCTGCGCGGCCCTGGCGGTCGGAGCGATCGCCTTATGCAGCCTCAACCGCGCCGCGACGAAGGTCGCAACCCGCTCGTCGAAGGTGCCCTCGCCGATCGCCTCGAACACGAACATCGGCCCGACCTTCTCCAGGTGCCGATCGATCGCGGCACGGACAAGGTCGTCGCGGTCGCTCACGTAGCGATAGACGGACCTGAGCGACACCCCCGAGCGCCGCGCGACCGTCTCCGGGGCCGGGATGAGATCACCTTCGGTGAACAACTCAAGGACGGCGTCGAGCACCGCAAGCCGGTTTCTGTCCCGCCGGGCGGTACGCCCATCGAGCACGCTACGTTGTGTCATTTTGTTGCCCGAATATTCCGCTATCTCTTCGGAACTTAACCGTTCGGCCCAAC
>WNGP01006188.1_pt1 | contig 13260 bp, 11 predicted proteins | sample 5407671 | NCBI WGS metagenome assembly WNGP01 (sample SAMN13153381, study PRJNA577476) | soil metagenome | isolation source: 40 cm soil or saprolite under Garry oak tree replicate 2 | place: USA:California | collected 2016-06-15 | reverse complement strand
TATCCACCTGGTCTCCATCACAGAAGCAACTGGGCCGCATCTGCCCGCCACTGGCTGAGCCAGGATAATGATGGGAGTGGCTCTCCTCCTCTGAGCTGGTCTGGTCCACCTACGGACCAGGTGGCCTCATCCTTGATGAGTGCAGGGCGTCTCACCGATATCGAGACAACGCAACCGTCGTTCTCGTAGCATACCTGAGTCATGCATTGACGGAGATCGTCAACGTAGGAGGCCTTCGTAAGGATGATCAGGCGTGCGTTCCTGCCGGGGGTGAGAGTCCTTTGGCAGGGGAGGACAGCGCTCCCGTTGTGCGTTTTTGTAGGTCGGTGCCTCTTCTGCTCGTTGGAAGCCAGCTGCGATGAGAACGTCCCCTTCGTGGAGTTCTAAACAGCAGTTGTGCTGAATAGATGAAAAGGAAGAGGCGAGTGAGGTCCCGTATACGCCTCGCTGGGTCGCCAGCACTGTAGCACGTACAAGTTTGAACCTGTCAATCGGTACCGCATGTGTGCTTGCCTGAAAGGAGTGGATGGAGACCATGGGACACCACCAGAAAAGCATTGTCAAAGAGGCCGTCGACCGCCTGGAAGAGAAGATGGCCATCGGCCAGAGTCGTCGCCAGGCCAAGCGAGCGCTCCGTGCCGCTGGAGAACCGATCTGGACGCACAGCACGGAACGGATTCACTCGTTCAAAACTCGCTCCGTCTACCAGGGCCATGTGGTACGCTTCATCCGCTGGTCACGTGCCACCTACCAGATCAACAACCTCGCTCAATTGGATGCCCGCGCCGATGAACTGGCGACACGCTACCTCCAGCAGCACATGGCTGAGGATAAGAGCGCCTACACCCTGCAAGCGGAGCGCTCAGCGCTGCGCCTCTTTTTTGCCAACCGCACACTCGCGCAGGAGGTGGTGCTTCCACGGCGGGCCAGGACGACCATTACTCGTTCGCGAGGGGCTGTCGCCCACGATCGCCACTTCCAGCCGGCGAACTGGCAGCCGCTTCTGAAGTTTCTCCAGGCAACGGGTCTGCGCCGCAACGAGGTTCGTCTGCTGGCTGTTCACGATATTGTGACATGTGAGACCGACGATGACTATCAAGGACAGACGACCGTGAAAGTCAGGAACGGGAAAGGCGGCAAGCCGCGCACGGTGCCGGTGCTGGCTGGGCATGAGGGCAACGTGCTCTGTCTGAAGGAAGGCCGCCAGGACGATGAGCGGGTCTTCCCACGCATCCCGAAGCACCTTGACGTGCATAGCTATCGCCGCGAGTACGCGCAGGCGCTCTACCTCTCGCTTGCGCCAGGCCGGTCGTTGCCTTCACCGGCAGGCCATCTCAGGCGGAGCGACTACGATGCAGATGCTGTCCTGCACGTCTCAAAGGCACTGGGTCATAACCGCAAGGATGTGGTCCTGCGCCACTACCTGCGCTGAGGCACGCGATCACACCTGAAAGAGGGCAACTGGCATGGCACGTTATCTGCATCCAGAACTGGTCCATCACATTGAAGAGATGCTGGCAGGCATCAAGGAAGCCAATGTTCAGGCCAACCGGGACGCGCCGCGTCATACCGCTGTGGGTGGCGAGCTTCAGACCACCAGCGTCGCGGGCTCTACCTACCGCTTTACCCTCGCCGAAAACGACGATTGGGAACCGGGCCAGAATACGAGCGTAGAGATCCCACTCGACCCGGCTGACCCCCAGCACACCGTGATGGGAACGATCCTCTCGGCGCTCAATGGGCGGATCGTCCTCGTGACGGAGATCCCCCTTCCAGACCGGCTCCTGGCGAGACTCACGCTGATCGAAGCAACGACCTGGTTGCTGGACAAACTGCGAGAAGCTCTGGTGACCATACAGCAGCAGGGGGAGACGCCAGCGCAGATGGGTGCTAAAACCTTCGGGCTCCTGCCCTGCTACGAAGGGCGAGGACAGCCCGGCGTCCGCATTCCTTCCTTTCCCCCCAATCCTGAGCAGCTAGCTGCCATTGCGTTGGGCATGGAGAGTGAGCGGATCATTCTTGCTGGCGCTCCTGGGACCGGCAAAACCGCAACCGAGGCTGCGCTGATCATGGAGTGGTTGCAGGCCGGGAAAACGGTGCTCCTGCTGGCGCACACCAACCGGGCACTCGATAGTGCTATGGCGCGTCTGAGGGACTTCTGTGCGCAAAGTGGCCTGGCGCACTTCGTACGGGACCAGCGCATGGTGCGTCTTGGCACCCCAAAGGACCTGGTGGGAGACGCCTATCGTGAATTGACGCTGCCAGGGATTGTCGACCAACTTCTGGGCAGACTGCCCCAGGAACGAGACCACTTGCAAGAGGTGCAGCGCGAACTGGAGAGTCGCCGGACTCGTCTTGAGCAAGCCCTGCCCGAACGCCGGACAGCGTGGAGGAAGCAGCGAGAGGCGCTGCAAAAGAAGCTCACCACCCCCCGGCAGGAACGGGCGACGCTCGAAGCACAGGAGCAGAGCTGGCGCGAGAACAGAGCGCTGCGCCTAACCGACATTCCAGCAGACCGCCGGACTACTCAGACCGACCAGGAGACTGCTCAGCAAGCTCTCCAGGACTGGACGGAAACCCTGTCTGCACTCAAGGTGGCACGCGACGCATGTCAGCAGGCGCTTGATCGAGCGAGCGAAGAAGAGGCGGCTTTCCGCACGCATTCGGCAGCCAGCCGTCTTCTGCACCGTCTGCGTGGAATCACGGAAGAGTCCCTTGCTAGAAAGGTGGAAGAGTGTCGAGCGGCCCTTCTGGAAGCAGCACAGGCGGTGGCAACGCATGAGCAGGAGCGCCTGGCGGTCACACAGGCGGTCGAACGAGCAGGCATGCGACTCACCGCGCTGGAGGAGGAAGAGCGCCACCTGCGTAACGAAGAACAACAGGAGACGACGCAAACCCCGAGGATACGGGAACTCACGGCGCAGATCGACGAGGCTGAGCGGGCGGTGCAGCAGGGAGACGCAGAGGAAAGAGCGGCGGAAGAGGAGGTGGAGGAGGTGCGGCATGCCTCTCGTCGCATCACGGAGCGGCTCGAGGAGATCGCCGCTGAGCAGCGCGCCGTTGCGCCTCGCGTGATCGCCGAGGCGCAACTCATCGGGGCCACGCTCACGGCGCTCACGACCAGCCCGTACCTGCGGGATCGCCTCTTTGACGCGGTGGTCATTGACGAGGCCTCCATGGTCTCGCTGGTGATGATGCTGGTGGCGGTGACCCATGCCACCCGGCATGTGGCCATCGTTGGAGATCCCAGACAACTCGCCCCCATTGTCAAAGTGAAGAACGAGCGTGAAGCGCCACGCGCCGTGCGCTGGTTGGGGACCGATCTCTTTGCTTATTTGCAGGTGCGCCTGGCTGACGCAGATGCAGGCAGGAACCAGGTCGTGTTTCTCTCACGTCAGTCGCGCATGGTGCCGGAAATCGCGGCAGTGGTCTCCCGGTTTTTCTATGATGGGCGGTTGCAGAATCACCTGGATCCGGACCGCGTTCCGCTCCGCTTGTCTCTACATCCTGAGTGGCCCCTGATGCTGGTGAACACCGGGGATCAGGACCGAGGCAAAGGGAAAGATGAAGACAAAGTGTGCCGCGCCAGGCGACCGGAGCGCGGGAACACCGGCTCCAAGTTCAATGACTGTCATGTGGAGTGCGTCGTCCAGCTCGTCCAGGCACTCCAGCCCCAACTGTCACAGCGCGAGTCTGATGAGCCGCGCATCTGCGTGATCGCTCCCTACGGTGCACAGAAAACCAGGATACGCCAGGCCTTGCAGGCGCGTCATCTCCTGTCAGGGGTCCAGGTAGGGACCGTGTACAGCGCGCAAAGTGTGGAGTATCCCTGTGTGATCTTTGACCTGGTGGAAGGATACGACGTGCGCATCGGAAGATTTCTCTCAGATTACTGGGGGTATAAAGGTGTCCCCACCAAGGCAACGCGGTTGCTGAATGTCGGGAGTTCGCGTGCAAGCGACAAGCTGATCTTCGTGGCCAATGCCGACTATATTCAGCAGTTCGATCCGCGCCAGAGGCACCTGCTCACCAAGCTGGTCACCGATATAGCAGCACGGTGGTCTATCGACTCACGCGAACTCCGAGCAGAGAGGCCGGCATCTGATGGTTCAGGGGCATCGTAACATCGTAGTGATTGCTTCAATTACCTCAAACTGTCACAGATGCCGAGAGAAGAGAGGAAGCTCACAAACGAACCAGCTAATTGAAAAAAGAAGTAAAAGCTCGGCAGGTTGTGCCTGCTCACAAAAATCTGAGCCTGAGTGAAGATTTTTCAAAAAGGCAGGCTCATCCGTTAAGAAGTTTTTCAAAAAGCAACCACTCGTCTTCTGAACCTGCTTCTCTGCTCTACTCATCACGATCCTCACGCCCGCGCTGTCGGAGCAGAAGGCCGCGCTCAAGGGCCACCGCAACGGCTGAGGTGCGCGAGTCCACGCCGAGTTTCATATAAATGTTAGTCAGATGCGCCCTGACGGTGCGATCAGCAATATGCAGTTGCGCCGCGATCTCTTTCCCACGTTTCCCCTGTGCGACAGCGGTGAGGATTTCTCGTTCGCGCTCCGTCAGGTCGAACTCCTCATTGGTTGGGCCAGCTTTGGATGGGAAGACGCCGCGGGCAGCATGTAAAAGAATGCGAGCCATGGTCTCGGGCTGAATCACCGTTTCTCCTCGTGCGGCAGTCCGAATCGCGTTGAGCAAGGTCTCACTACTGCAATCTTTGAGCAAGTAGCCGGCGGCACCCGCTTGCAAACCCCGAATCATCAACTCGTCCTCATTGTAGGTCGTGAGGATGAGGACGGCAATAAGTGGCCACTGCTGGCGGATGCGTTCCAGGGCTTCCAGCCCGTCCATCCCTGGCATGCGCACATCCATCAGCACGACATCGGGCTGCGTCTCCCCGGCCAGACGCACGGCTCTCTCGCCATCGGTGGCCTCGCCGACCAGTTCAAACCCCTCGGTCAGCTCCTCCAGCATCATCCGCAGTCCTTCCCGAACGACCGGGTGATCATCGGCCACGACGACACGCACACTTTGACTCAATCCTGGCCTCCTCCAGCATGTTCGGGCAGGCGGAGTTGGATGGTGGTTCCCGCTCCTTTTGCGCTGCTCACCTCCAGCGTTCCTCCAGATAAGCGGGCTCGCTCACGCAGGCCAATCAGCCCATAGTGACCGGTCTGTGTGATGGCCGCTGTGGGTTCAAAGCCCACTCCATCGTCACGCACCTCCAGCGTGAGCAGGCACGCATGCCTGACGATGCGCACCCATACCTGGTGTGCCTGGGCGTGACGCATCACATTGTGTAGCCCCTCCGTGAGCATGCGCAGGGCATGTTCACGAAAGTGAGGAGGAATATCCACGAGCGCCTCCAGGTCGGTCTCACAGGGAATCCCGGTGGTCTCGGTAAAATGACCGATTTCCTGCTGCACCGCCTCGGAGAAACCGCCTGCGCTCATGGTCGCGCTCCGCAGATCATGGATGGCCAGCCGAGCCTCGACGAGGGCTGAACGAGCACGCAGGGTTGCTTGCCTGATGATCTCCTGCGCACGTTGATAGTGCTGCCTGCTCTGGTGCGCGTCGGCGACTTCCAGTTGCCGGATCAACCCCGCCAGATCCTGTGCCAGAGTATCGTGCAATTCTCGCGCCAGACGCTGACGTTCGGTGAGCCGGGTTAGCTCCTCAATGCGCTCAGTTGAGTCCTGCAGTTTGAGATGAGCGGCCTCCAGTTCGGCGTGGGAACGGACTTGTTGGACATACAACAGGAGGTATGCCACGGCAAACAGGAGCAGTGCGGCGATGTTGGGGAGGTTCCAGAGGCTATACCACCAGTTCGCCTTGGCCCCTTGCGTACTGATACTCCTCAGTACCTCAATACTGGTAATGCTGGCGATGAAAAAGGCGACGGAACTGCTCGCAGCAAGAATGAGAGGGCGTGTCTGTCTGAACACTGTTAGGGCCGTGAAGAGCAGTGCGAGGAAGAGACCGAAGGCGATGTTCTCTTGTTGCACCAGCGCACACACCGCAAGCGCCAGCATCCCCTGGATAAGAAAAAAGAACCAGCGCCACGCCCTCTTTTCAGAGAGGCTCATCCACAACACCATTCCTTGCAATGCCATGAGTACCGTGAATATGCTGATCCAGAGAGGACTCAGGCTGCCGCCACCCAGGATCTGGCCAGGCTTCCCGGGAACCTGCTGCATTACCTGGGGACACTGGATGAACAGATGCGGCAGAGCTAACCCTCCACACCCTTCCTCTCCCGTCAGCCCCCAGACAGACGAGAGTCCCCAGACATACACCAGCCCCACCCAAAGGAGGAGCAACCAGCGTAGCGGACGATTGTTCAAACACGCGTTCATCAAATGTTCCTTCTGCAACGGAGAGTAGTCACGGCGGTCCTGTGCTTGTTTCAAACTCAGACCAATTATAGCATGCCACCTCGGGCCACATACCGTCATTTTAGGCATATCTTCTTGCCGTTTTAGGCAATGCCTAAAACGCTACCTAAAATGACGATGTTTTCTCAGCTCAAGCCTGCTAGACTCAGGCTGAGGAGCAAAACACCTCTCACAAGGCAAGATGAACATCTCTACCGTTTAGAAAGGACTGTTACGCTATGCGCAAACGACGTGCGAACAAAAAGTTTTTCCTGCTCGCCGGTCTTCTGGCCCTGGCTCTCGCTGCACTCATTGGGGGAAGCTTTGTCATACCGGCGGCTCATGCTGCAAACCAGGGCTCTTCTCAGGGAGTAACGCTTCAGAAAACCAGCACTGCTCAATCCGGGTGTGGCAAGAAAGTCCCTGGGTGCGAAGAAATCGCCAGTCCACTTGACATGAAATCTGGTGTTCGCCCTGGCGATACCCCTTCCCTGGAAGGTCGTATCATAAGCATTAGTGGGACCACCATCATCGCGCAATCCAAAAATCTCGTGTCCACCATCCATCTGACTTCTGCTACGACCTTCGTGCAGATCAATCCCCTGAACAAAGCATCTCACCCTGCGTCACGAAGTGCTCTCAAGGTTGGCCAGGTGATCCAGGCGGAAGGAACGCTGAAGAGCGATGGTTCATTGATGGCATCGGTAGTGGTGATCGAGCAATGAGCGGCATGGAGGAGCAGGAAGAAGTGTCCATGTTCCCACAAAGTATTAGCGAGAGCAAAAGCGACGTGCGCTCAGATCGCACACCTGGTACGAAAGGAGTGTGCTTTTCCGTATGACAACCAAACAATCACCCCTTCTTGAGCAGGCAGGCAGACACGAAGACCTGATCGAAGCAACGGAGGTGTCCAAAACCTATGCTACCGGTAAGCATCAGGTCCAGGCCCTCAAGGGAGTGAGCTTGCAGATCCAGCGCGGGGAGGTCGTCGCGATCATGGGACCAAGTGGATGCGGCAAGACCACCTTGCTCAACTGCCTCAGCGGTCTTGATCAGGTGACCTCCGGGATCATCAGGATCGCGGGCCAGGATATTCGCGGCCTCTCAGACCGGGAGTTGACCACGTTTCGCGCCTGTGAGATGGGCTTTGTCTTCCAGACCTACAATTTGCTGCCGGTGCTCAGTGGCCTGGAGAATGTGGAACTTCCCTTGCTAGTGAGTGGGGTGCGTCCGAAAGAGGCCCGCGAGCGTGCTCTGGCCAGCATTGAACGAGTTGGACTGCGCGCTTGGGGGCGGCACCGCCCAGCGGAAATGAGTGGTGGGCAGCGCCAGCGCTTTGCCATTGCGCGCGCCCTGGCGACGAACCCCTCCATTGTCTGGGCAGACGAGCCGACCGGGGCACTGGATAGTCAGACCAGCCAGGAGATCATCGACCTGATGCTCTCGCTCAATCGGGAGCACGGGTTGACCTTTGTGTGGGTCACGCATGCGCTTGAAGTGGCCATGCAGGCTCAGCGTCTGATTACGATGCATGATGGACTCATCGAAAAGGATCACCCTGTTGATCCTCTTCCCCCTCCCCCCCTCACGCGGATCTCTCTCAAGAGCAAGTGCCGAACAGACCGAACCCGTAGCTGCAAAGAAAGATATGAACGTCATGGATACAACTCTCTTTGGTTTGACCCCAACCATGCTGGCTTTCGGGCTGGCTATCCTGACTGGCGGCGCCTTGTTGGTCGTGGCAGGACTGGGCGCGAGCAACCCTTTGCTGGTGCGCATGGGACTGCGCAATATGGTGCGTCGTCCCAGTCAGACGCTGATTCTGCTCGCCGGCCTGGTGCTTTCAACGGTCCTAATCACCGCGTCGTTCGGGCTGCAGGATAGTTTCGCCGCCTCACAAACCCGATATCGTTTAGCGCAAGCCGGTAATATGGATGAAGCAGTCAGCGGGCCTTTTTCCCAGAGCGAGGTGAGCAGTGGCCTGACACGCCTGCGGCAGATGCCAGAGGTGCAGACAGCTACCGCCATCATTTTGCAGCGCCTCGCCGCGCAGGTGACAGATGTGGGGAGCGAACTTACCACTCCGGGCATCGATCTGTTCGCTGTGCCCCCAGCGTTCGACCAGGTGTATGGTCCCCTCACAACAAGTTCCGGGCAGCCGGTGCATTTCGCGGACCTGCGCGCGGGCGAGGTCTTTCTCAGTCCTTCTCTGGCCCAGATTGCCGATCTTCATCTGGGGCAGACCATCCAGGTCCAGATGGGGAGTCTGGTCATCTCCGCGCGAGTGCGCGCGATCCTCGCTCATGACATCATGCCCCTTGCTGCAGAACTGGGGACAGATGGGTCTTTCCCCGCGGTCTTTCTGTCACTGGTGGCAGTACAACAGGCATCTCAGTCCAAATCTGCCGGGCGTGTGCAGCTTGTGCCCAATGTAATTTGCGTTAAAAATATCGGACCCGGTGGCCCGGCTGATGCTGGACCGGGGAACACGCGGAGCCAGACGGTCGTCTCCTTCCTCAAACAGTTCTTTCAGGCGCACACCGATCCAAACGGTACAGTCCCTACCGATCTCAGTCTCAGAATCGTTCATCCGTTGGAGCCAGACGCAGTCACCGGACAGGGCGTATTCAATGCAGTCACCGGGAAAAGCGAAGTCATCTTATCTCCAGCCGCACGCCAGTTTGACTTCCTGCGACCGGCTTTCACGGCGCTGCTGGTCGGGGCTGGTATACTGTTCCTTGGGCTGTTGATCCTGCTGCTAGCTGCCGAGCGGCGAGCAGAACTCGGGCTTTCCCGCGCTATCGGCTTATCACGCTGGCACCTGGTGCTGGCCCTGCTCATCGAAGGGACCGGCTATGGAGTCCTCGCAGCTTTCCTGGGTATCCCGCTGGGCATCGGCGTCACTGCACTTGCAGTGGCCATCCTCTCTCACCTCTCAGGACTTTCGGGAGGAGCCTTAGGGTTCGCTCCCATCCAGCCTGGTCATGTGCCATTGTCTGCTTCATTGAGCTGGCAGAGCGCGCTGGATACCTGGTGCATCGGGCTTCTCACGACTGTGCTCATCGTGCTAGCGACAGCTCTATGGATCAGCCGGATGAATGTCGTGGCCGCGATCCGCAATCTGGACGAACCCACCTCAGAGCGAGCCTCCTTCCTCAAACATGCCCGAGCGTTGTGGACCTCACCACGGGATGCGGCAGGACAACCCGTTCCCGAGACACGTACACGGCGTGTTGAACGCCAGATAGAGGCGCTGAGCGGACTGGTCTCCGAACTCTTCTGGCGTGGCCCACTGCTGCTTGCAGGCGGTATCCTGCTGCTCAGCATGGGTCAAGGGAATGTCCAGAGCAATCAAGATGGACAGGACGCACTCCCTTTGCTGGGTCTGACCTTGCTCATTGCGGGCAGCGCGCTCCTGCTGAACTGGCTTCTCCCGAGGCTTCACGTTCCTCATCGCCTTGCACTCCGACTCGCGTCGAGTACCATCGGGCTTGGCTGGTTGATCGTCGGCATTCAAGCAAAAGAAGGCTTTCTCTTCGTCAGTATGCTTTTGCCACTGGCCGGTGGGGTAATGGTAGTCATGACCAACGCTGATCTTCTCGTGGCGCTGCTCTCCTTCCTGCTGCGGCACCTCCACCGGGCGGCTCCGGTGAGCCGAACGAGCCTGGTCTATCCGCTGACCTTCCGCTTTCGTACCAGCGTCACGGTCGCGTTAGTGGGTCTGATCACATTCTTGATCCTGCTGATGGTCACCACTAACCTGAGTCTTTTACAATTAACACAGGCGCAGAGTGCCACCGGCGACTTCTCGTTGGAGATGATCCTGAATAACCGGAATTACCAGGCGCTGGCCTCCCAGCTTCGGGATGTGCCCACCACACTCAGTCATGATATGACTGCGGTTGCGTTCTTGCAGAACTCGTATGGGATCATTTCCTCAAGAACCAGACCGATGCTCCTCCACCTGCCGGGACAGTCATCATATTCCTTTCACTCCTCCTGGGGAGGACCGATTATTGCCGATAACACGTTCCTGGCGCGCAACACCATCCCCATGCTGGCGCGTGCCCAGAACTACGCCACCGATCGACAGGTATGGGACGCGGTACGTACACATACAGACGATGCAGTGCTGCGTTATGATAGCAGCATTCCAGGGCTGCCGACTGGCAATGGCTTCACTCCCTTTACGGCCTCGCTCCCAGAGAGCGACGAAGCCAACGCGCCCTATCAACAGGTCACGATTATTGGCATAGTGCCTGCGACGACCTACTGGGACGCCATGTTCGTCTCCGCGCAAACAGCAGCCCATATCTGGGGTGCACAAAGTACTCCAGAGATCATTCATACGTACTTCCAGCTGCAACCAGGAGTGGGCGTAACGCAAGCCTCACGCGACCTGAATATCGCGCTCCACCTGGGTGAGCGTGGTATCCAGGTGACAGCGCTCGACTCAGCAGATACCTCTACCTACACGGCTAATCTGACACTCTTCCTGGGTGGCTACCTGGCACTAGGGCTGCTCTTCGGGGCGCTTTCGACCGGAGTCATCGCCAGTCGTTCGGTGATAGAACGCCGCCAGCAAATTGGCATGCTGCGGGCGCTTGGGTTTTCTCGTGCCCTGGTGCGGTGGTCGTTTTTGCTCGAAGCCAGTTTTGTGATCACACTGAGTCTGGCTATCGGGACGGTTCTGGCAGGCTGGCTGGCGTACCAGGCGATCCGGCAGGGTTCGCAGGATTTCCCTTTCCCGCTCTTACCAATCGTCCTGATCCTACTCGGTACCTACCTGATGGCCTTCGTCTGTACGACCCTGCCTGCCAGGCGAGCCTCACGCCTCTCGCCTGCGGAAGCCTTGCGCTATGAGTAGGCCAGCGTTTGCAAGACGAGGAACAGTGTTCGGCCATACAACCCCAACAACGATGGAGGAGAAAAACAAGATGTCTCACGAGAAATTCCCAGAGAAAGATCAGAGCGAGTTGCAGCAGCGTTTGCAAAACAGACCACAGCGACGATCGAGAGGGCACGTGTCGCTCTTGTTGCTCGCGCTAGGGGTGATCGTCATGCTAGGAGACGCAGGCATGTTGACCTGGCAGATAACCGTGCATCAAGCGCCATCTCCAACCCCTGCGACTGCGGGATCGCCGGGAGTCCAGCAGACAAAGGCAGTATTACAGAGCCAGCAGCCAGAACTTCCCCCCGGTCCACAAGGGGATCAACCGGTGTACTGGCAGACGATTCAGGAGCAAGTGGCTCAGGGGTTGCATCTCAGTGCGGTGCAAATTCAAGCCGAGCTGCAGCCTCCCGTCTCGAACACAAAAGGGGGAACCCCGCCGAATATAGGCAACGTAGCATTGGAACAGGGGATCTCTCTCGATCAATTACACACGATCGAGATCAATGCGCTGCAGCAAGCCTTCAACAAGCTGGTCAGTCAGGGTGTTGAGATGCAGCAGCAGGCCGATCAATGGATGCAGACGGTCAGGGGCTGGGCACAGTCCGACTTAAATGGGTATGTCACAGATGTGTTTGTGAATCATTAGACCTCTTCTCAACCTTTCTGAGAGGAAAAACGCTCAGACCAGTGAACGTTTTTCCTCTCAGAAAGGTGTTTCCGGCTCAGTTGGCCGGGCTGGAAGTTTCAAAAACGGAACGAGGTCTGAGAGTCCGAGAGAAGGAGTGCAAACATGAGAACCTCTCACTACTGCTATCCTGTGAGATTGAGTGAGGAGCAGCGCCGATGGCTGGAAACGATGGTGCGCATGAGCAGGACTCCAGCCAAGCACTATGTGGTAGCGCGCGTGCTACTGATGAGCGATCAGAGTCAAGGCGAACCCCGTCACACCGATGGGCAGATTGCCGAGGTGCTGGACATCAGTCGCCGCACCGTGATTCGCATCAAGCAGCGGTTTGTCCAAGAAAACATGGAGGTGGCTCTCGCCGGGAGCTTTCCCCGAGAACGCCCAGAACGTCGGTGCTTGGATGGCGAAGGAGAAGCACAACTGATTCATCTTGCGTGTAGCAAGGCTCCCGATGGACGGCAACGCTGGACGCTCGAACTATTGGCCGACCGAATGGTGCAATTAGAGTATGTGGAGCATATCAGCCCTGAAACGGTAAGAAAGACGCTTAAAAAAACGAGCTAAAGCCGTGGCTCAAGAAATCCTGGTGCTTTCCCAAGGAGGCGGATGGGGACTTTGCCTATCACATGGAGGACGTGCTGGGCGTGTATTGCCAGCCCTATGACCCATCAGTCCCCAGGATCTGCATGGATGAGATGGGGAAGAATCTGGTCAAAGACAAATATCCTCCCGAACCTGCCAAGCCAGGACAAGTCGCGCGCGAAGACTACACCTATGAGAAGGAGGGTCGTGCCAACCTGTTCATTGCCTATGAGCCGCTTGCTGGCAAGCGACTGCTGAAAGTGACCGAACACCGGACCAAGAAGAATTGGGCACTCTTCATGCGAGGCGGGTCCTCGAAGAACACTATCCCGATGCTACAAAGGTGGTCGTGGTGATGGACAACCTCAATACCCACACCCCCGCTTCCTTCTACGAAATATTTCCTCCCGCGCAGGCGCATGCCTTGGCCCAGCGATTAGAGATCCACTACACGCCCAAGCATGCGAGTTGGCTCAATATTGCCGAAATTGAACTCAGTGTGCTGGCGCGGCAGGGGTTGGCTCACAATATTGCCACCATTGAGGACCTCTGTCAACAAGTTCAGAGTTGGCAGGAGCATCGCAACTAGCGGGTCGGCACGGTCAACTGGCAATTCCGCACGGCGGATGCGCGCATCAAACTCAAACGACTCTATCCCGTGCAGCCACCTGACCCTCAGCCTCCTGGACATGTAATGTGACAATCTCACGTAGTTGAAGCAGTGA
>WNGP01003453.1_pt1 | contig 13268 bp, 8 predicted proteins | sample 5407671 | NCBI WGS metagenome assembly WNGP01 (sample SAMN13153381, study PRJNA577476) | soil metagenome | isolation source: 40 cm soil or saprolite under Garry oak tree replicate 2 | place: USA:California | collected 2016-06-15 | reverse complement strand
AGGCAAAGCCCGCTTAGCAGCAATACGCCCAGGCTCAACAAAACCTCGAGCCAGCGACGAAACGCCAGCCACAAGGACAGGAGCACTAGGCAAATCATTGGCGCCAGGACTTTCCACATGTTCGCTTTGACCCTGGAGAAGATCGCGCTGCCGAGCAGTTCCCAGCCGGAAAGCCAGACTTCATGCTGTGGCAACGCAGCCTCAAGGCGCGAGAGAGCAGAGGCAGTTGCTGTCGGGTGATCGGTGGCGGCATCGAGCAGGCCCAGCGCGAAGCAGTTGGTTGGGGTACGAGCAGTGAGCTTTTCAAAAATCCATTTGCTCAATTGATTGGTCGGCCAAAAGACGCCCGGTTGTTCGCAGGCAACCTGCCAGGTGTCCAGGATTCTTTCAGTGAGTCCGAGCGAACTGCCGGTGAAGCCGTTGGCCTGGGCGGCAAGCCGAAAGGCGGGCCGTTCAGCCGCTAATTGCCTGGCAGTCGCGCGGTTGGCCTCCTGAAAGTCCGGCCGCGCCCACAATGGCGTTGGCAAAGTGTAGCTGGCGATGATTTGCTCGGACACCGCGCGAGCCAGCGCCAGTTGAAGTTTGTCGAGGCGGCGGGCGACGTCGGTCTCGGTTTGGCCACCGATGATGAGCCACAGAGGCTCGCGCTTTTGATTGAGGTGAACCTTGATCTCGTCTAATGCGGCATAGGCTGCGCTGCGTTGCGGGCGCAGCGCATTGGCGGTGGGGTCCATCGCTGGCAGGCCGCGAGCGAAGACGACTAGAGCGCAAAGGAGCAGAGCAGCGGTGAAGGCAAAAACCATTGTTGCACGAACGGTGTTGAGCGGCTTCAGGCCGGAGGTCGGAGCGCAGAGGTCGGAGGTCGGCATCTGACCTCTGACCTCCGACCTCCGGCCTCGTCGGTCCGGAAAAAGCGGGGGCAAGAATTCAAAAATCATAATGCAAGCCGAGAGGCTGACGCCAAGGCCAACCAGCGTGCCTAACTGGCCGAGGCCGGGCAAACCGCCGAAATTCAGGACCAGAAAGGCGGAGATAGTGGTCAGCGCAGCCCAGAAGATGCTCGGGGCGATTGCGCGCCGGACCTGCGGGATGGACAGATCCGGGTGAGCGAGGGCCTCCTGGTAATGCACGACCGCATAGTCAACCGCCAGGCCAAGCAGGATGGCGGCGAAGCCGATGCTGACGACATTGATCGTGCCGAAAATCAGCCCACCCAGGGCCAAGGTGCTGCCCAGAATCAGCGCCAGTAGTGTGAGCAGCCATAACATGGGTTTCCAGCGCCTGTGTGCCAGCCAGAACAGCAGCGCGATAAGACATGCAGTGCCGCCGACCGAAGAGGTCATGTCATGCTGCATGCCCAGGGCGATTTCTGACACAAACGCCGGCCGACCGGTATAATTGAGCTTGAGGCCATTCCGGAGGTCAGAGGTCGGAGATCGGAGGTCGGGCCGTCCTCCGTCCTCCGTCCTCCGTCCTCCGTCTTGGGCTGGGGTAAAGGCGGAATCAACGGTATGCCTGACGGCGTTCCACCATTCGTAGCAATCGCGGTAAGTGCGTAGATCGTGACTGGCTTGAACGAACACGATGCGGAACCTGCCGTCGGCGGAACTGAAGCCCTCCTGGCCCTGGCCCTCCCCCTCTCCCATCCCATGGGAGAGGGCCGGGGAGAGGGCGCTCACATTTCCGGGCAAACGCGTCAAGCCGAACGGGTCGTAGCTGCCGCGAGCGATTTCTTGGGGTGAAAACGAGGTGGCCAATTGCTCGCGGCTGGCGGCCAGCGTTGCGGACAGCCTGTCCGGAGCGAGGCGATAGGCCAGGTCGGCAAATACTTTTGGGGATTGATTGAACCATAGATACGCCAGCAGTTCTGCAGTCAGGCTGGGCTGTTCCAGCCAGGGCGGTTCCCAGGTGACCGTGTCCACGAGACTCGTTTGCCGGCGCAGACGCTCCGCGATCGCACGCGCCGTGTTTTCGGCTTGATCGGCTTCCGGCGCTTGCACGGTGATAATCAACTCGCGCGCGTTGGCAAAATGTTGTTGATAAAGTTTCAAGCCTGCCACCACCTGGAGATTGGCGGGCAGCAGATCGAAAACTTCGACGTCGAATCGGAGGCGCATCAGGCCGAAGGCAATGGGCACCAGCAACAGGAGCCAAAGCCAGCGATGGGTCGGGCGTCGGAGGTCGGGGGTCGAAGGTCGAAGGTCGGCCCTCCGCTCTCCGCTCTCTGCTCTCTGACCTCTGCTCCCTGCGGTATTAGCATTCACGTGGTTTCGTGCGCACCTCAGGTTGTTCCGACACCAGCGCGGTCTGCTTCATAAAGAAAAACGCCAAAAACTCCAAGCACCAGACTCCAAGCACCAGGGAATCCACAAGCCACAAGCCGCAAGCGCGCCCGCATCTGAACCTTGGTGCTTGGAGTTTCCCTGAAGCTTGGTGGTTGAAGCTTGGAGCTTTCTGAGATGCCCATTCCATCGCTCCATTGCTCCATTCCTTCATTGCCGCGCTTGACGCTTTGGGCTTGGAGTTTCCCTGAAGCTTGGTGTTTGAAGCTTGGAGTTTGTTCATTCCTTCCCCTCAGCGTATCATAAAGTAGCCCTTTAAGGACTCTCCCGTGGAAGGATTGGCCAGAGACCATTGATTATCCTTGGAGGCTTGCCAGGACCAACCTTTGGGTGGCCCGGCGCCGGAAAGAATGCGCGCGAGCGAAAACCAGAGCAGACGGGCCGGTGGCTGGCCGTGGCCGGCATGGCGCTTGTTTTGAGTGGGGATTTGGATTTGCCAGGCATGGGTTGTCCTTTGGGCGATGATTAACGGGAAGGGCGTTTTGGTAAATTGCACCAACGCGTGGCCGTCGGGACAGGTGGCAACCAGGATTTCGCCCGCGATTTCCGGAGCCCCTCGGTTCTGTTGCCACACGGCTTGGCCTTCGCGCACTATCCAGCCGGGGTCTCGGAGGTTTGCCGGCGGCAATGGCGCAACGGTCTGGCAACCGGCCCCAAGCACCAGCAGAGCAGCGGAGATTTTGAATCTGCCGAAAAAAATTTTGAACAACATTCGCGAAAAACAATCAAAAAGAGCCGAAACCCAGTGGCGAAGATTAAGCCGGAGCGGGAGATAAGACAACGGTGTGAAAAACCAGTTTACAAGTTAGCCTGAACTGGTTAGTAAGATCCTCTGTTCCAATTGAAAACGGAGCAGTTGCTATGATTAAGGTTCAGAATTTGGCCAAGAGTTTCGGGACAAAGCGGGCCGTTGATGGGGTTTCCTTTTCTGTGGAGCGGGGCGAGGTGCTAGGCTTTCTGGGTCCGAACGGGGCCGGCAAATCTACCACCATGCGAATGATTACCGGCTTTATTCCGCCAACGGCCGGCTCGGTGAGCGTGGGGGGCTTTGACATTGTGGACAACCCGATCCAGGCACGGCGGCTGATTGGTTACCTGCCGGAAAACGCGCCCGCCTACACCGACATGACGGTGAATGGTTTTCTGCATTTCGCGGCGGAAATCCGCGGCCTGCGGGGCGAGACAAAGACCAGGGCGGTCAACCGGGTGGTGGAAATGTGCTTCCTGGAGTCGGTGCTGCACCAAAGCATCGAGACCCTGTCCAAAGGCTATCGCCATCGGACGTGTTTTGCGCAATCAATCATTCATGATCCAGACGTGCTGGTGCTGGATGAGCCGACAGATGGGTTGGACCCGAATCAGAAACATGAGGTGCGCGGATTGATCGGGCGGATGGGCCAGAAGAAGGCGATCATTTTTTCGACGCACATTTTGGAAGAGGTTGATGCGGCGTGCACGCGAGCGATCATTATTGATCGGGGCAAGATCGTGGCCAACGGCACGCCGCAGGAGCTGCGCCAAAAATCCGAGTGGGCGGGGGCGGTGACGGCGCGGCTCGGCAACGTCAGCAACGGGGTCCTCAAGCAGAAGCTTTCGCAACTGGTGTTGGCGAAGAAGGTCGTGGTTCTGGAAGAAGGCCAATCGGGTGTCCTGGTTCGGGTCTATCCCAAACAAGCCAGCGGGGAATTGGCCTGGACGATAGCGAACCTGGCGCGAACAGAACGATGGACGCTCCAGGAACTGCACACCGAAGAAGGCCGGCTCGATGAAGTGTTTCGCGGCATCACCATGCCGGACACGGCTACTGAAACGATGGCCAAGTCAGTTGAATCAGCTAAATGAATTAAATCGTCAGATCGTCACATGGGTTACATCGGTTACATAGATAGAAGCAGCCTCGGTTCGGACCCTTGCGTTACCTCTTCACTCCACGACTTCGCCACTCCATTTTTGAGATGAACGCCTTGGCCAATATCAAAACCATCACCAAACGTGAGTTGGGCGCGTATTTCTCATCGCCGCTGGCCTATGTATTCATCGTCATTTTTCTGCTGCTGTGCGGATTTTTTACATTCATGGTGGGAGGGTTTTTCGAACGAGGCGAGGCCTCGCTGGTCCGGCCATTTTTCGACTGGCACCCGTGGTTTTATCTGTTTCTGGTGCCGGCGGTGGGCATGCGATTGTGGGCGGAGGAAAGGCGGGTGGGAACGATAGAGTTGCTGTTGACCATGCCAATCACGGCCTGGCAGGCCATTGTCGGGAAGTTTTTGGCCTCGTGGTTGTTTTTGGCGCTGGCGCTGGCGCTGACGTTCCCGGTGGTCATCACGGTGAATTACCTTGGCAGCCCCGACAATGGCGTGATTCTGAGCGGCTACCTTGGAAGTTGGCTCATGGCCGGAGCGTATTTGGCCATCAGTTGCATCACCTCAGCGATGACCAGGACCCAGGTGGTGAGCTTCATCATCTCGGTGGTGATTTGTTTGTTTCTGATACTGGCGGGCTTTCCGCCGGTGATAAATCTTTTGGAGAACTGGGCTAAACCGTGGCTGGTGGATATAATCACCTCGTTCAGCGTCATCACCCACTTTGAAGGATTCCAGAAAGGCGTGCTCGACTCGCGGGATGTAATTTTCTTCCTGTCAATTATCGGGTTTTCGTTGTTCTCGACGAGCGTGATCTTGCGCGGGCACCGGGCGGGCTGAGCGAAAGGACGAGCGGTGAAGAAAAAAAATCTCGAGATGCTTCTCTATTCGGCTGCGGGCCTCGCGGCTATGGGCGTGGCCTTGATCGCATTCAACGTGATCACCAGCGCGGTGAAGGAACGCGTGGACCTGACGAAGGAAAAGGCTTACACGCTTTCACCGGGCACAAAAGCGATTCTGCACAAGCTGGATACGCCAGTCAAAGTTCGCTTCTACTGCACGCAGAGCGAGAATGCTACGCCGGAGACGGTCTTCCTCAAAGGCTACGCCAAACGGGTGGAGGATTTGCTGGCTGAATACAAACAAGTGGCCGGCAGCAAACTGATCATCGAGAGATATGATCCGCAACCGGACTCCGACGCGGAAGATTCGGCGCGGTTGGACGGGATCGAAGGGCAGACGCTGTCCAACGGCGAGAAGTTTTATCTGGGTTTGGCGGTCAGTTTGCTCGACGAAAAGCAGGCGATTCCGTTCCTGGCGCCGAACCGGGAGCGGCTGCTGGAATACGATGTGTCCCGGGCCGTTTCGAGGGCGGTGACGCCTGACAAACCCGTGGTGGGCATCATGACTCCGTTGCCGGTGTTCGGGATGCCGGCCAACCCGATGATGATGCGCATGGGCCAGCAGGGGCAGGAGCCTTGGGTGCTGGTCAATGAGTTGAAGAATGATTTCAACGTCCGGCGCGTCGGCATGGAGGTGGATAAGATAGACGATGACATCAAGGTGCTGCTGCTGATTCATCCCCGGGAGATTTCCGACAAGGCGCAGTATGCGGTTGATCAGTTCATCATGCGCGGCGGCAAATTGCTAGCATTCCTGGATCCGCTGCCGCTGGTGGATGCGCGCGAGCAGAACCAAATGCTGGGGAGCATTCCCAACAGCGGTTCTTCAATTGAAAAACTGCTCAAAACCTGGGGCATCTCTTTCGACACCAGCAAGGTGGTCGCCGACTTGAACTTCAAGATGAAGGTTGGGGGACGCAACAATCAACCTCAAGACGCGCCAGCGTTCCTGTCGGTCACGACTGAGGGCATCAACAACGATGACATTGTTACCAGCCAGATTGATAACATTTGGCTGCCGTTTGCGGGCGCCTTCAGCGGGACACCGGTGCAAGGGTTGAAAGAAACGGTGCTGCTCAAGAGCACGACCCAATCGCAGCTTGTGGACGGTTTTATGGCCAACCTGTCCGGAGAAAACATTATCAAGGAGTTCAAACCCTCCGGGACGGCTTATGCGCTGGCGATCCGGTTGACCGGCAAATTCAAGACCGCCTTCCCGAACGGCAAGCCGGAAGAGAAGAAAGACGAAGACAAAAAGGAGGGCGACAAGAAGGATGAAAAGGCTGCCGAGAAAAAGCCGGATGATTCGCTCAAGGAAACCAAACAAGATAATGTGGTCATTTTGGTCGGCGACGCGGACATGCTCTATGACCACTTCGCCTTGCGCCAAATGCAGAGTCCCTTTGGCGCGCTCTCGATGGCGATGAACGGGAATTTGAACTTCGCGCAGAATGCCATCGAACAATTGGCCGGGGACAGTAATCTGATTAGCGTTCGGAGCCGAGCGACCCAGAACCGGCCATTCACACTGGTAAAGAAAATGCAGGCTCAAGCGGAGGAAAACTATCGGAGCAAGATCAAGGATTTGGAGGACAGTCTGGCCGAGACCCAACGCCGCTTGAACGAATTGCAACAAAAGAAAGAGAAAGGCCAGCGCTTCATTTTGTCGCCCGAACAGCAGGCGGAGGTGGAGAATTTCCGCAAGACGGAAGCGCAAGTGAAGATCAAACTCAAAGAGGAACGCAAGAAATTGCGGCGGGACATTGATTCGCTGGAGAACCGGCTCAAATGGTTCAACATCGCGGCGATGCCGCTGGTGGTGAGCGCGTCGGGTTTGACGCTGGCTTTCTACAAACGCAAACGCACGTCGGCAAAGTGAATCGCAAGCAACTGACTGTTTTGCTGGTGTTGGTGCTGGTCCTGGGCGGCGCGGGACTGCTCATTCGAAACAAAGAAAACGCAGCACTCAAAAGCGGCGATCCGGTCATTGGGAAAAAGCTGCTGGGGGAGTTCCCTGTCAATGACGTTGCCCATATCGCGATCAAGCAAGACACCAACGAACTGAACCTGGTCAAGAAAGATGACCTTTGGCGTGTGCGGGAGCGCAATGATTACCCGGCCAACTACACGGAGATTAGCGACTTCCTGCTCAAGGCCCGCGACCTGAAAATCGTGCAGAGTGAGAGAGTCGGCCCAACGCAGTTGCCGAGGCTTTCGCTGGTCTCGGGGCGGGGGACCAATTCCGCCCTGACGCTGGAGTTCAAAGACCAGAATGACAAGAACATCCGGTTGCTGCTGCTCGGCAAAAAGCACCTGAAGAAATCGGCGCGCCCGTCGCCTTTCGGCGATGCGGGCGATGAAGGCTGGCCCGACGGCCGCTACGTCAAGGCAGGCGGTGATTCAGAAAAAGTTGCAGTGATTTCCGACGCGCTGGCCAATATCGAGCCCAAGCCGGAGCAGTGGTTGAACAAAGACTTCTTCAAGGTGGAAAAGGCCAGCTCGATTGCCGTCGCTTTTCCGGCGGCGACCAATTCGTGGAAGCTGACGCGCGAATCGGAGTCGGGGGATTGGAAACTGGCCGAAGCGAAGCCAGCGGAGCAGCTTGATGCTTCCAAAGCTTCAGGTGTGGCCAATCCGCTCAGTTCGCCCGGTTTTGTGGACGTGCTCCCGAGCGCCAAGCCCGAAGCGTTGGGGCTGGACAAGCCGACCGTCGTCACGGTGGGCACATTCGACAATTTTACCTACACCCTCAAAGTCGGCCAGAAGACCAACGATGATTTTCCTCTGACCATGGCGGTAAGCGCCCAGTTTCAGAAAGAGCGTACGCCAGGCAAAGATGAAAAGCCGGAAGACAAGGACAAACTCGACAAGGAATTCAAAGAAAAGCAAAAGAAACTGGAAGAAAAACTGAACCAGGAGAAAGGCTACGAGAAGTGGGTTTATCTGGTGTCGAACTGGACGGTGGACCCTCTGCTAAAAGAGCGCGGGCAACTGTTGGTGGAAAAGAAAGAGGAGCCGAAGAAGGAGGAAAAACCTGTGGCGTCCGTGAAACCCGAGGAGCTTAAGAAAGAGGAGCCGAAAGGAGCCGACAAGTCCTCGACCAACGAGCCGCCGAAAAAGGAAGACCAGAAACAAGACCAACCACCGCCTGCAGACCCTAAACCGGAACCGCCGAAATAGTCCGGCGAAAAACAACTATCCTGGATAGCCGTCAGAGTGTCAGGGCAGGATCAGAGGTCAGAGGTCCGATCTCCGCCATCCGATCTCCGCCCTCCGCCCTCGTGGTAAGGGCGGCTGGCCTCGAACAGTTCAAGGAATTGCTGGCTTCTGCGGGCGAATTCCTTTTGGCCGAGGGCCTGGGCAAGGCTGTGGGCTTTTTCGGCTGAGTTCACGGCCTCAGGGAAGCGGCCCGCTTCGGCGTAGGCCGCTGCCAGCGTTCCTACCATGATCGGGTGTTTATACTCGGTCACTTTGCAAGCCCGCTCGGCCAGTTCAACTGCTTGCGCCCCATCGCGAAGTTGGGGATTGGGGCTAGTCGCAAGAATCCAAGCCAGGCGATCGAGCGCTGGGGCAAAATCCGGCAGCCTGAGCAGCGTTGCCCGGTAGTGCTGCATCGCCTCTATTATTCTTCCCGTACGGTTTAGGGTTACAGCCAGGCGATAATGGGCTTGAGCGTGGTCGGGCTTGAGACGGAGGACCTCGGAAAATTCTTTGGCCGCGGCCTCATAGTTCCGTTGTTTGTCCAACGCGTCGGCGAGGCCGTAGTGTGCGTTCCACAGAGCGGGCCGCAGGGCCAGCGCGGCCTTGAATTGCGACACCGCTTCGTCCAGTTTGCCCTCTCGGGCCAGCATATAGGCCAGGTTATTGTGGGCGTCTGGCGACGAGGGATCCGACCGCAGCGACTCCTGATAATGCTGGCGTGCCTGCTCAATTTGGCCTTGAGCGGCCAAGGCGTTGGCCAAATTGTAATGGGCCGGAGCGTAATCGGGCCGGAGCCTGATGGCCTCGGAGTATTGGGCTACGGCCTCATTAGTTTTTCCCTGCTTGATCAGGGCGAGGCCCAGAGTGCCGTGGGCTTCGGCCATGCCGGGATTGAGTTGCAGCGCGGCCTGGCAGTCAGAAATCGCTTCGTCCAATTTGCCCTGCTCGATCAGCACATTGGCCAGACCCTCCCAGGCGAATTGGCAGGCGGGATTGACGGCCAGACCTGCGCGGAAGTAGCGCTTGGCTTTGTCCGCTTCCCGCTGGGTGGAGAAGTAAAACCCCAAGCTATTGTAAGCAACGAAATTGTTCGTGGTGACGGCCAGCGCGTGCTGAAACAGGGTTTCGGTGTTCTGCCAAACCATGACTTGAGCTTGGGTGAGGAGCGAACAAGCGGTCAGCATGGCGGTTGCGAACAGGGCAGCCACTGCCCGGCGACCGGGGCGGGCGCCGATGATCTCAGCGATGCCCCAAACCAGCATCAGAAACAAGCCAATCGCCGGCAGGTAGGTGTAACGGTCTGCCATGGCTTGGTTGCCGACCTGCACCAGCCCGATGACCGGCACCAGTGTGCCCAAATACCAGGCCCAGCCCACCAGGAGAAATGGCCGGGCCTTGCGCTGCCAGAGCGCCAGAATCGTGATGGCCGCCAGCACGAGCAGGGACACAATCACATCGCCCGGCGGCCAATTCCGAACGTAGGGATAAATCACCGCCAGGTTGGTCGGCCGAACCAGTTTCCAGATATAACCGAAGTAACAAACCAGCGCGTTGAGGAATCGCAGCCCGATCGGCGCGTGCTCCAGTGGCACGACTGCGCCCCAAGCCTTTTGGACCGCGAAGGTGACGACACAGGATGCGGCAGAGAGCGCAAAAAACGGAACCTTCTCCACCACCAAGCGCCACAGGGTTGCGAGTTCAAAGCGGCGCAAGGGCCAGTAATCCAACAGCAACATCGCGCAAGGCCAGGTCACCAGCATCGGTTTGCTCATCAGACCCATGGCGAAGAAAGAGAGGGCGAGGAGGTAGAAGAAGGATCGCGGATGATGAATCATGCGTGAGGCATGAGAGGCGAGGGGTGCGACAGCCGCTTGCGTGTATCTCGCGTAGGCCAGCAAACTCAACAGGCCGAAGAAGGCGCTCAACACGTCCTTGCGTTCTGCCACCCAGGCGACTGATTCAACGTGCAAGGGGTGCAACGCGAACAACGCCGCTACGCAAGCGCTGCGCCAGACGGCGCCGGTAAGCCCGCGCAGCAAGAGAAACAATAGGAGGCTATTGGTTGCGTGAAAAAGCAGGTTGGTCAAGTGGTGGCCGGCGGGCTTCAACCCATAAAGCTGGAAGTCCAGCATGTGCGATATAGAAGTCAAAGGATGCCAATTGCCGGAGTGCGCATGGGTGAAAGCCCAACTCACGCTCTCCCATGTCAGCCCTGCTTGGACGCACGGATGGGTGACGTAGTCGGGGTCGTCATAATTGGTAAAATCCAGTCCAACCACCGGCAAAAACACTGCCATCGTGGCCATCGCGAGCAAAAGGCAAATCAACGCAGGGTGCTCAAGCTTTGGTTTTCCGAGCATAGTGCAGCATGATAGCAGAACCGCGCCGCGGCAAACGAAGAGTGTGGCCCTTACGGGGGCTTTCCAACTGCGCGAAGCGTTTAAGTGCGTGGAGCTTGCTGAGCTTGCTCCCGCTTTCGTGCGCCCCAAGGCATCCGAAAGCGCCGGCAAGCCGGGGCAAGCCGGGACGTACTCCAAACGCTCCGCGACCTCGCCCGGGTTCTCACGCGTATTAGTTTAGAAGAGAAAGGCGCAAGCTCAAATGGCATGTTTCGTGCGTTCGCATTCCCCGTGGTTCGGTTCAAACAAAAAGCACGATTGGGCACTTAGTATATGAATATTTTGAAGATTTGTGGTGGATTTCTCGGACGATTCGGTTGGCTGGCGCTGGCAGCGGGGTTAGTGGGACCCACCGGCGCCGCAGCCGCGGTGGAGGAAACCTTCGATGTGCTCCAGATTGGGGCACGCACGTACACAAACGTGACGGTGACCACCAAGGCCAAGAATTACGTTTTTCTCATGCATGCGAGCGGCCTTACTAACTTCAAGGTGGCGGATCTGCCGGCTGATCTCCGGGCGAAGCTCGGTTACAATGACAATGGGCGGGCCGAGACCAGTGCTGCTGGAAAGTGGGTGCCGCACAACCTGTCAAAGATCGGCTTGCCCCAAATCAAACAACTGGGCCAGACTTGGCGAACTCGTGCTTCAGGCGTGGTGCCTAATATCACTTTAAATTCCAGGCTGATTTACACCGCGCTGGGAATCGGCTTACTGATTTATGGTTTTTTCTCTTATTGCAGCATGTTGATTTGCCAAAAGACCGGGACCAGCCCAGGGCTCTTGGTCTGGGTGCCCGTGCTTCAGCTTATTCCTCTGCTCCGCGCCGCCGGCATGTCCGGTTCTTGGTTCCTGGCTTACTGGGTGCCGGGGCTCAATATTGTGGCGCAGGTCGTTTGGTCGGTGCAGATCGCCAAGACGCGTGGCAAGACCGGATGGGTGGCGCTCTTGCTCCTGCTGCCGCTGGTGAACCTGTTAGCTTTTCTTTATCTGGCGTTTTCCGAGGAGGCGCCCGCAAGAGAGGAGCGCCCGATCGAGATCATGACATTGGAGACGGCTTGATAAGCCCATCGCGGCTGTCCTCGGCCGCAACGGCGAGCCTCGGCACACGAAGCGCAAACACCCGCAGCGGAGGTCGGACGTCGGAGGTCGGAGGTCGGGCAGACCTCTGACCTCCGACTTCTGACCTCCGGCTCAGTCTTCTGGTTCGGCGAACGAAATTCTAGGCACCAATGGCCAGCGTCCTTGGACCCTAATCAGCCAAAAGAAGAGCCGCCGCCGCCAGTCCATCTTCCAGCCACCTTCAAGTTCGCCCGCCAAAATGGCGACGATGGCGTCGGGCAAATTATATTTCGGGCGCGGTTCAAGGAAAAGTTCCATGAACGGCTTTGTGTAAAAGGCTTCGACCAACTCCCAGTAAAACTCCATCGCTCGGAAAACCCGTTTTTCATAGAGCTTGAGCCGTTGGTCGCCATCATCCCCAGCAGCAAGTGAATCCAGCACGACCTGCGCAGCGAGTTTGCCGGAATACATCGCCAGATAAACGCCGGCCGAAAAAATCGGGTCCATGAAACCCGCGGCGTCACCTACGCGCAACAAACGGCGGCCAACCAGCCGGCGATTGTAGTAGGAGAAATCGGTGGTGGTCTGGATAGTGTTGAGCAGTCTGGCGTTGGCCATGCGCGGGCGCATAGCCGCGCTGGAGTGCCACAACCGATGGAAGACTTCGGCTGGAGGCAGTTTGGCTTGGGCAAACTCGTCCTGGTCCATCACGCAGCCGACACTGACTTTCTTATCCGAGATGGGAATGATCCAAAACCATTTGTTTTCCAACCGCACGATGACGGTGTCGCCCGCTGCGGGGCCGTCGTCCAGCAGGACGCCCTCAAAATGGCCGAACACAGCCAGTTTTTTCAGTCTCGGATGAATGACGCGCAAACCCTCTTGATTGCCGGTGAAATTGCCGCGCCCGCTGGCGTCCACGAGGAAGGCGGCGCGGAACCGGTCTGGCTGGCCGCTTTGGCTTCGGGCGTCAACGACGGCTTCACCGGCGGCGGTCGAGCACTTGGTGACTGTGCAGCCTTCACGAACTTCGGCGGCGCACGCGCGGGCGTGGTTGAGCAGCAAATGGTCGAAGGTGGCGCGTTCGACTTGAAAGGCAGTGGTTTCACGGGTGAAGCAGCCATTGCGGAAGACGAGCTTCAGAACCTTGCTGGCATTGCCGAGGTGAAACTGAGCGCCAAGTTTCCGTGGGAAGCCGGCGGCTTCGAGCACCGGCAAGACGCCCATCTCATCGAACAACCGCCGGTTATATGGCAGCAGCGATTCGCCGATGTGAAAACGTGGAAAGAGTTCCTTCTCCAACAGCAAGACACGTTTTCCGGCGCGAGCCAGAAAAGTGGCCGTGGCGCTCCCACCCGGCCCGCCGCCGATCACGATGGCGTCGTACTTGCTATTATGAGACATAGGGGTATGAAAGCAAAAGCCAGCAGCGGAGCAAGTCCGCATGAGTCTGGCGAGGTCCGGGAGGTCCCCGCTCCCCCGCTCCCCCGGATATTGCTTGCC
>WNGP01004607.1_pt1 | contig 13272 bp, 18 predicted proteins | sample 5407671 | NCBI WGS metagenome assembly WNGP01 (sample SAMN13153381, study PRJNA577476) | soil metagenome | isolation source: 40 cm soil or saprolite under Garry oak tree replicate 2 | place: USA:California | collected 2016-06-15 | reverse complement strand
CGATGAAGGCTGCTTTGATGTCCTTGCTGGGGTCAAGTTTCTCGACTCTATGGAACGCCGACAACGCTGCTTCGGCGAAGAGTTCGCGGGCATAGACCCCTTCTCGCCGGCCGAACTTGGATACGCCAGCTGATATTATAGTGGCTAAGGGCTTCCCGCGCAACGAGACCTGATAGTCTAGGGCGGGCTCTTGTAAAAATGACTTTCACTGTACGAAAACATGCACTTTTCCGACAAGGTTTAAACGGACCCCGCGAGGTCCGGGTCTGTTGGAGAGCAGTAGTGGAAACCACTGTAAGTACTAGGTTTTCAGAACAAGACGCGGCCTCAGTTTCTTGCCGCAACCCAGACGAGGTGTTGAGATACGTCGAATAGTCTCGCTATCGGCTTCACCTACAACACGGGGAATCCGAATTCCGCGAGGCCCGAAACGTTCTCGATGACACCAACCCGAGAGATCACCTGGGACCCGGTCGAGCGTTGGCTGAGAGAGAAACGACCAACAACCAGACGGATCTACGAGATCTACATGAACCGGTTCCTAGAATCAGCCGGCAAGAGGCTTGGATTCAGTGATGAGAATGGATTTCTCTCCTGGGCGATGCGCCAGGGTGAGGGAATAGCTGTCCCGGAAGCTATGGAAAGCTTTGGGCAGACACAGAGCGAGACCGTCAGAGCAACCGCATTATCGGCCTTGAAGACGTTCCTGGAAAGGAACGGCTACAGATACCTGCCGAAGGGGCTGGTGCCAAGACCCTGGGAGGGCGAGTTCATCAGCGGCTACACTAGACAACAGATCATACAGCTGCTGGGATACCTCGACGATCCACTCCAGAAGCTGTTCGTTCTGTTCCAGAAGGACAACGGGTTTCGAGCGCGGACAACCCTTTGTCTGAAATGGCACCACGTCCGGCCCGACTACGACAAGGCGCTAAGCTACTGCCACCTCTACCTCGAAAACAAGTACTACAAGGGAAAGAAGAGCGCAGGCATCAGCTTCATCGGCCCAGACAGCCTCTGGCTTCTCAAAGATCTGGTTACGAGAGGTAGAGTCCAAGTCAACAAAGAAGAGTGCGACACCACACTGCCGGACGAGAAGAGGTGGAAGTGCGAGTGCAAGCCCATATTCCCCTTCGCCTACCATGCGATTCTCAACGCCATCATTCTAGCCAAGAAGAAGGCGGGCCTCCCGAAAAAGATCCAGCCCACCCACGGGCTCCGCAAATTCTTCGAAAACTCGCTGGACAAGTGCGAACCAAGCCTCGACAAGGACAAGAAGAACCAGCTGGAGGGTCACAGCATCGGCGTCCGTAGAAGATACACAGAACAGGTCGAAACGTTGCGGCCACTGTACGAACGTGCTTATCCGCACCTGACGTTGTCCGAGGATGCTGTTGCGGATCAGAAGATGAAAGCGTTGCTGGATCAGGTCAAAACATTGAAGGACCAATCGGCAGGCTACGGGGACCTGAAGCTCCAGGTGGACAGGCTGACACTTCAACAGGAGAGGCTAATGAGGATCCTGGAGGAGAAGTTCGGCAGGACAAGCTTTTCGACTCGGGGATTCTAAGACCCGAGACTATAGTCTCAGCCGGCTAAGACCCGAGACTATAGTCCCTCCTCCTAACCACTCGGCGCGGAGCCGGGTCTGACCCATGTCGGCTGTTCCTGTCGACTTGTTGAGACGTCTCGCCCGGGAGCTCTCAGAGCCGCGGCTCAACGTGTACCTTCTCCTGCTGGAACGGCGGCGCGGCCCGGGCCTCCCGGGAGTCTCTCGTCAGGAGTTGTTGAAGCTGACAGGATATCCGCAGCGCAGCCTCGACCAGGTCATGGAATTCCTGGTTGACAACAAGTTTGTGATAGAACTGCAGGCGGTTGTCGAGCTCTACTATTTTGCAGACTACTAGTCCGCGCAGGCTCGATCACACGAAAATGGTTCGGCGACCCTTACATTCAGAGCGAACCCTCTGCGCGGTTTCGAAGAACAAACATGAACAAACATAGTATTCTACGACTCTCATTCCGCGGAATACCACTGATACCGATCGCGATCATGGCTGTCGCAGTAGCCGCAGCCGTCCTCGCCGCGTCGACCCAGATCCAATCCACAGTCACCATCCAGACCTTCGCAATGGCAGCCACAACACTCCAGGGCACCACATGCACTACCACGCCGTTGACAAGCATCAACTATGGAATCGTCCCAAGCGGCCAGCCAATTCCAAACACGAACTTCTGTCTCACCAACACTTCACCCTCTCCCGTCTTTACTGGGGGCGGCACGATAACAGCACAGACTTTCAGCATCAGCGGCAACCTACCGCCTGGCATAACTGAGGACTGGATTGCAGGCGCCTCGAACCTTCCCGCCTGTGTCGGCATGAGCATGTCGACAGGTCTGACAGTCACTTCCGCCGCAGGAGGCAACGTCTGGACTGTTACCGGAAGCAGCGTCGGCACCAACGGATCTTGCAGCAACGGCTCAACCATCACGTACTTCACACTCGCGCATAGCGGCAGCTCGGGAACCGCAGGCAGCTACAGCTGGACGTCGACCCTCAACGGTTACACCACCTCCACCGGATAGGCTAGCCCAGGATCAGAACCCAAACTCCCCCATTTTTTTCGGGCCTCTCAGTATCAGGCGATGTGAGAAATGACACTAACAGGATTCGAACAGGCAATGCTGGAGTTCGCCCTGGGAAGCCTCTTCGCCGGCGCCGCAGTCTGGTTCAGCTGGCTGATCTTCCGACGTCGAGACCATGCCGGACCGGTGATCGCGCAGCTGGCTCCTCCCGGGATTGTTCAGCAGCCCCAGCAGAAGCCGAAGCCGCTGGACCGTGCCAGACCCGGCACTGGAATGTCGATGAGCCAGCTCTCAGCAAGGACTTTCACGCCTGTCGAAGATCTCGAAGAGATAGAGTCGATCCTAGTCGACAAGCGAGCCGTCGTCCTCTACGGACCGCCTGGTACTGGCAAGACCAAGACAGCAACAGAATTCTGCGACTACTTCACAGGCCTCCACGGCGAGTATGAGGTGGTGGTGTTCCACGCCTCGTACAGCTACGAGGACTTTGTCGAAGGACTGCGTCCGAGAGCTTCCTCCTCTGGAGGAGTCGACTATCCTGTCGTTGATGGGCCATTGAAACGGCTGGCTGGAAGAGCCAGGACCCGGCCGAAGAACCGTTTCGTGATCGTGATCGACGAGATCAACCGTGGCAACCTGGCAAGGATCTTCGGCGAGCTCATCCTGATGCTCGAGTATCGCAACTACGACGTCATGCTCCCTTACAGCGGCGAGAGGTTCCAGCTGCCAGAGAACGTCTACCTCCTTGGCACCATGAATTCGGCTGACCGGAGCATCGCCCTCGTCGACTACGCACTCCGGAGAAGATTCGCATTCATCGAATTCCCGCCGAGCACAGAGGTCCTCGCCCGCTACTTTGACAAGAATCCGCCGAAGATCAGTGCAAGCATAGTCCTCAACCTGCTGACGGCGCTCAACCGGAAGATCCGGTCGGAAAAGTCGCTGGGCAAGAGCTTCGAGGTTGGCCACGCCTTCTTCATGGAGCCTGACTTGGACGAGGCGAAGCTTGGCTGGATCTGGCGGTTCAAGATTCTGCCCTTGCTTGGAGAGTACTACTTCGACCAGCCAGAGCAGCTGGGCCAGTTCGACCTGGAGACGATGATCACTGCCTAGCATTTACCAGCTGATCGAGAAGAGACTCGTCGAGAATGCGGGCTCAGTCATACACCGTGGACTGACTCGGACCTACATGGAATGCGAAGACTCGCTGCCCTCCTTGCGGGGAAGGGTCCTCGTCGCCAGAGAAGCCCGTCGCGTAATCCACGATCGTATTGATTGCCGGTTCAGCGAGCTCAGTCTCGATACGCCCGAGAACCTGTTGCTGAAGTCATCACTGCAACATCTCCACGACCGGGACCCCGGAGAGATCTCGATCCTTCTCTCGAGAATGCGCGAGGTATCGTTGACAGACCTTACACATGGACCGTGGCCGAGGATCAGGTACAGCCAGCTCAACCTGCACTACAAGCGAACTCTCGATCTTGCACGCCTCGCCATCAAGGGTCCACCCAGACGCATTCTCCTCGAGAGGAAGCCACGTTGACCACGGTCCTAGCGGAACCCTTCCACTGCCAGTTCTGCAACAGCGTCTTCCCCACCTACCGTGAGCTGCTGGACCACCAAGACTCGCGGCATGATCATAATCCGTATCCGGAGACTGCCGAATCCGGCGAGACTTACGACGTGGAGATGAGCCGTTGAAGATCCATAGCAGTCGTGAACAATCTCAACGTCCATACTGAGCGTTCAGACGTTTCTGGATCTCATGCAGCTGCTTGACGATCTCTTGCTTCCTTAGCCGGCACTCCATGTCTGCACCGTGATATCTCACAAGATGCTGGTTGATGTTATGCTCCAGAGTTTTCCGATCACGGTGGTGGAATGTCTGCTGGTGTAGCTCGCAATGAGCAGTGTAACGCCTGACGCTGATCGTCTCCTCGACGATCTGCAGACTAGTGCCCCCCCTGGTAGGGGGGTGGGTGAAAAACCCTACTGGGCTATTGGGGTCTTGGCTGAGAGGATCTTGTCGGGGCCCGGTGTGACGAGGTGAAACCTCCGGGCCCTTCATCCGTGTCATGGCTGGCGGAAAACAGCCGTGACTGTGCTACCGCTTCTTTGGCGGTGCGAGTGTTACCCAGGGAGGCTGTTGTGGCCACTGGATGGTTTGCTGGTCAGGAAGACCTGTTCCAGTTGGAAAGTTTCCATGGAAGCCGCCTGTCTTCGTAGGGGTCGTTCCGAGCACGGTGGACAGCTTGCCCATCTGCTGCTGAGGTACTCTGACCGATCCTTGTCTAGCCCACTTCGAATCTGGGCTGAGCTGCTGAGTTGTGACGGGCGCAGTTGTCGGCGCTGGTCGTCCCCAAGTCACCGGTGTCCGTAGATTCGGAGTTGGGAGTCCTGGTCGAGCATCACTCTTCGGCGCTGGAATCTTGGTCCGTGTCGGAGGATTGTCATTCATCAAGGGTCCCTGTCGAATTCTAAACTTCATTCTGATTCACCTCGTTTCCGGTATCGACTTTCTCGGCGTCAGCTGTAGTCTTCCTCCGCGTGGAGGGACCATGTGGACTGGCGGCTTTCCGAAGATCTTGCCCTGGCTGGGAAGCCTCGGGTCTGGTCCGAGTGTTCCGTCTGGGGCTTGGCCGGTCTGGTTCTCAGGATTCACATCGTACCCGGTGTCGGCGCTGGTAGTCGGTTCTGGTCGCTGCCATGTCAAGGGCATGACCAGCGAGTCGTTGGGCATCTTCACAACGCGTGGCTCCCTGTCTCCGCCGCCCTGTCTTGGACCCGGCTCGAAATCCGGTCTCGGTATCGACTTCTTCAAAGGCTCAATGTCTTTGGACAACAATTTTCTGATCACCATGAAGTGTACGGGTTGAAGATCTTCTTCGCGACGACGACCGTCTCGTTCTCAGGCATTGTGAGTATGATGTTGTTATCAGGGCTGACGTGTCCACACGGACTCGGCTTGCCAGACTGCTTCTCGTACCTCGAGCCACAGACTGGACAATAGCGGTGTTGAACGCTGGCTTCCGGCTTCCCCGTGATCATGACTGTCGCCTCTTCTCCGGCTTCTTCTTCTCCAGCTTTGACAGGATCTGTTGACCATAGCTGTTCATCCAGAGCGCGTGTGCATTGTTCATTACTCCCCCGAGTGAGTTGACCGCGCTCTTCGCCCAGATATCCCCTGACGTCATCCAGTCCGGTAGTTTCATCCGGGAAGCCTGGGATATCCAGTAGTCGCGTTGCTCCATCTTCTGCTTCTCGACTCCTTCAACGGCGCGGGCTTCTCTGATGTGGATCTGTGGAAGGTTCGGCCCTGGTGACTCGGCCAGCCTTCTGTCTCCGAGAGTCTTGTTCAGCCCTGCTCCTACCTTTTGCAGCCAGAATCTCGACGCTGGCGTTCTCCCAAAGACTTGCAAGTGGGGAGACTCATTGATGTTCGACTGGCGATACGGCACTCCTTTGCGTGTGAGCTTCTCCTCCTCGGACTCTTCCTCTTCTTCCGATTTCTGCCAGTCAGAATGAGTCTTGCCAGCATGGGCCTGGTCACATCGTAATCCAGGGTGTGTGGCATCGAGCTCGTTAGTCTCTTCCTCGGACCCCTCTTCCTCCTCCGGTTCGCCTCTCATCCTGCGCATGTACTGGTCGTGGCTGAGACCCGGATGGATCGAGTCGCAGTCTCTCAACGGATGATCGCCAAGTGTCGGCTGCCCCGGCATTGCTAGCGATGGCACCTCTGCGATTCCACCGGACCATGCTGATCCAGCGTCTCTACGGAAACTCTCATTGAAGGAATCGGTCAAGATTCTCTCAGCCTCAAACTGGAAGAGGCGCTGCTTCGCCAGGCTCTCAGTCAACTCCAGTTCGCGCCTTCGACTCAGAGTTGTTCCTCTCTCTTACTGGTGACTTGTTCCACTACGTCCATGGTCGAGAGTCCGGACGAGATCAGAACCCTCACCAGTGAGGATCTGCTGATCCGTTCTTTTGTGGCTCGAGCTTCGAGTCGAGTTAGAAGTGTGTGAGGTAGGCGGGCTGAAATTCTTGGCTGTGATTGTAGTCGGAGTAGGTCCAGCTCTTCCGGTTGCGATTGCGCCGTGATCGTGAGAGACGATGCCGCCTTCCTCGAGGATCTACTGTTTGTCTGACAAACTTCAACGTGCCGGCTCGGGTCCACGCTTGGAACTGTCAATTCTAGACCACTTTGTCAGACAAGTCCCGGGTAGGTGTTCTTAGCGTCCACAAACTTCCGAACTCATGGTACTACCAGTCTCTAGTGATGAGTCTGGCTGTAGCCTCGTTCGGAGAAGGGTCCCTGCCCAATTCCGAGGCCCTCCCGAAGGATCGAAGTGACAATCCAAGTCAATGTCGGCTTGGGGAGATTCGCCCTGGTCGCTTGAGCCTCGGCTTGTTTCAACCGGACCCGTAGTCCATTCAGGATCTCCGGTTCCAGCCGGAAATTACAGCAGACCTTGGCCACCAGAGCTCACCTATGATTGAAAATGTCGAATCGTCTCTGGTAAGAGACGCCTCGTCTCAAGACCTCTCCACGATCGACGTCTAACAGTACTGACTCTTTGAGTGCAATAGTCTCGCCGAGTTCTGGATCCCGGTAGACGTGATGGTCGTAGAGCTCCTTGACTTCGTCTCTGCCTTTCTGGTAGAGACTATGTTTCTTGAACCAGGTAGAGTTTCGAGAATGTTTGTGGCCGCCGGTCCTCTTCGTTCGGAGGTTCGGCGTGAGACCTGGAACTGGCTGCGGCTGATCACTAGGACGGACCCAGCCTCCATCTCGCAAGAGAGAACATAGGTCGACAGGTCAGAACCGAGAATTAAGGAGGGGCTGGCGTTGCAGGACGTTGTAAGGCGATGGAGTACGTTGTTACTTGGACTGGGGCTTGCCGCTGGTTCTGGCTTGGACGGATCCCGAGCCTCGAGTGTCGGATAATGCGAGAGCCTTCATCTGATGGATCCATTTTTGCCGTTCCAAAATTCCGAGTTTGATGACGGTTGTGACTACGTCGGTGAAGGTGGGCTGGACCGCGTGACCTCGCTCCACGGCAATCTTTCGCTCTTCCAGGTAGAGGGCCTGGAGCTCCTCGTCCAGTTTGATGTCAAGCCCGACTGTCCGCTTGATCTTCGATCCAGGACTAAGAAACTCGTAGGGAGTCTTGGCCGATTCCAAGGGTCCAGTCTATCTTAGAGCGGCACTGCGGGAATTAAAGGGGAGGGCTGTCAGTCACTGGTTCTCTGGCGCCGGCCGTTCTATCTTTGCGCTGTTGATCTCGACCAACAACTTGTCGCCCGCCTCCAGCTCATAGAACTCGACCAAGTCCTTCGGTATCAACAGGTGGAATCTGTTGGCATGGCTGCTCAACCGCCCGATGAACGTGTACTTGAGAGGCTTGACAATTTCCACATTTTCGCTGGTTCCGGGTTTTGGTTTGTTTCTGGTCATTTACGGGTCCTGTACACAACCATTCGGGCGTGTAAAAACTCTGCGATTATTGGTTAACCTCCGCGCTCAGACAATAACCGCAAGGGCATTTCACCCAACGGGTGTTGACCGGTCGGACAGCTACCCGCTTTACTCTACAATCATCAACTCTCGGGTCCTGGGCTGAGCGGCGAGCTGGAGAAATACTCGGAGACACACCTGACTTGAAGGAGAAGTCGGGCCGACCGAAAAGTGGTGACGTCATGTTACCACTTCCACCATTAAAGAAGTTGGGCGTGACTCAGCAGGAGTCTTCTCGTTGCCGGGCATTCGATTGACAAGCGCCCTGGGACGCATCGTTCAACAACGAGCAAGGACCACTCGGGATCGTGGTCTAGATGCAGGTCCCTGTACACATTTCTCTCTCCGGAGGAGTCTGTTCTTGATCTGGTCTTCGACTCGGTCGTAAGTCTGGTTCCATTTCTGGTAGCCGACGATGAGTGCGGTTTCTGTGTTGCCGAACATCGTGCATAGCTGGTCCCGGGTGAATCCTGTTGCATGGCTTACCTTGTTTATGTCGCCGAGGTCGTCTAGGATTTCGTATGCTGCCTCTATCATTGGTCCTTCCTCCGGGTGCGGTTGCTTCTTCCCGTCTCGCCAGTAGAAGCCGAATGCCAATCGTCCCTTCCACGTCGGCGGTGGGAGTGATCGTTCGAGTAAGTGCCCTGTGTTCGCCTCGAGTATCGGTTCCCCGATAATTCTCATGTGAACATACCTGGTGTGTGGGTCCTTCTTTGGATCGGTGACCGGAATCTCTCCCCAGAGTTTCGATCTGATTCCAGAGCTGTTCCGGAGGAGGCTGCGCAGCTTGGTCGCGACGGATGCGGGCAGTTTTGCGTCTCTGAAGGCTGGCTTGTAGTCCCATCCATCGATGAGGTGGTCGACAGCTTTCTTGACGAGTGGTGCCAGCTCTAGGTCTTGTGTTACCCAGAGGTTTCTGGTAGTCCTCTTGAGCTGAGCCTCCAGCTGCGGATCTCCATTGGCAATGTGATGGAGCTGCGATGTCAGCAGTGCATCTGCGGGCACTTCGGAAGGATCCGCCCGTTTGAGTCCAGGGCAGGGCCCCTCGGTTTCAAAGCCCAACTTTCTCAGAGAGGTCTTGACACTCGTCCACTTTGGACTGGACTCAAATTCGATTCCGCGCTTGTGCTCCCAGTAGCCGGCGCTTGAAAGCTGCTTGTAGGCCAGCAGGATCGCTTCGGCAGTCTTGTCGAGACCCTTCAACGCGCGAGTCACATTTGGTCCTTTGACTCGTATGCCCTCCTTTGCGAGCACCTCAACGATCTCCGTAACCGGGTTTTCTCTCAGTTGTCTCTCCAACGCTACGATGGTCTTTCGGCTCGTCCTCCTCTTTCGAGCCTCGCGCAACTCTCTCCTTATTCGCTTCCAGATCTTGGTACGGCAAACCGCTGACTTTACGCCGAGAGTCGCGAACGTGTAGCTCTCAGAACCTTTCAAAGCATCTCTAGGACCCTCCAGTTTGCGTTGACGCTTCGCACGCCGTCTGAGAATGGCATGTTCCTCCGGGTCCTTTAGGAGGCTTACTCTACCACCCGACTGGGTCAGTTGGACGATAGATTCAGACATCGAATACACTCGTCGCCATCGCTACGGGAGAAGTAGCGATCGTGTGAATGGTGTAACCCAGGTGGAGGGGGAGGTCGTTACAACCACGCTATCAGAACTTGACAACAGAACTCCCGAGTTTTTCCTAGACGTCTGAGGAGCCTCAGCTCCCAGCTTGGTATCGCACCCCGATACCAAAACGACTCCTAAGCTCTGGTTGGTATCGGACCCCGATACTAGGAGGGGTCCTCCTCCTCTCTAGGTATCGCGGGCCGGAACTACCACCTATTGGAAAGTTCGATCCTCGTACGGTCAAGATGGTGATGGGATACGCAAGTAGCAGCTGAGACAGAGACTCGTTGCGGGAATAGATTTCGGGGCGTCGACGATCTCCAACATCTCTGTGATCGGAAACAGAGCCATTCTGACTCCCTGCCATGCTTTTGCGCGGTTCACCAGATCGAGGCTCAAACTCGAAAATGACAGAACGACATGATCTGGCCGTAGAGATCGTCGCGCCTCTCGACTTTGACAAGTTGAAGGAGGCGCTGGAGAAGTTCCAGCGGTTCAAGAAAGAGTTGCTGACCGACAACGATTGGATCAACCTTGGGGGAAAGATCTTTCTGCGGAAGAGCGCTTGGCGCAAATGGGCACTTGCATGTAGTGTCAGCGATCGGCTGCTCAGCCAGGAAAGAGTGCCGGCGACAGGCAAGGATTCCGATGCCGGATTCTACTACCGAATCGTCGTCGAAGCCTACCATCCGTCTACGGGAAGATCGTCAACGGGCACCGCGATCGCCTCAAGTAAGGAGAAGAATAAGTGGGCGCATGAAGAACATGACGTCTACACCCTAGCTCACACTCGCGCGAAGAACAGAGCGATAGCTGATCTGGTTGGGGGCGGTGAAGTTTCCGCTGAGGAAGTCGACTCTGACCAAGGCATTGTGAAGACGGACACGACCAGGAGTCAAAAGTAGATGGGCTGCATTATCAGGCAGTGCATTGGCGGCTGTTGTCTCAGCTGCCGAAGCGTCTTCTCAAAATCAACCATTCTGAAGGCGCACATCGCTCACTGCCCGAAACGCCGACGGTTACTCAAGGGGAACTCCTGACGCCAGAGAAAGACGACAAGCCGAAGCCTGTCTATTCGGCTGGCAGACTGGACTATCTCGAAAGGCTGATCTTCGAGCAAATCCAGACTCCGGACGGCAAGCCAGCATATGCATACTCGGACGGTGAACCTCACACCACAGGATATACAGAGCTGCCTGAAACCCCGTGGCTGTGCGCGGGAGCCAGCGATACTTGCAGATTCAGAGATGACGGTGATCTCCACTCTGCGCTAGTCGGATTCTATCAGAGCTTCATCTATCTGAAAAATGAACGAGAGTATCATGTGCTGGCGTCATGGACGCTGGCAACGTGGATCCGGGAGAATCTCCGGGTCTATGGACCGCTCTATCTTCTAGGACCGATCAATTCGGGAAAGACTACCGTTTTGGAATGTTTGGAGGAGACAGCATACCGAGGGGTCAGAGCTGGGAGCGCATCAACCGCGATAATGTTTCGACTTGACGAAAAGTATCATCCTACATTTCTGATGGACGAAGCCCAGACTCTCAACGTGGAAGAAGAGAATGGTCGGCGATGGCGCTAGCATGACTGAGAAGGCGTTTCATCTCGAAGGGTTCAGCGCGTTCGCATCAGATCACGAGCCATGGCCAGCACTGGTTAGTAGAGCGCTGAAAATCCACATGGACAAGAAGCCGAAGAACGAACACCTTGAGCAGACCCTAACCCCGACATTCCATCAGCTCGGACAAGAACTGAGGACGAACCTGTTACAGTACCGGTTCAGACACGTCAAGCTAGGACCCGAGAACTGGGAAGGTGAAGAAGTCGGCCCGGACCCCATCGAGGACCTGCTTGAACAACTAGAGGATTCTCGGACCAGGGAAGTCGGCTATGCTCTGTTACTTACTACTCCAGAGGAGAGCAGACCGAAAGTACTGGCATGGCTGAAGGATCTGGAGAAGGAAAACCAGAGCGAGGAAGAGACCAGCTACCTAGCCGACTACGTGCTCGCACTCGGTCTATGCGAACCTGAGAATGGTAAGGTTTCGCTTGAATCGGTCCGGGTCCAGATAGCGATCCAACAGGGCAACTATGATACTGTGAAGGGAGTAATCAAGAATCCTAAGAGCTGTCCATCAACCCGGACCGTAGGCTCGGACCTGAAAACTCTAGGGTTCACAAAGACTCGTCTGACAGGTGGAGCGCGAGGGATTCTACTCGACCTAGAAAGGCTCAGAGAACTGAGGGTCCGGTATGGCATCCCTGAATCTTCCGTCACTTCCGTCACTTCGGTCACTCTGAGCACGAGGAAAAGTGACGATAGTGACGCAAGTGACGCAAGTAGGAGGAAGGATCCTCTGGGCCCTACTGGACCCTGTTCGATCTGCCAGAAAACCGGTCCGCTGCAATCCACACCAGGGCAGCAGTTTCTAGTCTGCCAACAGTGCGGCGAGACTCGGACCCCGAAAGGCGAGATGAGAGCGCCGCAATCGGAGGTGACTGTGCAACGACATTAGAATCCTCTATGCTGAAGTGTCCCGCCTGTCCATACAAGATCCAGCTGCCCTCAGACCAGCTGGGCCGAACAGAGGCTAAGGGAGACTACATGGAACACATGCTGAGCCATCTGCAACCTACAGAGATGCAGGGCAAGCTGGCCGAGCCGTGTCGCGAACAACGCCGGGGTCGTAGAGTCAGGCACCCACTGTACTTTGGAGAGCAGCAGTAGTTTTCCCAGCCCCCGTACCCCGGCACATCAAGGCCTCGCTGGTCGCGGTAATAAGACCAGCGAGGGACTACTGTTAAAACAGGGCTCAAAAGTACATTGAAAGATCGAGTCAAATGACTTTCAGGCAAGACAGCATAATTGCCTAACTTGACGGACCTCCCGTGATTACCATGGGTGGTAGAAGGTTCCATGCTGAAAGTGTGAAGGAGTTTTTTTGTTTTGATATACCCCCAGGGGGGTCGAGAATAAGATAAGAGAAAAACAATAGTTAACAGAAAAAGAAAAAATAACGAAAAAAATAGACAGGATAACTCTGCGCCTCAAACGAGGTAAATAGGCTGTTTCTCGTGATTTTTGCTTGGTGGACGTCAGATCGAGGGTGGATATGTTTGGGGTCTGTCCGGGATCCTTTTCCCGGTTCGTCGAAACTGCGGCGGACGAATAAAAAGTTCGAAACCCTAACAAAATCACCGAAAAAATACAGATTTATATAGCCCCACGGCCTAAATGACTATCAAGGCTGGGATGATGGTTGTTCACACAAGTCGAAGCCGAAACCGCCGTCAACCAGGCCAAGATTGACATCGAGAAAAGAACCGCCCGACAACTCCCAACCCTCCTAACCAACTTCTCCGGATCACTCGCCCTCTACGAAGAGGCGAAGAAACACCTCCCGTCAGGAGCCTCGTCCAACGTCAGGGTCTACGCCCATGAGCCCTTCCCAATCAGCTTCCGGAAGGGCCAAGGGTCACGGGTCTGGGACGTCGACAACAACCAGTACGTCGACCTGTTGTCAAGCTACGGAGCGGTTGTCCTCGGACA
>WNGP01012984.1_pt1 | contig 13273 bp, 11 predicted proteins | sample 5407671 | NCBI WGS metagenome assembly WNGP01 (sample SAMN13153381, study PRJNA577476) | soil metagenome | isolation source: 40 cm soil or saprolite under Garry oak tree replicate 2 | place: USA:California | collected 2016-06-15 | reverse complement strand
ATCGGGGCTCATTCAGCTGGCGATCGACCGCGCCAACCAGGGCGGCACACACGTTACGCCGCCGCGGCCGCCGGCTCAGCGAATTGCGCTTCTTGAGCACCACCTCACGCGTCTGGTGACGAACGGCGTGCTCAATGTGGGTCAGGGCAACGCGCTGGCGGTCAAGCTGCAAGGTGCCGTGGAGAAGCTGGCGGGGGACGAGACCGAACCGGCGATGAACAAGCTCGCGGCGTTCATCAATCAGGTGGCGGACTTCCGCGACGCCGGGATCCTATCGGAAGGGCAGGGCGCCTCGCTCCTGGAGATCGCGCAGGACATCGAAGTCAGGGCAGCGACGGATCGCCTGGCACTGGCAGGAGGCGTCCGATGAACGCAACAACGGGAAAACTCGCAGCCGGGGCGTCGGTTCTGGCGCTGGTGGTGGCGTGCAACGTCGACCGGGGACCGGTCGGTCCGACACCGCCGGCCTTCGAGCGGCAATTCGAGGAATCGTCAGCGCCGCTCGTGCTCCACCTAATCGCACCCCGGACCACAGATCCCGCGATCGATCGAGCCCTGGACAATCACTATGTCTGGCTCGACACGACGGCGAAGTCGAATCACAAGCTTTTCGTGTTCCTACCCGGCACCGGCCAGAACCCCTCGATCTTCCAACTCGTGCAGCAAGCGGCCGCTCGGCTCGGCTATCACGTCATCGGTCTCATGTACCCGACCGGCGGAGGGCTGGCGAAAGCGTGCCCGACTACGCCTGATCCCAGCGCCTGCTATGAGAACGCCCGCCTCGAGATCATTGACGGGGTCGATCGCGTGGCCTTTCTGGATGTCAACGTCGCAAACAGCATCGACAACCGACTCACCAAGCTCCTCCAGTATCTCATGCGGCAATATCCCGATGAAGGATGGGACCGTTTTCTGCTGCGAGACCACCCGAAGTGGTCGCAAATCGCCGTCGGCGGTCACTCCCAAGGAGGCGGCAACGCGGCGATGATCGCAAAGATTCGACTGGTTGCCCGCGTCGTGCTGTTCTCCTCGGTGACCGACAGCATACATGCCGAAGCCCCCTCGTGGGTCTCGACCCATGTAACGCCGGTGGAGCGCTACTACGGAATCGCCCACGATCGCGACGGGTTCTACGGCCCGATCCGCGCCGGATGGGATTCGCTGGGCCTTGGCGTGTTTGGTGCGCCGGAGATGCCTGAGACCAGCAGCCCGCCGTACGGCGGCACGCACACCCTTGTTACGGACCTGACGCCGCAAGGCGGCTTCGTCGGCACCAACGCCCATGGCGCCCCCTCCAACGACCTTAACACGCCCCTCGGGCCCGACGGCACGCCCGTCCTGCTGGCTGCGTGGCGCTACTTGCTCACAGCGCGGGACGAGGCAGAGGAAATCGCGGAGCGGGACGACAAGTGAGTTGCAGCAAACACACAGCAGGGCAGCCCGCCGCAGCCGTCGGTACGGCCGGCTGCCCGAGGTGTGCTCAGAACCGGCGCGCGTACCCCACGAAGAACAGGAACCCCGCGAGGTCCCCGGCGCCGATCGTGCCGCCGGACGCCATGCTCGTGGATCGCGTAGCGAGACGGGAGTGGACCCGGATCGGCGTACTGAGCGTCCAGGCGCCCCGGCCCCATTCGAACGCGACGCTCGGGTCGACGAACACGATATAACTGGGTCTCCGGAAGCCGTCGCTCCTGCCGACGAGATCGTGGTAGGGGATTCCGTCGATGCGACCGCCGAGACTAACCGACAGGCCGTGCTCGGGCAACACGGCATAGATTGCGCCGAGGCGTCCCGTGTACACATCGGGCACCGATATGTGCACGGTGACGTTCTTCTCTCCCGGTGCCGGTGGCGCTCGTGTCACGTCGGTTTGATCGCGCGGGCTCACGAGGTAGGATCCCGTGAAGTAGGCGAACATTCTGGCGCCCATCTGTCGAAATGCCTGCCCTTGCAGGATCAATCCCCAGCCGCCGTCGCCAAGCTCGATGGATTGATCGACCGGAAACTGGAGCGAGCTGCCGCCTTGGAGAAAGTAGGTGGCCATGTACTTGCTGTCGCCCGTGGGTACTTTCACACCCACGCCGAGGGCGACATTGGCTTTCGTGTGCGCACCGGGGTCGAGTAACCAGGTCGTGCCGACAAGTCCGATGTCGCCGATGCCGCCGGCCCGAGCGACGTGCCGCGCCGTATCTAGGTAGAATCGCGATTGGGTTCCGTATGAGACGGGCACAGTGAGCCGCAGGCTCGAGCGATCGGTCGCCGCATAGGTCACGTTGATGTTTGCGGAATGAACGTTGATGATCAGCGGCTGACCAAAGAATTGCGGGGGCGTCGTCGCCTGGCTTCCAAAGTAGAACCGGTCGGCGTGAAGGTAGCGGTAGTCGACCGCGACCTGCCAGTCATGGGCCCGCAGAGCCGCGGACTGCGATTCTCCATGTCCCCCCAAACTGGGGGTTGTGAATCGGATCGGGACTCAGCCTTGGGCGAACGATTGCCTGGGCAGGACCACGAGTGCGATGCCAATCGCCAGCAGTGTCGCGCGCATAGACCCTCCGGTTCTCAGAGCGTGTCCTGCTCGCGCTCCCATTGCGCTTTGAGCTGCCTCATGAACGCGATCAACTCCGGATCGCTGCGGATATGGTCGAGATTCGGATCTCTCGCGAAGTAGGGGTAACAGGGCCAGCCGCCTTCCGCCGCCTGACGCAGCCAATACAGCGCGCGTTGCGGCTGGCCGAGTAGAGCATAGACCGACGCGATGTTGTAAGCCGTATGGTGGAAATGAATGAAGCCCCGTCCTTTTTCTATCGCGGTGCGGATGTCTGCTGCGGCGCGCGTCGCCTCGCCTCGCTTCGCCTCCAGGATGGCGCGCGTGCTCGTCACGACGCCACCACGATCTTCCGGATGAGCACGCAGGTATCGCTCCATAAGATCGGAGGCTTCTTTCTCCCTGCCGAGATACAGCAGTCCCCACGCGACCTGGTAGTTCCAGAGAGATTGATTGGATTCAGGCGGAACTTGTCGGAACTGACGTAGTCCTTCTTCATACTGTCCCCGGTACACGAGTACGATCCCGAGCCGTCGGGTCGCCCCATAGTTCGCCGGATCGATGGCGAGCGTTGCGCGGAATTCCTCGACGGCCTTGTCGAGCAGGCCACGATGTAAATAGATGTTGCCCAGATTCTGATGTGCCCGCGCGAGATTGGGATTCAACTCGAGCGCGCGGCGGTACTCCTGTATAGCCGGGCCGGGAGCGAACCGACCCGCGACGCTGGACAGCAAAACACCCCGAGCGAAGTGCGCCTCCGCGAGGTCGGGGGCGAGTCGCAGCGCCCTCTCCGCGGCCAGCCCTGCCCGGGTCGCCGCGGCCGTATCCCACGGGGCAAACTGGTTGGCGCGCATGTTGTACGCCCACGCAAGATCCGCCTGCGCCGCCGCAAAGTCCGGATCCCGCGCAACCGCTTGCTCGAGCCATGTGATCGCCACCGAATCATCTTCCCGATTCTCACGCCACAGCCGCAGTTCGGCGTGGAGATACGCGTCGTAGGCCGCGCGATTCTGTGTCCTTGAAGCAGCACTACTGGGCGGGACACTCAACGCGGCGAGGATGCCGTGCGCGACGCGATCTTCCAGGGCGAACCGATTTCCCATGGGCTCCTCGAATCGGTCTGCCCACAGCTGGTATCCTGTGACCGCGTTGACCAAGCGGACATCGACGCGTACTCGCCCTTCCGACTGCTGCACACCCCCTTCCACGACGCCGTCCACGTGCAACGCGCGGCCGATTTCCTCGGAGGACTTGCGCGTCTCCCGGAATGGCATGACGGATCCGTGCGAGATCACCCGCAGTGACCTGATGCGGCCGAGGTCGGTCGTAAGCGCCTCCGTAAGCCCATCGGCATACCACGCGTGCAGAGTGTCCGCAGAGAGATTCGTAAACGGCAGGACCGCCAGTGACTGAACGCGATCGCTCACGCGGCCCGGCAGCAGCGCACCGGACCTGTTGGCGGCACTGGATACGAGAAGCCCCGCGACGACGACGGCGGCCACGACAGACCCCCACCGGCGGCCAGGCGTGGCGCTGCCGACTCGTCTGCGCGACAAGGTCACCGGGGCTGCGGTCTGCCGTTCGCGCACCGCGGTGATTAACGCGTTCGTCTCGGCGGAGGGTTCAGTCTCGAGATCTACGCGGAGGCTTTGGGCGAGCTCATCGTACGCCGCGACAGCGCCGGCGCGATCGCCCAGTCGATCGAGCAGCGCGACGAACCGCCGCACCAAGTCTTCGTCATGGGGTGCGAGGCGCGTCGCCCGCCGGGCGCACTGAGCCGCCGCCGTGACGTCCCCCGCTGCCTCGTATCGTTCGACGAGCGTGCGCGCGGCACCCGACACCGCCTCGCGGAGGCGCGCACGCTCGCGCTCCAACCATCGTTCGAACTCGCCCGCCGCCGAGATGAAGAACCCATCCAGGAGATCGCCCTTGTAGCAGTCGAGCGCCGGGCCCAACTGTCCCGCTGCGATGGCGTCATCGAACGCCATGACGTCGCACCACAGGAGACTGACATCGAGTCCGATTTCCTCGTCGCCACGCGTCACGACGACGTCGTTACCGAGTGTGCCGCGGATTACGTGCAATGCCTGGCGCAGTGCGGCCCGCGCGTGCTCCTGGTCGAGCTCCGGCCAGAATATGGCGAGGAGGCTGTCGCGACGGTGGAATCGTCTGGGAGTGGAGGCGGCGAGGTAGGCGAGCAGCGCGAGACGGTGAGATCGCGTGAGCAACCCCTTGACCTCATGTCCCGCTGCATCGGTGAGATGCAGAGTCCCGAGCATCCGGAACTCGATCATACGACGCTTCTTTCCGTCACCGCGAGCGGTGACGCCACGGTCACGACCTGGTGACGCGGCCAGCCGAAACTGGCAGTGCAGAAGGTAGGGGCTGGTTCGTGTCTCGGCAAACAACTCCAGGAGGCGCCAGATGAAACCGCTCGCGAAGATCACCGTGCTCGCTACACTGACCGCATTCGCCTACGGATGCGATCGAGCCAAGCTTCCGCTGGCTCCGAATTCGAGGAGGGCTATTAAGGCAGATGTAACGAGCGAAGAGGGGCTCCAGTATGGGCCGTGGGGCGCGCCGGTAAACCTCGGCGCCGTGGTCAACTCGCCCTACAACGAGCAGCATCCGGCCATCTCCAAGGATGGGCTGAGCCTGTATATCAGCTCGACTCGACCGGAGGGGGGCTATGGCGGCAGCGACATCTGGGTTTCGCGCCGGGCCAGTATCGACGATCCGTGGGGTGCGCCGGAGAATCTTGGACCCAACATCAATTCCGCGGGCAACGACTTCGCTCCGACCTTCACGCCGGATGGGCACGAGATGTACTTCCATAGTAACGGTCGCGGTGGCTGTGGTCTCGCCGATTTGTTCGTTGCCCGGCGTCACGACAAGCGGGATGACTTCGGCTGGCAGCCGGCCGAGAACCTCGGCTGTGTCGTGAATAGCGCCTTTGCGGACGCGGGGCCGACATACTTCGAGGACGAGACGACGGGCATCACGACCCTCTATTTCACGGTGCAGAACAATCCGCCGACCAGCGACCAGGGATACGATATTTACGCGAGCACCCGTATGGGAGACGAAGGGAAGTTTGGTCCTCCCGCAATTGTGCCCGAGCTCAGTAGCCCATACCGGGACACTCGTACCACCATTCGACGCGATGGACTGGAAATCATCATCTCGAGCGGTCGCCCTGGTGGAGTGGGCAGCGAGGATTTGTGGGTCTCCACGCGCAGTTCAACCCTTGATCCGTGGGGAACACCAGTCAATCTCGGTCCCGTCGTCAACAGCTCGGCGTTCGACGGTGCGCCGGCGCTTTCCTTCGACGGCACCACGCTGTACTTCTTCTCCGAGCGGCCTGGTGGCTTTGGACAGCGGGACTTGTACGTGACCACGCGCGAGCGGCTGCGTGGGCCCGACGTAACGGAGGATGTTCAGACGATACCGTAGCAAACGGGTGTGACGACCGGCGGCCGATTCTGGGCCGTCGGTCGCCGGCTAATGCCCCGGGAGTATCTCGGCCAGCCCGCGCTGAATGTTCTCGCGTGTGATGGGGCCTATGTTCACCAAGCGCACCACGCCGAGAGTGTCGATGAACACGGAGGTCGGCACGCCGCGAAGCCCGTAGCTCTTCCGAACCTTGCCTTTCTGGTCGAGGAGCACCGGAAACGGCAGCTGCAGCTCCCGCACAAAAGAACGCACGTCCCGCATCCGCTCCTGATCGGTCAGATTGATCGCCAGCACTTCGAGGCGCGCCGCATGCTCCGCGTCGTACGCCGCGATGATGTCGCTCATCTCACCACGGCACGGTTTGCACCATGTCGCCCAGAAGTTGAGAAAGACAGGGTGGCCCCGCAGATGCGACAAAGTCACCGTGATTGAGAAAGACTGGGCGGCCCCGCAGATGCGACAAGGTCACCGTGTCGCCGGCCAATGTCTTGAGCGTGAAATCGGGCGCCACCGAGTCGGGCTCTTGGGTGGAGAGTCGAGCCGTGGCAATGAATAGCAGGCCCCAAAAGACTGCTAACCGACGCAAACCGGTCCTCCCAGATGGAACGACGTTGAGCTTCCACGCCAGCGGAGAACAAGTCAAGGACGGTGTATATTTCGGCGCCCTCATCCGAGAAGTGGAATGACGACTACCGTCCACGACCTCCAAGAACGCCGCTTCGGTGCGACGCTGCGCCGCGACGCCTGGTGGATCGCGCCCGCACTCACGGCGCTGGTCCTCGGCAGCTTCGGCATCTACGCGACCTGGGCGGCGTGGGTCAACCGCTACTACGAATGGGGACCGTACCTCTCGCCGTTCTTCTCCCGCATTCCTGATCCTGATTTTCCCCGGCGCCTTTCGCGCCACCTGCTACTACTATCGCAAAGCCTACTACCGGGCCTTCTTCCTCGATCCGGTCGCGTGCGCCGTCGGCGAGCCGCGCCACGGCTACAAGGGTGAGACCAGGTTTCCGTTCATCCTTCAGAACCTGCACCGCTATGCCATGTATGCGGCGGTGGTCTTCATCTTCATACTCTCCTACGATGTCTTCCTCGCCACGCGCTGGCCGGTCAACGGCGTCCTCGCGGACGGCACGATGGCCGCGGGGCCGCGCGAGTTTGGTGTGGGCCTCGGCACGCTCGTCATGGCCGTCAACGTGATTCTGCTGTCGTGCTACACGTTCGGCTGTCACTCAGTGCGACACTTGATCGGCGGGCAGGTCGACTGCTTCTCCTGTGCGCGGGGCGGGAAGGCGCGCTTCCAGGCGTGGCGCGGCGTGAGCGCGCTCAACCGCCATCACATGCTGTTCGCCTGGTGCTCGCTCTTCTCGGTCGCCCTGACTGACGTCTACATCCGCCTCTGTGCGATGGGCGTCATCCACGACGTGCGGCTGTTCTGATGGCGGCGTCCGATCTCAAGAGTCACAGCTACGACGTCGTCGTGATCGGCGCCGGCGGCGCCGGTCTCCGCGCGGCGATCGAGGCGAGCGCCCAGAAAGCCAAAGTCGCGCTCGTCTGCAAGTCGCTGCTCGGCAAAGCCCACACCGTCATGGCCGAGGGCGGCGCCGCGGCCGCACTTGGCAACGTGTTCAGCGAGGACAATTGGCGGGTGCATTTCCGCGACACGATGCGCGGCGGCAAGATGCACAACAACTGGCGCATGGCGCAGATTCACGCCCAGGAAGCGCCCGACCGCATCAACGAGCTCGAGGCCTGGGGCGCGCTGTTCGACCGCACGCCCGACGGCCGCATCAACCAACGGCCCTTCGGCGGCCACACCTACAGCCGCCTGGCGCACGTCGGCGACCGCACCGGCCTCGAGATGATCCGCGTCCTCCAGGACAAGGGCGTGCACTCCGGCATCGACGTGCATATGGAATGCACGATCGTCAAGCTGTTTGTCGGCGGCGGGAAGATCGCCGGCGCGCTCGGATACTTCCGCGAGACCGGGCGCTTCGTGTTGTTCAAAACGGGCGCGATCGTGATCGCCACGGGTGGCATCGGCAAGGCGTGGCAAATCACCAGCAATTCGTGGGAGTACACGGGGGACGGGCACGCGTTGGCGTATGAAGCGGGCGCCGAGCTGATAGACATGGAGTTCGTGCAGTTCCACCCCACGGGAATGGTCTGGCCGCCGAGTGTACGCGGCATTTTGGTGACCGAAGGTGTCCGTGGCGAAGGCGGCGTCTTGAAGAACTCAGGCGGCGAGCGGTTCATGTTCCGCTACATGCCCGACATGTTCAAAGGCGACTACGCCGATACCGAAGCGGAGTCCGACGCGTGGGTGAAGGGCGATCGCAAGAAGAACCGCCGGCCGCCGGAGCTGCTGACGCGCGACGTGGTCGCGAAGGCGATCACGAAAGAAATCGCGGAAGGGCGGGGCACCGAGCACGGCGGTGTGCTGCTCGATATCGCCTCGAAGCAGAGCCCCGACTACATCAAGCAGAAGCTGCCGAGCATGTATCACCAGTTCAAAGAGCTGGCGCAGGTGGACATCACCAAGGACCCGATGGAGATCGGGCCCACGACCCATTACATGATGGGCGGCGTCAAAGTCGACGCGGAGACGCAGGAGTCAACGGTGCCGGGGCTCTACGCCGCGGGCGAAGTCGGCGGCGGCATGCACGGCGCCAACCGCCTCGGCGGCAACTCGCTCAGCGACTTGCTCGTCTTCGGACGGCGTGCCGGCCAGTACGCGGCGGGGAAGCGCGGCGCGCCGTCAGCGATTCCGGATGCCGAGGTCGAACAGGCGATGCGCGAGGCGCTGGCGCCGTTCGAGCGCGACGGGGAGAACCCCTTCGCCGTGCAGTCGGCACTGCAGGCGGTGATGCAGCGCAACGCCGGGATCATCCGCGACAAGGGAGGGCTCGAGACGGCGCTGGCCGAGCTCGAGAAGCTCAAGACCCGAGCCCGCAAGGTGGGGATCACGGGCAGCCGCGAATACAATCCCGGCTGGCACACCGCAATCGACCTGCACTCGCTGCTCATCGTCTCCGAGGCGACCGCCCGCGCCGCGCTCGAGCGAACTGAAAGCCGCGGCGGGCACACGCGCAGCGACTATCCCGACTCGGACGAGAAACAGGCGAGCGTATGACCCTGTTCCGCGTATTTCGAGGAACGCGTGATGGCGGTGGGCTTCAAGATTACCAGGTTGCGGCGACTGAAGGGATGGTCGTGCTCGACGCGGTGCACGCGATCCAGGCCGAGCAGGCGCCCGACCTCGCGGTGCGCTGGAACTGCAAGGCGGGGAAGTGCGGCTCGTGCTCCGCGGAGATCAACGGCAAGCCGCGGCTGATGTGCATGACGCGCATGTCGGACTACGCGCCGGACGAGACGATCACCGTCACGCCGATGCGGGCGTTTCCGGTGATCAAGGATCTCGTGACCGACGTGTCGTGGAACTACGAGGTCAACAAGCGCATTCCGGCGTTCCAGCCGCGCAAGCCCGACGCGCCCGACGGCACGTGGCGGATGTATCAGTTCGAAGTCGAGCGGCCGCAGGAGTTCCGCAAATGCATCGAGTGCTTCCTGTGTCAGGACGTCTGCCACGTACTGCGCGCGCACGAGAAGCACGAGGAGTTCATGGGGCCGGCGATGCTGGTCCGCGCGGCGGTCTACGAGATGCACCCGCTGGACGAGGCGGATCGCCGCGATCATCTGCGCCATGAGGGCGGGATCGGCTACTGCAACATCACGAAGTGCTGCACCGAAGTCTGTCCCGAATCGATTACGATCACCGACAACGCGATCATTCCGCTCAAGGAACGGGTCGTCGACGCGAATTACGATCCGTTGGCGGCGTTGTGGCGAAAACTCACCGGCTGAGCCGCCCCCCCCGCCCGCCCGGCGACGCGCTGCTCAAAGCCTACTCGGCCAGCGCGCGTATCAATCAGTGTTTGGTCGAGGAGCTCGATCCGGCGGTGTGGCAGGCACCCGCGCCGGGTCCCAAGACGCGTACCATCGCGGCGCAGGTCGCGCACCTCCACAACTGTGGCCTCCGCTACCTCGAGCGGACCGCGCCCGGCTTCCCCGTTCCCGCCGAGCTGGACCGCCGCCGCGTGACGCGGGCGCAGGCCGTGCGCGCGCTCGGGGCCAAGCGCAAGGCGGTGCTCGCGATCGTCGGCGCGGCGCTGAAGGACGACGGCCGAATTGTCGGATTTCACCATGACGCTGCCGGTTACCTGATGTATTACATGATGCACGACGCGCATCATCGCGGTCAGATCGTGCTGCAGGCGCGCCTGCTCGGATATCCGATCACGCAGCAGACGATGATCGGGATGTGGCAGTTCTCCAAGCGGGCGAAGGAGTGAGCGGCATGCGCCGGCGCGACTTCCTGCGGACGACGGCAGCCGCCGTCAGCGGCGTCGCCCTGCGTCCCGGGAAACAAGCGGTGGACTGGAAGGATTGGCGGCGATCGCGTCAACCAGCACCTGACCGAACTGTCCCGCTTCGGCGCAAACCCGCAGGGCGGCGTCAGCCGAGTCGCATTCACCGAAGCGGACATCGCGGGACGACGGTTCGCGATGGACCTGATGCGCCAAGCGGGGCTCGCCGTGCGCATCGACCCGGCCGGCAACATCATGGGTGAGCGTGCGGGCTCCGCTCGCAACGCACTCCCCATTGTTTTCGGTTCGCACATCGATTCGGTGCCCGAGGGCGGCAATTTTGACGGCGACGTCGGCTCCATATCGGCGATCGAAGTCGCCCAGACACTCACCGAACGCGCCTATCGGAACCGGCACCCGCTCACCGTGGTGATCTGGTGCGACGAGGAAAGTGGCCTCACGGGGAGCCGGGGGTTCATCGGCGATCTCCCGCCCGCCGAATTGACGAGTCCGGGACGCGACGGGGTTCCGCTGGCGGACAAGATCCGCCGCATCGGCGGCGATCCCGAGCGCCTTGCCGACGCGCGTCACGCGCCGGGGAGCATCGCTGCCTACGTCGAGCTGCACATCGAGCAAGGCGGCATTCTCGACGAGCGCGGGCTGGAGATCGGTATCGTCGAAGGCATCGTCGGGATTCACCACTACGATGTGACGATCCACGGTTTCGCCAACCACGCCGGCACGACGCCGATGGACCGCCGTCGCAACGCCATGCTCGCCGCCGCGGAGCTCACGCTCGCCGTCGACCGCATCGTACGGTCCGTCCCCGGTCGACAGGTGGGAACGGTGGGCCGCCTCCTCGTCCACCCGGGCGCCCCGAACGTGATCCCGGGGCAGGTTGATCTCACCGTCGAGCTGCACGACCTGTCTAGCAGCACGATCACCTCGTTGTGGGACCGGATCCATGCCGAGGCACTGGACATCGTGCGCAAATACGACACAACGCTCGATTTCGTCCTCCAGCACACGAACGATCCGGCGCTGTCCGATCCCCAGATCCGGGCAGTGATCGCCGACGCCGTGGCGGGACTGCACTTGAGCAGCCAACTCATGCCAAGCGGTGCGGGGCATGATGCGCAGGATCTTGCCAGAATCGGTCCGATGGGGATGATCTTTGTTCCGTCGGTGAAGGGCATCAGTCATTCGCCCTTCGAGCTCACCCGACCGCAGGACGTGACAAACGGCGCGAACGTGCTCCTGCAAACGATTCTGAGACTGGACCAACGCTGAACCCCGTCCCGACCGTCGTCATCGTCGGCGCGGGATTCGGGGGGCTGAATGCCGCCCGGGCGTTGCGTCGCGCGGCGGTACAGGTCGTGCTCGTTGATCGCAACAACTACCACCTCTTCCAACCGCTGCTCTATCAGGTCGCGACGGCTGGCCTCGAGCCCGAGGAGATCGCGAAACCGGCACGCGCCATCTTGCGCGGTCAGAAGAACTTTGATTTTCGCTTGCTCGACGTGACCCGCGTGGATTTTGCTGCGCGCACGCTCGAGACGAGTGCCGGCCCGATCGCGTACGATTATCTGGTCCTCGCTCCGGGCGGCGAGACGAACTTCTTCGGGCTGGACTCGCTGCAGCGCTATGGCCTCGGGCTCAAGGACATTCCCGACGCCGTCGCGATTCGCAATCACGTGCTGACCTGCTTCGAGCAGGCCATGCTCGAGCCCGATGCCGAGCGGCGGCGCGCGCTACTCACGTTCATCGTGGTGGGCGGTGGGCCGACCGGCGTCGAGATGGCCGGCGCGCTGTCGGAGCTGATCCGGCTGGTGCTGGTCAAGGACTACCCGCGGCTCAACATCAAGGACGTCCGCATCCTGCTACTCGAGGCGACCGATCGGCTCCTGCCGGCTCTGCCGGAGCGGTTGCGCGAGGCGGCGGGGAAGACGCTGTGGCGCAAATACGTCGAAGTCCGGTTCGGTGCGAGTGTGGCCGATTACGATGGCCGGCAGGCGCGTCTCAAGAGTGGTGAGGTCATCCCGGCGCAGACGGTCATCTGGGCGGCGGGGGTGCGGGCGTCGCCGCTCAACGCGACCCTCGGCCTTCCCACCGCGCGACAGGGCCGCATGCCGGTCGAGGCGACGCTCCAGCTGAAGGATCATCCGGAGGTCTTCATCATCGGCGATGCGGCCTATCGCGAGCAGGACGGCGAGGCGTTGCCGATGGTCGCGCCCGTCGCGATCCAAATGGGGCAGTCGGTCGCCCGCAACATCGTGCGCCAGCTCCGCGGGCAGCCGCTCGAGCCGTTCCGCTATCGCGATCAGGGTACGCTGGCGACGATCGGCCGCAATGCGGCCGTGGCGAAGGTCTATGGCGTCGAGGCAAGTGGCTTTGTGGCGTGGGTGATGTGGCTCGGGATTCACATCATTCAACTCATCGGGTTCCGCAACAAGCTCTTCGTACTGATCAACTGGGCGTGGGATTATTTCTTCTATGAACGGGCGGCGCGGTTGATAACCAGGGATTGAAGGCAGCTCCCTCAAAGCAGGTCCTTCGCTGACAAGCCCCGCTTGCCTTTGGAGGGGGGGAGAAGGGAAAGCCTGGTTCTCTACCGCGCCTGCCCGTGGTGCTGGCCCTTCGGAGTTCTCCCGATCTGCTGTGATATTATGTTTAGGCTGACCAGCCTAATTCATTCCTTGTGGAGCAGAAACTCAGGTTAGGCAGCGAGCAGCGGAGAGCGAAATGTCTTATACAGGTCTGTCTAATTCCCGTTCTATGAGAGTGATTGTCTAGGACGGAGTCCGCCGTCGCTGATTGTGGAGCGCTGAGGTCCTGAGCAATCAGCCCCGGTTGCTTGCGGGATGAGGCGTGGCGGCGTGTTCGGGTCCGCGGGGCAGTCTGCTTCCGC
>WNGP01005183.1_pt1 | contig 13273 bp, 6 predicted proteins | sample 5407671 | NCBI WGS metagenome assembly WNGP01 (sample SAMN13153381, study PRJNA577476) | soil metagenome | isolation source: 40 cm soil or saprolite under Garry oak tree replicate 2 | place: USA:California | collected 2016-06-15 | reverse complement strand
GCGCGATGTCTCGATCACCATCTTCACGGCCTCATCCCGGAATTCGGGAGAGAAGCTCTTCTTCGGTCGAGGCAATTACTTCACCTTTCCAGACATCCATCCTAATGGATGGACTGTCCGGAAGCCTCGGGGCACCCCAGAGCACGCTAATGATCACGTCGAGAATCGTTCGATTCTCGACACTACGAGGCTCACACCGCATCGGGTCGGCCTTGGTCTGCGGGCCTGCCTGCCCACCCCGGAAAGCCCTGGCTCGGCCCAGAACGGCCACCTCCGCATCGACCACCCAAACGAATCCCGGGAGATCCATATGTCTGGCACGAATGAAGATTCAGCGTGCGCCACCGCGATCCGGCCGTTCACGATCGAGATCTCCGAGGCGGAGATCGAGGCCGCTGCGTGAGCGCATCACGGCCACGCGCTGCCCGCTAAGACTCATTAGGAGACCGTCACAGATCAGTCGCAGGCCGTGCCGCTGGCGATGAACAGGCTGTGCGCAGGGCCCTGGCCGGCGCCCGCGCTCCCGCGCCTGGAGACCGATAGTCCCGCCATTGCCGGATCGCGCCGCGACGCTCTCACGCGGGCCTCAGCTGCCGGGCCGACAGCGCGGTCCCGCCTTTCGATCGATCGGTAGGACCGCGCCGCGGGCGGGGCCAATGCTTGACACGCTTGGCATAGAGCGCGACGCTCAGCATATCGAGCGGCACAGAGACGTCTCTCGGGTGAGCAAGCGGCAGATCCGCGCCGCCCAAAGCCCGCATGCCGGGCGTCGCGCCGCCGCGGCGCGTGCGCTAGGCGCGGCCGCAGACGCCACCGCGGTCGAGTTGCTCACAGCATTGCTCGACGACGAGGACGCTGGCGTCGTCGTCTCGGCGCAGGCAGCGCTTGCTGAGATCGGCGAACCTGCAGTCGGACCGTTGCTGGGGCTGCTCGAGAGCGATGGCGATCGTCGATCGCTGGGCGCCGCCGGTGCGCTCTCAGGCATCGGAACGGCGACGTTCCGGCCACTGCGCCAGCTGTTGCACGCCGAGGGCTGGCGCGTTCGCCGGGCCGCAGCAAGGGCCCTTGGGGGATCGACGGCTCTCGGGACTACGGGCCTCTTCGGCTTCGATAAGGCTCTGCGGACCGCGGCGGTCAGGCGCAACGAAGCCGAGCTCGCAGCACGCCTTGTGGACGAGTCGTCTCCGGTGCGGGCCGAGGCGGCCGCCGCCCTCGGAGCGATCGCTGACCCGCGCTCCCTCGACGATCTTCGCGCCGCTCTTCAGCGCGAGCGTGGGCCGGCGCGCCACGCGGCCGCCGAAGCCATCCTTCGGGTTGAGGACAAGAAGGCCTGCGATGCGCTGGTCACCTGTCTGGGCATCGCAGACCCCGATCTGCAGCTGGCGACCGCCTCGGCGCTCGCGGACTATTTCAGCGCGCTCGGCGCACAGCTCCCCGACCCTGGCGCGGCACCGGACACCGTCGCATCCGTGGCGCTGCGAGCCGCCCTCAGACGCCATGAGTCTTCACCCGATGAGGACAAACCGTGGGGCCGCCCGAAGCCTGAGGTGATCCTCGGCGCCAGGATGCTACGGATGAACGCCGAGACCCCGGGGGTCCTCGTCGCGGCGCTTGGCACCCCAGACGCCAAGCTGCGCGAGATCTTGACGTCTCGCATGGAGAGCTGCATCTGGTGGGCGAACACGCATCCGCCCGTCTGGCTCGCGGACAACTTCGTGATGTTCGGGGCCACGCTCGACATGTCACGAGCGCGTCGTCTGACGGACGCTCTCGTGCCACTCGCCCAGCATCGCGACCCCGACGTCCGCGCCGCAGGGGTCATGGCCCTCGAGGGCCTGGCTGGAATACTTGAACGTCAGCGAACGGTGACGCGGAGGATATTGGGGGCCGGGGTCGGCGTCCGCCAGTGGACCTTCAACAAGCAGCAGGCAGCGCCCATTCTCGCGGTCGAGAAGACGCTTGCTGATGGTGCGGCAGCGGGAAGGCGCGTCGAGCCGAGGGCTGGGTTGACCGAGCGTTCACCTGTCGAACGTTACGTGGACCTGCGCTATCCCGCGCGGGTCACTCCGAACGCCGTATTCGACATCGCGATTGCCATCAAGCGCGATCCCGTCAATCTGCCCGACGACGCGCGTCCCATCGACATCGCGCCCACCACGGACGAGTCCGGTCGGCCGACCGGGGCACCTCCGCTCGTCGTTCAGATAAGGCACTCCGAGGCCTTCGACCTCCTCAGCGAGGTTGAGGCCACCATCGAGGTCCCCATCGACCGGTCCCCGCCGCCGGCCGCATTCACGCTCCGCGCTGCCGACGGCGTACGAGGGATCCACGAGGTGAACATCGTCTTCTTCCAAGGGCCGGAGGTGCTCGGGCAGGTTCCGCTCGTGATTACGATCGCGGCGCGCGCGGCCGACCGGCCCGAGGCAGCGGCCGACCAGCGCGAGGCAGTCGCCACGTTCCGTCGAGCACCGCGCGCCCGGGACTTGCTCCCCGTTCGGTCACCAAGCGCGATTCTCACCGTTAACCGGACGTCATACCGAGGGCGTGACACGCTCAGCTACGCATTCGAGTGGTGCGCTCAGCGATGGCCGCGGATCGATGCCGGCACCGTCGAGCTGCAGACAGGGACTACAGAGTGGGCTCGTCGCCAGTATCAGCGGCTCAGCGGCTACGCCCGCCAGTCCGCAGCCGACGCCGAGGGGCAGGCGAGCGAGCTCGCCCGAATAGAGGAGAACCTCTACCGGGAGCTCGTGCCGCCGGAATTGCGCGACGTCCTTGCGAAATTCCTGCCGGACGGCGACAGCCTGTTGATCTACACGAGTGAGCCGTGGATCCCGTGGGAGATTGTCAAACCCTGGGGGGACGACATCTCGCCCGACGAGAGCGACTTCCTGTGCTCGCAGTTGGCCCTCGGACGGTGGTACTACAGCGCGGAGGGTCAATCGGCTCCCGGCGCGATTCCCGCCCATCGGCTCGGCACCGTGGCGTCAGGACGTGGCCTACCGGCGGTCGCCCAAGAGGTCGACTTCCTCACGAGCATCCCTGTGGTCTGGCCACCGATCGAGCTCGTCGCTCCCTCGCCGTCGACAAAACAGCAGGTCCTGAGGGCTCTGGGCGCTGGTGACGTCAACCTCATGCATTTCGCGACCCACGGTATTCCGCAATCGGATGGCGGCGACGTCGCGATGCTGCGCCTTGGCCGAACGGAGCTCTCCGTCGACGATCTCGTTGGCACAGAGGTCGCACGAGGGCTGCGGCGCGGGGCTCCGCTCGTCTTCATGAACGCCTGCCATTCCGCACGCCGAGACCCGGGCCTGACCCGCACGGATGGCTGGGCCGAGCGCTTTCTCGAATTCGGATCGAGCGCATTCGTCGGCGCCAACTGGGAAGTGCTCGATTCCCTGGCCTTTCAGTTCGCACGCGCCTTCTACAACGCAATTCGTGAAGGCACGACGATCGGCGCCGCAGTGAAGGCGGCACGCCAGCTTGTGCGTGACGCAGCCCCCGGAAACTCGACGTGGCTCGCATACACGCTCTACGGCCATCCCAACGCGATCGTGCGAGCCGTCAGTAAGGAGGGATCAGGTGCCGGACGCATTGGACCTGCTCGCCGCAATCCGGGACAGTCGCGATGACATCCGAGATGCGCTCGGTCCAGGGGAGGTAGCTGAGTTCACGCGGCGTCGCGACGAGCTCGGCGAACGGGCCAGGACCAGCGAAAGCCCGGATGATATGGAGGAACTCGCGGCCGAGGTTCGCGCGCTGATCGACGACTACCCGGCCGTTCGCCTCGTGCTGCAGCGTCACGCGCCCGACCTGATGGAGCCGTCGGCCGGATCCGGCAGGCGCGAGCCCGCGGCGGCGAGGGGCCGACCCGATGATCGCGATGACACGAGCTCTCGCCACACGACGGTGGCAGATTCGCCGCCGACGCCCGAGACCGCGACGCCAATGCAAGGCGGGGTCCAGTCGACCACAGATGAGCGCTCCGGGGCTCGGTCAGGCGCGCCCGGCTCCGCTTGGACTCCGGAAGTTAAACTCCAGGCATTGAGGGAGGCGATCGGTGCGGCAATCGGCGTTGTCGTCGTAGGAGTCACGGTCTACCTTGCCGTCCTCACGTTCCAACGCGCCGGCGACCAGGCCAAGCTGACCGACAGCAAGGATATTCTGCAGCTGATGCTCGGACTCGCTGGCGTCGTGCTCGGCTATTACTTCGGGCGCATCCCCGGCGACGCGCGGGCCACCCAAGCGCAAGGTCAGGCGATCGCCGCGTCGGAACACGCCGCGCGTGTCGCCGCCAAAGGAGAAGAGCTCGCGACCCGCGTCGACCAGGCCATTGCAACGCGAGGCGCAGCGAGCGATGAGGACGCTGCGGCTATCCAACAGCTCCGTGCAGAGTTGCGCGCTCTTACGCAGGCCAGATGAATGCCAGCGCCGTCCCGGTGCATTCTGCAAGCTACTTAGTGCGCAGGCGACCGTGACCATGTCCGACAGCATCCCGGGCAGCGGCGTGTCGTCGAACCGGGCCGACAGCACGTACTCTCGTCGTTCCTCCACCGCCCTGGCCAGCGCGGCCGGCGCTCGAACCGGGTCCAGTCCTGGGCGGCGTACCCGGCGGACACGAACACCACGACCGCCGCCGCCTGCTCGCCATCGATGACCGGCAGTTCCTCGGCCAGCTGCTTCCCGCACATCTCGATCTGCTCATCAGCGTCGTAGAAGCAGCGCACCCCCGCGCCTCCAGCGCCGCGGCGACTTGCGCAACGTAGTCCCGCTGCGCATCGGCGAACGAGAGCGCCACATCCCACCGCCACCCGCGGCCGTGCGCCCGGGTCCGCGCCGCCGTCCGCTCGCGTCATGACATCGAGTCTCCCAGCGACCACCGCGGAAGACTCTGCCCCTACACTCAGCGTGACTGTCTGGAAATCGATCGATTTACAACATGATCACCTGTCGCCGGTCCCGGACGCATGGCGGGTCGGCAGGATTGCCCGTGGCGCCGATGGGCGTTGCCTGAGCGTGCTGCTACTGGGACGCGTGTACCTGGAAGAGCCTGTCCATGGCTTCGGCTCCGGTGGTCAGCACCGGCCGCAGCTCCCGCCGGTAGACCACCTCGGTGGTCCTGGAGTTCGAGTGGCCCGCGAGCCGCGCAATCTCCTCGACCGGCACCCCCGAGCTGGACATCAGCGACACGAAGGAATGCCGCAGCTCCCGTGGCGTCCAGTCCTGGCCGATCTTGGCTGCTTTGCAGGCGGCCCTGAACTCCCGCCGGACGTTGGCCGCGTCCAGGGGAGCGCCCGTCCGGGTGGAGAAGACAAGTTCCCGGTCGCCCGATGTCAGGCCGGTGGCGGCCCGTTCGGCGGCTTGCCGCTCCCTGTGGGCCCAAAGAGCATTCACCGCCATCTCGGGCAAGGCCAGCGTCCGGCGCGATTTCTCGGTCTTTGTATCTCCGTGCGAACGTACCGATCGCCACACGGCCGCGCTAGCCGGCACGAGCGGATTGGCCACGGGATCACCGAAGTCCACGTGCTCCCAGCGCAGCGCCCGGGCCTCCTCGGTGCGGATGCCGGTCGCCAGGCACAGCGCGATGTAAGCATGCATTCTCGTCCCCTCGACGGCGGCCAGGAGCGCGGACGCCTGCTCCAAGTTGAGGCTCTTGCTGGGCCGGCCCGCCTGGCCCTTCGGGGTATCGACGAGCATGGCCACGTTGCGCCTGACGAGATCCCGGGCCTCGGCGTGCCGTATCGCCCGGGTCAGCGCGTTATGCCCCATGGCCACGGCGGCACTGGAGTAGCGCAGGGCCATCGCCGCCAGCGCCTGATGGACGTCGTCCGCGGTCAGTTCGCGTAGTCGCTTGCCGCCGATGGTGGCCAGGATTGGCGTGAGGACGTTCTCGTTCTTCTTGATTGTCTTGGGGGAGCGGCCGTGCAGGCCTTGGGCGAGCCACTCTTCGGCGGCGCGGCGGACCGTGTAGTTCGGTTGTGCCCGGATGCCTGTTTCGACGTCGCTGTGGAGCGCCTTGAGCCGGTCCTGGACGATGGCCTTGGTCTTGCCGGAGACCTTGCGCCGGATCCGCTTGCCGTCGGTGTCGTATCCGAGGCTGATCACTCCCCGCCAGCGGCCGTCGCAGTGCCGGTGCCGGTCGCTGTCACGGCACGGCGAATTATGCTCGAAGAAGACGCCGTCTTCGCGCCATCCGCGTCGTGAACTCATGGGTCCATAGTAGCAAGGATGGGGGCCATTCTGGGGGCCAGCTGCCAGCCTTACAGAGCCTCAGTCGGCTACGTCCAACCACATAATTCCAGCTAGAAGACTAATTACTGCTCCTAGTAGGCTGGTCGAATTACCGGTGACTTTCCATGGTAAGGAAAAGGTCTATGGCTCAAGTTCGTAGCCTGCCACGGCAAGATCATCTGCAGGATGCACTGGCACGTCCGGCTTGCCCGGTTAGTCCGTATGTCTGCCCATATGTTCCCGTTAGTGCGCGATAAGTCCTTGATGGCCGAACCTATTTCGCTGAGATCGTGTCAGCGGACCCGCCCAGTTACAGATGTGTGTAGAACGGGCGTAGCCGTAAACCAGAAAGGAAGGTGCCGCGTCTAACCCGCATCGGCCAGTGAGGTACTCGGTGCTGGGGAGCATTGAGTTGCCCTTAAACCTGTGGGGGGTCTGCTGCCCATGTCAGGCTACAATCATCTCTGCCGCATACGTATTACCGGCGTCGTCGTCGCGTTGATAACCGTATTGGGCGCCTTGGCGTTCCCTGGCGCGGCCACTGCGGCGTCGCCTGTTCCAGGGACGAGGCCAGACGTCACACCTCAATCGGTCACCCCTCCGCTAACAAGGGCCGCCTCGCTGTCCAGTGCCGCGCCGCTGACGGCGAGCGCCAATGGCGGCTTGCAGCTTGTCGTAAACGAACGCGGTCACCTGTCACGCTCGATTGCGGGCGTCACGAGCGATACGACATCGGGCGGCACGCTCACCCTGAACAAGCCGCTAGGTGCTACCGTCCGCAAGGCCTACATGGCTATCGCCACTACGGGGTTTACGGCGACTCCCTTGACCGATCCCATCACCGTCGACGGCCAGCCAGTGTCGATGGACAATATGACGCCAACTGGTATCAGCTCGTACAACTACTTCACTGACGTGACGGGCTTGGTGAAGCCCAAGCTTGACGCCGCTGCCGGAGGACCAGTTAGCTTCAATGTCGCCGAGCCGCAACCTGCCCTGACAGATGGTGAAATCGTCGAGGTTATCTATGACGACCCGTCGGTGACTGCGGATCAGACAGTTTCCATACTCTTCGGCGCGCTGAGTCCCACCGGAGACAAGTACACCCTCAACCTCGCATCTCCGATTGCGCTCGGAGACCCCAGCACGCACCTGGAGATGTCACTCGGCATCTCCTACTCTTACCAGTCGGGCGGGACACAGCAGTACAGCATCGTTGACGTGAATGGCCAACGGCTCACCACCGCCGCGGGGGGTGAAGACGACGGACAACCGCACAACGGCGCGCTGCTGACGGTAGGTGGCGACGGCGACTCCCTGGACAATCCCGCAGACCCCAATGCGACGCCGACAAACCCGAGATCCGACGATGAGCTCTACGACCTCCGTCCCTTTGTCCGCAACGGCGACCAGGCCATCACAGTCACGACCAGTAACCCGTCATTGGACGACAATATCTTCTTCGCTAGCTTCACGATGAACCCCCCTGTGACCGAGGTCAGCACGGGCAAAGACTTCGTCTATGTCGCCTTGGGCGATTCATACTCGAGCGGCGAAGGCGCCGGATTCAACATCCGCCCGCAGGACTCCTACCTCAGCCAGGCATACGAAAGCGGCAACAACTACCCAGACTCCGTCGGACCACAGGCAAGCACCTATACGGCTGCGCTAGGTGGCGATGCCTGTCACCGTGCGCTGCTCAACTACGCCAAGATCAACCGCGACAAGCTCGACCCGGGCGCCAATATCATCCTCGTCGACCGGACCTGCAGCGGGGCCAAGATTGAACCCGGCGACAAGCCACCTGTCGTGGGGACGGCAGGCGGTGCCATCGACCCCAATTCGCAGCTGCAGCAAGTGCTCGATCGCCTCAAGGCGACCGGTCACACTGCGGCCGACGTCAGCCTGGTGACGGTGGGCATGGGCGGAAACGATGCTCGCTTCGGCGACATCGTCGCGGCATGTGTTCTTCCCGCGTTGCTATCGGAGCTGCTAGACCGTTACCCGAACGCACCGTCCGAGATCCGTGCTCTTGCAAACCGCCTAAGTTGCTCGGAAGTCGATAATGGGATCGCCGGATATGGCGGCTTCCACACCGATGATGCGATCAAGCAACTTACCGCCAAGGAAGAGTGGGCACAGCAGCAGATCCTGAGCGCGTTCCCCAATGCGAGGGTCCTGCAGGTCGACTACCCGGACATTCTTCCGGCGAAGAACACGCCGGCATGGTGCGGCGGCCTGCGAGCAGGTGATGTCGACTACGCACGGAAAAAGATCAAGAAAATCGACTCAGCTGTCCGCTCAGCCGTGTCCAATTCGGCAAGTGCCGACTCCCGGCTTCAACTGGTTGAGGAAGAAAATACCTTCGGCAACAACGCGCTCTGCCCGGCATCGGCCGCTGATCAGCTAACGAACGGCATCTCGAAAGCAAATGTCGACACGGAAATCGATCGCCTCCTTAACGTAGATAACAAGGGCGATGCAATGGCACGGGCCAAGCTTGATTCGCTGGTGAGCGCGTGGAAAGCCTACAAGGCTTGCCTTGCTAACCAACTCAACCCGTTCGATCGCTCCAGCTGCAATTTGAGTCAAAGCTGGGCTAACGTGGAGGCCAAAGCTGCCGACCTTATGAATTACATGAAGTCGCAACAGACGACCATATTCGGCAACCTCGTGTCTCCCCCGGGAACCTCGGATGACAGGCCTGACGTGGCATTCGACCGGTCCCGCGGACTGTTCCATCCGAATGCGCGCGGCCATGGCGTGCAAGCCTGCGATGTGCTCAATGCATGGAACGGCACATCATCAGACTGCACCAGCGCTCCTGCCCCGAGCCTGGGCACGGTCAACGGCCAGCCCTTCGGCAACTCACCGATCCTCGTGGCCGCCAAGCAGGCCCTCGACCTAGTCGTAAACGGATTCCAGTCCTTGTCACGGGTCCACCTCCAGTTGTTCTCCACCCCGGCAGATCTCGGAGACGTGACCACCGACAAGGACGGCGTCGTCCGCACGTCCGTGACCCTGCCGACGCTCAACCCAGGTGTACACGTCCTGGAACTCGATGGTGAAGGAGCTGACGGAGTCCAGATCACCCGGCAAATCGTCCTGCGGATATCCGGGCGCCCGACCGTTGAGTACGCGACTTACCTCTGTTGCTTCGACCCGGAGCCAGCGCAGATCCCTGCCGGCGCTCCACAAGAAGCAGTCACGGTCACCCTCTCTGGAATTGACCTTGGCACCTACGCGCCCGACGAGGACGGCGGCGTCCTAGTCAACGTGCCCTCCGTCGACCGGCTCACAGACCCCTCAGCGCTAGTGCTGGAGGCAAAGAGCAACCTCACCGGCAAGGTGGTCCGGGAGACGATCAACCCGATCCCTTCAGCGCCTTCCCTGTGGGCGCTCTCGTCAGACGACACCGCTTTGAGCATCGCGGGCAGCGGTTTCGCTGCAACGGGCCGGGTCCACAGCGAGGGCGGTATTACGATCCGTGGCAGTAAGGCCGTGCTGAGCGGTGGCGTCGAGTATGTGAGCAAGTACGATACCCAAGGCAGCGGTGCTCAGGTTAACCCTGCTGCCGCAAAGGTGGCCCGGGGTCAGGGGTCACCGCCGATCCCCGACATCGCCGACTACCGGCCGAGTGGCTCTATCGCGCGCTCCGGCGTGACCTATAGGGCCATCAGTCCCAGTGCTTGCACCAACGGAGTGTGGACGCCAGGTGTAAGTGACAATCTCACAGGCGTGGTGTACGTGCCGTGTAGCGTGCGGCTGGTGACAGGACGCACCTACGCCGCGACCATTGCTGCCGAAGGAACAATACAGATCTCCGGATCGGGGACAATTGTCGGCCCGACAACTCCGGGTGCGCCATCCCTCATCTCCGGGGCGTCAGCTGCTGCTATCACGATCAGCGGGCCTGGCATAATCCTCCGAGGCACAGCGTACGCAGCTAACGGCACGTTCCGTGCGAACACGAGTAACCTGATCATGCAGTGCGGCGTGATTGCGTCCTTCATCTCCGTGCAGGGATCGGGTTCGTCCGCTCCGATGTCTGGGCGGTGCCTCATGTGAGGCGAGGCTGGGTTTCCCACCCACGTTGGTATTTCTGCTTACGATGTCGACATGCTCGGCCGGAGCATCCCGAAGCATGCATTGACCAGCAGTGACCCATGCGCAACGGCAGCCGTGTCAGTGTCTTTTGGCTGGCCTGGTACTTCACATGCGCCCGCATTCTTTCCCACAGGCGGTGAGGATTTCTATCTCCCACCAGGCCTGCGCATTCGAACATTAGCGTTGCTAACGATATTTCTGGGAGCCAAACTGGGAGCCAACGACCGCAGGCACAGGGCTATGTCAGGCCACGTCCAGCCATTCTTAGGGCAGATGAACAGCACGTCAGGCCACACACCAGGCGGCGGCAGGCCGTGTTTCGGGAGTGCCTCCTAAGCAGTAGGTCCCGCGTTCGAGTCGCGGTCGGGGCGCAAATAGTGCTGGTAGATCTTCGTAATCGAAATGGTGTACCGCCTTGCGGATGCGCAGGCGGGTACGCGTTCACCAGGCGGAATTTGTGGTCCCGGATATGTGCCGCAGAGGTGGTCGGCCACCGGGGGAGCCAAACGGGGAGCCAACGTCGCTTATCCGGCCAGCCGGTTTGAACGGTCCGCGATCAGGAACCGGCGAGCAGGGCTCCTATACGGGATTGGCGACGGTGACCTCCTGCCTCCAACTGCTCCTGCTCGACGGGGCGCTAACAGGACGTAACGAGCAACCTGTGACTAACGCGGACTTCCGCTCCGGTAAATCGGCCCCACCCTGTTGATCAGGCTTGGTTGCCGGCCTGCGGTGTTACCGCGGTCTGCCGTCGCAGGTGCACTCAAAGCAGGGCTTGAATAGCGGACGGGTGGGCCATAGTGAAGATTGTTATCTACGTGATACATAGGGCATGCGAGGTGAAATGCCCGGTTTGAATCACCCCAGATGACTGCAAGCAGGCACAGGACGGGCGGATCCGGGCAGCGGCCGTGTACGGCGGGGAAGCCAGGCCCTGTGGTAGATCAACGGCATGACCGCTGTATCGGCCCCACGGCCCGGCTGGGAGCTGCTGGCCGGGCAGGTGAACCAGCGGCGGTATGAGGCGCTGCGCGCCTACCTGTTCGAGGGCGCCTCGCTGCAGCAGGCCGCCGACGCCACCGGGTACACCCGCGACGCACTCGCGTCCTTGGTCCGGGACCTGCGGGCAGGCCGGCTCACCGTGTTCGCGCCGCCGGGCACGCCCGGCCGCAAGAACGCCCCGAGAAAGGACGCCGCCCGGGCCCGGGCGATCGAGCTGCGCCGGGCGGGCCTGTCGGTGCATGAGATCAGCACCCGGCTGATCCGGGAAGGGACCCCGCTGGGCCGCAGCGCCGTCAGCGACATCCTGCGCGAGGAAGGGTCCGGCCGGCTGCTGCGCGGCCCCGCGCCCGAGGCCAGCACCAGCCCGGCCACCTCCGGGCGCGATACCCGGCTGCCGGCCGCGACCGCCATCGACTTCGCCGCCCTGCCTGCCCGCGCCCACACCACTATGGCCGGGCTGCTGCTGGCCGTCCCGGATCTGGTCGCCCTGGACCTGCCCGCCCTGGCCGCCGCGGCCGGCTACCCAGGGACCAAGGCGATCCCCGCCACCGCTTACCTGCTGTCCCTGCTCGCGCTCAAGCTCACCGCCACGCGGCGCGTGTCCCACGTCGATGACCTGCTCACCGACCCCGCCCCCGCGCTGCTGGCCGGGCTGGCCGTCCTGCCGAAGAAGACCGCGCTGACCGACTACTCCTGCCGGCTCTCGCATGACCACCAGCAGCGGTTCCTGGGCGCCCTGGACGCCAAGATGATCGCCAGCGGGCTCGCCGCCAGCGACGAGGCGATCTTCGACCTCGATTTCCGCGCCGTGATGCACTGGGGCCACGACCCCGCTCTGGAAAAGCACTACGTCCCCACGCGGTCCCAGCGTGCCCGGTCCGTGCTGACCTTCTTCGCCCAGGACACCGGCACCCACAACCTGGTCTACGCCAACGCCGACCTGACCAAGGCCACCCAGAACCGCGAGGTCATCGCCTTCTGCGACCACTGGAAAGCCGTCTCCGGAGCCGACCCGAAGATGCTGATCATGGACCAGAAGGTCACCACCCAGGCCATCCTCGGCGAACTGGACGACCGCGGCGTCAAGTTCGCCACCCTGCGCATGCGCTCACCCGCCCTGATGAAACATATCAACGCCCTCACCAGCAAAGACTTCAAACAGATCACTCTGGACCGGGCCGGCCGCCACAACAAGCCCCGCGTGCACGAAACCACCGCCGTCAAGCTCACCAGCTACCCCGGCACCGTCCGGCAGCTCATCGTCACCGGCCTGGGCCGCGACCAGCCCACCGTCCTCATCACCAACGATGAGCAGATCACCACCAAGGCCCTGATCGCGCACTACGCCCGCCGCATGACCATCGAGCAGCGCCTCGCCGAGATCATCCAGGCGTTCTGCGCCGACGCCCTGTCCAGCGCCGTCAACCTCAACGTCGACCTCGACGTCGTGCTATGCGTGCTGGCCCAGGCCCTCACCGCCGCCTTCCGGCTCCGCCTGCCCGGCAACTACGCCCACGCCACCCCCGACACCCTCCAGCGCCGCTTTCTGGACACCCCCGGCGAAATCATCAGCGACGACACCGGCATCACCGTCAAGATCAACCGCCGTGCCTACTCACCCGTCCTCCGCCACGCTGACCTGCCCGCGGACACCACCGTCCCCTGGTGGAACGGACACCAGCTCCACTTCGAATTCGCCTGACCCAAGGGCCGAAGTACTGGTGCGGAAATCCGCGCTAACGGGCTTTAATTCGCGCATATCGATGCCGATTCGGCGCTTAGGGTACTGATCAGCTCCGTGCGGGGTCCGACGCACCGATCAACCATTTATGCTCGGACCAGCATGAGCGACCTTCTCGGTCCAGCTGATCAGCCGCCCACCCGGCGACTGAGGTGATCGCGGCTATCGTCGATCAGGTGATCAGCTCAG
>WNGP01003448.1_pt1 | contig 13275 bp, 12 predicted proteins | sample 5407671 | NCBI WGS metagenome assembly WNGP01 (sample SAMN13153381, study PRJNA577476) | soil metagenome | isolation source: 40 cm soil or saprolite under Garry oak tree replicate 2 | place: USA:California | collected 2016-06-15 | reverse complement strand
TTAAAAGGTGAGCGCGTTGCAGCCCCATCGCAAGCGGTACTGGCTCACTCCACCGCCCGACGACCCCATCGAACTGGCCAAACAGATCGGCATGGTCTGTGAGGTGTATGAAGCGACCCCAGTGCTTGCGGCGCAGAGGACGCATGTGATGAGCACTGATGAGATGACTGGCATTCAGGCTCTGGAGCGGTTGCATCCCTGCTTGCCAATGCTGCCCGGTCATGTCGAGCGGCAGGAATTCGAATACGAGCGGCATGGCACGCTGAGCTTGATTGCCAATCTGGAGGTCGCCACGGGACGAGTCCTCATGCCCAGCCTTGGACCCACGCGCACCGAAGCCGACTTCGCCGCTCACATTACCCAGACCATCCGGACTGATCCAGAGGCGGCCTGGATTTTCAGCACCGATCAACTCAACACGCATCAATCCGAGACCCTGGTGCGTCTGGTGGCTGCGCAGTGTGACATCCAGGAGGACCTGGGTATGAAAGGCAAAAGCGGCCACCTCGCCAACATGCCCACACGTGCTGCTTTTCTCTCCGACACCCGCCATCGTATTCGCTTCGTCTACACTCCCAAACACAGTTCCTGGCTCAACCAAATTGAGATCTGGTTCTCTATCCTGGTGCGGCGCTTGTTAGCTCGCGCCAGTTGGGTCTCCGTCACACAATTGCGTCAGGGGATCCTGGCATTCATTGCCTACTACAATCGTCTTTCCAATGGTCCTTTTCACTGGACCTACAAAGGGCCTTCTCGCCCTTAGGCTCCTGGGTTATTTCCGCCTAGCTGTACTAGATGCAAGCCGACTCCGATGCGAAGTATCAGCCTTTCCTTGGTGTGACAGCAGTCCTCAAGACTGAAGATCTCATGTACCTCAATGAACTCGTTGAAACGGGGAAGATAGAACCAGTCATTGATAGATGCTATCCATTGGAGCAGATTGTCGAGGCTCACAGGTATGTTGACCAAGGACACAAAAAGGGAAGTGTTGTCATCACGGTGGCATAACATGGAACGAACCACCGTACAGGTCCCTGTTGGAATGCATCTGGTCACATATTGCCCTCTTTTCTGGTATGAGCAGGGTTTGCACTGTTGAGAAGTCTGCTCAAACGGGGATTGAGGAGACAGCTCATCCACAGGATATTCTCAAAGAAATCACCAGTTTCATTCCTGAATTTACAACCCCTCGCCAAAATACATCTACCTTTTCCCTCCATTAGAAATGTATTACATGGAGAAGGCATAACAAAAACCATTTGGGCTAGATTCCTCTTCCGACTTTCGTAACGATAGGTAGGGCCTCTCAGCCTTTCCCCCGTTCCAAACCGAGCGGGCGCATTTCTACGCACTCGGCTTTCCGTACTCGCTCCTCTGATCTGTGTTCCACCCCATAACGATCTCGCTCATGAGCGCGGCACAACCCGTTGCATGGGAACCTCCACTATGCTGGAGAACAAGAACCCATTACTCAAGGCGCTTTCCGATTTTCAGGTGTACTGAGATCGGTTGCTTTCCTGGCAAACCTTCACCATGTCTCTCCCATTACAGCAGAGCGTTGGGCTACTACGTTGCCTCCGCCCTCTGTCCCGCGTGCCGGCGTTCTCGCACCCCTTTCGGGTCAAGCGGTTTCAGAGTTCCCCAGTTCCAAGATAAGATGTGAAAGAACCCCTTAGCTGCCTCCTGTACGCCGGATGGAATGTGGGAGCAGTCCTGAAGAGGGAACAAACTCTTCAGTCCTCCATCGTCTCCATTTTGGAGGTGGTGTCTCAGCCAATTTTCACCACTTCACAGTCACGACGCTTCCAACAGAGATTTCTTACGTCAGCATAGGGTTCAGGGGTAGCTCAGTCGCCTCCTTGGTTGGCTCGGAAACGCTGCTCATTGTCCGCGGGCTTCCCACCCAGGAGAGTGCCACTCCCCTACGCAGGCCGTTTTCCCCTCATGTCACTGCTCAAACACGACTCCTTCGGAGCTACACCTTATCTCGTTAAAGGGCGCGCTGTTCCTACCATGGGCAAACCCCTACCTACGCGAAGTGCCCAGACGCTGCACGCACATCTTCGCAGAGTCAGACGGCTACTGCATATCACGCAGGTCCCAAACGGCTTGCATGATGTGCGGCAAGACGACAAGCGGGCTGGTCAAGCGAGTCTGTGCGTAGTGCAGGCCAACACAAAAGTGAGAGGAACGACTCAGGCACAAAAGGAAAGGACAACACAATGGAACAACAGCACGCACCAGACCTGATCAAGCGACTGGAGCAACTTGGAATCGAAATAGACGTTTCGCCCACAGGAACCACCCTCACGTACGAGCAGATCTACACCAGTGGCTCCACCCTTGAAGAGGCTTTACTCACGTTTCTGGGCGAGGCTTTGAGCAGATATGAGGCATTGCGCAAATGGCAAGTTAATACGATGCCGATGGTGACCGATGGGTCGGACAAGCATGAGACGCCAAATTTGTGAGATCCCAAACGGGATGTAGCCACCAGGCGCGCCAGGAACCCTCAACGGGAAGAAGCGACAAAGCCTCGGACCAATGCGGCGATCTCATCTGCAGCCGTGTCCAATGCGAAATGACCGGCGTCGAGCACGTGAACGTGAGCGTTCGGTACGTCCCGGCGATAGGCTTGCGGCTCCGAGAGGTCGAACGAGAGGTCATACTTCCCCCAGATCACCAGCAGGCGCGGCTGCTTCTCGCGCATCCATGCTTGCCATTGCGGGTAGGCGTCCACATTGGTTCGATAGGCGTAGAACAGGTCGCTTTGAATGTCGGCCTGGCCGGGCTGGTTGAGAAAGGCACATTCATCGGTCCACAGATCCGGGACATAGCGTTCCAGCGCTCGGCCCAAAAGGCCCGCCGCGGCTTCCAATTCGCCCCCAGGCCTTCGTTGTGCGTCACCGCGTTCTGGACGATGAGAGCCTCGATCCGCTCCGGATGGGCCAGGGCCATGCGAAAACCCACCGGGCCGCCGTAATCCTGCATGTACAGCGTGTAGCGCGAGAGCCCGAGCGCTTCGGTGAAGTGATTTAGGATCTGGGCGTAGTGATCGAACGTATACGCGAATTGTTTCGGGTCCGGCCAGTCGCTGTGTCCGAAGCCCGGGTAATCGGGCGCGACAAGGTGAGAGCGATCGGAAAGCCGGGCGAAGAGCGGCTCGAACATCCGCGATGAAGAGGGCAGTCCGTGCAGCAGCAGAAGCGTCGGCGCGTCTTTGGGGCCGGCCTCTCGGTAAAAGATGGAGAGTCCATCTATCTGTGTCGTGCGATACAAAGTCGGGTGTTCCACAGGACGTTCCTTTCCTTGGGCTTGGGCCAGCAATTGAAATGCGGTGATCGGGTGAATGGCCTCTGTCGTGGATCAGCCGAACGTGAACGCGAAAGCCTCCACGCCCGCATCGAGAAACTCGATCTCGAACTGTCGATCAGCAATGGGCTTCGGTTGCCGGATCAGCTGATACAGCCGCTGTTCGGTAACCGTGCCGTTGCCTTGGTCGTCAACGTCAATTCCTTGAGCAGCGCCCGGCGCCTGTCCATCGATGAGCACGCGAAATCGCACGGAAGTTCCTCGCACTGCTGGTCCCATGACGAGATGGAGATCGTGGGCGTGAAAGCGGTACGCGATCCGCCCGTTGGCCGCGTTCAGCACAGTGGCCTGTCTCTCCACCGTCCACTCACCTGCAAGGGCCCAATGATTGAGCCTCAACCGCGCGGGGACAGCATAGACGCGAGGCTTGTCCAATACTGCACCACCGGGAGATGCAAAGTTCTCGGTGCGCTCATAGCCGACATAGTTTTCCGGAGACCTCAAGCTGCCCCAATCGGCGGCAGCTTCAGCTCCATGGGCATCGACCGAAACCAGTTCATAACCAATGCCGCCGATTCCAGCCTCGGCCAGCAATTGTTGAATAATCATTTCCGACTGTTCGTATTCGCCCTCGCCGAATTGATGATGTCGAATACGCCCCTGCGCATCGACGAAATAGAGGGCTGGCCAATAGTGGTTCGTGAAAGCCCGCCAGATCGCATAGTCGTTATCGATCGCGATCGGATACTCGATCCTCATGTCCTTCGCGGCCCGGCGAACGTTCTCGATGTCGTGCTCAAATGCGAACTCAGGCGAGTGCACGCCGATCACGACCAATCCGTGATCCCTGTATTTCTCGGCCCACGCGCGCACATAGGGAAGTGAGCGCAGCCAATTGATGCAGGTGTAGGTCCAGAAGTCGATGAGGACGACTTTTCCGCGCAGGCCGGCCACCGTCAATGGCTGCGAATTGAGCCACGCGGTCGCGCTGCCGAGTGAAGGCAACTCACCTTCAATGGGTAATGGAACCGCTGCGGGGTGTCTCACAGCAAGCAAGAGCTGGTTTGCTTTCATGATGAATGCCTTTCATATGTTTGGATGTGTCGGCGATGTGCCTATGCACCATTCAGGACGCCGGCATCGATCTGCGTAAGTCGCGCCACGTGGTTCGGGAAGCGAACAGCTAACGGCCGCGGCCGCCCACCCGCTTAGCCGACGGCGGCGACCGCCCTCAAGATCACGTCCGTGACGGCCTGTGGCTGCGAGATCATGATCACATGGGAGCCCTCGACCTCGGTGATCGTAGCCCCGGCGCGCTGGGCCATGGAACGGATGACATCGCTACCGGCCGCCTTGTCGCCGGTAGCGACCACGGCCCAGGCAGGCAAGGTCTTCCAGGCGGGCACCCCGTACGGCTCGGAGAACGCCAGGTCGGCGGCGGGGCGCTGGGTGGCGGCCATCACGGCGGCCTGCTCGGCGGGCAGGTCGGCGGCGAAGGCATCATGGAAGTGTGCCAGATTGACCGCGAACTCCACGGCTGTCTCCGCACCCTGTCCCGTCGGATACTGGAGCGGGACCAGGGCCGTACTCAGGACGCTGTCCTTCGAGGTGCTTTCGGCATCGCTCAGGCGCTCACCTTCGTCGGGAGCGAAAGCGGCGACATAGACCAGACCGACGACGTTCCTGGCTTTGGTGGCTGCCTTGGTGATCACCGCACCCCCGTACGAGTGGCCGACGGCCAGGACTGGGCCGGGAATCTGGTCGAACACGCTGGCGATGTAGGCGGAGTCAATGGAGATGCCGCGTAGTGGATTGGCGGGGGCAGTAACCTGCACCCCGCCTGCCTGCAGCCGCTCAATCACGCCAGTCCAGCTTGAAGCATCAGCAAAAGCGCCATGCACGAGAACGACGGTCAGAGGGGCAGCGGTGGGGGTTGCCTGAGACATGAGAGCTCCTTTCTTGGGTGAGTGTCGACAAACCAGTCAACGGGATCGTTGACAGATCGGCCAACGAGTACATCGTTTCTGCTGTGGTGCAGGACGATGGGCACACTGTGTGCCCGTCGTCCCCCTCTCCGATTAGCGCAGTGACCTGAAGCCCGCGCGTACCTCTTCTGAAAAGAGCTCCGGCTGCTCCCACGCGGCGAAGTGCCCGCCTTTGGGGAGCCGGTTGTAATGAATCAGTTTGGGATACGCTTTCTCTGCCCAGCTCCGCGGGGCTGCATAGATCTCATCGGGAAAGACGCTCACGGCAGCCGGAATCGCGACACCTTTCGGGGCGAAAAAGGCGAGCTTGCTTTCCCAATAGAGACGAGCCGAAGAGACTGCCGTGTTCGTCAACCAGTAGAGCGTGACGTTGTCGAGGACGTCGTCTCGCGTCAGGCCCTCGGGCTGACCGTTAAAGACGCGTGCGATGAGCGCCTGACTGCGCGCGTCGTGGTCGAGCATCCAGGCGGCTAGCCCGACAGGTGAATCCGCAATCGCGTACAGCGTCTGCGGGCGGTTCATCATCTCCTGGGCGTAGCCCAGGCCGTGCTTGTAGAAAAAGTCGAGCTGATCCCACGCACCCTTCTCCTCGGCTGAGAGGCCGGATGGCGGCAGCTCGTCGAGGTCCTCTTCAGGCACGTTGATGTGGAAGGGGCGGACTGCAGGTGTCGTTTCGTGGGTTTGGGATTGCATAACAGTTCTCCTTTGTTGTGGTGCATTGCAGATGTGCCGTGGTGTCCGGGAAGTCCCCGACCTTGCGAACGTATCCGTCACAATACAATATGCCGACGCCTAGAAACCGTCGACATCGATGATCGCTTGGGCAAAGGCCTGGGGTGCTTCTTGAGGCAGATTGTGCCCGACGCCGCCCGTGATGATGCGGTGCGCATAGCGGCCCGAGAATTTCCTGGCATAGGAACTGGCGTCCAGGTGTGGGGCCCCATTGGCATCGCCCTCAAGGGTAATCGTGGGCACGGTGATGGTCGGACCTTCGGCGAGCCTCTTTTCCAGCTCGTCATAGTTCGGCTCACCTGCTGCCAGTCCGAGCCGCCAGCGGTAATTATGGATCACGATGCTGACATGATCCGGATTGTCGAAGGCCGCCGCGCTGCGCTCGAACGTGGCATCATCGAAGTCCCATTGTGGCGAAGCGATCTGCCAAATGAGCTTGGCAAAGTCGTGCCGGTAGGTCTCGTAGCCAGCCCGGCCGCGTTCCGTGGCAAAGTAATATTGGTACCACCATTGGAGCTCAGCCTTTGGTGGCAACGGCACCTTGCCGGCTTGCTGGCTGCCGATCAGATACCCGCTCACCGAGACGAGGGCCTTGCAGCGTTCAGGCCAGAGCGCCGCGATGATGTCGGCCGTCCGCGCGCCCCAATCATACCCGCCGAGGATCGCCTTCTCGATCTTGAGCTCATCCATAAGAGCGATGATATCGAGAGCAACGACCGATTGCTGGCCATTCCGGAAGGTTTCACTTGAAAGAAAGCGCGTCGTGCCATAGCCGCGCAGGTATGGGACGATCACCCTGTAGCCCGCCTTGGCCAGTAAAGGTGCAACGTCGACATAGCTGTGAATGTCGTAGGGCCAGCCGTGCAGAAGAATGACCGCCGGACCATCGGTGGGGCCAGCTTCAGCGTATCCGACATTCAGGACGCCGGCATTGATCTGCTTCAGCGAGCCGAAGGACGTGTTCGTCCCGTTACTCATCATACTTTTCACCATTCTAATACTACTTCTCACTGCATGATGACTGTTCAGCGCAGAGAACATGAGAATTCCAGTGTAACTCCGAAATGAAATGAGCACGAAGGGACCAAAAAGCCCTTCAAAAATGCCGAAATATTCCATGCTAACTCCGAAAAAAGTGAGAGATTCCAGCGTAAGTCCGAAAAAAGTAAATGCTCGTTCAGTACACTAATGCAGATATTTCATGGTTGCACATTTGATAACATTTAGTCAGAAGCGAGCAAAGATTGACTTATTTTAGAACGGATATCCGAAGTAGCCAGTACAGCTGCTTCCTCCGTCTGACCTAGCGCAACCAACACTGCATGCAACCGCTTGCGGGTATCGCACGTTTCGGGATGGTCCTGGCCCATCGTCTGGGTGCGGGCCAGCAGGGCGCGTTCATAGAGCGCACGCGCATCTTCCAGATGTCCCTGGAGGTGGCGCAACACCGCCAATTCGTGCAACGTATCGGCCAGGTCTGGATGCGTGGACACCAGCAGTCGTTCGCGGATGGTCAAAGCGCGTTGGAAAGCAGCCTCGGCTTCGCTGAGCCTGCCCTGATCGCGATAGACCAGCGCAAGCACGTGGAAATTTTCCGCCAGAATGGTCTCATCGGGATCGGTATGGTGTTCGCGAATGTCCAGGGCTCGCAGAATCGTTTGCTCGGCTTCCGCGGTTCGCCCCTGCCGCTGGTAGATTTCGGCCAGCGCTACCAGACTGTCGGAGGTGTAGGGGTGAAGGGGGCCGAACTGCTGCTCGCGAAAGGCCAGCACGCGCAACGCGAGCTGCTCCGCCTCCTCGTACCTGCCCTGAATCACAGAGAGGTAGGCCAGATTATCCCGCATGTCCATGGTGCGGGGATGCTCTGGACCCAGTTGCTGCTCGCGCATCTGAAGCACGCGTTGGCCAAGTTGCTCGGCCTGCGTATACTTGCCCTGATAAAAGTATATACCAGCCAGCCCAGACAGGCTGTCCGCCGTGTGAGCATGGTTCGGACCCAGTTGCTCTTCGCGGATGGCCAGGGCGCGCAGTTGTAAGGGTTCCGCCTCTTCGTATCGTCCCAGCGTTCGATAGAGCATGGCCAGAAAATGCAGGGTCGTGGCGGTGTCCAGGTGCTCTTGACCCAGGAGCCGTTCGCGCATCGCCAGCACACGCAAGGCTAACGCTTCCGCCTCTTGGGGCCGTCTCTGCGCTTCATAGAGCGAGGCCAGGGAATGCAGGCTGGTGGCCGTTTGCGGATGCTCTGGCCCGAGCAGGCGTTCGTGGATGGCCAGGGCGCGCCGGTAGAACGCTTCGACGTGTGAGATGCGTCCGGTGACCTGATACAGGACCCCCAGTTGAATGAGGGTCGTGGCCAGCTCCAGGGACTCGGGACTCGCCTGGTCTTCGTAGATGGCTAGGGCGCGCCGGTAGAGCGGCTCGGCGAGCGTGTACAAGGCGCGTTCGCGCAGGTAGGTGCCTGCGCGCGCCAGCAGGTCCGCTGCTTCTGGGAGCTGGAGGTGGTACTCCTGGATCAGCGTATCGCAGGCCTGCACCTGTTCCAGGTAGCGCGAACACTGCGGCCAGGAGGCCGTCTCCTGCGGCTCATGCGGAAAGGCGACATCCATCGCCCGCACGAGCCGCTCGGCCCACTGGCGTTGTTCCACGGCTTCGAGGCGCTCTCGCTGCACGACCTGCACCAGCCGGTGGATGCTGAGCTGCCGCTCCTCCGCGAGCCGCTTCACCAGGGAAAAGGCCAGCAAGGTGGAGAGCAGCTGGTTGAAGCGGAAGCGATCCGCGACGGCCTCTTGCAGCGCGGGGGGCCAGTGTGGTGCGCCCCCAGTGAGCAGTTCCTCGGGGATGGCATCCGGGGCCAGCAAGGCACACAGCTGCAGCAGATGGGCGGCTGCCGGGTTGGTCTGCTCGACGTGCTCAAAGGAGAGTGCCCAGGTGGTGGCCACCGAGTCTGGGTACTGGGTGGCCTGCCTGCCACGCCGCGCCAGCAGGGCGTGCCGGTGCGTCTGGTAGAGCTGGAGGTAGTCACCCAGGCTGCACCCGGTCTCTTCGAGGTAGGCGCCCGCCTGGTCGAGGGCCAACGGAAACAGCGCCAGCGCCAGCACCAGGTTGGCTGCCTCGTTGATCTCCGCATCCGTGGCGTAGGCAAACCGTTGCGCGCGCCGCAGCAACAGCTCGGTGCCCTCCAGCACCCCCATGGCGTCCACTTCCAGGGAGGAGGCCAGCCAGCCCACCGCACTGGCCCGCGTGGTGAGCAGCACGCTGCCGTTGCCCCGCAGGGGCAGATAGGGCTGCACCATCGATAGGTCCTCGGCGTTGTCCACGATCAGCAGCCAGGGCTGCGGGCACTGCTCCAGCCAGCGCACGACAGCGGCCACCAGCTTGCGCTGATCCCTCTCTCCGCTGGAGGCCACGCCCGGCAGCAGCTCTGCCAGGGCGGCGAAGCTCGCCAGGAGGGCTTCCTCGCTGGCAGCGGCGATCCAGAGGGTATGGGTGTAGCGCCCCTGCTCACGAGCGCGGTAGGCATATTCGACGGCGGTCTGCGTCTTGCCGATGCCTCCCAGTCCCTTGATGACCTGCGCCTGGGTCAAGGCCGCGCGGCGCAGGGCTGTGGGCTGGCCTGCTTCCTGGGGAGACAGCTGCGCCGTCAGTTCGGAGAGCAGCTCGTCGCGCCCAGTAAAATGGGGATTGCGCGCAAAAGGTATCGTCCAGAGCGCGAGCTCCTGGGAGGCAGCCGCGCTGCGCTGCCCAGCAGCCGGGGACGGCTCGCCCGCACCCCCTGCCGGGACGGGAGATGGCCGAACCAGCAGCTCGGAGAGCCAGCGCTCATCGAGCAACACCTTCTGGTGTGCTGCGTGCCAGAAGGCCCGGATCTCCTCTTCCTCGCGCCCGGCTGGAAAGGCCCCCTGCCCGACGGCGAAGGCCAGCAACGCTTTGAGGTGAGAGGCCTTGGGATAGCTGCCGCCAGCCTCCCACTTGCCTATGGCCCGGCGAGAGACGCCCAGGAGCTCAGCCAAACCCGCCTGGGTCAGCCCGATGGAGGTGCGCAGGGTCAGCATGGCCTGGCCAAAGGCATAGTCTGCTTCACCGTAGAAGGATCGCTTCATGCGTGCGCTCCTTTCCGCCCGACCCCAGGCGCGACACCAGCGATGGGAACTAAGGGGAACTGCTCTGGCATCTCATGGACGCTGACGCGCCTGCGCTCGTCGCGGTATACTCCTCTCAGGTGTGGTCCAAGTCGGTCCACGCGTGTGTGGGGTGAGAGGGGAACGGAACGACACGAGACCTCCTCTCACTCTGCCCATTTCATCCCTCTATGATAGCAGATTTTCCCCTGGATGACGAGGACCTTCCAGCCGCTATCCCTGCTGGGTGAAGCAGGGGCAGATGGCTGTCCATCTCTGCTCGCCTGCACATCTTCGCGTCGCCTCAAAGTCGTCATCATGCTCCTTTCCTTCTCACCGATGCCGGAAGACGCGCTCTTCGCGTCTGTTCCACAGGAGTGAACGAAGGGGAACTGAGATGGCATCTAATGGTCACTGACTTCTCCAGAGCATCCTTCTATACTCCTAGCAGTGGAAGTGGATGGCCCACCCAGAAAATGGGTGAGGAAACTTCTCAGTGAGAGGCCTGCTCTCACAAATGAGTGCCAGGAGTTGCCCTCAGATTATCAACGAGATGCGGGACAGACCCGGAAGGAGCAATTAGGGAAATGACTGCAGCGAATTGAATCCCTAGATGTCGCCTTGCCTGGCGTGTTAATTTTGGAATTCCGGGCTCATGGCCACTTCGGGTACTGGTGGCGAAGTCAATTTTCATACTTGGCATCCAACGAATTCAAGCTCAGAGTGAGCATCATTTTTGACTTTGCCACCAGTGAACCATGCGCCAGCGGCGCACCACCGCGCATGAAAATCGGGCTTTCTATGATATTTCGTGTATATCAAGCGATTTTCAAGGGAGAGAACTATCCACGACTTCGTCATGTTGAATGCCTGGCACACACCACGGCGGCGCATGGAGCGATCCCCCTTGCCACAGCCTGGCTGCGCGCAGGATTCTCGACGCAGAAGCAGTGAACGGGACAATCTGACCGATTGACCCAACCGACACCCAAAGGAGTACACTATGACAGTTCTCACGACCCATGAACAGCAAGAGATCGACCGCGCCAACACGGAAGGGAAGCAGCCGGTCGTGTTCGTGCACGGCCTCTGGCTCCTCTCATCCAGTTGGGACCGCTGGCGTGCACTGTTCGAAGAGCAGGGCTACACCACGCTCGCCCCTGGCTGGCCCGATGACCCAGAAACCGTCGAGGAGGCTCATGACGACCCGGAGGTCTTTGCCCACAAGCGCATCAAGCAGGTCACCGATCACTACGTCGACGCCATCCGCCAGCTCAAGAGGAAGCCTGCTGTCATCGGCCATTCCTTCGGTGGGCTCATCGCGCAAATGGTGGCCGGGGAGGGCGTGGCCGCTGTGACGGTCGCCATCGATCCCGCTCAGTTCCGCGGCGTGCTTCCCCTGCCGCTCTCAGCGATCAAGTCGTCATCGGCGGTGCTGGGCAATCCCCTCAACTACAGCCGGGCCGTCCCGCTGACCTACGAGCAGTTCCGTTATGCCTTCGCTAACGCCGTCGATGAGAACGAAGCCCACGAGTTGTACGAAACGTACTCGGTCCCCGGTTCCGGCACGCCAGTCTTCCAGGCTGCGGCCGCCAACCTCAACCCCTGGACGGAAGACCAAGTCAACACCAAGAACCCCCAGCGTGGCCCACTCTTGCTCATTGCGGGCGAGCAAGACCATACGGTCCCGTTGGCGGTCGTCACGGCTGCTTACCAGTTGCAGCAACACAATCCCGCGGTCACCGAGTTCCGCGCAATCCCCAATCGAGGACATTCCTTGGTCATTGACCATGGGTGGCGTGATGTAGCTGAGATCGCCCTCGCTTTCATCGCCCAACAGCTCTCGATCGGCTAGGAGTCGCGGCATCTCGCTCGAACGGCGCCGCGAGTGTCGCTGGTTCTTGCTTGGTTCGACGGATGAACACGCACATTTGCTCATGGTGGCAGTGCCTCAGAAAGGTGTGGAGCGAAGGGATTGCGCTGATTGAATCCATCCTGGATCCGCGACCGGTGCCAGAGGAGATCGTGGAGCAACTTGACCTGCACGCTGCCCTGCATCAGGCGATACGTCAACTCCCACTCAGGTTTCGCCCGATCGTCCACCTGCGCTGTTTCAGGCAACTGACCTTCTCGGAGATCGGGCGCATGCTCAACATGCCGGAGACTACCGTGAAGACCTACTTCTACCGCTCGCTACCGCGCTTGCGTAGAGCGCTCATGAGTAGCGCGCACGTTGCTGCCGTCTCGTAGTGTGAAACCTGTAGGCTTTGTTACACACCAACCAACGCTTCCCTTCACAGTATGATCATATCATGCGGGTAGAGAGCAAAAACATTGCCCCAACTGAATCGGGTGAAACGCTCGTTTTTTCGTTGTCATTCAACAAGAAAGAGGATCTAGATGCAACACAAGAAAGGAGCGCCTCATGAGTCATCCGACCCCATCCACAGTACGCGCTGACGATCTGCTTCGTCACCTGCAAGATTTGCGGTCCGGCACCTACGAGGGAGCAATGAGCCGCGGTGCCAAAGAGGGAGTGTATCGCCAGGGTATCAACCTGCTCAGGTCAGTCGCCGTGGAGATCTTAGAGGAGGCCAATACCCTGTTCTTAGACGGCACTGGAAATGTGCAGATGATCGGCCCAGAAGAAGATGGCTCTGGCGGTCTGGTGACCCGCTTTGAGCTCAGCTGGCCTGAACAGCGAGCGGCACGAGTCATGCGGGGCCCAAACGGGCCGCTTCAGCCGGTGCGTATTGTCGTCAACTACTCCCAGGGCTTCCACCATCCTCACCTCTCTGGAAGTACCGCAGGCTTTTGGCCGTTTCAAGTCAAGAGCGCAGCCGATGCCGTGCGTCAGAAAGGCGTCCTGGCTGCCATTGTCGAGTTAGAACTGCATCAGCGCATCTTTGAAACCGATTGGCGTATTCTGCCCGTCTCCCGGCAGTGGGAATGAGAGCGTTCTTGCCTCGGTAAAGGTTGCCGGAATGAAGAAGAACAGCAAGCCCGGCTTAGAGGGTATCCGCAAACTGCGCGAGCAAAGAGAAAAACAAGGTCTGAAACGACGTCAACTTTCATGAAAAGGAGTATCGCCATGCCTGGTTCGTTCCGTATTGGCAAAATTGCCGGAA
>WNGP01028169.1_pt1 | contig 13278 bp, 8 predicted proteins | sample 5407671 | NCBI WGS metagenome assembly WNGP01 (sample SAMN13153381, study PRJNA577476) | soil metagenome | isolation source: 40 cm soil or saprolite under Garry oak tree replicate 2 | place: USA:California | collected 2016-06-15 | reverse complement strand
CCAGAACGCCGACCTGAATGGCTCAGAGTGCGACCTCCCAAAGGAGAAAACTACAACAACCTCAAGCAACTGATGCGGAATAAAGGACTCCACACAGTCTGTGAAGAGGCGCGCTGCCCAAATATAGGCGAATGCTGGGGACATAAAACAGCCACATTCATGATCCTGGGACGCGTCTGCACACGCAGTTGTGGCTTTTGTGCCGTTGAAACAGGTCGCCCGATAGGACTTGATTGGGAGGAACCAAAACGTGTCGCGGAGGCAGTGCAAAATATGGGTTTGCGCCATGCCGTCGTCACCTCCGTCAATCGCGACGAATTAAAAGATGGAGGCGCCGCCATATTCGCCGCAACCATTCGCTGGATCCGTCGTTTGAACCCCGAATGCAAAGTCGAAGTACTGACACCTGACTTCAAAGGAGTCTATGAAGCGCTGCAAGTCGTAATCGATGCGAAGCCCGATGTTTTCAACCACAACGTCGAAACGATACCCAGGCTGTACCGGCGCGTGCGTCCACAAGCAATATACAAGCGCTCTCTACAGGTGCTGAAATGGGCTAAGGAAATGAATCCTGCTGCACCCACCAAGTCCGGCTTCATGTTAGGCCTTGGGGAAACATGGGATGAAGTGATCGAAGTTATGCACGACATGCGCGATCACGATGTCGATATTCTCACCATTGGGCAATACCTGCGTCCATCATTCCAGCACCTACCAATCCAGCGCTACATTCCACTCGAAGAATTTGCCGCCCTTAAAGCAGAAGGCAAAAAGATGGGTTTCCGCCACGTCGAATCCGGCCCCTTCGTGCGAAGTTCATATCACGCCCACGAGCAATCCGACGGAGCCATAAATAGTACAGAGTGACTATGAAGGTTCAGGGGTGCAGGGAACCTTTTCTCTTTTAAGAGTGTGGTGTCTCGTATAGGCACTGGCTAAAGGGGTGCAGGGGGCACAAAGTCTGGGAGACCCGGCACAAAATCCCTTAGACACTGCTTAAGGGGTGCAGGGGACGAAGTCCCCTGCATCTTTTAAATCCCTCGCCGCCGCAGGCGGCGAGCCAAAAAACCAATTGTTTGAGGTCATGTATGAAAATACCAGTCAACAACACCTATCTAGCCTATGACGACCACGGTATAGGCCTCCCAATCCTATTTCTACACGCCTTCCCACTAAATAGATCTATGTGGCAGGGTGAGCTTATGACACTCCTGAGCGACGAACGCTACCGCCTCGTAGCTCTCGACTGGCGTGGCTTTGGTGAAAGCGAAATCACCAACCCGATATCTACCATGGAACTATTTGCTGATGACGTAGCCGGACTGATGGACTCGCTTGGAATTCAGCAAGCTGTTCTATGCGGCCTCTCAATGGGCGGTTATGCAGCCTTCGCGTTCTTGCGTAAATATTCACAACGAGTATCCGGATTAATTCTGGCCGATACTCGCCCAGGTGCAGATACACCAGAAGCGCAAGCCAACCGCGAAAACGTCGCCCGAATCGCCGAGACACAAGGAACAGGAGTAATCGCTGATCTCCAGGTGCCACGTGTACTCTCGGAATATACACGCCAGCATCTTCCCGAGGTAGAAATGCGTGTGCGTCAAATGATCGAAGCCACAACGGCTCAAGGTATCGCAGCCGCTTCGCGAGGCATGGCGCAGCGGGCTGATTCTACTGATCTGCTTGCAGGTATTTCTTGCCCAACACTCGTCATTGTTGGTGAGGAGGATGCATTGACTCCTCCGAGTGTTGCACGGGAGTATGCAGCGCAAATCCCAGGCGCGCAGTTCGTAGTCATTACAAATGCGGGGCATTTGTCCAACCTGGAGCAGCCAGAGGCATTTCTACAAGCTGTACGAGGGTTTTTAGGGTCGTTGTGAGGAAGGAAACTGGGCTTATAGATTAACGCTATCTCAGCTAGTTTCTTCCCCGTCCTCTATAATCGAGGTCATACCAACCACGGGCTGATTGTGTTGTTTGCTCGATTCTGGCATCAGGTACTTCACTGGAAGTATTGGACTTGAAGCCACGACTAAGCGATCCTTTCGCACCAAAGGACGACCAGAAGAGCATACAACACAGAATCACCCCAACAATGCCGCCGAATATTACTGCGCTGCCCCCTCCTAAACTGATGAAGCTCCCGACCAGGACTCCCAGGGGAATAAGGCCCAGACCAACAATGACTTTTAGGTATTTCATTGAGTTTACTCCTTATTTATAACGTCTCATTTTATTGTCTCTTATAGATATAGACGCTGCCTTAAGGTGAATATCACATATCACTTTGCAGACATTTTTTGATATAGCTGATTGCTTCTCTCCAGTGATATAACTACTACTTAGTCAGGTGAAACTGTAGTATTCAATCTGCATAAAAGTTTGACTCAACAATAATCTATAACATTTTGTTATAACAACTATACCCTAATTCCCTCCATTTGTAAAGTGCAACGAGTCTCTATTTCAATGGTAGGCACGTCTGATCATAGTTCTATGAATATCAATTCATATACCTCACCTTGCCTTCGCCAAAAAGTACTAAACCCGCTACATACAAATATTTTCTCCACACCCCATCTTCACCGAATGGGCCTGTGAAGGCGCTGCATACTCGAAGCAGCCCTTGTGTCCTCCTTTGAATTGATAGCTGCGATCCTATGAAATACTGGCATTTTCCTTCAAAATTCCTACAAATGCCCACAAAAAATATCCCTAAAACCCAACATACACAGAAAATGCTACAACTGACGTTCGATAAATGTAGTCGCCCGGTAGCGGTCGCCCGTTTCTGGCTGACCATTATTAACCCATATTTAGTGATTGTTGTTTAGAGAGGCTTTGTATGCGAGTTAGATCATTACACCCAAAAATTGTAGTTCCACTGATCAGCGTCATGCTTATAACCGCGCTGCTTCTAGCATATACAAGCAAAAGCCAACTCTTAGCGAACACTCCAGTGAATCAAACTATCTCACTGGCAATTGGTCTCAATCTGCGGAATACAGCCAATTTGGCCAGTTATCTTCGCGAGATAACTGATACACATTCCCCATTGTATCGTCATTACCTGAACCTCGCTTCATTTGCTGCTCTCTACGGTCCACTGCCACAAAGTGAGGTAGCCATCAGCTCCTTTCTACGTTCGCAAGGATTCAAAATAACCGCTACTTACCCTAATCATCTCATTATTGATGCTGTTGGCACCGTTGCCCAGGCACAACATGCTTTTCAGGTGCAGATTAATAATTATCGTTCACCAGTAGGCCAGTTATTTTTCGCCAATGCCAATCCCCCCTCACTGCCGGTTCAACTCGCGCCCCTGGTAGCTGCGGTCAGTGGACTCGATAACGCTGTAAAATATCATCGAAATCCCCTGGCCCCTGGGAAGGCGACCGTACGTCTTGGAACCTCTTCATCCACCCCTACTACCGCTTCTGCCACCCTGGTCTGTCCTCAACCTGGCACTGCTATGGTCCCTACCTCTTACACTCCTTCTCAGATTGCTTCAGCCTATGATTTTAACAAACTTTACAATGCGGGCTTCATGGGAGAAGGACAAACAGTAGGCTTGCTCGAACTAGATGGCTTTTCATCTAGCGACATTGCCTCGTATACTGCTTGTTTTGGGGGCAATAAAACTGTTATAAAGACAATTCCTATTGATGGCTACAATGGTGCGGCGGGTGTGAATGCCACTGAAGTCGAACTTGATATGGAGATGATTCTTGGCCTGGCTCCCCATCTGGCTACTCTACGGGTGTACGAGGCTGCGGACACTTCGCTAGCAGCCTATAACGATGCCTGGGCACGGATCGTCAGCGACGTTACACCTGTCGTGAGCACAAGTTGGGTCTTCTGCGAGCAGGGTTCTGGCATGACAAACGAAATCCAGCAAGAGAATATCTTTTTCCAGGCAGCAGCAGCGCAAGGGCAGACCATTCTGGCTGCAAGCGGTGATTTAGGAGCGAATGGATGTTACAATCCGCAAACAGGTGCAAATACAACTCCGGCAGTAGACGATCCAGCATCGCAGCCTTATGTCACAGGTGTAGGAGGCACGACGCTACATGTCAACTTTGATAACACATATCAATTCGAGCAAGTTTGGAACGATCGCAATATCAATAATGGAGCCAGTGGAGGTGGTATTAGCCTGGTCTGGCACATGCCTTACTGGCAGCAGGCCCCAGGGGTCGCCAATGCCTACTCTACAGGATTTCGCGAAGTGCCTGATGTCTCTTTGAATGCTGACCCACAAACAGGGTACGATGTTTTTTGCAAGGTTGGAGGATGCGCGAATAAAGGCTGGATGATATTTGGTGGCACATCTGCAGCCGCTCCGGCATGGGCAGCAATGATAGCGTTGGCTAATCAAGCATCACTCAAGGCAAATGCTTTCATGGTTGGCTTTCTAAATCCCAGCCTCTACGACATAGCGCATGGAGCAACTGGAACTTCCTATAATGCTGCCTTTCATGATATTGTGCCTGTCTCGGGGTATGTAAATAACAACGATTATGTGGGTAGCAGCGGAACCTATCCTGATGGTAGCGCCTATGATCTTGCCACAGGCCTGGGTACCTATGATGCCTACAATCTCTCGCAAAACCTGGTGACGCTTGGTCGGGCAGTGCCTCATCAAACCGCTCCTACCAGCACTACCTGGTATTTTGCAGAGGGGCGCGTTGGTGGAGATGGCTCCGGTAATAATTTCGAGGAATACCTCACGCTGGAAAATCCTGATCCAATTCAAGCCGCGCAAGTCAAAGTTCAGTACCTCTTCGAAACAGGCACCGGGCCGGCTATCATGCATAGTGTCTCACCACAGAGCCGCTATACAGTCAGTGTCAACGCTGACGTGCATATTCCCTTTACTGGTGTGGGACATTCCCTTTCGATGATCGTGACTTCAACTAATGGAGTGGGCATTGTCGCGGAACGTCCAATCTATTTCAACTGGCATGGCATCAATAGTGGAACTGATGAGCTGGGGGCAACAAAGTTAGGGACGGATTTCTACTTTGCGGACATCGAATCGCAGCGCAATTACTCCAGTTTTGTCACCATCCTCAACCCGCCTGGTGGGACTGCTGCCAACGTTACCGTAACGTATTATGCCGGTGGCGCAATACTTGCAACCGATACCATCGTTGTGCCGCCAGGGCAACGCGGTACAACATATCCGCAGAAGACCGGCATCAATATCAACACGCACTGTGCCTTTTCTGTTCACTCGGATCAACCTGTGGTCGTCGAACGTCCAATGTACTTTACCACCTCGCGCTCAAATATCAGCGGTCCAGTGACAGGTGCCGCAACGGTGGTCGGCGCGCAAGCTCCAGGTAAAGATTGGCTCTTTGCCGAGGGTTATACCGGCATCAATTTCCATGAATACCTGGTGCTGGCAAACTTCGATTCGACTGTGACTGCCAATGCTACCATCAACCTTGAATATAGCAATGGCGCAGTCAATCCTCAAACGGTCCAGGTTCCACCATTGTCGCATGTGTTCTTTGATGTCAATGCTGCCTCTGACCCCAACGTATTTGCTCAGGCTACAACCCAGGTATCAGCCGAGGTAACATCCGATGCTCCCATTGTGGCTGAACGCCAGGAATACTTCCGCTACGATGGCACAGTTCCGGGTGGCATAGATAATATTGGAGAGCCAGGTCCAGCAAAAGTCGTCTACAGTTTTGCCGAAGGCTATACTGCGCCTGGCTTTAACGAGTTTCTGACGCTGCAAAATCCGAATACGAGCAGTGAGACCGTCGTAGTGACGCTTTATATGCATAATAGCGTCAAATTACAACAGGTCGTGACTGTTGGCCCTCAAACAAGATACACAATGAATATTAACAGTCTCACGGTGCCTATTGCCCAGGCGAACCCGAGTGCTGGCTATGAAGTGTCTCTTGCCGTCTGGGCTTCTAGCGGTACGATTGTCGTCGAGCGTCCTTTGTACTTCAATTTTCATAACATCGCTCTAGGCGGTACAGATGTGGTCGGGTTTACTGGATGAATATTAACTCAGGTCAGAGTGACAAGTTCCCGTCTGGTTTTGATCGTCTCCAATTACAGCGAACGGCCCAGAAAGCCTCGTCTTTTTAGAGCGGGGATTGGGATGAGGGGCATACGTTGGGTCATCCCACGCCAAATATGCATCAAGCGCACGCCGGACAATCTCTGCTTCTGGCAAGTGCTCTTGTTTGCTTTTGTGTGCCAATCGTTCTGCCTGTTGCTGCGTGAAGTAAATATTCTTGCGAACCTTTGCCATAGACTCCTCTTGTATGTATCATTATTATGATGTATAATTGTAGCATACTGAACAATGAAAGGCAAGCGGATGCTGATCTATGAGTACAAGGTAGACGGGACACGCAAGCAGTATGCTGCTCTCGATGAGGCCATCCGCGTTGTCCAGTTTATCCGCAACAAGTGCTTGCGCTTGTGGATGGACGAACGTGGCATCTCCAAGAACGATTTGCAGGTCTATTGTGCAGTACTTGCTCGTGAGTATTCCTTTGCCGCTTGCCTCAATTCCCAAGCCCGGCAAGCCAGTGCTGACCGTGCCTGGGCTGCTATCTCCCGTTTCTATGACAATTGTAGGGAGCACAAGCCCGTCAAGAAAGGGTATCCCCGCTTTCAGCATGATAACCGCTCCGTCGAGTACAAGCAGACCGGATGGAAGTTGGCACCCGATGGCAGACACATCACCTTCACTGACCGCTGTGGCATTGGTCGGCTCCGTCTGGTCGGCAATCCCAACCAGCAGATTGCAGCCTTTCCCACGAAGCACATCAAGCGAGTACGCATCGTGCATCGTGCTGACGGATACTATTGTCAGTTCGGCGTCAAGGCAGACCGGGTGGTTGACCATCAACCCACTGGGAAGCAGATCGGCATTGATGTAGGACTGCTGGCATTCTATACCGACTCCGAGGGGAATGCGGTTGAGAACCCGCGTCACTACCGCAAAGCCGAAAAGAAACTGAAACGGCTCCAACGGCAACTCTCTCGGAAGCACAAGCAATCAACCAATCGCAAAAAAGCCAGAAAACAAGTAGCACGAGCGCATCTGAAGGTGCAACGGCAGCGTGAAGACTTTGCCCGCAAACAGGCAAGCACGCTTGTCTCATCTCACGATTTGATTGCCTATGAACAGCTTCAGATCCGCAATATGGTCAAGAACCGTCATCTGGCTAAGTCCATTCACGATGCAGGGTGGGGAACGTTCATCTCCTGGGTGAAAGCCTATGGATTGATGCATCACGTTCCTGTCATCGCTGTAGCACCACAGTTCACCAGCCAGGAATGTAGCGCCTGTGGAGCACTGGTGAAGAAGTCTCTCAGCGTGCGTACACACATCTGTACGAGTTGTGGCGTGGTCCTGGATAGAGACCACAATGCAGCGTTAAACATCTTAGCCAAAGCCTTGGAAGGTACCCTGGGGCACAGGGGAACCCATGAGCGCGTCTCATGAAACGCTTCGGGACAGGGAGCCTCCTGTGGGCTGCTCGCAAGGGCATCCATTGCGCACCCTGGTGGAACGAAGAACCCCTCGTCATGTATGCGGGGGAGTGTCAGTTGACAACCACTACACGTATCTTGCTCGGATCATTTGGCAATGTATCAGCAGAGTTGTCAGAAATAGTAATTGTGGCACGAGCAATACCAAACTGGTTTGACAACAATCCCTGCGCTTCTGCAATGCTTTTGCCTGCGATCAGTTTTGCTAGATTCTGTTTCTTGCCAGGTGTGATCTGGTAGAATACAGTTCCGTTCGCCATGACTTTCAATGAAAGCGTGCTCTGTGTGTCCCTTAGCTGTGGCTGGCTGAGAACTTGCGTTGTCACATTGCCAACAACAGCATAGCCGGGACCAGCGAGCCTGGTAACGTCACTGTTGAGCAAATTTTTTGCCAGGTTCAGCGCTGCTTGTACGCTATAGACTTCCCCCTGGCACCTTTCAGTAATAGACACAGTCACATCAGGTACTTTGGCACCGGCTTGCTGGTTAGAACTAAGCGAGGAAAGTCCACACGAAATCGAACCAACCTGCTGCTCGGACGTCCCAATCTGTGATTGAGTTGCTGATCGAGTAGTGATTGCTAGCGAGTTCTCAAGTTGGTTGGCAGCCATGTTGATATCAATTTGCTGTATTACTGTGTAGCTTTGTGAAGCCAGGCCACCAGTAAATACTGAGTTTTGGACATGAAAAGTCGCACCAGTGGCGCAGTTAGGGTAACAAAAAGTTCCGTTGATATCGAGTGCAGGTACGTTACCTTGTAAACCTGCCGGGTTAGCGTGCGCACTCACAGAGGCTACAGGACCCTTTGCCCGTAGAGTTATTGGGGCATTGAGAACCAGCGCAACATTGTTTTTGTCCAGAAATGCTGTACCCGCTGGAATGGTGACTAGCTTTCTAATCTTGATCCTGGAAAATAGTAAGGTCCCTGTTGCGCTTGTCGCGGGAATGGTGACGTTGCCGGTTGCGCTCACTTGCAATGATTGTGATTGACTGCTGGAGATGATACGTGTGCCTATAACCTGCTTCTGAGCAATGTCAGGTTGACCGGTTACCAATGCGATTGTGTAGGTATTCTTCACAGCAGTATGGAAAGGAGTGATATTCACTATCGCTGTAGCCACCGGTATCAAGGGCTGCGGGTTAGTGAGCCGCGCAAGAGGACTTCCTGTATTAGTGCCCAAAACAACATAGGAACCGCCGATTGCAACGAAGAACAGCACTATAGCTGCCAGTATAATGAAGATCGAACCTCGATGCCTGCCGTTGTTAAAAGAAGCCGGTACTGTTGACACAATTCTTCTCTTGCGAGGTGGTAGCATAACTACTCTGGGAAGGCGAGGTGGTATCGTGCCCAGCGCTTTTTGCTCCAACTCATTGGTCAGTCTCTTTACTAACATTACTGTTTTTGTCCATAACAATCCTACCTCGAGATGCGAAGCTATAAAATGAAGTGCAAATTGATTTTCCCCCATATTGAGTATAACAAAGTATGCAGTCGTTAGCAATAATGTCAGGAAAATTTAAGAAACATTGATTTCATCTTGAGAGTTTCTTAACTTTTTTCTGTTAGAATAGCCCCATAAAGGTAATCTTTGAAGGCACAATGGAGCCTACAGATATGAATATAGACACTGATATGTATGACGATGAACCGACCCAGCCGCGCAAACCAATCGAGCCACAACCAACCGAACCGCAAATAGAGATGGAAGCGACGCAGGAATTTCTGCCCGCTCAACCGTTGCCAACTACTCCGTTTGCTCAAGGTGTACCTACGGTACCACCGCAGTCAACTGTAACGCCATTTTCATCTCCTGCTTCCGTTTCGCGTCGCAAGTTTATGGGTGTGTCAGTTGCAGGTCTGGCCGCGATAGGCGGGACCGGCGCTGCGGCGGCCATTGGTGGTGTTGCATTGGCGAAATTGTTACAGAACGGTGGATTAGGAGATGTCTCTCATGGGCCGATGGCAAGCAATACGCAGATCGGGCATTTATTGCGGCGCGCAGGCTTTGGTGCAACCCCTGATGAGTTAACAATGTATAGAAATCTGGGCTTCAATAGCGCGGTGGATCGTCTCATCAACTACCAGCAAGTGCCAGATGATGACATGGAGAATCGTCTCAAAGCCTTGAACATCAACCTCAACTCCCCGCTTAATCAGCAGCGATGGTGGCTGTTGCGTATGTCCTGGACACAACGCCCACTATTGGAGAAAATAGCCCTCTTCTGGCATGGCGTGTTGACGAGTAGTTTCCACAAGGTTGGTGGCCCAAAGGCTTATATGCGCATGATTACTCAAAATCAATTCTTACGCAGCCATGCTTTCGATACCTTTGATAACATTCTGCTGGGTATCACGAGCGACCCAGCCATGCTCTTTTATCTTGACCTCACTAAAAGTAGAAAAAATGCTCCTAACGAAAATTATGCGCGTGAACTCATGGAACTGTTTACGCTTGGCCTTGGTCACTATACGCAACAGGATGTCTACGAGGGGGCTGCAGCGCTCACCGGCTGGCATGTCAAAGGATTGACCTCGCAATATTACCCACAAGATCACAATGACCTGGTGAAGACGTACCTGGGACACACAGGTAACCTTGATTACAAGGATGTGGTAAACATTCTCGCCAACCATCCGGCAACGCCCTGGTTCATCGCTCGCAAGCTCTTCACTTTCTTTGCCTACGAGAACCCCAGTGATGACGACTTGAAGCCGTTAGTCGATACTTACGTGCAGAGCGGGCATAATATGGGTGAAGTCATGCGCACGCTGCTGCTCTCGCCGCAATTCTCATCAACAAAGGCCTATCGCGCTCGCATAAAATCGCCTGTAGAGTTTACTGTCGGCGCATATCGTGCCCTGAATATCAATGGGGATGGTACCGGTTTACCGACTATTACCACTCTGATGGGCCAGACGCTGTTTGATCCACCAAATGTGGCAGGCTGGCCTGGGGACAAGGTAAGCGCACTCTGGCTCAACAGTGGCACCTGGATGACACGCCTGAACTACATAGATCTGTTGTTGGCTCGAGGCACGGTTGAGCGCACAGTTTCGACACCGCTGGTCAATCTGCAAAGTATTGTCAAAACACACCAGCTCAATACGCCGGAGCAATTTGTCGGTCATTTCTCATCGTTTTTATTAGATAGTGAACTCGCAAGCGATCGACGAACGCAACTTCTGGATTACTTCACAGCGCAAGGTAGTAGTACCCGCGGCGCTCCGATAACGCTCGGCAATGGCACGAGTTACCCATTGAGGAGCGTACGTGGAACGCTGTATCTCATGATGTCATCGCCCGAATACCAGCTTAATTAAAGAGGTTTTGCTATGAAAATTACTCGTAGAGCAATGATAAAAGATGGGTTGTTAGTAGTATCAGCAGGTATGATAATGCCCGCTATATTCAGTCGTGGGGTAGCATCAGCACGGGCGCAGGCTTTGGATGGATCGCGTTTGGCCCAGTCGGCTAATGATCGCACGCTGATTGTTGTGCAAATGGCAGGAGGAAACGATGGCCTCAATACCGTTGTGCCATTCACAGATCCCTTGTATCAGAAATTGCGCCCAACCCTTGGACTATCCGACACGAAAGTGCTGCCATTGGATACTCGCCTGGGATTGCATCCGAATCTACAGCCATTGAAAAAACTCTGGGATGCTGGACACCTGGCAATCGTAGAAGGGGTCGGCTATCCGAACCAGAGTCTTTCACACTTTCAAGCAATGGACATCTGGCAGACCCTAGACCTGAATGGCAACGGCAGCCAGGGATGGCTCGGTAAACTCGTCTCCGGCCTGGTTGATCAGGAGGGCCATCCATTCAAAGCTATTGACATTGGGGTGCAGACGGCGCAAGCTTTGCAGTCGATCAGCACACAGGTACCGACCATTGCTAATGTCTCGACCTACAGCATCTATCCTGATCCTGCCGATAGCGATGGAGGTAATGCGCGCCTGCAAGCGTTGATGAAGCTGTACAACTCGTATCCTGGAACCGCGCCCTATGCTGCCTTACTGGACACAACGGCTCTCAGTGCGCAGGATGGATCACGCCAGTTGCGCCAGGCGGATGCGTCATATCGTCCCGCTGTCACCTATCCAAAGGGGCCTTTTGCCGATGGCCTCAAAGTTCTGGCTGATGCTATTGTGCAGGGTCTGAACCTTCGTGTCGGCTACGTCACGTTAGGTGGTTTCGACACGCATGCTAATCAGCAGGCGACACACGATGCACTTATGCTTACCCTTGCCAATGGTCTCTCTGCCTTTTATAACGACCTGGCGGCGCACGGTAAAGCTGATAATGTCGTCGTCATGACCTGGTCAGAATTTGGGCGACGCGTTGAAGAGAACGGTAGCCTGGGTACCGATCATGGTACCGCAGCGCCCTTATTCGTGCTTGGTAATCCTGTCAGTAAAGGCATTTATGGTGAGCCACCCAGCTTAAGCAGCCTGGACCAGAACGGTAACCTCAAATATACACTCGACTTCCGTTCAGTCTATGCTACTGTGCTTGATCATTGGATGGGCGCATCCTCTAAAGATGTGCTAGGCGGCTCCTTTGGCACGCAAAATTTCCTGCCCCAGGCGTGAACTTAATCAGCTAATCAGGTGAGAATAGATTACCTTGTGTCATCCTGAGCGAAGCGAAGGATCTAGTACGAGGGGCAGAGACGCTTTGCTCAGGATGACATTAGGAGGGAGTTGGTCCAGCGCAACACTCACCTTGAAACTGCATGAACTTTTATGCCCTACTTGTTGCCTTGATCATATCAGCCGCCTTTTCGCCGATCATGATGGCTGGCGCATTTGTGTTTCCCGATGTCACACTCGGCATGATCGATGCATCGACCACTCGCAGCCGCTCCACCCCATAGACACGCAAGGTGGGGTCAACGACGGCCATTGCGTCCACGCCCATCTTGCAGGTCCCTACCTGGTGATGGTACGTGAGAACGGACTGCCTGACATAACATTCGAGGTCTTTTTTACTGACAGCGTCTGGGCCAGGATAGAGTTCCCCACCATTCCATTCGTCCAACGCCTTCGCCGCACCTATCTCGCGGCACATTTCCAATGCATGCACAAGGGCTTTCACGTCGGACGGCACCGCGAGGTAGTTGGGATGAATCTCCAGCGGAGCCGCTGGATCAGCCGAGGTCAGTCGCAGGAAGCCCCGGCTTGCCGGGCGAATGTGCCCTGCCATAAGCGTGTATCCCTCTGCCGGTCCAGACATGCCAGGCACATAGAATGGAACATGGAAGCACAGCGGCTGGAGGTCGGGACCGGGGAGCCGATTGTCGCTCGACCAGAACAATTGGCTGTGCATGAATTGGAGACCGGGCACCGGTGGCGGCACGCTCTGCTTCGCTGCGTAGATGACGGGCGCAAGTGTGTGATCATGCAGATTCTGGCCGACTCCTGGCAGATCGACGAGGACATCCATCCCGAGGTGACGAAGCTGGTCTGCCGGTCCGATGCCGGAGAGCAGCAACAGCTTCGGGGATTCCACTGTTCCACCGCTGACGATGACTTCTGTCGTAACATGCGCCTGCTTGAGATCACCATCCTGGGTGTACTCCACGCCAATGCATCGCGTCCCATCGAACAGCAGTCGCCGCGCCAATGCACGAGTAAGTACGGTGAGATTGGAACGCGCGAGCGCTGGCTTCAGAAACGCGCTGGCTGTACTCTGGCGCTTGCCGTCCTTGATGGTCAAGTGACAGACACCGACT
>WNGP01008776.1_pt1 | contig 13278 bp, 14 predicted proteins | sample 5407671 | NCBI WGS metagenome assembly WNGP01 (sample SAMN13153381, study PRJNA577476) | soil metagenome | isolation source: 40 cm soil or saprolite under Garry oak tree replicate 2 | place: USA:California | collected 2016-06-15 | reverse complement strand
GACTTACCGACGTTGGAGCTGCCGTGGAAGGCGACTCCGGGGAGCGGGGTGGGAAGGGCGACGTCGGCTCGGGGGAACGACCCGACAAAGCGGGGGCCCAGGGGAGGGGGGCCGCTCAGGCTTCTTTCTTCTGGCGGACGCGCTCGGTCACGAGTAACGGGGGCCGACCCTCGCTCACGCATTCCGCCGTGATGGCCACCTCCCGCACGTCATCGCGGCTGGGGAGCTCGAACATGATGTCGGTCATCATCTCCTCGAGGATGGCTCTGAGGCCGCGCGCGCCGGTGCCGCGCTTGAGCGCCTTCTGGGCGATGGCCTTGATCGCCTCTTTCTCAAGGGTGAGGCGGACGTCCTCGAGCTCGAACAGCCGCTGGTATTGCTTGACCAGGGCATTCTTGGGCTCGATCAGGATGCGCATCAGCGCGTCTTCGTCGAGGGCGTCGAGGGGCACGGTCACCGGGAGCCGCCCGACCAGCTCGGGGATCAGCCCGTAGCGCAGCAGGTCGTCGGGCTCAACGTCGATGAACGGGTTCTTCTTGACCTTCTCCGGCGTGCCCTTGGCGACCTCTTCCTTGGTGAAGCCTATCTGACGCCGGCCGGTGCGCGACTCGATGATTTTCTCCAGGCCGTCGAAAGCGCCCCCGCAGACGAAAAGGATGTCCTTGGTGTTGACCTGGATGTACTCCTGCTGCGGGTGCTTGCGGCCGCCCTGCGGCGGCACGCTCGCGACGGTCCCCTCGAGGATCTTGAGCAGGGCCTGCTGCACCCCTTCGCCGGAGACGTCGCGCGTGATGCTCGGATTCTCCGACTTGCGCGCAATCTTGTCGATCTCGTCGATGTAGACGATCCCGCGCTCGGCCTCCGAGACGTTGAAGTCCGCCGACTGGAGCAGCCGCACCAGGATATTCTCGACATCCTCCCCCACGTAGCCCGCCTCGGTGAGCGTCGTAGCGTCGGCGATGGTGAAGGGCACGTCGAGGATGCGCGCCAGCGTCTGCGCCAGCAGCGTCTTGCCGACGCCGGTCGGGCCGATCAAGAGGATGTTGCTCTTGTCCAGCTCCACCTCGCCCTCGCGGGCCTGGTGCGAGTTGATGCGCTTGTAGTGGTTGTAGACCGCGACCGCGAGCGTCTTCTTCGCCTTCTCCTGCCCGATCACGTACTGGTCCAGCACGTCCTTGATCTCCGCGGGCGTGGGGACCTGGGTGATGGCCTCGGAGACCTCCCGCTCCTCGTCCTCCGCCAGGATCTCGTTGCAGAGTGCGATGCACTCGTTGCAGATGTAGACCGAGGGGCCGGAGATGAACTTCCGGACGGAATCCTTCGACTTGCCGCAGAAGGAGCAGCGGAGGTGCTTATCGTGCGACATGGCTTCCTAGTATGGGACGCGAGCCCCCCCGACGCAAGCCGTCACTTCTTCTTGCCGTCGTCGATCTCCTGGTAGTTGGCGATCACGTGGTCGATAAGGCCGTACTCCTTCGCCTCTTCCGCCGACATGAAGCGGTCGCGGTCCATGTCCTTCTCGATCTGCTCGACCGGCTTGCCGGTATGCTTGGCGTAGAGCTCGTTGAGCTTGCCCCGGAGGTAGAGGATCTCGCGCGCCTGGATCTCGATGTCGGACGCGGTGCCCTGCGTGCCGCCCGAGGGCTGGTGCATCATGATGCGCGCGTGGGGCAGGGCGGAGCGCTTGCCTTTGCGGCCCGCCGTGAGCAGGAAGGAGCCCATCGAGGCCGCCATCCCCATGCAGATCGTATTCACGGGCGCGCGCAGGAACTGCAACGTGTCGTAAATCGCCATGCCCGACGACACGATCCCGCCAGGCGAGTTGATGTAGAGGTAGATGTCCCGCTCCGGGTTGTCGGCGTCGAGGAACAGGAGCTGGGCGATGATGATGTTCGCGACTTCGTCGTTGATCATCGTGCCCAGGAACACGATGCGGTCCATGAGCAGACGGCTGAAGATGTCGTAGGTCCGCTCGCCGCGGCTCGACCGCTCGATGATGTACGGTGGATAAATCTGGCTCTCGATCACGGCTGCTCCACGGTGGATTGCGACAAGAGGTACGCGAACACCTTCTCCTCGGTGATGCTCCGCTCGACGTCGCGAAGCCGCTTGGCCTTCTCGAGCGACGCCCGCAGCTCCGTCGCCGCCATGTTGCGGCGCTGGGCGAGCTCCTGGAGTCGCCGCTCGAGCTCGGCCTCGCTGGCCTGCAGCTGCTCGCGCTCCGTCACGTAGTCCAGGATGAGATCGCGGCGCACCTGCGCCTCGGCGACCGGCCGGAACTCCGCGGCGAACTGCTGGACGCGGCCCTCGGGGATGCCGTACGCCTGAGCGTACACGTACAGGGCGCGCTCGACCAGGGGCCGGGGGGCCGCGATGCGGTTGGCCGCGACGATCTGCTCGATCAGCTCGGCCCGCACCCGGGCGTCGGCCTCCCGCTGCGCGTCCCGCTCGAGGTCGTCGCGGACCGCGCGCCGCAGCGCCTCGAGCGACTCGAAGTCGCCCACCTCGCGCGCGAAGGCGTCGTCCAGCTCGGGGAGCTGCTGCCGTTTCACCTCGTGCAGCGTGATGCGGATGTCCCGGGTCTGCCCCCGCTTCGCCTCCTCAGGGAAATCCTGAGGGAAACGCACCGTCGTGTCGAGCGTCTGGCCCGGCGTGAGACCCAGGATGCGCTCCTCCACCTCCGGGATCGCGCGCCCCTCCCCCAGCACCAGCTGGTAGCTCTGCGGGTCCTTCGCCTCGTCGCCCGCCCGGGTGGCGATCGTGACGCTCACGAGGTCCTGGAGCTTCGGGGCCTCGCCCTCGATGGGAAGCCAGGGCGCTCGCTGCGCCCGCAGCTCGTTGAGCTGCGCCGTCACCTGCTCCTCCGTGACCGGCTGGACGGTCCGCTTGAGACGGAACCCGCCGAGCCGCTCGAGCTTCAAGTCCGGCTTCACCTCGACGTGGAACTCGAACGTCACGGGCGCGTCGCTCTCTGTGCCGCCGGGCCACTTCAGGTTGTGGATGTGCGGGTCGGCGACCGGCTTCAGCGCCTCCTGGGCGAGCGCCGCGCGCCAGCTCTCGCGGATCAGGTCTTCCAGCGCCTGCTGGCGGATATCCTCGGCGAACTGCTTCTTCACGATCGCCGTGGGCGCCTTGCCCTTCCGGAACCCCGGCAGGCGCGCCCGCCGCTGGTAGGCGGTCGTGGCGCGCTCCTCGGCCTCGCGCACATGCTCGGCCGGCACCGTCACGGCGAGGGAAGCAGCCCCCGGCTCTTCGGCCGTCTTCTTGATGAGGATGTCGACCATACTGATCAAATCTAACGTGCGCGGTGCGCGGTGTGCGGTAGCTGACGGTGGGGGCCGCAGCTACGGAGCGCTCCGAGAGCAACCGCGCACCGCGCACCGTCTGTTACGGGTTCCTTCTCAGACTCCTGATCCGATGGTGCGGCCGGTTGCCGGGGATCATGTCGTCGTTCCGGATCACGCTCACCGAGCCGTCGGGCTCGAGCACCGCGAGCATGACGTCCTCGACGGACCCGACGCCGTGCTCCCGCAGCGCCTGGAGCAGCTCGTCACGCGTGATGCCGGCGCGAGCGAGGTGGGTCGCGAGCGTCTTGCCGTGGTGCACCAGCATGATGCCCTCGCCGGCGACCAGCACGCCCGCCGCGACCAGTCCGCCGGCGAGGCTCGTATCGGGCCCCACCATGGCGTTCTGGACGGCGTTGGCGATGATCAGGAGCAGGACCAGGTCGAACACGGACATCTGGCCGAGCTGGCGCGTGCCGGTGACGCGCAACAGGACGAGCAGCACGAAGTACACGACGGTGGTGCGAAACGCAACGTCCAGCAGGACCGGCCAGGGGGCGGTCATGGCTCACTCCCAGGAGTGCGACCGGAGGGACTCGAACCCCCACGGGTTGCCCCACAGGATCCTAAGTCCTGCGCGTCTACCAGTTCCGCCACGGTCGCGTGGGTTGCCGCGCTGCAACTTACGTGTTCAGCGGGCGTCTCGGGAGCGCCCGCGTCACGACCCTGAGGCCGCCGGCGTTCTTGACGTGCGGCGGACCGCGCCGTATTTCGCATTGCCGGTTAGCGACACCAGCGACAAAGGCAAGCCGCCGGGTGCCTCTGTGCGAATCCCAATCCTCGAGAAGGGGGTTCCTCATGGCAATCCGATCGACGCTACTCTCAGCAGCAACCCTCGCACTCCCGTTCTTGGTCAACGCCTGCAGCAACGATCCGACCTCGGCCTCGACGAGCGCTCGCGCTCTGGAAGCGAGTTCCGTCGCAGCCGATCCAACGCTGAAGCTCGACCCCACCGCGGGTAACTTTACGCTGCCTGACTACAAGCCGACGGGCAACGCGGGCTACTCGCAGGCTCAGTGGACCAAAAACGTGGTGCTGGACGGCAAGTTTTCGGTGCGGCTCGAGAAGACAGTTGACTTTCAATCGTGTAACACGGATGCGCCCGAGAACGGCTGCGCGGCGTTTGCGGCGGCGATCGTGACCGGGGTCGAGGGGATGACCATCGCCGCTCTCGGCGACATCGGGTTCTCGGTGAACGGCAACTGCGGCGCCGGTTCGCCGCGGTTCAACCTGTACTACTCCAACAGCGACGGCCAGGCCGACGGCGTCGCCTTCTATGGCTGCGCGGCCCACGCGAGCTCACCGCCGGTTTCGGGCTGGACGAGCATGTCGGTGAACTCGGCGGCCTTTGACTCTTGCTACTCGTTTACGGGCTCCGGTGCCTGCACCTTGACGTCGGCCTCGACCGTGGTGCAGCTCTCGGTCATCGTGGACGAGAGGGGCACATGGTACATCGACAGCGTGCTGGCGGCGGGTATGACCACGGGCGAGCCCAACGGGAGCAACTGACCGCGTGCACGTGGGGGAATAGCCGTCGCTTGGGTTCGACGCACCGTGCGGGAGCATGACAACATGCTCCCGCTGGGTTATCCTAAGCGCTCCCAATCCTTATCATTGGAGGTAGCAATGTCAGATCGCCATCCCGCCACGTGGCTCACCGCTTCGATAGTTTTGGTGAGCGCCATGCTCATCGTCCCCTCTTTACGTGCTCAAGGGGCAGCGGCGCCGACTCCAGCTCAAATCGCGGAAGGTGACAGCCTCTTTAATGGGCATCGCCTGGGCGCCTGTTGGGCCTGTCACGGCGCCAACGGGAAAGGCACGAGCACCGCACCGAAGCTTGCCGGTAATCCGAAGTGGCTCAACATCGATGGCAGCCTGGAGGCCATCAAGGGCATCATCACGAACGGTGTTCCCAAGCCGAAGAAGCATGCAGGGGCGATGCCGCCGATGGGCGGGGCCCAGCTCACGCCAGAGCAGATTGATGCGTTGGCGGCTTACGTGTACTCGCTCAGCAAACACTAGAAATTAGATCGTGCGGGGCGTCGGTGGAGCAGTGCGTTCGTAGTTGGAGGCCTGCCCACTGACGTCCTGGACGCTCAAGCGGGAGACCAGTAGACTTCTGCTAACAGCCGTTCTCCGCGAGCGTCGAAGGGACCTACAGCGCGAGGTGTCCACTCATGCAACAGCTCCGTAAGCCATCTGTCGGTCTCTCGAGCCTCGCCGCCGTCGTCGCGCTCGGTGCGACGGCGTGCGGGGGGGGCACGGCGCCCAAAACGTTGTTGACCCCAGCGCAGGCCATTTTTCTGGGCGAAGCCGTCTGGCTGGACGCCGAAAGCAACATCTCCAATGCCACCATCACCGGTACTACGGCGGTGTACAACGACGCCCCGCCCCTCGGCTCCGTCGCCCTGAGTAGCGTGCAGTGCACGCCCTCGACGGCCCCCGCGTCGCCGGTCAACGCCGACGGGGACGCCGTGAAGGATTCCGTCCGGTTCACCTTCACCAGCACGTGCGTGCTCAACTATCCCGCCGAGTCGGACACGCTGCGGGGCATCATGGACAACCTCGACCCCACGCCGGCCATGGCGGACAACGCTGTGAAGCGCGTCTTCGTGGGCCTCGTCAAGGCGCGGCTCCGGTCCGGGAAATTGAGCTATGAGACCTGGAACGGGACTCGGATGGCGAACTGGGATGCGAACACGCTCAGTCACACGGAGACGAACTTCCAGACCCAATACGTCTTTCCCGATGGCACCGCGGCCACCCACCTGCGGAGCTGGACGTCCAACTTCACGGCGGATGTGGCGGGAACGGTCATGGCCGACCAGACACTGCCCAGCGGCACCTGGAACATCTCGGGGACAGCGTCGTGGACCCAAGGGGGGAACACCTACTCCATCAACTTGACGACCACCGTCGCGTTGCACTACAACGCGAGCTGTACCGCCACGCCCAGGTTCGATGCCGGCACGCTCACGGCGGCGGTGACGAAGGGCACCCAGAGTGGGACGGTGACGATCAAGTTCCTCACCTGCGGATCGGTCAGCGCGACCACCGCCTAGCCCGCCGCAGCTCAGCCTGCGCCACCTCGAGCAGCACCGCGAGCCACATGGCGAGCGCGATGGCTGTCTCTTCCCACCAGGCCAGTTGACTGCGGTGGTCCTTCACGACGCCCTCCGTTCCGGGATCATGATGGGCAACTCCCGTGCCGCTCGCGTTTGCCTCGGCGGCAGGGTGCCGCAGGCCCTCACCCATGGCGCACCTGTGTCAGATCGTTGCGGTCGCCCCGCTCTTGTTGCAGTCCCTTGACCACCCGCATCGCCCGGGCCTAGTTACTCGTATAGAGTGTCAGGGGGACAGCATGTGGGCGGCTCTTTTCCTAACTATGTCCGTGTCTCTACCGGTGCCGCCCGTTCGCGTGTGGCTCGGCGCCGCCGGTCCGGTGACGCCCGGCGGCCCGGTGCGCGTCTACGTGCAGACCGTCACCGACGGATACGTCGTGGTGCTGCATCGCCGGCCTGACAGTGTGGTGGAGGTCTTGTTCCCGGGCGACCCCGCCAGTGATCCCTTCACCGCGGCCGGCACCTACGAGATTCGAGGGCCGCGCGGTGCCGCCGCGCTGATGGCGCCGGGGCACGGCAGCGGCGTGGTCCTCGCCGCGCTGTCACCCGACCCATTCCGGTTCGCCGAGTTCGTGCGCGGGGCCGTGTGGGACGGCGACGCCCTGCGGGCCTCCTGGGCCGGCGCCGACGCCTTGGGCTCGCTGACAGACATCGTGCAGCGGATGCTGGGCGACGGCTCGTTCAATTACGATCTCGTCACCTACACCGTCGCCGCGCCGGCGACGTACGCGATCGAGGATACGACGCCTGGCGCAGCGCTGCCCGCCGCGTGTGTGGGGTGCTCGTACGCGCAGTTCAACGTCGTCATCGTGGACCAGCCCCTGTTCCTTTTCCCTCGAGGCCATGAGGGGGAGCAGGAGCGCGATCCCCTACGTGCCGCCACTCCCCCCGCGACGGCACTCGCGCTGTATCACAGCGGGCGGACGGCTACGCCGGTCGCGCCGCTGCGCGAGCGGGCAGCGCCGCCCGTGACACCGGTCGGCGTCCGTCGCCGGGTGGCTGCCGAGCCGCCCGCCGCAGCGCCGACCGCGCCCCGCAGGCTGCCGCCGCTCGTCATCGTGCAGCCCCGTGTGCGGTCCAGCATCTCGACCGACGTGCGGCCGAGCTCGCTGCGCCCCCCGCCAGTCCTATTAGCGGGTCGGCGGCAGCCAGTGGCCGCGAGCCCGGCACCGGTCGTGGTCGCGCTGCCGCGCGCAAGGGCGTTGGCGTGGACCTCGGGCGTGGCACCGCACAGGGCCGCCCCCGTCCCGGCCCCGAGCGGTGCCGTCGGGTGGCGCCACTGACGGAGGCCTCGCGGCCGGTTGTTGCGTCAACGCCACATCTGTGCGCCTCCGCCGTTGCGCCGGGGCCAGGCGCCCTTCTTGCATCCTCCCGCCCGTGTATGGACACCAAGGCGCTGCTCGACAGCCTCGACTTGGGCGTGGTGGCCATCGCTCCGGATTGGAAGATCGCGGAATGGTCCGCAGCGGTCACCCGTATCACCGGCGTGCCGGCCAGCCGGATCCTCGGGCGGGAGTGCTGGGAGGCGTTCCCCCACGCCAAGGGTACGGAGGTCGAGCGGGTGCTGCGCCAAGTCCGGGCCGACGGGTGGCCTCGGACCGCCTTGATGTCGGGGGGGCCGGTCGGGTGGGGCGCGCTCGAAGTCCGCGTCACGCGCGGCCCCGCCGATCATCTCCTCATGGTGCTCGACCAGGCGTGGGACATGCGCCCGCCCGGTCCGCGGGCTGGAGCGCTCCTGGAGGCGTTCGAGACCGAGCGCAGTCTTTACCGCAATCTGTTCCATTCCTTACCGACGCCCGCCTTCCTGCTCGGCAGTGACGGCGCCATCCTCGACGCCAACACCGAGGGCGCGATGCTCCTCGGGGAGCCCGCGGCCCGGGCGCTGCGCGATCGGGTGCTTGGGGACTGGGTGCCGCTGCCCCAGCGCCCCGCGCTGGTCACGGGACTGCGCGACGCCGTGTCGCAGCGGCAGGAATTGCGACTGGGGATCGAGCTGGTGGGAGACACGCCCCGCGAGGTGAAGGCGGTGGTGGTGAACCTCGCCGCCGGCGGGCAACCGCCCACGCTGTTGTTCCTCGCGGTCGACGTGTCGCGCGAGCTGCTGTTGCAGCGGCGCTTGCTGCAGGCCGACCGCCTGTCGCAGCTCGGTGCCCTCGTCTCAGGCGTAGCGCACGAGCTCAACAACCCCCTGGCCGCGATCGCCGCCTTCGCCGAGATGCTCGCTGCGGAGGCGCGCGGCCCCGACCTGAGGGAGAGCGCCGGCATCATCCAGGCCGAGGCGCTGCGCGCGGGTCGTATCGTCGGGACGCTGCTTGACTTCGCCCGCCAGCGCCCGCGCGTGAGCGCCGCCGTCGATCTCGCCGACGTCGTGGAACAGGTACTCACGCTCCAGCGCTCGGCCCTGAAAAAGGATCGGGTCCGCACGCGTGTAGCGATCCCGGACGATCTCCCCGCCGTCATCGGGGACCCGCAGGAGCTGCAGCAGGTCGTGCTCAACGCCGTCGTGAACGCGCGGCAGGCCATAGCGGCGGCCGGCCGGCCGGGGCAGGTGCTGATCGTGGGACAGCGCACCGACGACCACGTGCTCCTGAGCGTCGAGGACACGGGACCGGGTGTGCCCGCGGAGCTGCTCGATCGGGTGTTCGAGCCCTTCTTCACGACCAAGGGTGACGAAGGGACCGGCCTGGGGCTCGCGATCAGCTTCGGACTGGTGCGCGCCATGGGTGGCCGGATGTGGATGCAGAACGTGGAGGGGCGCGGCGCACGCCTCGCGTTCGAGTTGCCCCTCGACACGACGCGCGCGCCCGCTGCCCAGGCCGCGGCCGCGCCGTCGCACAGGCCGCGGCTCACCGTCCTCGTGGTGGAGGATGAAGAGAACGTGCGGCGGGGCATGGTGCTGCTCGCCAGGCGCCTGGGGCACGAGGTCGCGAGCGTCGAGCGTTTCGCGGACGCCACGCGGCGCCTGGAGCCCCCCGAGGGCGACCGGTACGACGCGCTGCTTGTGGACGTGCACCTCGACGAGGCGCATACCGGATTCGACCTGTTCGAGCGGCTCCGGAAGGAGGGACGCGGGCGGGAACGGCGCATCGTGTTCACGACCGGCGACTCGATCTCGGCGCAGACGCGCGACGAGCTGCAACGCTCCGAGCGCCCGGTGCTGAGGAAGCCGTTCAGCCTGCAGGAGCTGTCCGAAATACTAGACCGAGTGGCGGGCGCGTAAAGGCGATACGTCCGAGGACACGCCCCTTCCGCAGGAGCGGCCGATGATCCTCGGAGTCGGGCTCGACGTCGTGGAGACGGCGCGGATTGCGCGCGCGCTCGCCCTGCACGGGCGGCGGTTCGAGGAGCGGGTCTACACCGCTGCCGAGCTGGCGCAGTGCGCCGAGCGGCTCGACCGAGCCCAAGCGCTGGCTGGACGGTTCGCCGCGAAGGAGGCCCTGCTCAAGGCCCTGGGCACCGGCTCGGCGCGCGGCATCTCGTTTCTACAAGTCGAAGTGATCCGGCAAGACGGCGGCAGCGCGGCGATGAGCCTGACGGGATCAGCGGCGGCCGAGGCCCGCCGCAGGGGCGTGCACCACGTTCACTTGAGCCTCAGTCATCAACCCGGGCTGGCCGCCGCGGTGGTCATTCTCGAAGGCTGAGCCTGGTGCCGTTCTGAGTCTTGGCGGCAACGAAGCGCGCGATGCGCGCGATCGTTCGAAAGTGGTCGATCTCGAGGTCCTCCAGCGACACCTGCACGCCGAACTCCTGTTCCAGCTGAGCCAGGAATTCCACGAACGTGAGCGAGTCCACCAGCCCCGTGTCGATCAAGTCCGTGTCCACCGACGGGACTTGACGATGTAACTTCTCAGCGAACAGGGCGGAGATCTGATGTGCTAGCGTGCTGGTATCGGGCATGTGACAGGTCCTGGTGCTCCGCGGCGAGAAGGTCGAAGAGAAGGCGATCGAGCGGGCGGCCGTCGACACAGTGACACTGCCGCTGGCGGCCGATATAGCGGAAATGGAGCCGCTCGATCACGCGCTGCGCCGGGATGTTCGTCTCGACCGTCCACGCGTTGATGGCGTGGAGGCCGAGTTCCGTGAACCCCAGCGTGAGCATCTCGTGACATGCACGAAGCGTGTGCCCGCCGTAGCGCTTGTTGCCGAGCACCGCCCAGATCGATGCGGTTTTGAACTTGCGGTCCACGTTGCTGAGGCCCACGACCCCGGCCGGCACGTCGTCATCGTCCGCCGTGTAGATGCGGAACACATGGATATCCCGCTGGGTCATGATCTTGAGCGTGACCGGCGTGATCTGCTGGACGGTGCTGCCGAAATCCAGCCACTTGTAATTCTCGGGCTCGCCGAGCCAGCGAGCCACCAGCTCGATACGCTCAGGGCTATCCAGCGGCAACAGGTTCATGGCTCGCAAACGCCTCCTGCAGTAGTCGTCGGTCGAATTTGCCGTTCGCGTTCCGCGGCAGTCGCTCGTACGCCATCCAGCGGGACGGCAGCATCGGGGCGGGCAGTACCTTGGCCAGCGCGTGGCGCAGCTCGCCGGGGGTGACCGTCACTGCGGGCGACGGGACATAGGCGCAGCCGATAGCGGTCCCCTCAAAGCCGTCCGTCGAGACGGCGACCACGGCGCTCTCCCGCAAGCACGCCAGTGCGGTCAATGCCGCCTCGATCTCGCCCAACTCGATACGATAGCCGCGACTCTTGATCTGGGAGTCGGCGCGGCCGAGGAAGTAGACCAGCCCGTCATCACCGATCCTGGCGAGGTCGCCGGTCCGATAGATGCGATCGGCGGGATCGGACGAGAAGGGATTGGACAAGAACGCCGCGCGTGTCTTCTCCGCGTCCCTCCAGTATCCCGGGCTCAGGCCCACCCCTCTGATGTACAGATCCCCGGCCTCGCCGGGGGGCACCGGCTCGAGCCGCTCGTTCAGCACCAGCAGCTCCTCACCCGCACAGCGCGAACCGATCGGGATCGGCGCGCGGTCGTCTTCGGGACACCTCGGCACGGTGTAATAGCTGCTGGCGATGGTGGCCTCGGTGGGCCCGTACAGGTTCGTGAACGTCACGTGGGGCAACCGCGACATCCAGTACCGTAGTGCCGGCGTCGGGAAGACCTCGCCGCACCACAGCAGCCGTCGCAGGGTGGGGAAGTCGTTGAACTTTACCACGTCGAACTTGGTCAGGTAGCTGAGCAGCGACGGCACGGAGAACCATTGCGTCAGCTCCGCGGCGCGGATGAACTGAGCCAAGGCGGTGGGGAGCAAGTTGAGGTCGGGCGGCACCAGGTGGAGCTGTGCGCCGGCCGCGAACGTCCCGAACACATCGAATGTCGACAGGTCGAAGTGCAGGGGCGGGTGGCCCGAGATCCGGTCCGTGGGCTCGAGCCCGAAGTACTCGAGCCCGAAGTAGCGCTTCGCCCACTCCACGAAACAGATCACGTTGCGGTGCGTGATGACCACCCCTTTCGGGGTGCCGGTCGAGCCCGATGTGAACAGGATGTGCGCGGGGTCCTGTGACGCGCTGCGGGAGTCCAGCGGGCCGGTCGCAGCGCGGCGCACGTCCGCGAGCGAGAACGCGGGCACGACATGCTCGCCGACCGCTCCCCCCTCCCCCTCCCCCTCCGTGTCCAGCCATCCCACGGCAGCCGACGCCCGCCGCCGCCCGTCCGCCAGCAGCTCCTCGAGCAGCGGGGCCGCGCGGGACCCCGCCAGGATCACTCGCGGCTCTGCCGACTGCACGATCTTCGCAACTCGTGGGGCTGGGCTCGAGGGATCGACCGGGACGTAAATGCAGTCCGCTTTCAGGATCCCCAGCATGCTCGCGATGGCCAGGGGAGACTTAGGGAGTACGAAGCAGACGCGGCGCTCGCACCCGGCGGCCTGCAACGTGCGCGCCAGCTGATTGCTCAAGACGTCCAGCTGCCCGTAGGTCAAGCGGTCGCCACCCATCACGAGGGCGGTCGCGTCCGGGCGGCGCTCCGCCTGCAACATCACCCAGTGCTGCAGCAAGGATGTCATCGCGTCACCACGTTCACGGCCCGCTGGAACGCCTGGCTGGCGTGGTGCAGCTCCTCCTCGGTCGGAGGGATGTCGAGGATGAACGACCGATACCCCCCCAAGATGTAGCGCGACAGCTCGTCGCCCACCTGCTCGTAGCTCCCCACGAGGTATGGGCACATCGTCTGGTAATTCTGGAACGGCACGAGCCAGTAGGGACTGCCCCCCGAGGCTGTCGCATCGGCCAGCTCCGACAGCTGCCCGTGCCAGACGGAGTCCGAGACCTTCATGGCCAGTTGGTGCGTGAGCTGCCCCTTGCGGTTCTCGGGGAACCGCTGATGCGCGATCCGCCAGGCTTCGGTGCCGTCCTCGCGCGCGATGATCCCGACCCGCACGCCCGCGCCGACGCCCTCGTCGGCGGCGATCTCGTCGCCCGGCGGCTTGGGATACTTGACGGCCGTCGCGCCAATCGCCTTGGCCGCCGCGAGGCCCGCTTCCGACGACCCCGACACAAAAATCCCCGGAAATAGCTCCGGCGAGAGCGTCGGCGTGAGCTTCAGGTTTTTTACGCTGTAGAACTCGCCCTCGAACGACACCGGCGCGGCCCCGGCCAGCAGCTGCCGAATGATGAGCGTGTATTCGATCAACCGCTCGTACCGTTTGTCGTGCGGCGTCGTGTCATTCAGCGCCGTCAGGTCGTTCTTGAACCCGCCCGCCACCATGTTGAGATAGATGCGCCTCCCGTACAGGGCCCCGAGCGACGCGACCATCTTCGCCACGGCATAGGGGTGCATGTAAACGGGCTGAATGGCCACGAGG
>WNGP01003647.1_pt1 | contig 13278 bp, 15 predicted proteins | sample 5407671 | NCBI WGS metagenome assembly WNGP01 (sample SAMN13153381, study PRJNA577476) | soil metagenome | isolation source: 40 cm soil or saprolite under Garry oak tree replicate 2 | place: USA:California | collected 2016-06-15 | reverse complement strand
CCTATCCGCCGGGAAATCAGCGCGGAATCGGTGACCTGGCCAACACAAACCTGCAGATCGATTCCTTCTTCGATAAGATCGCGAAGCCTGTCGTGCAGGATGAGATCAATCGAGAGCTCTTCGTGCTTCTTCAGCAAGGCGTCGAGCCTGCTGCTGAAATAGAGGCCAAGCGGGACCGGAACGCTGAGGCGCACGCGGCCGACAGCCTTGCGGCGCCGTCGCCCCGTCGTCTCCTGCAGCGCGTCGGCTGAATCGACGAGCTGCTGAGCCGCAGGCACGAGTTCGCGTCCCTCTTCCGTGAGCGTGACGGCGTGCGTGCTGCGTTGGACCAGACGCGTCCCAAAGTGCTCTTCAAGCGCGCTGACTTGCCGCGAGACCGCCGGCTGGGTGACGCCGCGCTCCTCCGCCACAGCCGAGAACGAGCCGACTTCGGCGACACGCAGGAAAGTGCGAAGCGCAGCAATGAGATCCACGGCTCATACCCGCAGTATCAGGCGTTATGAGACGATCATGGCTTCGCCACCGCCTGGCGGACACTACTCTCGACGGCGACAAAAGCTTCGGACTTCCGCCTGTTCCGATGCTTATACGACAATTGAGATGAGGAAGGCGACCATGCTCGATAACAATCTCCGACCGAGAAGGAACGACGCGACCAGCGGCGATGCCTTCGCCAAGCACAGCTTTCCTCCGGGCGGCCTGGTCGCTCAGGCCCGGACAGCCTACGAGTCCACGCCGTTCCTGACGGCGCAAATCCGCTTCGGTGTTTTCGTCTTTGCGGGCGCCGGGGGCAACCTGACGGCGATTGCGGGATCGCCGGGAGGAACGATCGTTGACACGGGCTATGGTCCCCGCGTTGCGGAGATTGAAGAAGCTGTCGCCGGCGTGCTCGGGCGAATGCCTCAATGGGTTATCAATACGCACTGGCATTTCGATCACACCGATGGCAACGCCGCCTTTGCCGCGGCCGGTGCGACGATCCTTGCCCATGCCAATAGCCGTGCGCGCCTGTCGACCAGCCAGCATGTACCCTCGCTGTCGTGGCGCATTTCGGCGTCGCCGCGCAAGGCCTGGCCGTCGCTGACCTTCGACCACCCGTTCACGCTCGATATCGGAACGGAGGAGTTGCACCTGCTGCCGCAGGCCCCGGCCCACACCGATGGCGATGTCGCGGTGTTTCTGTCGGAGGCAAACGTGCTCGTAATGGGCGATCTCTTCACTCATCGCACCTATCCCGTGATCGACGAATCCTCCGGCGGATCGTTGCGCGGGATGATCGAGGCCATCGAAAGGCTGCTGCCGATGATCGATAGAGACACGCTGGTGGTGCCCGGCCATGGCGCGGTCACCAATCGCACGGGACTCACGGCGTTTCTCGACATGCTGCGTAGCACCGAGGACCGTATCCTAGTTCTGATCGAGGCCCAACGCGAGATTCCTGAGATCACAGCCGCCCGGCCTACGGCCGAATTCGATTCCGTCTGGGGACGCGGCTACGTCACCGGCGCGCATTTCACCCGCATGGCGCTGGCGGGCATGGGGCTTATCAACGCTCGGGCCGCTCTACAGGCGCCGGCCGCCTGATTCAATTCTCCTTCAACCTGCATGAGGCACGACATGATCAGAATCCTTGCGCTAAGCGGCAGCTCACGCCGCGACTCCTTGAACCAGAAGCTACTCGACCAGGCTGCTCTCGGCGCGGGCGCCGCTGGCGCCGAGGTGACGTCAATCCGCCTGTCGGATTTCGATCTGCCGATCTATGACGCCGATTGGGAAGCCGAACATGGGCTGCCAAAGGGCGCACAGGCGCTCACAGCCCTGCTCGCCGACGACCAGGGCCTGTTGATCGCAACACCGGAACACAATGGCGGCTACACAGCGCTCCTCAAGAATGCCCTTGACTGGATGAGCCGCCCCAACGGTTTTCCTTCCGGCAAGGTTGCCGCGCTGGTATCGGCGTCACCCGGGCTGCTCGGTGGCGTGAAGTCCCAACTTTCGTTGCAAATCGTGCTCAACAAATTGGGAGTGCATGTCATTCCCGAGTCGTTCGCACTCGGCGCCGCGCATCAGTGCTTCGACGCAGGGGGCGACCTGAAGGATGCCGATGTCGAGAGGGCGGTTCGCGGCGTCGGCGCAGCGCTTGCGGAGATGGTCACCAGAATTGGAACATCCGACCGTGGCAGCCTCGCCGCATAGGTCCTTGGCCTGACGGCGACGGCCATCCATCTCCCTGTCCGATAGGTCAGTTCGGAATTACTCGGCTGGTCCGATGGAGTGATGCGCATAACATTGTCTAGCAGCAAAGGGATTTGAGTTACGGAGACGATCATGTCGCGAATCGCATTCCCAAGAGCACTGATAGCCACCGCCGTCCTGTTCGGATTGGTTTCTACGGGATTTGCTTCGATTGCCTTGGTGAAGGCGCCCCACAGCTTCCCGTCGCACCAGGCGGTGATGGCCAAGTTGCACGCGGCCAATCGAACCGCAACCGCTCGTTCTGACCACGTGGCGCTGCTGATCGCCAATTCGAACTATCCCGATGCGGATGGTCCTCTGCCGGAGGTTGCCGCAGGCGCCGATTTGCTGGCCAATGTCCTGCATAGCCATGGTTTTGTCGTTGACGTCGTTCGGGACGCGACCCACGCAGGAATTACGGAAGCGGTCGACCGGCTGAAGGCAGAGGCGCGCCCAGGCTCGGTCGTGCTCGTTTATTTTGGCGGATTCGGAGTCCAGTCGAGAGGCCAAAACTACATGATCCCCGTCGACGCAAGGATCTGGGTGGAGCGTGACGTCCGTCGCGACGGCGTGAGCGTCGAGGAAACGCTGTCCGAGCTGAGCAGCTCCGGAGCGCGCAAACGGATCGCAATCGTCGACGCCTCCCGCCGCAATCCTTATGAGCGACGCTTCAGGGAATATTCACACGGACTTGCGCCGATCGGGGAAGACGGGAATTCGATCGTCATCGCCTCGACGTCGCCGGAGCAGGTCGCCGAGGACGCTGGCACATTACCGAACCGTTTCGTGAATGGCCTCGCTGCCAAAATAGGTCCCTCGTCGCTTCCGGTCGAAGAGATTCTCGCGAGAGCGGCAGCGTCCTCGGGAGATCGGCGCGAGCAAGAGCATTCCGGAGCGCCGGTGGCATCGAACGCGAACAGTTGAAGCTTTCCGCTTGCGCTTGCGGCCATTCCGCTCGCGCTGCCCCAGACGACCTCAAGGAGGAGACATGAAGATCGAGACCAAGACGCAGATCTTGGCTCCGGGGCACCACCTGCCTTTCGAGGTTGTCTCCCTGGTGCTGCAGGGCGGCGGCGCGCTTGGCGCTTACCAGGCCGGCGTCTACGAAGCACTGGCGGAGGCGGGCATATACCCTAACTGGATCGCCGGAATTTCGATTGGAGGCATCGACGCCGCGACAGCAATTACCCGCCTTGTTCAATCACCTAGTCGGCACGCTGTAGGAACGATTCCGGTATCATGAAGCCGAGCGCCTTGGCGGCTTTGAGAATGATGACTAGCTCGAATTTTGGTTGGGGTCTCGACCGGGAGTTCGCTTGGGCGCGTATCCCGGAGAATTCTGTCGGTCAAGAAAAGAGGACGGACAATGAAGCAAGCTGCCTTGCGGCCAGAATCATACACGAAGAAGGTTGCACTCGTCCTGCAAGGCGGGGGCGCCCTCGGAAGCTATCAAGCCGGCGTTTACGAGGCGCTCGCCTCGTCGGACTACAAACCTGACTGGGTGGCCGGCATCTCGATCGGCGCGATCAATGCCGCCCTGATCGCTGGCAATTCGCCGGAAATGTGGGTTGAAAAACTGCGTGAATTCTGGCGCACGACACAACGTCCGCGATATGGCCTGTACGGATTTCTGATCTCGTCAACGGCGCGGGTTTGCCTTTCGACCTCGGAAAGCAGATCAGCGCAATGCATGCGCTGATGTTCGGCCAATCTAACTTCTTCGCACCGCGAAAACCTACCGACTGGTGGTTCGGCCACACGCCGACCAGCTACTACGACACGAGCTCGCTGAAATCCACATTGGAGCGGCTTGTCGATTTCGACCGAATTAATTCCAGAGAAATTCGCTTCAGCGTCGGAGCCGTAAACGTCAGGACAGGCAATTTCGCGTACTTCGATAATGCGGAGACCGAGATCAGGCCGGAGCACGTCCTCGCAAGCGGCGCTCTGCCGCCAGGCTTTCCCTCCGCGGAAATCAACGGAGAGCACTATTGGGACGGTGGCCTGGTATCCAATACGCCGCTGCAATACGTGATCGAGTATTACCCGCGCCGTAGCCATCTCGTCTTCCAGATGGACCTTTTCCCGGCCCGCGGCGCGCTGCCCGGGAATTTGAACGAGGTTACCGAGCGGGACAAGGACATCCGCTATTCCAGCCGAACGCGGGCGGGTACGGACACATTGCGGCAGCTGCATGATCTGCGCCACAGCATCAACATGCTTTGGGAGAGACTTCCCGACGATCTGCGGACCGGCCCGGAAGCCGCCTTGCTCAACGAATTCCGTTGCGTGACTACGATGGACATCGTTCAAGTGATTTACCGTCCGGAGCACGCGCTAGGACAATCAAAGGACTACGAATTCGACCGCCCGACGATGGAAACGCGATGGGCGCAGGGTCTCTCCGACGCGCAGGAAACGATAATGGCTGCGCCGTGGCTGGAGCCGATGCCGCCGGGGCTCGGAGCGCGCACATTCGACGTTCGCGCGAAGGTCCGATAGCGGTTCTGCGATCGAGTTCGTCCAACGGATAGAGAATGGCTTTTGCCGATCTTGATGAACGATGGACGAAACCTTCTTCGTCGTGGAGGGAGCCAAAGTCTTTATCACGGGACGTCGCCACAGGGAGCTTGACGAGGCGGCGAAAGCCATTGGGGACAATCTTACCGGCGTCCAGGGAGACGTCTCCAAGTTGCCTGACCTTGATCGGGTCTACGAAACCGTCAATGCGGAAGGGCAGCGAATGGCACCGCCAGGGCTCAATCTCCTTGCGCTTTTGGCGATGCCGCGCAGCGGTCGCTGCTTTCGAGTGTTGCAATCCGCCTCTCTAGGTGAGCGATGCGGCCATTAAGATAGCCAAAAGCGTCCAAATCGGCCGCTTCCGCGACGGCAATTGCCCAAAGGACGATGCGTCGCCAGATTGACCACCCACTACAGGCCGATGGCGTCCGCATGAAAGCTCCGACGATCGCCGGTAGCCCAACATTGACGACCGAACCATCGATGAACGCCAAGCTCGATGCTGGATCGTCGTTGCGATAACGAGGCGAGGGTACGCGGGCGAACGCGTCCCTTCGGCTGTTCGCGCGGTCGCGGTGTCGAAGGGAACGTGAAGGGCGTTGCTCATTTGCAGGCAATGTAGGGTTCGCACCCCAGTGGGACCAGCGGGAGCAGGCGTAACCGCCTTGTTCTTGGTACCAACAGTTAATGGCGTGCAGGCGACCACTTTTGGCGCGAAGCGGACGTCCGGTAGGACGCCGGGCCCAAGAGCCAGGAGCGGGCGCGTTTTCTCGCGAGTCAGGTTCATTGCCTCGGCAAGCGGTCAAAGCACAACGGCGACCGTTCGGCCGGTCTTTGTTCGGTCACCTCTCGATAACGTGAATATATGACGAACATCATGCTATTGACCGACGAAGACGTGCGACTAATTCACCGGCTACTCAAATAATTTATGAGGAGAATTTCAGTGATGAAACAGACCTAACATTCAATCAAGTCTCATCGCTATGAACTCGTGCACGGCGAAGATGCCGACTTTATCGCCCTATCAACGGAAGTTTGGCGATGGCCTTTGGCAGACGGTTTCAACATGGATGATCCCGTGTACGGAGTATCGGTAGCCGATCTTTCTTAGAAACCTGCCCGTCGTTGTGATGGATCCTACCATTGGAGACAAACCGATCTCTCAGCTGGGTCCACGCAGCTCATGCAATCCGAGGAGATTCACGATGCGTACGAGCGAGCGCAGAACAGGACGATCGATGACATACGAACACATCACGGCCCCCACGCAGTTCGTTGAAGCCAACGGTATTCGCTTCGCCCACCGCCGGTTCGGACAGCAGGGCGGCACGCCGCTTCTTTTCATGGAGCATTTTCGGGGCGGCATGGATCATTGGGATCCGGCGGTCACCGACGGTTTTGCGGAAAATCGGCCGGTCATTCTATTCGACAATGCGGGGGTCGCCTCGTCGAGCGGCGAGACGCCGGATACGATCGATGCGATGGCGGAGCACGCCGCCGATTTCGTCGCGGCGCTTGGACTTTCGCAGATCGATCTGCTGGGCTTCTCGATCGGAGGATATATCGCGCAGACGCTTACAATACGCCGTCCTGAACTGATCCGCCGTCTCATTCTGGTAGGCACGGGACCGCGAGCGGGTGAACCACCGCAAGACCCGAAATACGCCGAGTACGGTGGTTTGACCGATCCAAAGACCGAACAAGCCCCACTGGAGGCATTCCTTTATCTGTTCTTTCGCCCGTCGGAGACGAGCCAGTTCGCCGCCAAGGCGTTCTGGGCGCGACGGCATGCGCGGATGGAAGATGTCGACGTGCCCACATCGGCACAAACGATGGCGGCACAACGGGCAGCGATTACCGAATGGCGTCAGACCCGGGGGCGAGCGATTCGCGGAACTCAAAGGCATCACCCAACCCACGCTTGTCGTGAACGGCCATAACGACATCATGGTTCCAATCATCAATTCGTTCACGCTCTCCCAAAAAATTCCCAACTCTCAACTGATCGTCTATCCGGATTCTGGCCACGGTTCGTTATTTCAGTTTCCCGAACTCTTTGTGATCCATGGGCGGATCTTCCTGGACGGCCCCCCTGCCGGCACCGAGACCGAGAGAGCTCCCTGATCCGCGGCGCTCGACCCCGCGAGTTCTGCGGCCTGCTCCAACGGAGCCGAGGCAAGTAGTGAAGATCGCAATCCTGGATGACTAACAGAACGTCGCGCTGAGAATCGCCGATTGGTCCGCGGTTGCCAAAAAGGCAGACATCACAGTCTTCAACGATCATATCGGCCAAACCGACGCATTAGTCGAGAGGCTCCTGCCGTTCGACGCTATTTGCGTCATGCGCGAGCGCACGCCCCTGCGCCGCGACGTCAAGCGTCTGCTGCGGCTGAGGTTCATTGCTTCGACCGGCCCGCGCAACATCTCCATCGATATGGTCGCCGCGAACGAGCGGGGCATTTTGATCGCCAACACGGGCTACAGATCGACGCCAACGATAGAATTGACCTGGGCGCTGATCCTGGCCAGCGCCCGTCATCTCGTCGGAGAAAGCAACTCGATCCAGGCCGGTGGCTGGCAGACCTCGCTCGGCCACGAACTCGACGGCAGAATCCTTGGGGTATTAGGTCTCGGCAACGTCGGTGGACAGGTCGCGAGGATCGGCCGTGCCTTCGGCATGAAGATCATTGCAATTGACTCCACACTCCATCCCGATAGCGCGTGGCCATCCCATTAGCGGACATCACATGGCTCTCTGCCTCTGCTCCGAACTATCTTGGTTTAGGAATGTTAAGGCAATGCAGCGGAGGCGATTTTGCCTGACCTTTTGGACCTCGCCCTAAATGCGCACGGCGGTCTTGACCGCTGGCGCCAAGTGCAAAGCCTCGACGTGCGTGTCTCGCTTACTGGGGGGCTGTATCGCTTGAAGGGTTACCCTGACGGGGTCCCAAATACTTTGATGCACGTCGAGACGCGGCATATTGCTGTTGACGTCTCGCCTTGGCATGGGCACAGCCTGGCACTTCGTTCCGGACCGCGTCTGGATCACGGACGGCGAGCGCCGGGTGATCGACCAACGCAGCGACCCTCGTGCCTCGTTCGCCGGCCATACCCGCGAGACCCCCTGGGACCAGTTGCACCGGCTTTACTTCACAAGCTATGCAGTGTGGAACTTCCTAAATACGCCGTTTCTTTTTACCCTACCCGGATTTGAAGTTAGAACCCCACCAAGAAAACCGCGAAAGCTGGCGATGTCTGTGGGTCAAATCCCCGCCAGACATTCCTACTCACAACGGGTTCCAAGCCGGCGGCGAACAAACATTCTGCTTTGATGAAAAGGGGCTTCTGCAGCGGCTCGATTACGTAGCCGTCGGTCCAGCCGCCCACTGTTGCTTCGATCACGCGACCTTCGGAGGGGTTGTCTTCCGCACACTTCGCAGGGTCGTCAGCCGGCCCCCATCCGGGCCGCGCGTAAATGCCCCGACGTCTGTGCTACTTCAGATCACCGATGTCGTGGTAAACGATTGATCAAACCAGGCTCTGGAGCGCGATCAAGGAGTCCGCCAACACAATTCGTGCAGGCTGGCGGGATTCGTTTCGCTTACCGCGGTTCGGACAAGACGCTGCGTACCCCTTGGTCTTCATGCAGCATTTTTGCGGCGGAATCCTCGCTCTTCAAGATGGAGAACCATCGGAGACGAAGAGACCACAAACAAGAGGGGCTCTCGACCATGACCACATCGCGTGAAATCCGTCTGAAAAGCCGTATTGTCGGCGCGCCCGTTGCGGACAATTTCGAACTCGCAACGGTATCCGTGCCCGCCCCCGCACTTGGCGAAGTGCAGGTGAAGAATCTCTGGATGTCGGTCGACCCTTATATGCGCGGTCGCATGGTCGACCGCACGAGTTATGACCCGCACCCCCCATTGGGCGGGGCAACGCCAGCGCGCGAAATCGGAGAGGTTGCCGCGTCCAATTCTACTATGTACGGCTGGCGCCCGCCGTTCCAGCCGGGCGAAGTGTTGCAGGGAGGCGCGGTCGGTGAAGTTGTTGCATCCGAGGACCCCGGTTTTAAGCCAGGCGATCTCGTCTCGTCCATGTTTGGCTGGCGGGAACGGTTCAACGCGCCTGTCAGCACCGTGGAGAAACTCGATACATTGGGGCTCCCGCCTCAAGCGTTTCTGGGCGTCGCCGGTGTTACGGGTCTGACGGCTTGGGGCGGCCTTTTGAAGATCGCCGCACTCAAGTCTGGCGATGTGGTGTTTGTCTCGGCCGCGGCTGGTGCTGTTGGATCGGTCGCCTGCCAGATTGCCAAGCTTAAAGGCAACACGGTCATTGGATCAGCGGGCGGTCCGAACAAGTGCGCTTTTCTCAGACACATTGGCGTCGACCACGTCATTGATTACAAGGCCACCAGCAATTTGACCGACGCCCTGCTGCGGGCAGCCCCGAACGGGATCGATGTATACTTCGACAATGTCGGCGGCAATCACCTTGAGGCGGCACTCGCGGCAGCCAATCGGTTTGCTCGCTTCGTCTTATGTGGGATGATCTCGCAGTATAACACCGTCGGACTGCCGGAGGGACCACGCAATATCATGTTCGTTATCGGCAAGTGCATCCGGCTGGAAGGCCTTGACGTCGCGAATTACTTCAACCTTCTACCGGAATTTCACCGAGACCTGTCCGGGTGGATACGCGATGGCAAGCTCGTGTGGAAAGAGAGCATCGAGCAGGGCATCGAAAATGCGCCGACAGCCTTCCTCAAGCTCTTCAAGGGCGAAAACTTCGGAAAGATGCTGGTGAAGCTAAGATGAGGCGAATTGACGGGAGTCGCCGAGTTTTTTGGTGGGCGGATACGAATGCGCGCAGCCGTGCCCTGTAATCAGCCTCAGACAAAGGACGGGATGAGATGCCGATCTAGTCACGGAGCCTTCCGGCCCTTGCCGGACATTTGGGCGCTCATGTCCTCGACTCTCGAAAGGAATAGTTTCAGGATCGGCGATCTATTCGCCTTGTTGTAGCCGACAACCAAGTCGATCGTTGGGGCATCTCTTCGGATCGGACGGCTAGTTACGGACCAAGGAAGAAGATTATTTGGGTAGGCAGGCAGAAGCGCTACGGCGCCGGTCGACGCGATCATGGACATCGCATGGGTAATGTTGTCCACTTCGTGAGCCGGAACGATAGCCAGTCCGGACCGCTTCAAGTAGTCCTCGATCACAGCGCGCGAGGTCGGGGCCGTCTTCGATGGTATGATGAATGTTTCGCCCACGATCTCTCGCAGATCGACGGCGTCATGCCCGGCAAGGCGGTGGTCGCTGGGGAGCATGACGACGAATGGCTCCGTAATCACACGCCTGTAAATCAGATCGTCCGCCCGCTCTTCCGGCCGCATGAACGCGGCGTCAAGCCTGCCCCGCATCAAGGCGTCAGCGAGGTCCGGGGAATTCTGGCTAGAGACCGTGACCTCTATATTGGACAGTTCATCGTGAAGGATGCGCATCGCTTCAGGCAACCAATCTATTTCCTTCCCCGTGAGACACCCTAGAGCGAAGGTCGGCTTGGCGGGTTGAGCCGCCCGCCGCGCTGCTTCCTTGGCTGCCTCTGCCTGGGTGAGCGCCAGCCGTGCATGGTCGAGAAAGGCCTTGCCGGCGGCGGTCAATTCGATGCCGTGCACGCTGCGGCTCATCAACTCGACGCCAACCTCGTATTCGAGATCGCGGATTTGGCGGCTGAGGGAAGGCTGCGCCGTGTGCAGCCTTTTCTCAGCCGCGACCGTCAGGCTGCCTTCCTCGGCGACCGCTATGAAATAGCGAAGGTGCCGTAGCTCCATAGCGCCCCCCATATCTCCTAGGCATGCCGCCAAGCTTACAAAGTCTTTTTCGCGGGCGCCAGAGGAGACTACATGGCTTTCAGCGAAAGGCACTTGCGACTGTTCTCGGTCTCTAGGCCGCGGCCAGACCTTCCACTTCCATACTCTGCCGGTAGGGCAGCAAAATTGAGAGGATTACAAATGAGCAACCCAGTCGTATTGATCACCGGTGGGCTTACGGGCATCGGGCGCGCCGCCGCCGTCGCTTTCGCCAAGAAGGGCGCGAAGGTGGTCGTTGCCGGTCGGCGTGATGAGGCCGGAAACGTGCTCGTCAAGGAACTACGTTCTTTGGGTCCCGAGGCCGAGTTCATCAACGCCGACGTCCGCAAGGAGGATGACGTCCGCGCCATGGTCGACAAGACCGTCGCACGGTTTGGCCGTCTCGATGTCGCGGTGAACAATGCCGCCACCGAAGGCCAGGTTGGTCCGATCACGGACCAGACCGCGGAAAGCTTTGCCGCGACGTTCGAGACCAACGTTCTCGGCGTGGTCCTGAGCATGAAGCACGAAGTGCGCGCCATGCAGGCCCGGGGGAGCGGCAGCATCATCAATATCTCCTCGACCTATGGGCACAGGGGCGCGCCCTATGCCTCGATCTACGTCGGCGCCAAGCATGCCGTCGAAGGCATTACCAAGTCGGTGGCGCTCGAACTCGCCAAATCGGGGATTCGCGTGAACGCCGTCGGGCCTGGCCCCACGGACACCGGCATGCTGACCCGCTTTACTGGCACGGCGGAGAACAAGGCGGCCCTGGTGACCCAGGTTCCGCTCGGTCGGCTCGTCCTCTCCGAGGAGGTCGCCGACGGCATCGTGTTCCTCGGTTCGGACGAAGGCAGGTTCATCACCGGCCACGTCCTCAACGTCGACGGCGGACACAGCGCCAACTGACCATGTCCGGGCGCTGAAGCTTGCTCCGCGCCCGAAAGCCACGGCTTCGAATACGTCTTAGGTCAACAACAAGATTCAGAGGACGACCGCTATGGGCGCTCCTGTTATCCTCATTACCGGTGCTCTGACCGGCATCGGTCGTGCCACGGCATTTGCCTTTGCCAAAGAAGGCGCAACGGTCGTTGCGTCCGGCCGCCGCGAGGCCGAAGGCAAGGCACCCGAAGCCGAGCTTCGTAGCCTCGGCGCTGAAGCCGCTTTCATTCTGGCGGACGTGCGCCACGAAGACGAGGTGCGCAACCTTGTCGAACAGACTGTCGCGCGCTTCGGCCGCCTGGATGTCGCGGTCAACAATGCCGGCACCGAAGGAAAACCTGGCCCGCTGGCCGAGCAGACGTCCGAGAGCTATGCAGGGATGTTCGACACCAATGTACTTGGCACGCTCCTGAGCTTGAAGCACGAACTGCGGGTCATGCAGCCGCAAGGCTCAGGCAGCATCATCAATATTTCTTCGACCATGGGCGAGCGCGGTGCGGCAAATTTAGCGCTCTACACCGCAAGCAAGCACGCGGTGGAAGGTCTCACGAAATCCGCCGCCCTCGAAGCCGCTCCTTTGGGCATCCGCGTCAATGCAGTCGCGCCTGGTCCGACCGAGACTGCGATGCTCGATCGTCTGACCGGGACGCCCGACAAAAAAGCGGCGTTCTATGCTGCCATACCGCTTAAGCGCGGTGCGAAGCCGGAAGAGATAGCCGACGCTGTCATGTTCCTCGCTTCAGACAAAGCGTCCTTCGTCACCGGCCAGATAATCAGGATCAACGGCGGCAAAACCGCCATGTGATCGCTCGCGGCAAGCTGATGCTGCCGGGATTTTCATCTTCAGATCTTCGGAGCCCGATCATGACCACCGACAACCACCAGGGACACGCAAGAGAGTCGATTCATTGCGACCTACACCCGATCAACACGCAGTGCATATGCAGTGCATATCAAGTGAGGAGTGAGCCCAATGGCTAACGTTGTGAAGAAACACAGCATCTCTTCTGAGCTGGCACAGAAAATGGTGGATGCAGCAGTGGCAAAAGCCAGAGAACTTGGCGTTAGCGAGAACGTGGCGATCCTCGATGACGGCGGCAATCTCAAGGCCTTTAGCCGGATGGATGGGGCCTCGATGCCGACCATCGAGATTGCGCCTTTTGGCCGGCATCCCCACGCTTGCGCGTGTAGCGGCGTGGGGTGGCGGGTTTCCCATCAAGGTGAACGGCGAGGTTGTCGGGGCGATCGGGGTGAGCGGAGCGCCCATGGTGCAGAACGACATCGATTGCGCGAGAGCAGCCCTAGCGCTCCTACCGGATGCGGTACCCACTGAGTGAAAAGGCCCGACCAGATGGTTCACACCCACCAGACCGCGCCGACGCAGTTCGTCGAAGCGAACGGCATCCGCTTAGCTTATCGCCGATTCGGCAAGGCCGGCGGCGTGCCGCTCGTCTTCATGCAGCATTTTCGTCGCGGAATGGATCACTGGGATCCCACGGTCACCGACGGATTTGCGGAACATCGGCCCATCATCCTGTTCGATAATGCGGGGGTCGCCGCGTCGACCGGAGAGACCCCGGACACGATCGATGCGATGGCCGACCACGCCGCCGATTTCATCGGCGCCCTCGGACTTGCACAAATCGATCTGCTAGGCTTCTCAATCGGGGGATACATCGCGCAGACCCTTGCGCTCCGCCGTCCCGAGTTGATCCGCCGTCTCA
>WNGP01003636.1_pt1 | contig 13279 bp, 16 predicted proteins | sample 5407671 | NCBI WGS metagenome assembly WNGP01 (sample SAMN13153381, study PRJNA577476) | soil metagenome | isolation source: 40 cm soil or saprolite under Garry oak tree replicate 2 | place: USA:California | collected 2016-06-15 | reverse complement strand
TCAACCGCGTCCTCAAGGAGCAGCACGGCCGGCGCATCGCCGTGATCGAGAACGAGCTCGGCGAGGCGGGCGTGGACAACGACATCCTGCTGAACGGGACCGGCGAGCAGATCATCGAGATGAACAACGGCTGCGTGTGCTGCACCGTGCGCGGGGACCTTATCCGCATCCTTGGCGAGTTGAAAGAGCGGCGCGACTCGGGCAAGCTCAAGTTCGACCGCGTCATCATCGAGACCACCGGAATGGCGGACCCGGGGCCGGTCGCGCAAAGCTTCTTCATCGACGAGAAGATCGGCAACTACTACCTCCTGGACAGCGTCATCACCGTGGTGGAGCAGCTCGACGAGTTCCGCGAGGCCCAGGAGCAGGTCGGCTTCGCCGACCGCATTCTCATGTCGAAGACCGACCTCGTTTCGGAAGCCGACCAGGAGAAGCTCAAGAGGCGCCTCGCGAAAATGAATCCGCGCGCGCCGATCAGGAACGTGCATTTCGGCGATACGCCGATCGAGGAGGTTCTCGACATCCGCGGCTTCAACCTGAACGCGACCCTCGAGCTCGACCCGGATTTCCTGGAAGACAGCGAGCACGAGCACGACGAGCACGTCAGCTCCTTCGTGTTCCGCTCGGACCAGCCCTTCGATTCCGCGAAGCTCGAGGAATTCCTCTCCGGAGTCGTGCAGATCTACGGCCCGGACATGCTGCGCTACAAGGGGATCCTGTACATGAAGGGCAACGCGCATCGGGTCGTGTTCCAGGGCGTGCACATGCTCATGGGCGGCGACCTGGGCCGCGCCTGGGGGAAGGACGAGAAGCGCTCGAGCACCATGGTCTTCATCGGCAAGAATCTGCCGCGGGACCTTTTTATCAAGGGGTTGGAACAATGTTTGGTGGAAAAGCAGTAAAAAAGCCCGCGGCGAAGACGACCAAGCCGGCCGAGGAAAAGCCGGCGAAGAAGAACGGCCTGACCGAAGCCGAATTGTTGCGCGCGCCCGCTTCGCAGTACATGAGCGCCGAGCAGCTCGCGTTTTTCCGCGAGCGCCTGCTCCAGACGCAGAAGGAATTGCTGGAAAACGCGAATCTCACCTCGGAGCACCTGCGCGAGCACGAGCTCGAGCCCGATCCGACCGATCAGGCGACGATCGAGGAAGAGTACGCGCTGGAGCTGCGCGCCCGCGACCGCGAGAGAAAGCTCCTGAAGAAAATCGACGAGGCCCTGCGGCGCATCGACGACGGCAGCTACGGCTACTGCGAGGAGACGGGCGAGCCGATCGGCATACCGCGGCTCCTCGCGCGCCCGACCGCCACCCTTTCCATCGAAGCGCAGGCCAGGCGGGAGCAGAAGCAGAAGCTCTACGGGGAGTAGGTAAGGGCCGGTTGCGCATCAATTCCCGACACGCGTAAGGAGACCTGGCCATGAACCGTTTCGTGCGTGTCTGTCAGTATGCAATCTTGATCGCCGGACTCGTCCTCGGCCTCGAAGCACGGGCCGTCGGCGACGCGGCGCGCGGCGTGAAAGTTTTTCAGGCGTGCATGGCCTGCCACACGGTCCAACCCGGTGAGCACATGACCGGGCCGAGCCTCGCGCATATCTGGAACCGCAAGGCCGGCACGGTCGAGGACTTCCTTCGCTATTCCGACGCGATGAAGAAATCGGGCGTCGCGTGGAACGACGCAAGCCTCGACAAGTGGCTCGCGAATCCGCAGCGCTTCTTACCCGGAACGAGCATGACCTTTGCCGGGATACAGGAGGCCAAGGACCGCCAGGATGCTATTGCCTATCTGCAATCGGTCTCGGAGGGCAAGGCGCCGGCCGGCGACCGGCAAGGCATGATGGGGCGCAAGCCCGATCTGAAAAAGGCGCCGCCGGAGGGGCAGGTGACCGCGATCGAGCATTGCCGCGACACGTATACCGTGAGGACGGCGGACGGCAAGGTGGACAAGGTCTGGGAATTCAACCTGCGCTTCAAGACCGATTCGAGCGCGAACGGCCCTCAGCCGGGCAAACCCGTCATCGTCGGCGCCGGCATGCAGGGCGACCGCGCCTCCATCGTGTTCGCCAGCGCGAGCGAGATCAGCAATTTCATCAAATCATCGTGTCCGTGATGTTATGGTCTTGATTCGCGATTTTTAGCACGTCGCCTTCGAGGCGCATTTGGCTGTTTATCCTTGCCGGGCTTCGGTCGCCCATCCTGAGAAAGACTCTCGATGATCGGGCATCCATGCCCTTTTTTTCCCGTGCCGCACGCGCGGATCAGCTCATTCAGCGCCGCTTGGATACCACGCAGATCGGAGATCTTTTGTTCGACCAGCCGCGCCTTGCGTTCGGCAAGCGTGCGCGTCTCGGCGCAGTGCTCGCCAATCGAGAGCTTGAGCAGAAGCCTGACCTCGTCCAGCGAGAACCCGAGCTCTTGCGCGCGCTTGATAAAGCGCAGCCGATGAACCGCGTCCGGTCCGTAGCGGCGGATCGAACCGGCAGGCCGGGCGGGCATGGCCATCAATCCGAGGTGCTGGTAGTAACGGACGGTCTCGATGTGGACGCCGGCTTGTTCGGCCAGTCGCCCTATCGTCATCCCCGCGTTGGAATTTTCCGGCATCGCTTGACTCCGTAGTTGACTACAGAGATAAGCTTACCGTTTCCGATCAGACTGCAAAAGGAGACGCACGTGTCCCGACCCTTCGGCAAATCGGCGTCGCTCATGGACCTTTCCGCCGACGGCGCTCGCAAGCGCGCCGAGCCCGCGGCCCTCGCCGCGGGCGGCATCGCTGCGCTGCTGGCCGGCGCGTGCTGCCTCGGTCCGCTGGTGCTCGTCACCCTGGGCTTCGGCGGCGCATGGCTATCGAATTTGCAGTTGTTCGAGCCGTATCAGCCCGTCTTCATCGCCGTCGCGCTTGCGGCGCTCGGGTGGGCCGGGTGGCGCATCTACCGGCCCGCGGCCTGCGAGCCCGGCGGAGTTTGCGCCGTGCCCTGGGTCAGGCGAAGCTACCGGATCGGCTTCTGGATCGTGGCGGCGTGGCTGCTCGCCGTCCTCGTCTTCCCTTATCTCGCACCGCTCTTCTACTGAAAGGAACCCCGATGAGAATCCTCAAGCTTCTGTCTGTAGTCGCACTTACCGGCCTCGCCGCCCCGTCGTTCGCGGAAACGAAGACGGTTGCGCTCGACGTGCCCTCGATGTACTGCGAAGCCTGCCCGATCACCGTCAAGAAAGCGCTGTCGAGGGTGCCGGGCGTCTCCAACGTGAGCGTGAGCTTCGAGAAAAAGGAAGCCGTGGTCACCTTCGACGACACCAAGGCGAGCGTGGACTCGCTGACGAAGGCGACGGCCAATGCGGGCTTCCCTTCCAAGCCGAAACCATGAGCGAGCCGATCCTCCGATCCGTGCTGACTTGTCCGCGGTGCGGCTACGCCAGGCCGGAAACGATGCCCACCGACGCTTGCCAGTTCTACTACGAATGCACCCAGTGCGGGGCGTTGCTCAAGCCCAACCCCGGCGACTGCTGCGTTTTCTGCTCGTTCGGCTCGGTCAAGTGCCCGCCGATGCAGGCGCAGCGCTCCTGCTGCGCTTAGCCGGCTCAGGGACTAGATTCCGGGGTGTGAGAAATGGGCAAGACTTACGATCTCGTGATCGTGGGAACGGGCACCGCGGCGATGACGGCCGCGATGCGCGTGCGCGCGGCCGGCTGGAGCGTCGCCGTGATCGACTTCCGTCCGTTCGGCGGCACCTGCGCGCTGCGAGGATGCGATCCGAAGAAAATGCTGATTTCCGGCGCCGAGGCGATCGATTTTGCTTCACGCATGCGCAGGCACGGAGTCGCCGGAGAGCTGAAAGTCAACTGGCAGGAATTGATTGCATTCAAGCGCAGCTTCACCGATCCCGTCCCCGGAAAGCACGAGCGGATGTACGCCGACAAGGGAATCGACACCTTGCATGGGCACGCGCGGTTCACCGGCCGGAACACGATGAAGGTCGAGGACGAGATGGTCGAAGGCCGTCATTTCCTGATCGCGGCCGGGGCGGAGCCGGTGAAATTGGGAATCCCCGGCGAGGAGCACTTGGCGACCAACGAGAATTTCCTCGAGCTCGAGCGCTTGCCGCGCCGCATCGTGTTGGTCGGGGGCGGCTACATAGCCGCGGAGTTCTCGCACGTCGCCGCGCGCGCGGGAGCGCAGGTGACCATCCTTCAGCGCGGCGAGCGCATGCTCGCGCACTTCGATCCGGACCTCGTCGGCTGGCTGATGGAGAAGTTCCGCCAGATCGGAATCGACGTTCGCACTCGAACGAAAGTCGAAGGCATCGAAAAGACCGGCGGTGGATTTTCCGTTCGCGCCTCTTCCGAAGGAAAGTCGAGCGCGGTCGAGGCCGATCTCGTCGTCCACGCCGCAGGCCGCGCGCCCGCTCTTGACGCGCTCGATCTCGATGCGGCGAACGTGGCGGTGGCGAACGGCCGGCTTGAGCTGAACGAGTATCTGCAAAGCGTTTCCAACCCGGCCGTGTACGCGGCAGGCGACGCGGCGCAGATGGGCCCGCCGCTCACGCCGGTATCGAGCCACGACGCCAAGGTCGCGGCCGCGAATCTGCTCGAAGGCAACAAGCGAAAGCCAGACTACACCGGCGCTCCGAGCGTCGCTTTCACCGTTCCGCCGATCGCGTCGGTCGGCCTGAGCGAAGCGGAGGCGCGCAAACGCGGGCTCAAGTTCCGCGCAAAATCGCAAAAAGCGTCCGACTGGTTCACCGCCCGTCAGGCGGCCGAGCCGACCTACGGCTTCAAAACGCTGATCGAGGAGAAGACCGACCGCGTGCTCGGCGCGCATCTTCTCGGGCCGCACGCCGACGAAGTGATCAACGTTTTTGCTCTCGCGATCCGGCAGGGATTGAGCGCCGAGGCTCTCAGGACGACGATGTTCGCCTATCCGACCGGGGCTTCGGATATCGGATACATGCTGTGATGCCGCGGAAACTCTTGCGGACGCCGAAACCGCAGCACTGGAAAAGAAGACTTGACTTTGGAGCCAGCTCCAAGGTCCAAACTCGCGGCCATGAAGCGCGAGCGATGGGAAACAGGAGATCGAGATGAATACCGTGACGTTCAAGGTCGAAGGCATGCACTGCGGCGGCTGTGCCGAAACCCTGCAGGCGCGGCTTGCGAGAAGCGCGGGCGTGCAGGCGTCGGACCTTCCCTGATGCGCAAATGCCGCAGCGCCCGGGGCAAGGTTCGCTGCCCCTTGATCGACGCGCTCAGGGAAGGCGGATCGGGCGCTCTACAAGAGCGATCCAGAAGCGGCGCTTACGCGAACAGCGCAGCGGTGCCCACAGCGAAGGACGTCGCTTCCCTGCGTCCCTCGCGGCCGTAGATCTCGATTCTCCGAGACTGCGGATACACGATCCACGCCTCGACCGCGCCGGCGTTGACGTAAGCCATCGCTTTCTCGCGCAGCTTGGGAAGCGCGTTGCTGGCCGACACAATCTCCACGCAGAGCTCCGGCGCGCTCGCCAGAGGCATTTCCTCGGGATGCGCGGCGAGGTAGCGCTCGGAGCACCAAGCGACATCGGGCGCGCGAACCCCGATGGACGTTGCGACGCCCACTTCGGCCATCGTGTGCCCGCCGAGCGCGGCTCGCAAGGCCTCGGCGACGCGCATAGCGGCGATCCCGTGACTCTTGCCGACCGGGCTCATCAGTATCTCCCCCCACTCGGTGAGTTCGATCTTGCCGGCGATGTCCTCGAAAGTCGGGTCGGCGCACAAGGCTTGCCAGCGCTTGGCGAGCTGATCCGGCGCCAAGGGGGTTTCGATCGTTTCGGCGGTTACGGACATGGTTGGCTTTCCCGCTTCGCTGGATCGCCGTCGGTCTCTCGACGCCGACCATCTGCATCGTGCGCCCAACTCTGCCAGTCTACCACCGCCCGCGCTTTACATCGAAGCCGCGCTGGAGAATAGATTTTATCCTGCTTCCTGGCGTCGATTGATCGGATATCGGCCCGGCGTGTCGCGGAACGGCTGGAAGAGCAACCTGTCGAGCCGCAAATCGTCCGGCGTTCGAAACGCATCGACCCCTACGGTAATCGCTTCGTGGCCGGCCGCGGGCTGCGCGCGATAAGTCCCGAAAAGCCTGTCCCACCACGGAAGGTTGAAGCCGAAGTTGCTCGACGATTCGTTGTAGGCCGCCGAATGGTGAACGCGATGCATATCGGGAGTCACCACCAACCATCTCAGCCGACGATCCAGCCGCTCGGGCAGCCGGGCGTTCGCATGATTGAACATGGCGGTGGCGTTGAGCAGCACTTCGAATGCCAGCACCGCTATCGCGGAAGCGCCGATCGCCGCAATGGCGGCGCACTTGATCGCGGTCGAGATCAGGATCTCGATCGGGTGAAAGCGCGTGCCGGTGGTGACGTCGAACTCGAGATCGGCGTGATGCACGCGGTGCAGCCGCCACAGCGCCGGCACGGCGTGGAAGGTCACGTGCTGGAAGTAGATCGCGAGGTCGAGGAGGCCTACTGCGAGCGGAACCGCGACCCACGCCGGAAGCGGAAGCCCGTGGAGAAGCCCCCAGCCACGTTCCTCGCCCGCAAGGGCGACGGCGATCGCCGCACCGGGAGCGAGTATTCTGAGGACCGCCGCGTCGATCAGAAGAAGGCCGAGGTTGTGCGGCCAGCGCACGCCGCGCGCGACCGACCGCGTGCGGCGCGGCGCGAACACCTCCCACAGCGCCACGGCGGTGAATACCACAAGGAACACCGCCAGCCGGACGAGCGGCTCGGACTGGACGGCGGCATACGAGGTCATGGCGCGTAGGGCGGGCTGCTGTTACACTGACGGAAAGTTCAATAGTTCATATATTCAAGCAAACAATTGAATACTAGTCTTGAGGATTGCGCATGTCAACTCCAAATCCGAAGCGGGAAATCTTCGCCAACCTGGCCCGTATCGGCACCGCGCTCTCGAGCGCGACGCGGCTCGAGTTCCTCGAGCTGCTGGCGCAGGGCGAGCGCAGCGTCGAGCAGCTCGCCACGCTGACCGGCGTCTCGGTCGCGAACACCTCGCAGCACCTGCAGAAGCTTCGCCAGGCGGGGCTGATCGTCGGGCGCAAGGACGGCCAGTACGTCTACTACCGGCTCGCCGGCGACGAGATCGTCGGTCTGCTCGGCGCCCTCGGACAGGTCGGCGAGACGTATCTCGCCGAGGTCGAGCGCATCGTGCGGCTCTATCTCGCCCAGAAGGATGATCTCGAGCCGGTGCCGGCCCGGGAGCTTTTGGACCGCGCCCGGAAGGGGCTCGTGACGGTTCTGGACGTGCGCCCGCCCGAGGAGTTCGCCGCCGGCCATCTGCCGGGTGCGGTGAATATCCCGATCCACGAGCTCGAGAAGCGGCTCGGCGAACTGCCGAAGCGCAAGGAGGTCGTCGCCTACTGCCGCGGCCCGTACTGCCTGATGTCGTACGACGCGGTGCAGCTGCTGCGCAAGAAAGGCCTCAAGGCGCGCCGGCTCGAAGCCGGGTTGCCCGAGTGGCGTCTGGCCGGGCGCCCGATGGAAACGAGTTGAGAGCCGATGAGCGCCTCTGATGCGATGGTTCGGGTCCTGAGGACCATCGAGCCAATGCAACAGGAGGTCACCGCGGCGGACGGTCATCGCATCGTCGCTCGATTCTTCGCGCCCGTAGAAAAGACTGTCGGCGCGATCCTGATCGTCCCCGCAATGGGCACATCGCAGTTCTATTACGGCCCCCTCGCGACCTGGGCGGCGGATCAAGGCTTTCTCGCGGCTACTTTCGATTACCGCGGCACGGGACTGTCTCGTCCCCTCGACTTGCGCGGATTCAAAGCCGATATCCTGGACTGGGGGCGCCTGGATTGCGGCGCGATGGCCGACGCGCTTTCAAAGCGCGCGCCAGGCAAGCCGCTCTATTGGATCGGCCACAGCTTGGGCGGACAGATTTTGCCCTTCGTCCCCAATCGCGATCGGATAGCAAAGGCCGTGACCATCGCGACCGGAAGCGGCTATTGGCTCGAGTACGCACCGTCTTTGAGGTGGCGCGCTTGGTGGCTGTGGTACGTGGTGGCACCGCTTTCGGTGTGGCTGTTCGGCTATTTCCCCGGAAAACGGCTGCGCAAGGTGGGCGATCTCCCGAAGGGGGTGATGGAGCAGTGGCGGCGCTGGTGCCTGGATCCCGAGTACGCGGTCGGCGTCGAAGGCGAAAGTGTCCGCGCGCAGTATGCAGCGGTACGCACGCCGATCGTCTCGTTTTCCTTCTCCGACGACGAATTCATGTCCGCCCGCAACACTGAATCGATGCATGAGTTCTACATCAATGTACCACGGGCGATGAAGCGCTTCGCCCCGAAAGACGTCGGACTGAAACGGATCGGGCATTTCGGATTTTTCAGGTCGGAGAATGCGGATGCGCTGTGGCGGAGGCACTTGCTGCCGGAGCTGACTTGAAGCCCATTACGAGGCGGGATGAAGCTCTACGTCGCTTGGGCGAAATAGAGTGTCTCACCGCATCGGAGCTTTTTTCAAGGGAATTGTAGTAGACTTGCGCTCGATGCCGCCTGTAATGTCGGCCGTGATATGAACCGCACTGTGCGTCACCTGCTCATCGCCGCCGCGCTGGTGTTTGCCCAGCAGGCGGCGCAGATGCATGCGCTGTCGCACCTCCAGCGCGGTCTGGTCATGGCCGAGCGCGGAGGCAAGTGCGTCCCGCCGGTCAACCATCCCGCCGAGCAGTGCATCGCATATCACGCGGTCGACAGCGCGCTGCCGGGCTTCGCGCTCGCGGTCGATCTTTCCCGGACCGCATTGCCGGCCGTCGCGCCGGTCGCACTGCCGCTGCCGTTTTCCCCGCGGATCGTATTCGATTCGCGCGCTCCTCCCGCGCTCTCCTAATTTCCGTCACAGGCTCCGCCTCGCATGCGCGCGGCGGCCGTGTTCGCGAGCCCTTCAGGCACATCGCGATCGCATGAACTTGGAGACAATACATGTACAGAAAAAGAACCATGGCGCTCGCCGTCGCGGCGGCGCTGGGCCTGCCCCACGCCGCGACCGCGCAGACGCAGGACGAGCTCAGGACTTTGCGCGAGCAAGTCAGGCAACTCGACAGACGCGTGACGGACGCCGAGCAGGCGGCGATTCAGGCTTCCAGTCGGCCGACCGGCGAGAACGCGATGAACCCGGCCGTTTCGGTGATCCTGAACGGTATCTATTCGAATCTTTCCCAGGATCCGAACGCGTTCAAGATCAACGGCTTTACGCCCACGCTCGGCGAAGTCGGGCCGGGCGTTCGCGGCCTGAGCCTGGGCGAGTCGGAGCTTGCGATTGCGGCAAACATCGATCATCACTTCCGCGGGACGCTGATCGCATCGATCTCGCCCGAAGACAGCATCGGCGTGGAGGAGGGCTACATCCAAACCCTTTCCCTATCGTATGGATTCACTGTCAAGGCAGGGCGGTTCTTCTCGGCAGTGGGGTACCAGAATCAGATTCACGCGCATGCCTGGGATTTCACCGACGCGCCGCTTGCCAACAAGGTGTTCCTCGGCAACCAGTTGAACGAGGACGGCATCCAGCTCAAATGGGTGGCGCCCACCGACACCTATTTCGACGTCGGTGTGGAGGTCGGGCGCGGGAGGCAGTTTCCTGCGGCCGCGGGCCCGGCCGGACCGCGCAACAAGAACGGCGTCGGCTCGAGCAATTTCTTTGCGCACGTCGGTGGAGACCTGGGAACGAGCATTGCCTGGCAGACCGGAGTCTCGTACCTGAGCACTTCGCCCCAGGACCGCACGTTCGAAGATGTGGATACGACGGGCACGCTCGTCACCAACAGCTTCACAGGCAGAAGCCGCCTCTGGGTGCTCGACGGCATTCTGAAATGGGCGCCGAACTACAATCCGACTTACACCAACTTCAAGCTGCAGGGCGAGTACTTCAGGCGCAAGGAAAACGGCGATCTTACCTATAACGCGCCAAACGATATGAACGCAGCAGTTCCCACTGCGCAGATTGGCGGCTTTACGTCGGCGCAGTCGGGCTGGTATGTACAAGGCGTGTATCAGTTCGTGCCGATGTGGCGAGTGGGCTATCGCTACGATCGGTTGAACGCGGGCACGACCAGCATTGGTGTCGTGGATTCAGGAACGATCGCTGCGGCGGATATCCCGATTCTCTCGGCGTACAACCCGACCCGCCACACGGTGATGGTCGACTGGAGCCCGAGCGAGTTCAGCCGCATCCGCCTGCAAGCGGCGAGCGACAAGTCCCGCAGCGACGCGACCGACCATCAGGTATTTCTCCAGTACATCGTGAGTCTGGGCGCGCACGGCGCCCACAAATTCTAAGGTGACGAACATGAAAACGATTCTGAGATTTGCCATTGCATTAGGCTCGGTGTTCGCCGCGCTGCCAGCAGCGGCGGCGCTCAACGTCTTCGCCTGCGAGCCCGAGTGGGGCACCCTCGCGCAGGAGCTGGGGGGCGACAAAGTGTCGGTGTATACGGCAACGACCGCGCTGCAAGATGCGCACCGGATCGAGGCGCGCCCGAGCTTGATCGCGCGCATCCGCTCGGCCGATCTGTTGGTCTGCTCCGGCTCGGAGCTGGAGATCGGCTGGATTCCGCTGCTGCTCACGCAAAGCGGGAACGGCAAGGTCCAGCTCGGCAGTCCGGGTTACTTCGAAGCCTCGCAGCACGTCGTGAGGCTCGAAATCCCGAAGGTCATCGACCGCGCGCTGGGGGACATCCATCCTAGCGGCAATCCGCACGTCCACACCGATCCGCGCAATATCGCCCGGGTTGCGCAGGCGCTCGAGGAACGCATGGCGCAGCTCGACCCGGCGAATGCCGACAGCTACCGTTCCCGCGGCAAATCGTTCCTTGAGCGCTGGCAGGCGGCGATCGCGCGCTGGGAACGGCAAGCGGCGCCGCTCAAGGGCGTGCCGATCGTCGTGTACCATAGGGACTTCTCGTATTTCATCAACTGGACGGGAATGCGCGAAGCGGGAAGCCTCGAACCGAAACCCGGCATTCCGCCCACCCCTTCACATCTCGCCGAATTGGTGGACCAGATGAAACGCGCTCCCGCGAAAGTGATCGTCTATTCGCCCTACAACAGCCCGCAGGCCGCGGAATTCCTGTCGAGCAGAGCCAACATTCCCACGGTGATGATGCCTTTCACCGTGGGCGGGACGGACAAGGCGAAAGATCTGTTCGGATTGTTCGACGATACCATCGCCCGCCTGCTCGCGGCCGTGAAATGAATCTCGACGCGTCGAGCTTCGGTATCCTGTGGCCCGCGTTTATCACGGGCTTGCTCATCACCGCGACCCACGTCCCGCTCGGGATGCAGGTGCTCGCGCGCGGCATCGTCTTCATCGATCTTGCCGTGGCGCAGATCGCCGGGGTCGGCGTGATCCTCGCCGACCACCTCGGCTGGGAGCCGACCGGCGCCGCGGTGCAGATCGCGGCGCTCGCGGCGGCGCTCGCCTGCGCCACGGTGCTGACCTGGACCGAGCGCCGCTGGCCCGAAGTCCAGGAAGCGGTCATCGGCGTGGTGTTCGTTCTTGCTTCGAGCGTCGCCATCCTCCTGCTCGCCCAAAACCCGCGCGGCGGCGAGAACCTCAAGGAGCTGCTGATCGGGCAGATCCTCTGGGTCAACGCCGCGCACCTTCCGATTTACGCCGCGATTTACGCGGGCGTTCTCGCGCTGTGGTTCGGAGCGGGACAACGTCTCGGCCGGATCGGTTTTTACGTGCTGTTCGGCTGCGCCGTGACGTTATCGGTGCAGCTGGTCGGCTTGTATCTCGTATTCACCACGCTCGTTGTTCCGGCGCTCTCCACTTACTACACAAAAGGCCGCCGCTATCTCAAGGCTTATTCGGTCGGCGTGCTCGGCTACGCGCTCGGCTTGCTCGCGTCGTTGTGGCTCGACCTTCCGTCGGGCGCGATGATCGTATGCGCCATGGTCGTCGTCGGGGTGCTCATGGGATTCTACGGGCGCACGCAATCGGCTTCCTGAGCGAAGTTCCGACGTTCCTCGCCGATCGGCGGTCGCCGCGCGTCAACCAAGGGCAAGCAGGAGTCGCTGCATTGCCTTGTTTCGAGCACCTGTGATACAAGGAAACCGTCGTTTCCACTCGTTCATCTCCTGGGGATCGAGCAGCTCTCGTGTTCTTCTCACTATTCGGCAAGAGGAGCGAACCGGCCAAGAAGAAGACCGAGAGCAAACCTTCAGCGGCCAAGGCGCCGTCCGCAAAATCGGCGCCCGCCCCGGGCAAGCCTGCGAGTCCGGCAAGGCCGATGACAACTTCGCGATCGGGCGGGGACTCGCTCGATTTCAGCAGCTACGCTCCTCCTCCCAAGGCGGAACCGCCTCGCGCCGAAGCGCGTCCCGAAGTCGCGCCGGCGGCTGCGCCCGTCGCGCCGCCGGCTGCGCAAATCCCGGTGCCGCCCCCGCCGGCTGCGCCGCCGGCGCGGCGCGGTCCGGACTCGGCGGCGGGCATCGAAGCCGCTACGCCCGATGAATACGCCCCGGTCATCGAGGAAGCGGCGATCTTCTTCGCGAACGGACAGGTGCTCCAGGCGCTCGCGGCGCTGTCGCGCGCGGTGCGCGAGGAGGACCTCGGAGCCTCCGCGCTGCAAGCGTGGCTGATGCTGTTCGGCCTCTACCAGCATCTGGGCATGAGCGCGGAGTTCGAGGCGCTCGCGATGGAGTTCGCGGTGAAGTTCGAGCGCTCGCCGCCCTCGTGGATCGAGACCGGGCCGCCCTCCGATCCCGCGCTCGTCACGGGGGGGATCGGGTATTGCGCGCTGAGCGGCACGCTGTCGGAGGCGAGCGCACCCGAGCTGGAGAAACTGCGCGACACCGCGCAGAGGTTGAAGACGGTGCGGATGGACTGCACCAAGCTGCAAGGACTGGACGCGCGCGGCTGCAGGCTCCTCGGAGAGACGCTCGCCTCCATTCGCGGCGCCGGAAGGAATGTGATGATCACCGGCGAGAGCCAGCTTTTGCGGCTCCTCGAGGAGCCCTGCCGGGCGGGGAGGGCCCAGACCGACGGCGCCGTGTGGGCGCTGCTGCTCGAGCTCTACCGCATGTTGAAGCTCAAGGACAAGTTCGAGGAGACGGCGGTGGATTACGCCGTGACCTTCGAGGTTTCGCCGCCCTCCTGGGATTCGCAACCGGGCGCGGGATCGAAGCGCGCGGCGGTCGAGCGTCCCGTCGAGCCGGAGGATCGAGCCCTCGCCCTCTCGGGAGATATCACCGGGGCGAGCGAGGCGCTCGCGCAGCAACTGCGGGA
>WNGP01011633.1_pt1 | contig 13280 bp, 11 predicted proteins | sample 5407671 | NCBI WGS metagenome assembly WNGP01 (sample SAMN13153381, study PRJNA577476) | soil metagenome | isolation source: 40 cm soil or saprolite under Garry oak tree replicate 2 | place: USA:California | collected 2016-06-15 | reverse complement strand
GGCGCGCGTGGCCGCCACCGCCAGCGCCGCCGAGGACGCGAGCCCGACACCGGGCTGGAGATCGCTCGCGATCGCGACGCGCGCGCCCCAGCGCGGCGGCCCCGCCCCGAGTGCCGCCAGTTCGCGCAGCACCCCCGCGAGGTAGGCGAGCGAGCCCTCAGGACGTCCCTGGTCGTTGAGGCGCAGCTGCACCCGCCGGCCGTCCCCGGTCCCGCCGCCGACCACCTCCAAAACTCCCTCTTCCCCGGGCCCGACGGCCACGAGCGTGCGCTCGCGGGTCGCGATCGGGAGGACGGGACCGCCACTGTCATGGGTGTGCTCGCCCAGCAGATTCACCCGACCCGGCGCCGAGGCCGCCGCCCCAGGGGGTCCGCCGTAGGCCGCGGCAAAAAGCGCCATCGCTCGTGCGCGCAAGGGTTTGACAAGCATCCGGGCCAATGCTACCGTATGCGAGCTTCTTCCACCATGCCGTCCTTCAGCTTTCCGGAGACATCGGTATGCAGCGGCTTTCCCGGTACGCGTGGCTCATCGTCGTCGCTTGTCCCACGGTGCTCGCTGCCCAGGGGTTCGGCGTCTACGAGCAGAACACCTGCACGATGGCGCGCGGCGGGGCCGCGGCAGCCGCCCCCTGCGCCGACGGCTCGGCGATCTTCTTCAACCCCGCCGGCCTCGCGGGGCTGAAGGGGGGCCACGTCACCCTGGGCACCACGCTCATCAAGGTGCAGGGCGGGTTCACGGATGATCTCTTCCTGCATAGCACCGACCTCGATGACCCGCTCCTCTACGTGCCGCAAGCCTATGTCACGTATGCGGTAACGCCCAAGGTGGGGGTTGGGGTGGGGCTGTTTGCGCCCTACGGGCTCGAGACTAAGTGGCCGCTCAGCTTCGACGGACGCTTCTCCGGCTACGACAACATCATCCACACCTTCTACGTGCAGCCGACCGTGGCCTATCAGGTGACCCCGCGGCTCAAGCTGGGCGGCGGGCTGGACATCGTGCACGGCACCGTCGAGCTGCACCAACGGATCGACCTATCGCAGACGCCGCTGATCGTCGGCGGGGTCAACTACGGGACGTTCGGGCAGTTCGGCATCGCCCCGGGAACGGATTTCGCGGACGCGAACCTATCCGCCTCGAAGACGAACGTGGGCGGCCACTTCGGCGCGATCGCCCAAGCCACCGAACGATTGACCATCGGCGTTCATTACTTGATGAAGGTGAACCTGAACTATGCAGGGACGGGACAGTTCACCCAGGTGCCCACCGGCATCGTGACTCCGGCGGACATCACGATACCGACATCACCCACACCGACCACGATCCCAGCCGGGACGAATCTGGACCAATTGATCGGCGCTCCTATCTCGCTCGGTGGGCTGGGGGTGTTCTCGCCGGGTGGCCTACTCGCCGGCCAGGCCGTCACGGCATCGATTCCCAATCCCGATATGCTGGTTGCCGGAGTGGCATTCAAGGCCACGGACAACGTGACGCTGCTGGCCGACTATCAGTGGACCAACTGGGGCACGTTCGACACGTTGCGGCTCACCTTCTCGCCCAACCCGCTGTTGAACCAGAACCTGTCTCAGAGCTACAAGAGCACGAGCGGGTTCCGGTTCGGCGCCGAGTGGGCGCGGAGCGCGAATGTGACGCTGCGGGGCGGCTACCTCCATCACGGCGGCGCCGCGCCCGCGCGGACCGTTACGCCGCTGCTGCCCGAGGGCCAGCGCAACGAGTTCTCGGCCGGGGCGTCTCTCAAGCTCGCGTCACACGTGTCGGCGGACCTCGCCTATCAGTTCATCAGGCAGGACGACCGCCGCGGCCGCACGCGACAGCCTGGAGTGGGAGTCGATCCCCTCACGCTCAACAACGGCCTGTACACGTTCAGCGCGCACCTCTTCGGGGTGTCGCTGGCGTTCACGTTTTAGGGGGAGAGCCTGACGATGACGATCAGTCGCTTCTCGGTCGCCGCCTGGTTGGGGCTCGCCCTCGCCGCCGCCGGCTGCAGTGACGACAAGCTGTCCCCGCCCGCCATCCCGCTGTACGCGGGCGGGGCGATGTTCCAACGGTACGTGGCGATCGGCAACAGCATCACCGCCGGCTTCCAGTCGGGGGGAATGAACGACTCGACCCAGGCCCGCGCTTACCCGGTGCTCATGGCCGCGGCGATGGGCGGCGCGCCGTTCTACCGGCCCAGCCTGACGTACGTTCCGAGCCTCGGTCTCTTCGGCTGCCCGCCGCCCATCGACATGCTGTTCACCGCCTCGGGCGCGCCGCACCGCATGGGCGGGGGGAGCACCACGACGTGCGCCTACCGCAGCCTGCCGATCCCGCCGTACGTCAGCAACGTGGCGGTGCCGGGAGCGACGGTGCTCGATCCGTTCCATACCGGCCCGACGGTCAGCTCGAACGCGCTGACGCTGCTCATGCTGGGCGGCCGCTCGCAGGTCCAGGCGATGCAGGCGGTGCAGCCGACGTTCGTGAGCGTGTGGATCGGCAACAACGACGTGCTGGGCGCGGCCACCGATGCCACCAACGGCGGCAACCCGGCGCTGGTGACGCCGGTCGCCACCTTCCGGGCGCGCTACGACTCGCTGCTCACCGCCATCGGCGCGACACCCTCGATCTTGGGCGGTATCCTCATCGGCGTCGCCGACGTGGCCGCGCTCCCGTACTTCTCGTATGGGCAGGTCTGGTACGGAGCTTTCGGGGCTGGGCAGCAGACGAACTTCACCGTGCTGGCCAACTGCGCACCGCCTCCCGTTCCCACCGGCATCGGCGACACGGTGCTCGTGCCGTTCCCGTACGGCTTCACGCTGCTCGCGACGGCGCAGGCCGGGTTTCCGGCCACGCTCGACTGCACCGACGATCACAACATCGAGCCCGCGGAGCTCGCGAACCTGCACTTCACCGTCTTCCAGTACGACACGATCATCAGCAACCGGGCGACGTCGCGTGGGTGGGCATATCTCAATCCCAACATCGCGCTGGCCGCGTTGCGCGCCGATCCGAACCAAGTGGCGATCTTTCCCAACACGGCGGCCACCAGCTGCAACGGCAACGGCGCCGCCGGCAGCCCCTTCGGGTTGGCGTTCAGCTGCGACGGCATCCACCCGAGCAGCGCGACGCACCGGCTGATCGCGCAGGCGATCGTCCAGGCGATCAACACGAAGTACAGCTCGGCGATCCCCGCCCCCTGACCTCAGCCCCTGACCCCGTCTCCGCCATGCGGAGAGGGGGAACGGGGTGACGAGCGGCAGGGAGTGTACCATGTTGTGCATGCGAGCCATCCCCTTCCTTCTGCTCGCCAGCAGCACCCTCACGGCCGGCGCTCCGCTCGCCGCCCAGGCGGTCGAGCGCACCGACACGCCAAAGGGCGGCGTGCTGCGGGTGACGTTCGATCCGCGCATCCTGACGTGGGACCGGCAGTACACCGACGCCGGCCTCGAGTCGCTCGGCGCGCCACTCACGGGCGACACCATCGGCGCGCAGCACATCCCGCTCCTGGCGCGGCTGCAACAGGACGTGCGCACCGCCAGCGGCCTCCCGAACTTCGTCGCGACGCTGGGCAAAGGCATGCTCGTAGCCTACCAGGAAAAGCGCACGACGCCGCTCACCGCGGAGCTGGGCATCACCGATCGCTTCTCGTTCGCCGTGACGGTGCCGCTGGTCCGCGTCGCATCGCGCGCGACATTCAAGCTTTCCCAGGCGAGCGCCAACCTCGGCCCGAACCCGCTCGCCATCACCGGCGGCACCAATCAGCAATACCAACAGTTCTTCGGCCAGTTCAATACCGCCCTGGCCCAGCTGCGCGACAGCATCGCGGGGCTGCATTACGGGTGCCCGGGGAGTGCTCAGTGCGCCCAGGCCCAGACCTTGCTCGCCCGCGGTGCGGCCGTGGACACCGCGCTGCAGCGCACCATCTACGGCGTGGGAGGGGTGCAGTCGCCGTTCGTGCCCCTCGCGAGCTCCCCCGCCGGGCGACAGATCGACACCACCGTGGCGCAGATCCAGCGGCAGCTCGACACCGCCTACCATGTGTCGGGATTCACCGACGCGCTGCTGCTCGCGGCGGACACGCTGGGCACAGCGGCAACCTTCCAGGATTTCATCCAGGGGATCGCCGGAGACAATGACTCGCTCTTCGGCTGGGGATACAACCCGCTGCGCAACGCCTGGCGCTACGGCCTGGGGGACATCGAGATCGCGGCGAAGTACCGGCTGATCGTGACGCCAAGCTACGCCGCGGCGCTCGGCGCCCGGGTGCGGCTCCCGACCGGCACGCGCGACACCACGCTCGAGCTGTTCGACGCATCCACCGCCGATCACGTGCTCGGCGTCGAGGGACGGGTGATCCAGGAGCTGAGTATCGCCCACCGGGTGTGGCTGAACTTGGCGCTCCGGGTGGGGCGCGAGCGGCCGGGGACGCGGGCGCGGCGGGTGTCCCCGCTCGACACGTTCCTCATCCCCTACCAGGCGACGACGGAGCTGAACTGGGCGCCGGGGGACTACGCGGCGGCCGATGTCGCGCCGCTGTACCGCTTCACGCCGCAGTTCGCGGCCGGCGTGACGCTCGGCTACTGGACCAAGCGCGCCGACCGCTACAGCTACCGGACCCCCGACGACTCCGCCGCGATCGCGACCGTCCTCGGCGCTGCCACGCCGGCGAGCGTGCTCGATCAGGGCACCTCCGAGCGCTGGGTGCGCCTGGGCGTGGCGCTGACCTACGTAGGGCCGACGGTCGAAGGCGGGTTCACCGTGGAGCGGACCGTCAGCGGGGCGGGCGGGCAGGTGGCGGCCGCTACGGTGTACCGGCTGGTGCTGCGGGTCTCGCGACGGCTCTTTTGAGCAGCTCCTCCGCGTGGCGCAGCGCCGTCGCCATGTCGCGGTCTCCCAGCATGCGCGCCAGCTCCCGCCGTCGCGCCTCCCCCGCCACCACCTGCACGTCGCTCGTCGCCACACCGGCGCGCGCGCCCTTCGCCACCACGAGGTGGTAATCGGCCTGCGCCGCAATCTGCGGCAGGTGTGTGATCACGAGCGCCTGCCGCTCCCCGGTCTCCGCCGCGCCCCTGGCCACCGCGGCGAGCGCCTCGCCCACCCGCGCGCCCGCTTCACCGCCAATCCCCTGGTCCACCTCGTCGAACACGAGGGTGGGCACGGCGTCGTGACGCGCCAGCACGACCTTGAGCGCGAGCATCAGCCGCGATAGCTCTCCCCCCGACGCGACGCGCGCGAGCGGCCGCGCCTCTAGACCCGCGTTCAGCTGGACCTCGAACAACACGTCCTCCGCACCGTGGGCGTGTTGCGTGGTGCGTGGCTGCAGGCGCGCGACGAATCGCCCACCCGGCATGCCGAGCGCCGGGAGCAGGTCGCTCACCGCATCGGCGAGGCGTGCGGCGCCCGCGGTGCGGCGCGCCGTGAGCGCGGCGCACGCCCGGCGGAATTCTTCCAACGCCTGGTCCCGCTCTGCGGCGAGGTTGCGCAGGTCCAGGTCCGCCGTGTCGAGGAGCTCGAGCTCGGCCAGCGCGGCGTCGCGCGCCGCCAGCACGTCGGGAAGGGTGGGGCCGTATTTCCGCATGAGCCGGGACAGCGCGTCCCGCCGCTGCTCGATCGCCGCCAGGGCGCCGGGGTCGGCGTCGATCCGCGCCGCATAGTCGCGCGCCCCGCGCGCCAGCTCCTCGACGTTCGCGAACGTCGCGTCGAGCAGCTCCTGCCACTTCCCTGTCCCCTCCGGATCGAGGCGCCCGAGTGCGGCGATGACCTTCGCCGCGCGCGCCAGGCCCGCCGCGTCGAGGGCCTGCTCCAAGTCCCGTACCAGGCGTCCCAACTCTTCCCCGTGCGCGAGGCGCCGCGCCTGCGAGGCGAGGGCTTCGTCTTCCCCCACCCGAGGCGCGGCGGTAGCGATCTCCTCCGCCACGTGCCGCAGGTAGTCGGCCTTGCGCAACACCTCTTCCTGCTTGGCCCGCAGCTCCTCCTCGCGCTCCGCCAGCGCCTTCCAGCGCTCATGAGCGGTCCGCACCGCTCCCCGCTCGAGCTGCGCGCCGCCATAGGCATCCAGCAGGTCGCGCTGCACCTCGGGGCGGAGCAGCGACTGCGTCTCATGCTGCCCGTGCAGGTCCACCAGCAGAGCGCCGAGCTGCGCCAGCACTCCCACCGTCGTGAGGCGGGAGAGGGCGGTCGGAGACAATTCAAAGGCGCCTTCGATGACGGTCTTTGGCGCACCGGGGCGTACGACGTCGGCTGAGGCGCGCTCGCCCAGCAGCAGCGCCAGGGCGTCTACCAGCATGGACTTCCCGGCTCCGGTCTCTCCGGTGAGGACGTTCAAGCCGGCTTTGAGAGGGAGCGTTACGTCGGCGATGACGGCGAGATCGCGGACGCGCAGCTCCCGGAGCACTACGGACGCTCGCGGTCGGAGAGGTCGCCCCACTGCAGCTTCTTGCGCATGCGTGCGAAGAAGCCTTCGGCGCCCAGCCGGATGAGCAGCACCGGCCGGGTGGCGCGCTTGGCGACGAGCCGCTCGCCGGGCTGGATCGTCGTGCCCACCTGGCCGTCGAACGACACCAGGACCTCTTCGGTCCAGGGGGGGATGGGCTCGACGGACACGACCGCGGTCGAGGGGACGACGATGGGGCGGACGGCGAGGGTATGGGGGCAGATCGCGGTGACGACGATGGCGTCCACGGCGGGCAGCACGATCGGCCCGGCGGCGGAGAGCGAATAGGCGGTCGAGCCGGTCGGCGTCGCGACGATAATGCCGTCGGCCGAATACTGGCCGACCTCTTCACCGTCCACCGCGAGCCGCATGTGCACGACCCGCGCCAGGCCTCCTTTGTGGACGACGACGTCGTTCAGCACCAGCGGCTCGGGACGACTCTTCCCCGCGGAGTCAGCGATCTCAGGGAGTAGCGCGAGCCGCGCCTCCGTCACGTAGGCCTTACGTACCAGTGCCTCGAGCGCCGGTACGAGAGTCTGCGGAGTCGCGGTGGTGAGGAAGCCGATGCGCCCCAGGTTCACGCCCAGGATCGGCGTGTTGGCGCCATTCAGGCTGCGGGCCGCGCGCAGCAGCGTGCCGTCCCCACCCAGCGTGATCACGCAATCGAGAGGGTGTGCCGCGTCGAGGCGCCCGGGAGGGGGGGCTGTCGGCCAGAGGGACGCGAGGCTCGGCTCGCTGAAGAGCGTCAGGCCGAGGCGGGGCGCCGCCTGCGCCAGCTGCGCGAGGAGGCTTTGCAGGTCGGTGTATCTCGGGTTGCCCACCACCCCGATGTTCATGACGGCGTGAGCGACTCCTCGGCGGCGAGCGCTCGCACCCGCCCGGCGATCCCCATGCCGGTGAGCCCCACTTGGGCGAGCTGCTCGGCGCGCGGCGCGTGCTCGTAGGTGCGGTCGGGGACGCCGAGCGGCACCACGCGCACCTCGGGAGCCGTGGTCTGTACCACGGCGGCGAGGTGCGCGCCGAAGCCGTTCACGACGGCCCCATCTTCGACGGTCACCAGGAGGCGGTGGTCCTGCATCAACGCGGCCAGTGTCTCGCGATCGAGCGGCTTCAAGAAGCGGCAGTTCACCACCGTCACGCTCCACCCATCCGCCGAGAGCAGGTCGGCGGCGTCGAGGGCCGGCCCGCACATCGCGCCCACGGCCAGGATGGCGCAGTCCTTGCCCCTGCGCAGCAGCTCCCAGCTGCCGTAGGGGATGGCCGCCACCTCGACCGCGTGGGGCGCTTCGCCCGGGGCTTTGTCGCGGGGATAGCGCAGGGCGAACGGCCCTTCGCTCCGCCCGAGCGCGCACCGCAACAGGCCGATCAGCTCGGCCCCGTCGCGCGGGGCGGTGACCGTCATGTGAGGCACCGTGAGCAGGTACGGGATGTCGTACAGGCCCATGTGGGTCTGTCCGTCCTCGCCCACCATGCCCGCGCGGTCGAGACAGAAGATCACGGGGAGCTTCTGGATCGCGACGTCGTGAATCACGCTGTCGTAGGCGCGCTGCAGAAAGGTCGAGTAGATCGCCACGACGGGGCGCACGCCCTGGGTCGCGAGACCGGCGGCGAAGGTGACGGCGTGCGCCTCCGCGATCCCCACGTCGAAGAACCGGTCGGGCCACCTCTTCTGAAAGATGTTGGTGCCCGTCCCCGACGGCATGGCCGCGGTGATCGCCACTAGCTCGGGGTACTCGGCCGCCAGCTCGGCCAGCGCCTCGCCGAAGAGGCGCGTCCATTGCGGCGGACCGGGGTTCACCGGCTTCAGCCGCCCGGTGACGGGATCGTACGGCGCGCGGGCGTGGTACTTCTCGAGGTCCGGCTCGGGTAGAGGAAACCCCTTCCCTTTCTCGGTGAGCACGTGCACCACGCGCGGTCCCTTCAGCGTCTTCACCAGCTCGAAGGTCTGCACCATCTGCTCGATGTTGTGTCCGTCGATCGGCCCGAAGTAGCGGAAGCCGAGCTCCTCGAACAGCATCCCCGGGGACCAGAGGTTCTTGATGCTCTCCTCGATGGTCTTCGCGAACTCGATCAACCGGGGTCCGCCGACGATGTGCGAGGCCCGCTCGATCATCGCCTTCACGTGCTCGCGGACGCGGACCGTGAAGGGACTGGCGATGATCGACCCCAGGTACTTGTTGATGGCCCCGACGTTGGGCGCGATCGACATGCCGTTGTCGTTCAGCACCATGATGATGTCGCGGCCGGAGTGCCCCGCGTTGTTCATGGCCTCGTAGGGCAGGCCGCAGGTGAGCGCGCCGTCCCCCACGACGGCCACCACCTTGAAGTCGTCGCTCCGGAGATCGCGGGCCGCGGCGATGCCGTAGGCGGCCGAGAGCCCGGTGCCGGCGTGCCCCGCGCCGAACTGGTCGTGAGGACTCTCGGCGCGGCGCAGGAAGCCGGAGAGCCCCCCCGGCCGCCGCAGGGTGCCGAGCCGGTCGTTGCGGCCGGTGAGGATCTTCCACGGGTATCCCTGGTGCCCCACGTCCCAGACGATCTTGTCGCGGGGCGAGTCGAAACAGTAGCACAGCGCGACGGTGAGCTCGACCACGCCCAACCCGGCCCCGATGTGGCCACCGGTTTGGGACACGACCTCGATCAGCCGCGCCCGCACCTCGTCCGCGAGGGCCTGAAGCTGGGCGCGCTCGAGGCGCCTGACATCCTCGGGTCCGTGAACCAGCTCCAGTAGCGCCATCAGACTACCGCAATGCGGAGTGTGGAATGCGGAGTGCGGAATTGAAGTGGAGGGTCGCTCGCCGCACGACGCTCAACTTGACATTCCGCATTCCGCATTCCGCACTCCGCATTTCAGTTAGGCCTTGTCACAATGTAGTGCGCCAGCTCTACGAGCACCGGGGAAACTAACCCCGCTTCGCGCAGGCAGTCCACGGCCAGCGCCGCGAGCCGCTCGGCCTCCGCCCGCGCGGCGCCGACGCCCAGCAGCGTCACGAAGGTCGATTTGGCGCGCGCGGCGTCCTTGCCCGCCGTCTTGCCCAGCTCGTCCGAGGTGGCCGTAGCGTCGAGCACGTCGTCGTAGATCTGGAAGGCGAGGCCGACGCGCGCGCCGTAGCCGCGCAACGCCTCGGTGATCCGCGTCGGCGCACCCGCGGCGAGCCCCCCGATGACGCAGGCGGCGGCGATGAGCGCCCCGGTCTTGCGGCGGTGGACTTCCTCCAGGCGCTCCGCCGGCAACGCCAGCCCCTCCGCCGCCAGGTCGAGCACCTGCCCCCCGATCATGCCACCCGCGCCGGCCGCGCCGAACAGCTCGAGGGCGACGGCGCGCCGGCGGGAAGGGTCGAGGCCGAGGGCCTCCATGCCGTGCGCCAACACCGCGGCGGCCAGGGCCACCATATGGAAGCCGGCCCGGGTGGCCGTGGCGACGTCGAAGGCCCGGTGCGTCGTGGGGCGGCCGCGGCGCAGGTCGTCGTCGTCCATACAGGGAAGGTCGTCGTGCACCAGGGAATAGGCGTGCACGACCTCGACCGCCGCCGCCAGCTCGGCGATCGCCGCCACACTGCCGCCCACCGCCTCGTACGCGGCCACGACGAGCGTCGGCCGCAGGCGCTTGCCGCCACCCAAGAGGCTGTAGCGCATCGCCCCTGCGACCGCGTGCGGCCACAGCTCGGCCGGCTGCGCGTCAGTCGCCCACCGCGCCAGCACGGCGTCGACGCGGGCGCGCGCGGCGGCGAGGTATCCCGCGAGACCGCGGCTAAGAGTCGACGTCACGCCCGAGGATCTGCTTGACTTTGGCCTCCGCCGCAGCGAGCCGCTCGCGCACCGCGCGCAGCCGCTCGATGCCTTCCTCGAACAGCTTGAGCGACTCGTCGAGGTCGAGCTCCTACGACTCGAGCCGCCGCACGATCTCTTCCAGCCGCTCGAGCTGCTCCCCGAACGACGGCGCCGGAGGAGGAGGGGGGGACGGCGTCATCAGGACCCCGCAACCCGGGCCGCCACCTCGCCGTCCGACAGACGTAGCCGGAAGGGGAGGCCGGGCGGGAACTGGGTCGTGCGCTTGAGCACGCGCCCATCGGCGTCGCGCGCCACGGCGTACCCGCGCTCGAGGATCTTGAGGGGCGAGAGGGCATCGAGCCGGCCGCCGAGCGCGGCGAGCCGGTGGCGCTGCCGCTCGAGGCGCAGCGTCGTCGCACCCACCAGGCGGTCGAGGCTGCGGTCCCCGCGCTCGCCCGCCAGCTCGACTCGCGTAGCGAGCGCGCGCGCGAGCCGGGCACCCACGTGCGCCAGGTGCTCGAGCACCTCGGCGCGATCGGGCGTCGCCGCGGCCGCCGCCGCCGAGGGCGTCGGGGCCCGGAAATCCGCGACCAAGTCGCACAGAGTCACGTCGGTCTCGTGGCCCACGGCCGAGATCACGGGGACGGGCGCCGCCGCCACGGCGCGCGCCACGCGCTCGCTGTTGAACGTCCAGAGGTCCTCCTTCGAGCCGCCGCCACGGCCGACGATGGCGACGTCGAGGGCCGGGATGCGCCCCAGCGCGGCGAAGGCGGCACAGATCTCCGCGACGGCGCCCTCCCCCTGCACGCGGGCGGGGATGACGACGAGCTCCGCCAGGGGCCAGCGGCGCTCCACCACGGCAACGATGTCCTTGAGCGCCGCCGCGTCGGGGCTCGTGATCACCGCGATGCGCTGTGCGTAGGCCGGGAGCCGGCGCTTGCGCGCGGCGTCGAGCAGGCCGTCCTTCGCCAGGGCCGCTTTCGCCTTCTCGAAGGCGAGCTGCCACAGCCCGCCGGCCTCGGTCGAGAGCAGCTCGAGGACGGTGAGGCGGAGTTCCCCCTTCTCTTCCCACACCGTGGGCCGGCCAAACACGAACACCTGCGTCCCATCCGCCGGGGCGCCCGGCAGCCGCCGGTTGTCGCGCGCGAACATCACGCACCGCAGCTGCGCCGTACGGTCGCGCAACGCGAAGTACCAGTGGCCGCTCTGCCAGCGCTTGAAGCCCGAGACTTCACCGCGCACCCACAGCGGCGGCAGCCCCGCCTCGAGGACGGCGCGCGCCCGGCGCGTCACCTCGCCCACGGTCCAGGCTCCCTCCGCCGAGGCGGCGGCGAACAGATCTAGGCCGGCGCCCACTGCCGCGCCGCCTGCACCGTGTTGTACAGCAGCATGGTGATCGTCATCGGTCCCACCCCCCCCGGTACGGGGGTGATCGCCCCCGCCACCTCCCGCACCTCGGCGAACTTCACATCACCCACGAGGCGGTACCCCTTCTTGTGCGTCGGGTCGTCCACGCGACTCGTGCCCACGTCGATCACGGTGGCCCCGGGCTTGACCATGTCCCCTGTCACGAACTCGGGTTTCCCGATCGCGACGATCAGGATGTCGGCGGGCCGCGTGACCGATCCAATATCGCGCGTGCGTGAGTGGCACACCGTAACCGTCGCGTTACCGCCCGGACCGTCCTGGAGCAGCAGCAACGCCATCGGCCGGCCCACGATGATCGACCGGCCCACCACGACCGCGTGGCGCCCGTTGGTCTCGATCCCGCTGCGGATGAGAAGCTGCTGCACGCCGTATGGCGTGGCCGGGCGGAAGCCGCTGGGATCCCCGATCACCAGCTTCCCCACGTTCTCCGGGTGGAAACCGTCCACGTCTTTGCGCGGGTCCACCCGGCGCAGGACGCGAGCCGCGTCGATCTGCCGCGGCAGAGGCAGCTGCACGAGGATGCCGTGAATCTTGGGATCGGCGTTCAGCCGGTCCACCAGCGCCAGCAGCTCGGCTTCCGACGTCTGCGCCGCAAGCTGGAAGGTTTCGTGATACAAGCCCGCTTCCTCGCTCGCCTTGCCCTTCATCCGGACGTAGGTGTGCGAGGCCACATTGCCCCCCACGAGCACGGCGGCGAGCCCCGGCGTCACGCCGCGCCGGCTCAGCGCCGCGATCTCCCCGGCGAGCTCGGCACGCATCGCTCCGCCGACGGCACTGCCGTCGATGAGCCTAGCGGGCAAAGACCACCGAGATGTCTATTGGAGTGCCACGAGTTTTCGCTTGGCGGGCGGCAGCATCTTCACCAGGTCGTCGGCCAACGCCGTCAGCCGCGCGGCGACCTCGCGCTCCCCCTTCTTCGCCTGGAACAGCTCGTTCGTGATGTCGAGCGCCGCGAGAATCGCCGCCTTGTGAATCTCCACGATCGGGCCCTGCGCCAGCACCTTCTTCAGGGCCTGATCGACGTACGCCGCCACCTCGCGCGTGTACTCCGGCGGCAGATCGGAGCGCACGGTGTACTCCTCGCCACCGATCATCACCTTGACGGCGTGCTTCTTGGTGCTCACGAAGGCGCTCCCCCTCCCCCTCCCCCTCCCCTAGAACTCGCGGCCGTCTCGCGGGCCTGGTCCTCGAGGAACGTCAGCCGTCCCAACAGCTCCCCCACCCGCGCCCGAGCCGCCTCGACCCGCTGCCGCAGCTGCTTGTTCTCCTGCTCCAGATCCGCGATGCGATTGCGCACCTCGGGATCGAGCCGGCCCCCCCCGCTCCCCCCGCTCCCGCCGCCCCGCTCCTTGAGCTCGGTCTCGGTCTTGAGGGCGCGCGCGTGCCACGAAGCCAGCTCGTCCGCCACGTGGCGCAGAATCGTTTCGAGCTGGTCCAGGGCCCGCGCATCAGCCCGCTCTCCGTCGTATGCCAAGCTCTTCCTCCAACGCCTTGAGTGCCGCCGCCAGGAGCTTGTCGACCTCGGCCTCGCGCAGCGTGCGGCTCCCCTCGGGATCGCGGAACGACAGATGCCACGCCACGCTGCGGTGGTCGGCTGGGATCCCCGGACCGCGGTACTCGTCGAATACGGCGAGCGTCTCGAGCAGCGCGCCGC
>WNGP01009844.1_pt1 | contig 13284 bp, 11 predicted proteins | sample 5407671 | NCBI WGS metagenome assembly WNGP01 (sample SAMN13153381, study PRJNA577476) | soil metagenome | isolation source: 40 cm soil or saprolite under Garry oak tree replicate 2 | place: USA:California | collected 2016-06-15 | reverse complement strand
GACCACCAAACGCAGCGGCAAAGGCTGTTAGGCAGACCATAAATTACGGAGAAAGCGGCTGTGGCGCCAAAAGGAAAACTTTCGAAGTCAATGACGTTGACTCAATTTGAGAACGGCTATTGGTACCAATTTGAGCTCAAGGTATTCGCCGAATCCATTGGCATCCCATCTGCAAATAAATTGCGGAAGGATGAGCTTGAAAAGGCGATCGTGACGTTTCTTAAATTCGGAAGAATACAAAAACCCTCCAGGAGAAATTTATCAAGATCGGGTGTCAGAGACTATGAGAACGGATTAAGCCTGAAGCTGACGATCAGGAACTACACCAGCAACAGGGAAACAAAGAATTTCATTATTAAAGAAGCCCAAAGAATTATGCCCAATCTTAAGGCCAGGTCCGGGGTATGGTATCGATTGAACCGTTGGCGCGAAGACCAACTAACAAGAGGGATGGATATTACGTATGCCGATCTGGTGAAACGGTATGTCGAGTTGAATCAAACAGAAGGGGCTTTCGCTAAAATACCCCACGGTAGATATATCAATTTCATGAGTGAGTTTTTAGCGCATGAAAAAGGCGCCACTCGCGAGGAAGCGATAAGTGCGTGGCAGAAACTGAAAGACATGGACGTTCCAAAAAATTATCGTTCCTGGATTGAAAATCTTACCAAGAGAGCCTAACCAAACATTCGAGTGGACCGGCTCTCGCCGACTGCTCAATTCGGCGTCAGGCCGACGGTAGAAATGTCATGAAACGCACCTGGACGATCATCGGCGTAAACGATGTGCCGAGTAGCTTCAAATGGTACCAGTCACTCTTCGGCCAGCCCGAGACACGACCGGGCCATGCCGACTTTGGTCAGATCCTCGATGCGGATGGAACTGTCCTGCTCTGCCTCCACCAGTGGGGCGCGCACGAGCATCCGTCGTTGATGAGCCGGGACAACGCGACACCTGGCAACGGGCTCCTCTTGTTCTTCCGCGTCGACGATTTCGATATGGCACTGAAAAGGGCACGCGCTCTCGTCACCCGGCTCGAAGAAGAGCCTCACGTGAACCCGAATACTCGAACAGAGGAGTTCTCGCTGCGGGATCCGGACGGATACTACGTCACGATTAGTTCGCTCACTTCGCCCAAGTCGAATGAGACCTAATCAGGCGATGCAACAAACCGCGAACCGTCCCTATGCCTAGCTAACTCTGTTATGCGAAAGTCACTTGTTCGCGCGGTCACTGGTTTTGTGTCTCGTTAGACGGTTAAAGCTTGCCTCCTCACCTTCGCAGACAACAGACTCCTACCAGAAAATGAAGATACCAACATTATTCGCCGCTTGGACTGCTCTGGTGATCATGGCCTGCCTCTTGAATCCAAAGGCCAAGATCCTGACTTCAAGTCACCGGGAACGGGGGAAAAGGCCGCGGTGGACCAGGCCAATACCCGCCTCGACGCGGTCTATAAACGTCTGATGGGCAAACTGGATGCGGATGGACAGAAGGCTTTGAAAGAAGCTGAACGCTCATGGATCAAGTGGCGTGACGACGAAGCCATGTTGATCGCGCGCGTCGGCGGCGCAATTGGGTGGCAGCGGTATGCTGGTGGATTTTGCGAACGCACAGCTCAAGTTAATCAACCAGCGAATCGAAGCCCTGAGCGAATACTTAAAGCAATCTGCTGGCAACTAATGCGTGAACACAGCAACGCCTAACCAGGCGATGCAGCGAACCCGCGTGAGGCGTAATCATGCGCAAGCTTATCTGCAGTGGCAGCCCGAAATCGATATGATATGGGCGTGGATTTGATCGTTCTTCAACAGCTGGCTGTCTCTTTCGGTCTCGGATTGCTGCTAGGTCTCCAGCGGGAACGCGTCGAATCATCGATTGGTGGCATTCGCACTTTTCCGTTGATCGCGATTTTCGGAACGATTTGCGCGCTGCTTGGAAAGACTTTCGGCGGCTGGATGGTCGCGGCCGGTTTGCTCGCGCTCGTGGCGATGGTGGTCTACTCGAATTTCGCCAAGATGAAATCGGGCGACATCGATCCGGGAATGACGACGGAAGTTGCAGCTCTTCTGCTCTATGGACTGGGCGCTTACGTGGTCATTGGCAGCATGGTTGTGACAGTTGTGGTCGGTGGAGCAATGGCCGTGCTCTTGCAGTTCAAAAAGCCGTTGCACGCCTTAGCTGGCGCGATTGGCGAGCGCGACATGCGAGCGATCATGCAGTTCGTTCTGCTGTCACTGGTGATTCTGCCGGTGCTGCCGCACCAGGATCTCGGGCCATATGGCGTTTGGAATCCATTCCAAATATGGCTCATGGTTGTGCTCATCGTTGGCATCAGCCTCACTGGCTATATCGGTTACAAGTGCCTTGGCGCCCGAAGGGGTACTTTATTGGCCGGCGTTCTCGGAGGCCTTATTTCCAGCACGGCGACGACGGTGAGCTATGCGCGCCGCACCGTGGAGAACATAAAGCTCGTGAATCCGGCTACGGTTGTCATCGTGATTGCATCATGCATTTCGCTGGGACGCGTCCTGGTCGAAATGGCGGCCGTGGCTCCGGTCGCTTTCGCTTCAATGGCGCCGCCTGTTGCCGCCATCCTGGCTGTCACCATCATCATTGCGGCCGCGATGTTTCTATGGCAGCCGTCGGGCGATGCGCAGATGCCCGAGCAAAAAAATCCAGTCGAATTGAAACCGGCGTTCATCTTTGCCGCGATTTACGCTGTGGTCCTGCTCGCGGTCGCCGTCGCCAAGGAGCATTTCGGCTCTGCCGGTTTTTACTCGGTAGCCATCGTTTCCGGACTAACCGACATGGACGCGATTACGCTTTCGTCGGCTCGTTTGGTTGAAAGTGGTCGCACCGATCCCTCCACGGCTGGCACGCCATCCTGATCGCGGCGATGTCGAACTTAGTGTTTAAGTTCGGGACTGTCAGCTTGCTTGGCCACCGCTTATTGACCCTGCGCATCGGCGCGGTCTTCGGCTTGATTCTTATTTGTGGCGGTGTGGCCCTGTGGCTCTGGCCTGCTTGAACCGCGGTTTAGTGATTGCTTCGGACTCAGGGCCTTGAATGTTGTAACATCCTCGCGCAGAAATAGACGTGACCGGCGGCAGCGCCGGTTCGAATGACGATACCTCTCGCGCAGATGATGCTCGTCAAGGCGATTAGCTCTGCGCGCAGATCGGCGCGATAACCTTCGGGCAGGCTATCTAGGTTTCAGCAGTTTGTTGCAACCACATGAACCAGGTGCACCTTAGTCTTCAAAGTCGCGCGAAGTTCAGCTACGTCTCGTTAGAAAGCGAACGCGAAAGCACACAAAGATGAGAATCCGGATATCTGTTTGTTTTACTGTGGCAGCTATCTTTTTATTGAGTACAGCCGCAATGGCTGCCCAGCCTGTAAATCGAATCACTATCCTTTATGATGCTTTTGGGAAGTCCTCCCCGCTGAAGAAGGATTGGGGATTCTCTGCGTTCATCGAGTATAACGGTAAGCGTATCCTTTTCGACGCCGGTAACAACGCCGATACCTTCGGTCAGAATGTCAAAGCATTGGGTATTGATCTCAAGAAATTAGACTTCGCTGTTATTTCGCATCGACATGGAGATCATACGAGCGGCCTGAACTATCTGTTGAGTGTCAATCCGAGTGTAAGAATCTACGCGCTAAAGGAAGGGTTTGGAGTGTTCGGCGCGGCGTTGCCGGGAACCTTCTATCGCAAGGATGAGTCGCTACCTGTTTACATGCGTTATTATGATGGGCAGGCGCCCGAGAAGATGACATTCGGCACGCCCTGGCCAAACGCCAACTTTGTTTGGGTTGATAACTTAACTGAAGTTGTGCCAGGAATCTTTTTGATTTCGACAGTCTCGCAGACACCGGGCACCCTGGAACTTCGCGAACTCTCGCTAGCGATTAAGTCGCCCAAGGGTGTGGTCTTGGGAGTCGGATGCTCACATCCGGGAATTGAGAAGATACTGGAAGCATCAATGGCGGTGGACAAGCATGTTCATCTAATCTTCGGGGGGTCCATTTGGTAACAACTCCAGACCCGGAGATTACACGTATTGCAGCTGCATTGCACGATCAGTGGAAAGTAGATGGGATGGCTCCAGGACATTGTACCGGAGAGCCAGCTTTTGCGGCTTTTCGCAAAGCGTTCGGTGACCAGTATCTCTACGCTGGGTTGGGAAGTGTTATAGAACTTCCGTAAACGTTCAATATAAAGGTAGGCTTTGTGGAAAGCCGTGAGAGCATCGCGGAAACCAACAAGCTAGCCACGCCCGCCGTGCCGCCCCGTCAATCCGGAAGTCTTCCCCGCAAAACAGTCAGCGAATACGGCGGCAGATCGTAAAATGAAGATGTTTGTTGCGTGAAGCGCACTGGCGGGAGGCTTCGCATGGGATGGCCATTTGGGCCGTCATCTTGCCATAGATACTGATCGCGCGAGAACTGGATTATATCCACGCTGCCAGCGAAGTTTATCTGCCGCCGCACACCGGAGAAGTTGAACTGCACGCTAAGTCGTGCGGTGCGGTTGGGATCTTTGTTAATCGCTAGCAGGGCCCATTGCTTATCTGTCCGTCGCGCTGCATAGACGCTAACAACAGGTGATAACATCGGTTTCACCGGTTTTATGGTTACAGGAAATATGCCGTATGTACCATTTGTTGGTTGCATCCATTCTTTTGTGAGGAGCTGTGCGGCATGGTAACCTGCTAACCGATTCAACTCTTCACTGTTTGGACTCAACTGAAGCATCACGAGATTGCCCCAGGAACATTTCAGCTCGTCCTGGAGATAATTTGGTTCGTATCCATATAGGTACGGTTTGGAGCCGCCGAGTGTGAGAAATGTTCCCACTGTGTCTGCAGTGAAGAGCGCGCCTTCGATATCCACTTCATGACGTCCTGCAAAAACGGAATAGCCGTATTCTGTCATCAGCCATGGAATTGCCATAGGAACTCCATCCCTCCGCAAGCTGGTAATCATCTCACTCAAACGCTTTGACGTTTCCAACAACTGCGGCGCCGCGTCGGCGCAGATGGTGTCGAATGGATAGAACTCGAACGAGAAAAAATCGAAGGGTACGCTTGCGGTTCCAACATATTTTAGAAATCGATTCATCCAGGAGCGATTGCCCGCCGCGTCGGGCCATGTGAGAAGTTGATCGTCGAAATTTTGCAGGCTTGGTCCTCCGAGTTTCAAACGCGGATTCAACGGAGCAAGCCGACGAGCAACCCCGGTGTAAAGCGCGGCGTAATCCTCTGGTGACGCCCATTGTCCATCAGGTTCTTCGCCTAGTTCGATTCCTTCGAGCGGATATTGTCGTTTCAACAAATAGGTGATTTCGGCAACGGCGTTTTCCGGCGTGTCGTACAAAACACCGACTGGGACAAGGACGGGCAAGCCGTTCGTGAGCGCGCTGCTCAAGATGAAATCAAGTCCCGGTTGCTCGATTTTGTAATCAATGTCCTCAGCTCGAATGACGGACGTAATCTTGAAAACGATTGTGACTATCAACACTCCCGAGCTCAATCTCGCGAATCGCGAATCCGAGCCGATCGCGAATGTCATTTGAGGTTTGCGGACTTGTTTGCGAACTCCGGCTCATTGCGACCCGCACGAAGCGAGCCGGAAGGTGTTTTGTGCAGAGCCGAACAGATTCGTCACCACCCGCTCCGCGGTTCGCCGCACCGTTTGGAAAAGGGCGCCACGCATTTTTCCGATCGGCGTGCAAATGCATCGGATCGTCTCCACTCCAGTACTCCACTCTATATTGCTGGGCGTACGGCGCGCCCCAATGAATCCGAATGGAGTTCACTGGTTTGGCTGCGCCGAGATCGATTACCACCCATTGCGGATGGGCATCACTGAGCTCACTGGTGAAGTGGGAATCGAGATATGGATTGCTTTTCCAAAACGATTTTTCGTCGCCGTCAGCGATGCCGGAGTAACCATCATCGTTCGCCTGGTCGATCGTGTTTCCGCGTCGCGGCAGACGGTAACCATAAGAAAGGTTAATCGGCTCGGCGAGTGAATCGTCCGAGATCCAGTATCCACACTGATGGACTGGATCGCTCCATGTGCCGCGCGGGTTCCAATGCCAAACTTCGCCGGCGAGTTCAGTCCGCAGTCGATATGTCAGTGGCCCGAATCCGGCTGATCGCATCTCGGCGATGTTCTTGTCCGTGAACATCCGAGCGCATTCGCCTTGCTCGTGACCGTCAACGCCCGCGCCTAATGCCTGAGTTGGCACACACTGGTTTACTGGACGATTGGCAAGAACAATGGCGGAGACAGCAAGAGGCTTCTCATCGGCATCTGCCTCTGTTGCTGTTGCCAGTTGGGTCAAATGGGCCGCGGTAAGAGAAAGCGATGCGAGAACGCATCGCACTCCAAAAGTCCGCCAGTCGGACGGACTCGTCCCGCCGTACGGCGGGCGAGCTTTCGTGAAACGAGATTGATGGCTCGATGAATTTCGCACGGAGTGCTTTTCGGAGTGCGATGCGTCCTCGCATCGCTTTTCGTTGCTACCGCTGCGGTTTCTCCAATTGCTTCCTGACCTGGTCCTTCTCGTGGCGAACGTCCTTTAGGTGACTTTGGAGGAGTGGCAGCTGCGATGCTTGTGGATTCGGGCGGTGAAGCAACGTTTTATTGTTTTTACCGCCCCAGTATGTAGGTCCCGGTTGCTTGGCCTCGCCAATACGGAGGAGCAAACCATCTTCTTGTCGCTGAAGCTCATCGTAGCGGGCTTGGAGCGCGCGAAGCTCGTTCTGTCGACTTGCTTGTTGTGCCCGAGATTGATTTTCCTTTTGCGACGCCTCGGCTTTCTGTCGCGACGTTTCTTCCTGCTGTTTTCGGACTTGATCGAATCCTGCACCTTGCTGCGCTGAGTATTCGCCAGCTTTCTGGGGATCATAGCCAAAGCGCTCCTGAACGTCCTTAGGAAGTTCGGTGAAATAAACTTTGGAGACGCCAGCCTTACTAGTCAGCACGATGCCGTCAGGTTCGACTCGGCTCACGGTGGCGTTCTTGTATTCTTTTCCAGCAAGTGTTTTAAAGTCGTCTGAGAAGGCGACTGACACGAACGGAAGGATCAAAAAAGTGAGAAGTTTTGTCTGCATTCGTTGCTTCGACCATCGGGATTCTGCTCTCAAGTATGGTTTTCCAGTCAAGAAAAATTGCCAGATTCATGCGCACACGCCGACTAAACGGCTGTAGTGCCAGGCATGTCGCCTACTAAACCTCACCATGATCGCAGCCGGCACAGCTCCCTCTACAGTTCTTGTCTTCGAACCGGGCCCCGTACTGGACACTCCATTTTTTGCTGAGAACTTTCGAACTCGGATGCGCATATTTTTTGCAGTGATCGTTGTAGTAGTTGCATCGAGCTTGGCGCTAATCGGATGCCGTCGAGGCGTAGCGGTTGCGCCAGTCGATCCGAACGGCCCGGTCGAGGTGGCGATTCCTGAACATGGCGCATACACCGGGGCGTTCATGGATTTTGGCGACGCGGAGGACGATGTCACTCTCGAGACGATCGAGGATTTTGAGCAAATGGTGGGTAAACATCAGGCCATCATCGCGTCGTCCAGTTACTGGGGAGAACAAAATTTTCCCGCGGACAATCTCAATGTCATCTGGCGGCACGGTTCGCTGCCGCTTGTGTTTTGGTCGCCGTGGGACAGGCCTTATGAGGAAGACCACGGACCGGACAAGTTCGGTTTGACCGAGATTCTTGCCGGCAAATGGGACGCGTACATCGACAAATGGGGCGATGCCGCGCGGAGTTTTGGTCACCCAATGATTGTTGTATTCGGCGTCGAAATGAATGGCACCTGGTTTCCGTGGTCGGGCGCGTACTACGGCGGCCCGGAATGGGATAAAGAGCAGAACAACTGGAAAGGCCCGGAAACATTTCGCAAGGCGTACCGTTACGTGGTGGACCGCGTCCGGGCGCGCGGCGCTTCAAATATCAAATGGATGTTTCACACGAACAATTATCCCTATCCGTACGAAACCTGGAACTGCGCGCCGGCTTATTATCCCGGGTCCGATTACGTCGATTGGCTGGGTCTGAGCGTTTACGGCCAACAATATAAGGACGAACCAAACCCGGACATTCCTTCATTGGTGAACTGGCCCTACGAGGAAATGTCCCGGCTCGATCCGCATAAACCGATCATGATCGCCGAATGGGCGACCGGCGAATTCCCGCACTCGGCAGAGGGTGGTGGAGTCGGCAAAGCCGAGTGGATCAGACAGGGACTCAACCTGTTTCCCACGCGTTTTCCTCGCATCAAGGCCGCAGTTTACTGGCACGAGCGCTGGCAAAACGCCGACGGATCTTATAGCAACCTGCGCGCGAACTCTTCGGTAGAGTCGCTTCGGGCTTATCGCGAAGGTGTCGCGAACCCCGATTGGCTGGGCGATTTGATTCTTCGAGCGCTGCCAAAAAGATAATTGCGACATTCCCGGCGTACGCGTGTGTTTTCGACGCGTGCAAAAGGGCAAATGGCAGCTGTAGCCGGGCTATGACGGCCCCGGCTACAAGTATCATGCCAGGCCTTTCACGGAGCATTGAGGACCACCTTCGTTGTAGGTCCGCTCACCCAAAACTGGGCGCTCACCTTATGGATCTGCGCGGCTTGTTCTTTGAGTTGCGCCGCTAATACTTCCATTCCTTTCTGTTGTTGTGCGACCGTGGCTTCTAGGTCGTGCACTTTCTTATGCTCTTTGAGGAACTCGTTGAGTAACATCGCGTTCACCGCATCGTAGCGCACGGTATAAGCTTTTCCGGCAGCGTCGCGCACGACCAGATCGGGATTCGCCTTTTCCACCTCCTCGGACACGAGACCAAATTGCGCGGTCCGCGTCGGATCAATCTCCTTCTTGTAACGGAAGCTAACCGGTTTCAGCGCCAGGATCGCTTCGCTCGCTTGGTCCATCGGCTTGATCTCCTCCTTGAACCGCTTCGAGGACACCCTGACGCCAAGCTGTCCGGACGAACTCACGAGAACAGCACTTCCGGTTACCGCGGCCCCAGAAATCCCAGCGATGAAAGTGGCTGTATGCGCCGGCATCGGATGACTCTCAAAGGGCGGATTGCCCACTGTGACTATGGTAGCCGTCTGTGTGCCTAGACGGATCGTATTCGATTCCGTACCGATCGGAACAGGCCCGGCGTTACCGATATAGATGTTGTTAGTGCCGTCGTCGCTCAGATTCCAGCCCGAAAAAAAGCCGAGTCCGGTATTTTGGTCGCCCTGGGTGCGGCCCAAAGCGTGTCGCCCGAGCGCGGTATTGAAGTTCACGCTCTCGCCTTGAGCGAGACTGAGGTTCCCGACTGCTGTATTCATTTCTCCACTTGTAAGACTTTCGAGCACCGCGGCACCAACGGCGACATTTCTGGTGCCAACTGTGTTACTCAAAAGCGCCTGAGAACCAACCGCCGTGTTGCCGCCGATGGTAGTGCCGTTATAAAGCGCCTGAAAGCCGAGGGCGGTGTTGTCCACTCCGGTTGTAAGGCCAAAGAGTGCGTCCTCGCCCTCAGCGGTGTTTCGATTAGCATAGCCGCCATCCGGTGGCGGGACAACTGCTTGCGCATTTTGCAAAACCGCAAAGCAGGCGAACGCGAACAGCGCGAACGTGGGATAAATAATATTTGTTGTTGTTTTCATGGGTTCAATTTCCTTTCATCAATTTTTTGGCCTTTGGTGGCTTCCAACCGTGCCGCCTACGTCCTGCACTCGCGGGGCTCCGGCGCGCCAAGGGGAGGCCACTTCCGGCCTTTACCTTTTCCTTCGGAAAATTTTGGCCGGCATTGCAGAAAATTTTGAGAACACTTGGAAACTGCGGTAATAGGCGAGCAACATTTTGGGGGACGCAGCGTCTTCCAAAAGGTCTGCGCGGATTCTTAAACCGCTGCGTCACGGGCGAAAGCATAATGGTTGCCATGCAGTTGCCGGAAAGGGCCCGTAAATGGCGCTAGACTAGATCGCGTCCAGCGCGCTCAGCCGCTGCGCATCTGCTCGCAATTGCCGTGGCCGGCAGTGATGAGGCATTTGCCCATCAAGATCGAGAAGCTTCGGGATGATGCGGACGATGCTTGCTAGCCGGGTCTTTTTTGGCAGGCAAGACCCCCATCGGGTAATCCACTAGCCTCTGTTTCCCTCCGCTCAAGGCGCGACCAAGTTCCAGCCGGTCGGAAGAGTCGGACCGTAAGCGCCAGCAAGGAAAATATTATTGTTGAGATACCAGATCGCTGTCTGGCGAGTACTCGGATTGTAAAGCAAGTAGTCCGGCTTGCCGTCCCCGTTGAAATCGGCACTTCCTTGCAGCTGGTACCCGCTCGCAATCGTCGGTCCATATACGCCTCGGAGAAACGTAACCCCAGACAAATACCAGATGGCTGACTGGCGTGTGCTGGCGTTGAAGAGTAAGTAGTCACGTTTTCCATCGCCGTTGAAATCTGCGACACCCGCTAAGCTCCAGCCAGCCGGAAGCGTCGGACCATAGGCGCCGCTGACAAGCACGTTGTTGTTCATGTACCAAATCGCCGTTTGGTGCGTGCTCGCGTTGTAAAGCACATAATCCGGCTTGCCGTTCGCGTTGAAATCGCCAGTCGCAACCAGTTGCCAGCCGCTGGAGAGAGTTGGGCCATAGGCGCCGCTGACAAGCGTGCCCCCGGACAAATACCAGATTGCCGTGTGACGCGTACTGGGGTTAAACAGTGCGTAATCAGGGTTGCCATCACCATTGAAATCCGCGACATCGGTTACATTCCACTCAGCCGGCAGGGTCGGCCCATACGCGCCGCCAAGAAAAACGTTGTTGTTCATGTACCACACCGCCGTCTGGCGCGTACCTCCGTAGTAGAGCACGTAGTCGGGCTTGCCATCGTCGTTCAGGTCCGTGGCTGGCAGAAGTCTAGAGAAGTCATTTAGATAGGAAATCCCTGCAATATCCACATAATCTCCTGTGCCGCCGCTCTGAATAGGATCCAAGCGTAATTTAGAAATAAGCCCAGACCACGCTGCGTTTGCGCCGACGTTGAACGAGTATATCCGCCATCTGCCATCAGGTATCACTGATATCGTTTGCGAGCGTGTCTCTGAGAAATCACCGCTATTGTTGGTCTCCCAGAAAAGCTGCGCGAAAGGCCCTGCTGGCGGTGAGCTCATTACGTAACGAGCAGCAAAGTAGATCCTCGGACAGGCGGAGGCGGCAAAGGCAGTGTACGGCCCCGTGAGAATTGGATCTGGGCCATTTAGATTCTCGCGCAAGAACCCAGAAGGCGGGCCGGCGTCGCCGTAATTTGCCCACCAATGTTGTCGGCTCCTGCCAAAATAATAGTCGGGCCGGTGATCACTGTGGTGTGTGTAAACCCAGTTCCGAATCCCGGTAAGTGTCCCGACAATTAAATTAAAGTCGTACTCATAGACAATATTGTAATCCAGCACCTCGAGATGCACAGGTGCAATGTACGCCGTGTTGTTATCCGCCGATCCGCCCATGCAAGGATTGCCTGCGTTTAAATAGCCTCCCCCCGTGTTTATTGCATCCGGATTGTGAACACCTATGCCGAAATTACTGCCGTCTACAAACGCGCTCCAGTTCTCGGTCGCGCGCCACTGTACCGGAGGCCATGTTGAAGGTTGTTGTGTGAGCGCGCCACCGGTGAATGGGGCGGTACCGGTGTAGGTAAAAATATGGCAGAGGGTTCCTACGCCGTAGGCGGCAGGCAATTCTTGGCCGTACCAGGGGTACTGCGTATGATCGCTGCGGTTGTTGGTGAGTTTGCAGTGGACCCGTACGGCAGGGCCTTCGAGATGTGTCCATTGCTCCATTATGCAATCTGCAGGCCAATTTTGGAGAGCCCACTGCTTGGGTCTCGTTTTGATATAGATAACGCCGTTCGCGTTGGAGTACGCTAAGACTTGCGAAGGATAGTCATATGAGTCTCCAGCTTGGACTGGATTCCATGGAAATGGACTCCAGTTTGGATTCTGGATTGCGCCTGGCGGAACAAAGTTAGCAGGGCCGCTGTAATAGCTCTGCTGTACCTGGCGTCCGTGGTCGTAATCGTTGATGAGATTTGTCGTAGATCCAGATTGCGATAGGTAAGTGATGGCCCCACCGTACGATGTATCCACGCCTACTTTAATTACGCCGTTATCGAGGGTAATGAGTGAAGCCAGCACCGAGTTACCGAAGATTGCGAATGCTCCAAACGCAGCACAGACAAATTTCGTTATTGATTTCATGGTCCTTCCTTTCATCATGCCTATCCCGAACTTTCAGGTCGATGAGCTGTTTCATACTTCGATTTTTCATATCTAGCGTTCCTTCCTTCCTTGGTTCTGGCCTTCCGTGGTCCTGAAGTTAATTACCTCTCACCTTTCATATCTCACTTGCCTTCGAAACCACTTCCGACCCTTTACTGTTTCCTTCGAAAATTTTGGCCGGCATTGCAAAAACGTTTTGAAATCCACAGAATTCTTCTGACCGCGGATGACGCGGATGTCACGGATCCGGGAACGCCGCGGAGATTGCCAGCCCGTTTACTCAACCTGAAATCGACGGAGGTCGCCGTTAAAGATCACTCACGGTCGACCAAGCTCCAGCCGGCCGGAAGGGTAGGACCGTAAGCGCCGCTGACGAAGATGTTGTTGTTCAGATACCAGATCGCGGTTCGACGGGTGCCGCTGTTAAAGAGCACATAGTCCGGGTAGCCATTGCCGTTGAAGTCGGCCGTCGTCATCAACTCCCAGCCACTGGGAAGAGTCGGCCCATAAGCGGCTCTGAGGAATGTTGGTCCCGATAAATACCAGATCGCCGTTTGGCGCGTACTGGGATTGAACAGGGCATAATCGGGGTGGCCATCACGATTAAAGTCCGCCACACTCAGCACGCTCCAGCCAACCGGAAGAGTCGGGCCAAAAACGCCGCTGACAAACGCGTTGTTATTCATGAACCAGACTGCCGTCTGGCGCGTGCTCGCGTTGTACAGCACATAGTCGGGCTTGGAATCGCCGTTAAGATCGCCCGTCGCTACCAACTCCCAGCCACTGGGAAGAGTCGGCCCGTAAGCGCTTCTGAGGAATGTTGGTCCCGATAAATACCAGATCGCCGTTCGATCCGTAACAGGGTTAAACAAGGCATAATCTGGATGGGTGTCGCGATTAAAATCCGCCACCCCCCGTAGTCCCCAGCCGGCCGGAAGAGTCGGGCCGTACGCGCCGCTGATGAAAACGTTGTTGTTTAAATACCAGATCGCTG
>WNGP01009193.1_pt1 | contig 13286 bp, 9 predicted proteins | sample 5407671 | NCBI WGS metagenome assembly WNGP01 (sample SAMN13153381, study PRJNA577476) | soil metagenome | isolation source: 40 cm soil or saprolite under Garry oak tree replicate 2 | place: USA:California | collected 2016-06-15 | reverse complement strand
CCATCGGGCCGAAGAAAATCAACTTTATTGGCTTTGCGAATTTCGGAGAGGCGCTGCGTGAGGCGGTGGGCAAGCTGGATGGGCATGGGCATCAGTTCTTCTGTCTCATCGCAGGCAAACCCAAACATCAGGCCCTGGTCGCCAGCTCCTCCGGTATCCACTCCCATGGCGATATCCGGGGACTGCCGCTTCACGGAGCACAGGACCGCGCAAGTATCGCAGTCATAGCCGTACTTCGCGCGATCATAGCCGACACCGCGAATCGTGCTGCGAACCATCTGGTCATAATCCACGTGCGCGCTGGTGGTAATTTCACCGGCGACGACCGCCACCCCCGTCGTAACCAGCGTTTCACAGGCGACGCGGCCTTTGGGGTCTTGCCTCATGACCTCGTCAAGAACCGCGTCAGAAATCTGGTCGGCAATTTTGTCCGGATGCCCCTCGGTCACCGATTCCGACGTAAATAGAAAATTGCGTAAGGCTTCGCTCAAAACCAATTCTCCTTCGTGTGTTGCGGAGGGTGAACCGCCGCGGATTTCCAAGGATCACGTAGATGCTTCGTCAAACCCTACAAAATTACCATCCGCGGGGGTAAGAATCAACGTATTGATTCCAAATCGCTTAGAAGTGCGGCAATCGGTCGGAATTGCGGCCCGAACGGCATCCTGGCGCATTGGGCGGACAGGACTAGGCGGCATCTGCATCGTCATCCGGTTCGACGTCGAGCCTCCCCTTGGTCTTTTTGGCCATCAGGTACGACCGGATGAAGGGGTCCAGGTCGCCGTCCAGCACGCGGTCGACATCGCCGACCTCAAACTTCGTCCGGTGATCTTTGATCAACCGATAAGGCTGCATCACGTATGAGCGGATCTGGCTGCCAAAGGAAATGTCCAGCTTGCTCTCATCGAGCTTGTCGGTTTCCGCCTGGCGCTTCTGGATTTCGAGATCATATAGCCGCGAGCGTAGCATCTTCATCGCCAGTTCGCGATTTTTGTGCTGGCTGCGCTCGGCCTGGCAACCCACTACGATCCCCGTCGGCAGGTGTGTAATCCGCACTGCGGTCTCTACCTTGTTGACGTTTTGTCCGCCCTTGCCGCCCGACCGGAACGTGTCGACCTTCAGGTCTTCCGGACGAATGTTGATCTCGATGCGGTCGTCGATTTCCGGAATCACGAAGACTGACGCAAACGAAGTGTGCCGCCGCGCATTCTGGTCGAACGGCGAGATTCGGACTAGACGATGAACTCCCGTTTCCCCCACGAGAAGTCCGAATGCATTTTCGCCAGAGAATTGTACCGTCGCCGACTTGATCCCCGCTTCTTCTCCGGACGTCTCGTCCAGCACCGAAGCGCTCATTCCTTTGCGCTCTGCCCATCGCAAATACATGCGAAGAAGAATGGACGCCCAATCCTGCGATTCCGTCCCGCCCGCGCCGGGCTTGATGGTCATGATGGCGTTGAGATGGTCGTTCTCGCCGGAGAGCAGCGTCCTCGTTTCGAGTTCGGAGACAAAGCTATCCGCTGCGGCGAGTTCCCGATCCAGCTCTTTCAGAAGATCGTTTCTCTGTTCCGCGTTGGTCTCTTCTTGCGCAAGATGGATGTACGTCTCGATGTCTCCGGAGATCGAATTGAGCCTTTGATCTGCCGCGATTTGCCCTTCAGCGCGCTTCCGTTCCCGGAGTACGCCCTGCGCGGCTTCCTGATTGTTCCAGAAATTGGGTTCGGCCACGCGCGCTTCCAGGCCTTTCAGGCGCTCGCGGTACTGCGGCGCGTCAAAGATAACTCCGCACAAGCGTGATGCGCTGTTTGAGTCCTTCGTAGCGGTATTGGAGGTCTTCAAGGATCATGTCTTGTCAGAAAAAGCGCCCGGCCGAATGAGGGCGCTACTTCGCCTTTCGAAAAGTAGTCCCAACTAGAATAACGGAAACCAGCGCGCAGAGCCAGGCGAACCAGTCTCCGAAGCGAGTATAAATCGTCTTGTCCGTTCGAAAATCATAAGGAAGTTCGGCGGCGGCGCGCACATCGGGCGGGAGCGGCTCGAAGACGCGGCCGTAGGGATCGACCGAAACGGTATAACCATTATTCGTCGAGCGGACGATCCACCGCCGGTTTTCCACCGCGCGCACGCGAGCCATGTGCAGGTGCTGCTCGGGCGCGGCGGACCGCCCAAACCATCCATCATTCGAAATGTTGATGAAGAGCTGCGCGCCGTTTTCGGCGAACTTTCGCACTTCGCCGGGATAGATCGCCTCGTAGCAGATGAAAACGCCAAACGTGTTCCCGCCCGGCAGCCGCCCCACGACATACTTAATTCCTTTGTGAAAGCCGCCCACTTCTTCGGACACGCTGGTCACCACTTGGTGAATCAGCGGGAACGGCTCATATTCGCCGAACGGCACGAGATGAACTTTGTCGTACACGAAAACGCGCTGCCCTTGCGCATCAAATAGCAGCGCGCTGTTGTAGGGCATCAGTCGTCCGGGCGGGGCAGCGTCTGATGGGTCCACGAGAGCCTTCCATTCGATTGCTCCTGCAAGAAACGGATGCCCGAACTGAATCGCGAGCGTGGAAGCAATCTTCGCGAATTGCGAATCTTGGAACGAGAATGGCGCGGGCGCTTCGGGCCAAACCAGGAGGTCCGGCTTTTGCGATGCAGGAGCAAGGCTGATCCGCCCGATTTCCGCGAGGTCGGCGGCGTGCGTCTGAAACCAATCCAAAGGGTAGGAAGAGGACTCCGGGAAATTGAGCTGAACGGCGCGGGCATAATGGTGGGCTTGCGGCAGAGGCACCAAGCGCGGGCCAATGAACAAAACCATCAAGAGAGTTGCCGTGGCGGCGGCCGCGAGTGTAAAACGTCTCCTAAACTCCAGCATGTTCGACGCACCCGTCCAAGCAAGTAGCGCATTGAAACTCGCCACGAGGAACGATAGGCCGTAGATTCCCGTGATTGTAGTGACCTGAAGGAGACCCAGATTGGCCGATGCCGGATAGCCGAGCAAATTCCAGGGGAAGCTAATCTCCGGCAAATGGGCGCGAACGAATTCAAATGTAACCCAAATGAAAGGTGCTCCCAAACACGCCAGCTGGATACTTCGGCCGGTCAATCGGTGCACGGCCCATGCAAATGTCCCGGTGAGAACGCCCCAGGCCATCGCAATCAAAAGCAAAACGCCCCATCCGCCGGCCACCGAGAGCCCGCCATGAATCGTCAGAACCGTCGAAATCCACGGCACAGAAGTAAGGACAAAGAGCAGCCCGTGAAGGAATCCGCATGCGAATGCTACACGTGGCCGCGCGCCGAACAGTGCAAAGAGCAAAATCCCTACGCAAATCCACGAATAGATACTCAGATAGAGACCGGCGTAGGAGAGTGAAAGCCCGGCCCCGGATACCGCGCCAATCACAAGACGCAAACCCGCTGGCGTTTCCATGCCGGCTTGCGGGTGAAGGTAGGTGAGCCAGCTGCCCACGGGCATCAGTGTTTCACGATGGCTTTGAAGCCCGAGCCCTCGAGACCTTTCCTGGCAGCCTCAGCGGTCTTCTGATCGGCATAGGGGCCAACCTGCACGCGATAATATTTGTCTGTCTGCGGAGAAACAACAAACGCGGGAAATTTTCTTTTCTGCAATCGGGTCGCGAGTTCCAGCGCATCCGCTTCTCTCGTCAGCGCGGCAACTTGCAATGTGTACGCACCTCCCGGAATGAGGGGACCGTTCAGGGATTTCGACGAGCCGTTGGCTGTTTTGGGAGGCGCAGGGGTCCGTACGAGCACGGGTGCGCTCTTGTGTGCGGGTCCAGACGCCGGTGCGATGGGCTTCAAATGGTCTAGGGTCTTCCTATTTTCGCCTGCGTGATAGAACTCCCAGTCCGAATTCGCCGGGGCCGCCGTGTCCGTCGGCGCCTCGCTAGGAGCGTTATTGTTCGTTCGTTTCGGAACCACATCCGGCTTGGGAGAAATGGAAGACTCCGCCTTCCCACGAAGGTCCGTCGCCGCGCGTACCTGACCGTCATACTGGCTCCGTCCCATGACGTAACCCAGCGTGAAAAATACGCCGGAAAACAACATCATGAGCATGAAAAGGCCGATAACATGCCGGCCTTCGAGCACGCGCTCTCCCGCGCCACCTCGTTTTCCTCCCGAAGCCATTCTTACTTCTGCGGCCCTCCCATGGCCTGTACCCACTTGTTAATGATATCGATGGGCAGGGGAAACACAATCGTTGTGTTCTTCTCGACACCTATCTCCGTCAGTGTTTGCAGGTAGCGGAGTTGGATCGCCGAAGCCTGCGTCTCCAGAACTTTCGCGGCATCCGCAAGTTTCTGGGAAGCTTCAAACTCACCCTCCGCGTGAATGATCTTCGCTCGGCGCTCGCGCTCGGCTTCCGCCTGTTTCGCAATGGCGCGCTGCATCTGCTCGGGAATGTCGACCTGCTTCACCTCTACTTTGGAAACCTTAATGCCCCAAGGTTCCGTGTCTGTGTCGAGTATGATCTGGAGCTTGGCGTTAACCTTATCGCGCTGGGAAAGAATTTCATCAAGTTCGAATTGGCCGACCACGCTTCGAATCGTCGTCTGCGCGAGCTGCGAAGTCGCATAGGTGTAGTTTTGCACCTGCGAAAGCGCCTGATTAGCGTCGACGACGCGGAAGTAGCAAACCGCATTGACCTTCACCGAAACGTTGTCGCGTGTGATGATGTCCTGCGGCGGGACGTCCAGCGTTTCAATTCGCAGGTTGACGCGGTACAGCGTCTCGATCGGCCAGAAAACCAGCCGCAGGCCTGCGCTCTTCGCTTCCGGGATCAGCCGTCCGAGCCGAAGCACCACTCCTCGTTCCCACTCTTTGATGATGTACAACGAATTCCAGAACCAGATCAATCCGAGCCCCACGATCAGCACGATCCCGAGCAAACTGATCTCCATGTTTTCCTCCTGAGCACAGAACCGTTTTATCTTGCGGCCGTGACAGCCGCTTCCACCGGCTCAACGTACAGCTTTAGCCCTTCGACCCGCAAAATCCGCACGGACTTTCCTTCTTGCACCGGCTGCGAAGATTCCGCCCGCCAAAGTTCGCCGTGCACGCGAACCATTCCCTCTGCTCCCGCCTGCAAAGAGGAAACCACGAGAGCCTGTGCTCCGATCAGCTCTTCCCTTCCCGTCGCCGTCTTCCACTTCCGCGAACGCAGCACCAGCCGGAAACATCGAAGCAACTCCCCCGGCGGCCAATACCCCGTGACTAGGCGCTTTCGCCTCTAGGATGAAAAACGCCAGGGCCAGCGCAATTAGGAACAAGCCCGCAAGATTCACAGGCAGAAAGTGCATTGCATACAAAGCGAGAATCAGGCAGATACCGCCGATGACACCGGGCGCGATCACCCCCGGATGCGTAAATTCAGTGTAGAGTCCGAGGACACCCAGAATCAGCAGCACAAAGAAAACATCGGGCTCGACGATTCGCGCCAGAAACTTCTGCCGCGCAGAAAGCTCAAATGGCGCACGAACTGGATTCTTCAGCGACAGTGTTACTTGCGTGCCGTCAAAGCGCTTGATCGTTCGACCGTCCAGTTGCCGCAACAAATCCTCCGGCGAACTCACAATCAAATCAATCATCTTCCCGTCGAGCGCTTCTTTTTCCGTGAACGCTTTGGACTCCGTGATCGCCTTTTCTGCAAGCGCCGGGTTGCGTCCGCGTCTCTCCGTGAAGCTGCGCAAAAATGCCATTGCGTCCTGGTTGATCTTCTTCCGCAACACTTCATCAATCTGCGGGACGTACCCTCCAATCGCGAGAACCGGCGACGCCGCTCCGGTGTGTGTGCCCGGCGCCATCGCCGCAATGTCTGCCGAGAGCAGGATATAAAAACCTGCGGAAGCTCCTCGCGCCCCCGTCGGCGACACGTAGACGGCCACCGGCACCCGCGACGCCAGGATATGCTGGATCATATCCTTCATCGAATCGCTGAGGCCCCCGGGCGTGTCCATCGTGATCAGCACGAGCGCCGCATGATGGCGCTCCGCATCTGCAATGCCCTCGTCGACATACGTGGCAAGGATCGGCTCCACTTCCCCATCAAGACTCAGTTCAAGGACGAAAGGGCCGGTGGAATGTTCGTCAGCGGCAACGGAAGGCAACAGCAAAATCCCAGCAGCAGTTAGAGCACATAGAAAGAAGCGGGTCGCAACGGATCTCCACAGCTTAAAGTAAAAGCAGCGCCGCATCACAGGGGACCGATCGTTCATGGCGCACCTCCACCGGGCTTTTTCGCGCTTCGCTTGGAATTCTGCAGGTGTTCGAGCAACTGCTTGGCCTCCGCATAATTCGGCGCCAGCTTCAGGGCCCGCTCAACCTCCGCCCGCGCGAGATCCGGTTTTTTCTGCTCGAGGTAGATTTTCGCCAGCATCGTTCGAACCACTGCGGAATCGCGGGACTGCAGCGAAGCCTGCAATTCCTTCACAGCATCATCTATCTTGCCTTGGTGCCGGTCAATTTCGGCCAGCCCACGATGGGCCGCGGCGCTAGCCGGATCGGCGGCGAGAGCGGCACGGAACTCTTTTTCTGCGGAATCAGCGCGCCCCGCGGAAAGTTCCTGCCGGCCGCGTCGAACGTGCCCCGCCGGCGTGTCGCCCGAAGAAGAATCAGCGGCGCTCGCGGGAGACACCGGCGACACAACCTCCGTGCGAAGAGCCGTTACGTCGAGTTGGGTCTTGACGCGAATCAGCCGCGCTGCGGTTTCGTTTTTCGCATCCAGGCGGATCGTGGGAAGCCCTTTGGGGCCAAATGCTTCATTGGCCGCCTCCCGTTCCTGGTCGGCCTCCGGTTTCTTGCCCGCCTTTTCCAGAGACAGAATCAGCAGCGCACGGTCCTCCGGGTTATCCGGCTCGCGTCCGGCAGCTTCGCGGAAAGACTCTGCTGCTACGGCTGCGTCATTGACCTGCAGCGCAAGCAAGCCCAGATTGAACGGATAATCGCCCTCGTCTGGATCCACGTCGGCCGCTCGCCGAAGATCAGCGAGCGCAGCTGCCGTCTTGCCCTGGCGCGCCCGAGCGATGGCCAAATCGTTCAGGATTTCAGGCACGTCTGCTCCGGAAACCAGGTTGTTCCGCAACGCGCCCTGCAACCCCGCTAAGTCCTCCTCGGCGTGGTCTGGCTGGTTCAGAAAGAGGCGGCAAACCCCGCTCGCAAAGACGGCTTCGACATAGCGGTCGTGGGATTTTGGAACCTTGAAAAACCACGCCAAAGCCGAATTGTAGTCACGCCGCGAGTAATACGCTTCGCCAAGCGCAAAGTCGGGGTCCGGCCAGTCGGGTTCGAGACGCGCAGCCTCGTGAAGTTCGCGAAGCCGGAGATCATCTTCGTTCGCAAGAAGGCCGCGAGTGTAATGTTCAAACGCATCAAGGCGCAGTGGACGCTGGCGCTTTGTGAATTCCGCGAGGTTCAGCCGGTACTTGCGCTCGTTTGCGGAAAGCATGCGCCAGACCAGCCGCGTGTGCAGGTCCATCAGGGAATCCAGCGTGCCGGTTTCCCGCAACGCAGGCATCAAAGAGGTCGGATTCACCCGTAGAATCCGCGACTCAATGGTGAGCGACGTCCCCTTTGCGCTGAACCTGCCGTAAATCACGAAATCCGCGTCCAAATCCTCGGCGACATGCAGCATCGTCGCCCGGCTGAATTTCGAGGTGTGCGGCAGGCCGTATCGTTCAAGTTCGACAAGCCGTCCCGCGTGCGAATACACCTGCTCGCCCGCTGCCGAAAGCCGCTGGATGGTCAGCTCTTCGAGGCCCTCGCCGAGCCATTCCAGTCGCGGCGCTGCGCCTGCATTTTCAAACGGAAAAACCAGGTAGATTCCCTGCTGGGGACCAGCGGCGGGTGCCGCAGGTTTCGGGGGGGCAGGTTGTTGCCCAGAAACGGAGGCAATTCCAAAAGCGACGATACTCGAGAATACGACCAGATAACGCGCGCTGAAGAAAGGGCGCCCCATGTCTATTGCATTGTAGCAGACACAAGAAGTCGTTTCGCCTTAGATGAACACATCAGGCTTGATTTTTCAGCGTACCGAAGAAGCGTCAGGGTTGCGTGCCGTCCGGTGGCTTGGGGGCGAGAACCTCTTGTATCGCCGGATCCTTTACAACTGCCGCGAAAGACGGATCGGTTCTTACGGCAGAGAGTTCCTTGTAGCCTTCGTCCTTGGCCTTCCTCAAATAAATCAGGCAGCGCTCCAGGTTACCGGCTTCCGCGAATGACTTTGCAAGCAGAAAATAAAACCGCCCGCGGTCCTCAACGGAACGGTCCTGCAGCAACGACCCGGTTCTTGAACCGTTGTGCTCGAAGAGTTGAGGATCTAGCGCGAGCGCCTGTCGGAAGGACACGATGGCGTTTTCGTATTTCTTGTCGGCAAAATAAGCATAGGCGAGGTTGCTGTGGAGGACCGCCACGTCGCCTCGTATCGAAATCGCTTTGTGGTAAGCTTTGATGGCCTTGCCATACTTCTTCCGCTGGTACCAGATGGTACCAATATTGTTCTGCGCATCAGCGTAGGAAGGATCAGCTTTTGACGCCCTTTCGTAATACTTGAGGGCCTGCCCGAGGGCCGCCTGTTGGTGAAGCGCAATCCCGAGCTTGTTCAGATAAACCGGATTCTGTGGATTTTGATCCGTCAGCCGCTTGTAGACCTGCGCCGCCTCCCGATAGTCCTTGCGCGCCATGTACAGATCCGCGAGCTGCTCCTCGGTAAGCTCCGGCTTCACAACGATCACGGAACTGTCCACCGGCATCTGCGGTTGTGATTGAGCCACGCGCGGCGCGACCGGCTTCTCGGGGCCTTCTACAAGCGATTGTCCTGCGCAGGGGATCGAAAGAGTCAGAAGGAGAACGCTTACCGGAAACGCCACCGGAATCCTGCTCATGGTGAGTCTCCCTTCTCCGGCTTCGGCTTAGCCGTGTCGGGTTCCTTCTTCTTACCTCCAAAGATACCAAATATCTTCTGTAAAGGATTCTTTTTCTTTTCGCCGGTTTGTCCCGAAGGATCGGCTGGGACTTGGCCCTGACCCGTGGCACCAGGCGGTCGATTCGGATCATAGACCCCGATCGGCTGCCCGTTGGCATCGGTTTGCGGTGTCTTGGGCTGCCCCCCGCCAAAGATGTGGGAGAGAACAGACCCCGTGGATGTAAGCAGGTTGTGGCCTCCGTGTACCTCGCAGTATTGCGTCGGTGCCGAGCCCGCGACGTAAACCTCCTCGCGGGTTGTGGGGCAGTTGGGCGTTGCCAGCTGCAACGTATCCGGGTCGATAAGCACGGACTGCACCCCATCGGGCATCGTGAAATCTTTCACGTCCCGGTACTGCGAGAGTGCCGTGGCGCGCGTCATGAAGTCGGCCCAGATCGGTGCCGCCACCGCGCCGCCAGGCAGCCCCAAGTCGCGATTATCATCGAATCCGATCCAGATCACGCAAAGCAGATTCGAAGTAAAACCTGCGAACCATCCGTCGCGGGACGTACCAGTCTTTCCGGCGGCGGGGAGCGTGAATCCTCGTGCCCGCACGCCCGCGCCCGTGCCCCGGTTCAGCACGTCCTTCAGCAGGCTGTTGACGAGGAATGCGACTCGTGGATCCAGCGCCATGTGCGTCTGCGGCGTGAATTTTTCCAGTGGCTCCCCGTCTACGTTGACGACGCTGCGGATAAACTGCGGCTCGGCACGCGTCCCGAGAGTCGCAAACGCCGTGTATCCCGCTGCAACGTCGATCGGGGTCATTTCGTATGCACCAAGAGCGACTGCCGGCGTCGGCTGAATGTTCGTGCCCAGCCCCATTTGCCGGGCAACTTGCACCACGCGGCCGTAGCCGATCAGTTCCGCGACTTTGACGGTCGCGACGTTGAGCGAATTCGTCAGAGCATCCCGCACCGTGACGCGGCCCATGAATTTTTCCCCGTAGTTGTTCGGAGTGTATTCTTTGCCATCGAATTCGAACGTTGTGGGCTCGTCATCGATGGTCGTAGCAGGCGTGATGATAGGCTGCACCCCGTCAACGGCATTGTCCAAGGCCGCGGCATAAACGAAAGGTTTGAAAACAGACCCAGGCTGGCGATGCGCCAGAGCGTGATTGAGCTGGCTCAGCCCATAATCCCGCCCGCCAATCACCGCCTTGATCTCGCCGTCCCGCGGATCGAGCGCTACCAGCGCAACCTGGGCCTGCGGGACTGATTCACTGCTTCCCTTCTTGGCCAGCTCTCGCTGCCACTTGGCGTACTTCTTCGCCAGCAGCGTATCCACGTTCTTCATCCCCGCGTCGACCGCGGCGGCTGCGGCGCGCTGCAACGCGGGGTCAAGCGTGGTGTAAACGCGAAAATTCTGGCTGAGCAGCTCGTTCGCGGAGTACTTGTCAAGCAGATGATCCTTCACCATGTCCACGAAATACGGCGCTTCGGTTCCCGAAACCGACGTTCGCACAATCTTCAGCGGCGTGCGCTTCACTTCCTGGAGCTGCTCCGCACTGATGTACTTGTTCTCCAGCATTTGCGTCAGCACGCGGTCGCGAGCCTGCGCTCCGCGCTCCGGGTGACGGTCAGCCGACGAGTAGTAATTCGGCGCGCGAATGATACCGGCAAGATAAGCATATTCGGGCAGGGTCAGCTGCCTCAGGTCTTTTCCGAAGTAAGCAACGCTGGCCTCGGAAAACCCGCGAATCCCGAAGCTCCCGCGGTTGCCGAGATACACTTCGTTGGCATACAACTCGAAAATCTGCTGCTTATTGAAGCGCTGCTCGAGCTCCACTGAAATCATGGCCTCAGCCAGTTTCCGTCGCCAGTTGCGCTCGGTCGAAAGAAAGAACGTTCGTGCCACCTGCATCGTGATGGTGCTCGCACCCTGGTAGTGCTGGCTGGTATGCCGCAGATCAGCCCACGCCGCGCCGGCAATGCGGATGAAGTCGAAACCCCCGTGTTCGAAGAAGCGCTTGTCCTCGGCCGAAAGAATTGCATTCACGAGCATCGGCGGCAGATCTTCGTACCGCATCGGGCGCCGCTTCTCGCGGGCGCTGTCGAAAAGGTTGGTAATCAGTTCCGGTTCGATCTCTGCGCTATCAAGTTCCGGGCCGCCGGCAAGCGGTCTGATCGTTCGAATGGCCTTCCCGCGGAACTGTACTGCCAGGGCATTATTCCCCGCGAAATAGGAAAGCTTCGAAGGCCGGATATCAACCGTACTGCCCTGCACCGTGAATTGGCCGAGGGAGTTCGGATCCTGCTCCGGGCGATACCCCACGCGGGTGAGATAACCGGTCAAATCTTCGGGGCCCCACGCCTGGGCTGCGGAGACATGTTCCGGCGCGGAGAAAATCTGAGTGGTGTTCTGGAGGATGTTGCCGGAGAGCCGCGCATCGATCATGCGCGAGTATTTAATGTAGTAGTAGGTAAAAACTCCACCGGCGATAAGAAATACACCGAAGAGGATGCCCAAGATTGTCAGGCCGATGACCGAAGTGAAGAATCCCTTTTGTACGCGAATGCGCAAACGATTGCTCCCGAGGGCTAGACTTTTATTGTCTCGCAATAACCCACACTAGGAAAGACGGAGTTCCAGGATGCAGGGTTGCCAGCGGTAAATCGGAATCGAGCAGCGCCAGCAGGGCCTCAGAAAAGTGCCTTGTTTTCACTGGACGGAGAGAAATGTAGATCCAGATGATAAAAGAATAAATCGATCGGAACGATGTAGTCCATGGAAATCCTGACCACCGCAGGACTCGCTGCCACTTTGATATCCTCGCGCTTCGCGGGAATTTCCAAGTCCTGCGCGATCTTGAAAATTTTCTCGCGAATCTGTTCCTCGGTGTAGCGGTTCACCACCGCAAAGCGCGCCTGCTCCTGCATCTTGTCGGCAAGCTGATATTCAGAGACGTAGGCCGGCACAATCTTGACGGCCAAGTAGACCGCCAACAGCAAGATGGTCGTGTAAATAACGGCCTTCAGCTTGCCTTCCCCTCGTTCGAAGTGGCGGTACGCTGAAGTCCGCCCATCGTAAGTATCATCAACGTCCATGAGATTTGTCTCCCCCAGCCGTTTGCGTCGCGGTGTATCGGCGCTGCAAAGTGGCAAAGAGTCCTTCCGCTTTAGGTAAAAACTAGCACCCTGGTGAGATAGTGTCGAGAAATTGGCGCGGGGATGTTCCCGGAAAGGAACGGTGGCGCAAGCCGACGCCACTGGACTGCCTAATACGCCCGGGCAAAGATCGCGCGCGCGGTGGCGGGTCGGCCGCAGTAAACGCAACTGCCGCTGCCGCCCTCTTGTTCAAGAGGAATGCAGCGCATCGTGGCGCGCGTTTCCTCTTTGATCTTGGCTTCGCAATCGCCGTTGCCGCACCAGTACGAAACGGCAAAGCCGTTTTCGACGGCTTTCTTCAGTTCGTCGTAAGTTTTCGCATCGTGGGTATTAGTCTTGCGGAAAGCCAGCGCCTTGTCGTGGAGCGATTGCTGGATTTCCGCGAGCAAGCGCTCAACTGTCGCGGGCAGACCGGCGAGCGAGGCATTGATCTTTCCGTCTCTGCCAGGTCGATCCCGGCGCGCGAGGACGGCCGTCTGTTTGGCAACGTCCTTTGGACCGAGCTCGACGCGAAGAGGTACACCGCGCATCTCCCAATCATTGAATTTCCAGCCGGGGCTGCTGCCTTCGCGCTCATCGAGGGTGATGCGGATGTTGGATTTTGAGAGTTCAGCCTTCAATTTGCGGGCGATATCGAGAACCGTCTTCTTCTCGTCGTCTGTCTTGAAGATGGGGACAATTACGACTTGATAGGGTGCGAGTTTGGGAGGCAGGACCAGGCCTTGGTCGTCGCCGTGTACCATGATGATGGCGCCGACGAAACGCGTGGAAAGCCCCCAAGACGTGGTCCAGCAGTGTTGCAACTGGCCATTCTGGTCAAGGTATTTGACCTCGAAGGCTTGGGCAAAATTCTGTCCGAGGAAGTGCGACGTGCCGGCCTGCAGAGCCTTGCCATCGCCCATCATGGCTTCGATGGCGTAGGTCGTGTGCGCACCCGCGAATTTTTCCGCCTCCGATTTTTTCCCTGGAATAACGGGAATTGCGGCGTCGTTGATGGCAAAATCGGCGTAAATGTCTAGCATCTGGCGCGTTTCGGCTTCGGCCTCTTCGCGAGTGGCGTGGGCCGTGTGGCCTTCCTGCCAGTAGAATTCGAGCGTGCGGAGAAAAAGCCTGGTACGCAATTCCCAGCGCACCACACTGTTCCACTGGTTCATCAGCACGGGCAGGTCGCGGTAGGATTGAATCCACTTCGACCACATGTGCCC
>WNGP01003436.1_pt1 | contig 13287 bp, 13 predicted proteins | sample 5407671 | NCBI WGS metagenome assembly WNGP01 (sample SAMN13153381, study PRJNA577476) | soil metagenome | isolation source: 40 cm soil or saprolite under Garry oak tree replicate 2 | place: USA:California | collected 2016-06-15 | reverse complement strand
GTAGACTGGCATCGCATCGCGATCGAAGAAGCTGGCCTGGCTGGTATAGCTCTCTTCGGTGGTGATGACTGTGATACCGACCAATTCGGCCTTGTAGCGCAACATCGCGATGAAGCGCGTATGCGGGATTTGCACAAACGCCTGGTTATTGCGCTTGCCCATCTCGACCCCTTGCTTCCAAAACGCGTTTTTCCCGATGATGAGGATACCGATACCCTCAGCCACCAACAATCCAATGATGGCTTTGGAGGCCAGATGCAACTGATGCTTGATCCGACGATTGCGCTTGTCGGTGATGGCGTCGAGTTGATGGGACGTGAAGCGGTTCTCCCTGGCGAGCTTCTTTTGCAGATGTTCGCGTTGCTTGTTGTAGCCTTGGTTGATCGACTTGAGCACACGGCCGTTAACGAGGACGGGCACAAAGCCCGGCTTGTTTGAAGTTATCGCGGCTAAGTTATTCACGCCAAGGTCCAGGGCAGCGAACAGAGAAGGATCAACAGAGGACTGCTCGGCTTTTCGCTCGTAGACGACTTCTATCACATAATGCGTGCCACGCGGCACCACGCGGGCCTGGACAACGGTCTCTTTCTTCTGGCGCGTTTTCACCAGCTCTCCCAGCGCAGAGAGTGAGAGCAGGCCACGTTTCAACGCCCGTTTAGAGATCGCCCCTTTCTCATACACGAGTAGGTTGCGCCCTTCGGTTTTGTGTTTGTACTTGGGCAATCGAGGGCGACCCAAAAACTTCTCCGGGTGCTCGCGCCACTCGGCCATGGCCTCGAAAAAGGCCACCCAAGCCTTGTGAAGCTGGATGAGCACTTGATTGCTCACTTTACGCGGAAGGGCCTGATAGGCTTCATGGGACTTGATTTGCTGAAAAACCTTGACATTATCGAGATAGATGCCTTGGTGAATGAAGGATTGACGCACCACATAGTTAGCTGCGTTCCAGAGATTTTTTGCAGCAAAGGCGGCCTGATCGATCACTTCATAGGACGGATCGTTCTTGCTCATGATATGCTGCTCCACCAGTTGCATCATGATGCCTCCCCATGGCGGGCAGAGCTCTGCCGCTTGCACTCCTGGGCATACTCAGGATAACGTGCTGCTATCTGCGCATAGACCCGGCGACGATTGGCTCTGCCAGCCTCACTTACTCCAACCTGCCCTGCCAATTCCTCCAGATAAGTAGCATACTCCGTCAGGTGGTGACGGATATCATTCACCGTGATCCGCTCCAGAAAGGCAGGATCACTCTGTTCGCTCGCCCGCTCGTAGTCATGACCGCGCTCCCAAAGCATCTCCTCATGAGAGGTATTGTAGGAGGCAATGGCACGGTTGACGAGGGTATCCAAGGGAAGGCGCACGACCGTGATAGACAGACGCTCGGCTTGGGGTATCAACAAAGCCGCTGTGCGTGCTGCGACCGTTTTGCCTACCTCGGAGCGCACCGCGGCTTTGGCGGCTGCCTGCTTCCAGCCACCTTCCTGCTTACAGACTTCGAGACGAGCCAATGAAGAAAGTTGCGTGGGTGCTGCCGACCGATAGGATGGATTAGGTTTGGGTGCGTCGGGCGAGCCGAGAAACTTCTTCACCAGAGCAGGTGTCCAGCACCGGTCCTTGAGTGGTGTGCTACTGAGGAGAGAAGGTCCTTTGTTCATCACTCGTCTCCATTGGCCTGCAATTCCTGGACAATCCGTGCGGTTTTGCGTTTGGCCCGCCGTTGCCCAGAGAGCCGTGCAGTGAATGCATAGACCATTGCCACCAGGTCCGCAATCAAGTCCTCTTTGTCGTTCTCTGCGGCATTACAGTAATGTGAGCGTCGCTCGACCTTCCGCTCTAAATTGGCCCGATGTTCTGCTGAGGAGACACGGGCGTAGATCGCGACTTTTTGAGGGGCTACCACAGGTTCGTGCGGAGTCGGCGCTGATCGTTCCCGATGGAGCCTGATAGCCCTGAATTGCTCCATCCCGAAACCAGCGTAGGGCCGTTCGCTAACTGATGCCTTGTTGTTTGGCATACTGACTTAACTTCATAGGAGAAGTATAGAACGGATGTACATATTTGTCAATGTTTGACATCATTTCTTGGGAACGTTTATTACACCAGTATGGAAACAAAGAACTTTTCTCTCCTGTTGCAAACTCATCCCTGCTCACGAGCGGATGAGGCACTTTTTTGCGCATCGCCTTTGGACTCATCTGGGCCATTGATGCCTGGTTCAAGTGGCAACCCGGATTTATCAGCTCGTTCACCGATCAGATCAATAAGGCCAAACAAGATCAACCACAGGGAGTGCAGTCATGGCTCTCCTTCTGGGCCCATATTGTAGTCAGCAATCCGCACTTCTTCGCCTACCTGACCGCCGCGGTAGAGACCGCACTTGCCGTCTTCTTGATACTCGGCCTGCTGACCCATCTAACCTGTATTGTGGGGATTTTGTGGTCGCTGGCCACCTGGGCTATTCCTGCTGAAGATTCTCTTCAACTTTTTTTATCGCCAGCACGACGTTTGCCCCGCCGACGCCACGTCCACCAAGCAACACAGTTGACCCGACAAAGGGGCGTGCCTCTTTTTGCACCAGGTTCAACCTATAGTCGGGGTTGAGCTGCTCACAATTGATGGTCGGTGGGATCAGGCCGTGACGAAGCGCGAGCAGCGCGGTAATAGCGTCGATCGTTCCTGCGGCCCCGTAGCTATGACCGAGCATAGTACGAGGGACACTGACAGGAAGCTGTTCGAGATGCTCCCCGAAAACCTGGTGTAATGCTTCTCCTTCCCCGGCATCAGAAGCGGGGAGAGCCCGTCCATCAAGGCTGAAGTAGGCAATATCCCGCGGGTCTACCTCCCCTTCTTGCATCGCCAACCGTATGGCACGAGCATAATGCCTGCCATCAGATGAAGGAGATCTCAATCCATGAGCGTCATTGGTCTGCCCAAAACCAACAATCTCCCCATAGATGGGCGCTCCTCGCTGCCGCGCGTGTTCGTAATCTTCCAGGATGCATATGCCTGCTCCCTCCCCCAGTATTAAACCGGCAGCGCGCCGGTCAAACGGACGATACGCATTGGGATCATCGCCCAGGACACAGTCACCGGTATGCGCAAACGTGAGAAGAACTGTAGGCTCGAGTAGATCTTCGCATCCACCCGCGATAATCACATCCGCAGTTCCGCGTCGAATAGCCCTGTAAGCTAAGCCGAGGGCATCTAAACCGCCTACCGCATCGTGTGTTGGTGTCTTACAATATCCCTGAATACCATAGCGAATCGATGCCTGGCCAACATTGGCCACCTGGAGCCAGGCTATTGTCGTGTAAGCACTCATGGCTCGGAGGCCGCGCGTGTACAAGGCCTGGAATTGTTGCAGCACATATTCCATCCCGCCAAGCGTACTGGCTATCACTGCCCCCACACGCTGCCTATTCTCGTCTTCCAGCACTAATGCGGCATCCTGCACCGCCTCCTGGACGGCTGCCAGGGCATACTGAGTCGAGCGATCAGTACGGTTCGCCAGCTTCCGCTCGATGTAATCACCTACCGCAAAGTCGCTCACCTCACCGGCTACGCTCATGGGCATATCGGCAGTAGAGAAACGTGAAATGGGCCGTATTCCAGAGATACCCAGGCTCGTTGCCTCCCAAAAGGCCTCTGTACCGATCCCATTGGCGGCTACCACGCCAAGCCCAGTGATTACGACACGTCGCCCTGTCATAGTTCTGTCATCCTGTTTTTGAAAAAACTTTACAATTGTCTATCTAACCAATCGTGTCGTGCGAGAATCAGCGCACTATTCACACCACCAAAGCCGCTGGAATGAGTGAGTGCTACATTGACTATCGCTTGACGCGCTACACTGGGCACATAATCGAGATCGCAGCGCGGGTCAGGGTTTTCCTGATTGATGGTTGGTGGGATAATCTGATGCTCTAAGGTCAAGGCTGTCGCAATCGCTTCAATGGCACCCGCCGCACCTTGCGCGTGGCCGACCATCGACTTTATCGAGCTAATGGGAATGCGGTAGGCGTAATCGCCAAAGACGGCCTTATATGCCGCTGTTTCCGCCACCTCGTTGGCAGGCGTTGAGCTGCCGTGCGAATTGATGTAGTCGAGTTGCTCTTGCGATATTCCTGCCTCGCGCAGTGCCTGCCTCAGCAATTGCGACAGCGGGACCCCATCTTCAGGGAGAGAGGTCATATGGTAGGAGTTACAATTAGAGGTGAAGGCGAGCACTTCAGCATAGATGTGCGCGCCGCGTGCCAGGGCCAGTTCTCGCTCTTCTAGAACCAGCACGCCTGCTCCCTCCGCCATGACGAAGCCATCGCGCGCTCGATCGTATGGACGCGATGCCCGCTCTGGTTCCTCATTGCGCGTGCTCAATGCGCCGATGCGAGCAAATACGCTTATGCCCACATTGGTAATGGCAGAATCAGACCCACCTGCCAGCATGCGGTCGGCATATCCCTCTGAAATGCTCCAGAATGCCTCCCCTATCGCGTCGGTTCCCGCCGAACATGCTGTTGTCAAGGCAAAACAAGGCCCATGCAGTTGGTGGCGATGAGCAATGGCAGCAGCAGAGGCATGGGTCATTAGTGGTGTTGGAACAACAGAGTCATCCTTTGTGAAGCGCGGGGGACGTGTTCCATGATGCGTGTACTGTGCCCAGACTCTTTCTGCCCCTTCGACCGAGGCCATTGCCGAACCCATAGCGACGCCACTATAATCGCGCTCTTCCTTGCTGAGCACATCAAGTAGTCCTGCGTCTTCCATAGCAAGACCCGATGCAGTAACAGCATACTGAGCCGCCCGGTCCAGCGATGTACATTCATCTTCAGTCAAACCCTGTGCTACAGGCCAGAAGTTGATCACCTCCCCGGCAATCTGCACAGGCAGATGGCTGGCATCAAAGCGCGTGATGCGCCGGATGCCAGAGCGACCAGAAATGCAGGCATTCCAGAAGTCTTCCTTTCCAATGCCATTGGGCGCCACAACTCCTAGCCCGGTGATGACTACTCGTCGCCGCATGCTCTACTCCTCTATAAGATGCTTGGGTAAGTTCTTTTGTGGGGACTTGATTGATTCGGATTATTTCAAGGGTATGGTTTCAAGGTTTAGGCCCCTCGCGAGGCTGATTGTTACTTATGCTCTATTATAATATATGCTGGGACGTTACAAGCACCTCTATAGGGTGAACCACTGTTGCCAAATTGACGTATTTCTGGTAATCTATCGTTGTTATGAGAACGGAGAAAACCAGACTACTACGATCAGGAGAAGTGGCAACGCGCCTGGGATTGCATCCTGATGAAGATAAGTCGCCCGAACAGGAATTGACTAAAGATCTCTCAGCGATTCTTGCCTCCTTTGCTGGACGATTGTATGGCTTGCGTTCTCGGAGGCAAAAAGCACTGTTAGCCTGTGCGAAACAGGTCCTGGCAGAACAGGGGGCGTGAAGTGGCCAAGACGCAAACGCTCTCGTTTCCGATCCGTCTGCCTGATGCGATGCAGGCAGAAGCACTGCGGATGCTCGATGCTTCTCGCCTCGTGATCAACGAGATTGTGCGCGACCGGTGGCCTGACCTGGATCTGTTTGCCTCTGAGCGCACCGGGCCGGCTTGGAAACAGGTCGAACGTTACTTGCTCAAGCGGAGTGGACAGGGGAGCCGCCAAGAGCGCTGTGAGATGGAGCAAGCTGGACGCCTCTTGAGAGCCCAGGCCACACGCAAGCAGGTGTTTCTTGCCATCCTCCCCCTGCTCTCTGATGGGCTGATCCGACCGGCAGAGGGGAAGCACCCCGCTCGCAAAGATTACCAAGCGATCAAAGCGCAGGTGCGCGTGCTTGGGGCCTCGATGGAAGATGCCGACTCCTTCATGGCGATGACCAATGTGGTCGAGCAAGCCTGCAACGTGTATCTCCAAACAGGGGTCTTTCCCACCAGCTATGAAGACATGCAGCCGGTCCCTGTGCAAGAGGTGGGGCAGCTCACCTTTGCAGGGGATGATGGGATGCAGGCTGGCCAGACCTATCGGGCGCAGGTGAATGTGGCACATTTTTGTGAGGTCAGCACCCGAACAGAACAGACCCAGGCCACACTCAAGCTTAAGCTTCGCGCGCCTGATCAGACGGGGAGGTGGGCCTGGGGGGAGTGGAGTCAAGAAATTCCTCTGCCAGAGACAGTGGTTCACTATCTGACTCAGGGCGCCCAAACGCAAGCCCCCACCTTACGGGAACTCAGAAGTGCTGATGGAAGCCGTGTGGCCCTTCTGGACCTGATTCTGGAGGTTTCAGCGGTCTACGTCTCTCCCCTGGAAATGGAACATCGCGTGTTAGGATGGGATTGGGGTGTGAGGTCGCTGATCACGGTCTCTGTGCTGGAAAAGAGTGAAGGGGACAAGCCGTACCACCAGGTGAGCTGCCCAGTCTTTCTGGATACCGGAGGGATCGATGGCAGACAGGCCCGCCTCCGTCGTGAGATTGATCGCCTCAAAGCCTGTCGGGAGCACTATGCCCTGTTGGTCAAGCACGCCAGGCAGGCGCATGCTGAACAGAAGATTCCCCTGCCTGCCCATTTCACTGGGTGGCAAGAGCGGCTCACCTCCTACGAAACACGCATCAAGACCTGCTGGAAAAAGTATGAACGGCGGAATCGAGAACTCGCGCACCTGGCCTCGAATCTGCTGATCTTGCTCGCTTTGCTCTATGACTGTCGGCTCATTTGTGGAGAAAACCTCACGACGCTGAAAACGCAGGGGCGGGGGCGAGGCGTGCGCGGACGCTGGCGCAACTGGAGGAACAATACGACCGTCCGAGGGGAACTGTGGCGGGTGCTCAAGTACAAATGCTATCTGCTTGGCATCAGGGCACGCCAGGTGGAGCCTCGCGGCACTACTCACACCTGCCCACATTGCGGTCAGCCTGCGAACACCTATGCGTCGCCAGCCGCTACCGACCGCACCAAAGCGCTCGATTGGGGGGCCTGGTTAGTCTGCAAGGCCTGTGGCTGGAATGGGGCGCGCGATTATGCGGCCAGTCTGAACATTGCCCGCCTGGGCCTGGCCTTTTTAACCACGTATCACGACACGAAGCGGTATGAGTCGTACCGCATGACTTCCTCTGAAGTCAAGCCAGCTTCATACACTGGGGCTGGCGCGACGCTGCTGTTGCCGTCGCAGGGGATCACACCCCGCCCTGTTGAGGGCACACACATTTGCTATGCCGGTTGGTCCTATTCAACCTCGTTACGCACTTCTCAGCCAAAGAGTCTCCTTGCGGTGCTTTCTACCTCTCAACTGAGAAAGCGTCTACTCAACAGTGCATAATGTTCGCATAGTATCGTGTTTTTGCAACGGTATCCCTCTAGCAGGTTCCAATTGCATAGCAAGCATTCTTTGGAACCTGGAAACAATTATCAAGGAACGGGGAAAGTAATGCAGTTACCAAACAGCCACCTTTTCACGCAAAAACGTATATTTCTCATATTGGAAAGATGCAACCTGTATGGTATAGTCTAACATGACAGCAGGGAATGTCGTCACATGCAATTCAGACCCGTGATCCCACGCAGAGTGAATTGGAGACACTGCTGAAAAAATGAGAGCCTAAAAAAATGGGATCGATAGCGTTTGCCTATTAGGGTCTATCATCCCAATCCTTTCCAAAACCATAAGACCGGGATTTCCTCGATTTGGAAGCGTTCATGGGGGTTTTTATGAAAAAGGCCTACTCTAAACAATACATCCTTGTGATAGTGATCGTTCCCTTTCTCGGTACTCTTCTGGCAATAGCATTGCTCTGGCAACGCGCCGTCTACTGGTCCGATCTGGCTCTCCTGGGAGCAATGTACGCGCTGACCGCCTTCGGCCTGACGGCGGGCTACCACCGGATGTTGACGCATCGCAGTTTCCATGCCCATCCTGTGGTGAAAGGAATCTTGCTCGTGCTTGGCTCAATGTCAGTAGCAGGGCCACCCATCGAGTTTGCTGCCACGCACATTCGGCATCATGCGCTGTCGGATCGCGAGGGCGATCCACATAGTCCGGCTGAAGGATTGTTTCATGCGCATCTTGGCTGGCTCTTCAAAGACCGCTTCGCCGACCCTCAGGTGTACTGCCGCCATCTGCTCAAGGACGCGCTCGTGGTCTTTGTGGATCGCAGCTTCTTGCTCTGGGTGATCCTGTCGTTCGCTATCCCATTCGCGATTGGGGGCTGGACCGGTTTGCTGTGGGGCGGCCTCGTGCGGATTTTCCTCGGGCACCACGTTAGCTTTAGCGTCAATTCCATCTGCCACACCTTTGGCAAACGCGAGTTCGAGACCAACGATCGCAGCCGCAACCAGTGGATTGTGGGAGTACTGGCTTTTGGGGAGGGCTGGCACAACAATCATCATGCCTTCCCACGCTCAGCCTTTCACGGACTGCACTGGTGGCAGTTTGATCTCTCCGGCTACCTCATCTGGATGCTCGAACGCTTCGGCTTAGCACACGACGTATATCGCGTTTCACCCGCCATGCTTGCACGCGCTTCTTCACGCGAGGCAGATCCTGTAGCAAGTTCCTCTCGACCAGGCAATGAAGCGGTCTAAGAATTCAGAAAATTTCAGTAACCGGGGCCTAAAGCTCCATAGTGGAAGCGATTAGAAAGGCACAGACGATGGCTCAGCTTACGCAAAAGGCCACCGACCAGGCAGTTCAGATCACCCTGTCCTTATTACGGGACATCTTCAGTTCTGCTCCACAGCATGAAGTTGCAGTGCGCTTGTGGGACGGCACCACCTGGAAACCAGAGCTTGCAGGATCAACGCGCTGTACGCTGGTACTCCAACACCCAGGCGCGCTGCGTAAGATGTTCGTGCCTCCCAGCGATCTGAGCCTGGGTGAGGCGTATATTTACAACGACTTCGACATCGAAGGGGATATCGAGGCTCTTCTCCCACTGATGGAATACTTCCTGGAGAGGCCCTGGGGAAAGATGGAACAGGTGCGTTTTGCGAAAAGCCTGTTGAGTTTGCCGAAGATGGGTCAATCTCGCCCAGGTAACACAGCAGCGAAAGTGCGTGGCGCGCTCCACTCGAAAGAGCGCGATCTCCAGGCCACCAATTATCACTACGACCGCTCCAACGAATTCTACGCGCTCTGGCTGGATGCCCGCATGATCTACTCCTGCGCCTACTTTGCCACGCCTGATGACGAGCTCGAGAAGGCGCAGGAGCAAAAGCTGAATTACCTTTGCCACAAGCTGCGTCTGCAACCAGGGGAGCGTCTGCTGGATATCGGTTGTGGTTGGGGCGGGTTGCTCATCTATGCCGCGCAGCATTACGGCGTGGAGGCAGACGGCATCACCCTCAGTCCACAGCAGGCGAAGCTGGCGCGTGAGCGGATCAAGGAGGCCGGGTTGGAGAATCGCTGCCACGTCGAGATCTGTGATTATCGCGAGGTAAGCAAACCGCGAGGGTATGACAAGCTGGTCTCTGTGAGTATGGCCGAGCATATAGGGAAGCCGCTGTTACCGACCTACTTCAAACAAGCGTGGAATTTGCTCCGTCCGGAAGGTGTCTTCCTCAATCACGGCATTAATGTTCACTCTACTGCGCCCACGGTCGGACGAGATTTTATCCATCGCTATGTAGCCCCTGACGGGGAACTGGTATCGCTCGTCACGACCCTGCAAGCGGCAGAAACCAGCGGTTTCGAGGTGCGTGACGTGGAGAGCCTGCGAGAGCACTACGTGTACACGTTGCGCCACTGGCTGCGTCTTTTAGATGAGCACGCGGACGAAGCGAAGAGGATAGCAGGTGAGATGATCTATCGCATCTGGCGCTTGTTCATCTCATTGGGACTACACGAGTTTGAGGTGGGCAGGGGTAACCTGTATCAAACCTTGTTGGTAAAGACGGAAAAGGGAAGCAGTGGGCTACCGCTGAGGAGAGAGGATTGGTATGCCTGATCTACTGAGCGGAAAAGGTAGCCACAGTTCAATGCATTGGAGAAACTGCTGATGAGACGGTTAACACAAAACCTGCTGGTTCCTGTTGTTATGCGCTTGTTAATCTGGCATGCAGAGAAGCGTAAACGCCCTTTTATTGGCAGCATCAATGTGGTGAACCGCTGCAATCTGCACTGTGCGGGTTGTTACTGGACCAGAACCGAGCGAGAGCAAGACCGCGTGGAGCTTTCTATCGAGGAGGGGGCAGAACTCGTACATACGCTATGGAAAAGGGGCGTGCGACACTTTTTCTTCGTTGGCGGTGAACCAATGACTGAACGCGTTAAAGTCGAACGATGGGTGAAAGAGGTTGCAAAGCTTAGAGGCACGTCTATCATAGTTACCAATGGAACATACGGCCTGCCGGCGCCAAACGAATGGCCACGGACGCAGTACTATGTTTCTTGTGATGGGGACAAAGCAGGAATGGATCGCGTGCGCGGCTTTGATGTGGTGCATAAAGCGAATGTATTCGAGCAGGTGAAATCCGTTGCTTTTCATCGCAAGGATGTCAAGCTGACCATGACCATCAGCAAGCTCAACGAAGATCGTATTGAATCGTTTGTGCGCGAGGCGGCTACCTGGGGTATTGGAGGCGTTGTCTTTTCTTTTGCTACTCCTAATGTAGGTGAGAGGCAATCGTTTTATCTTACGGCCGAGCGCAAAGAGCAAGCCGTGCAAGAGGTACTGCGCCTCAAGCGAGAGTTTCGGGACTTTATCGCCATGGGAACGAGGGCAATTGAGTTGCTGCGTCCCTCTGAAGTGGCGCGCTGGTCCCCGCGGTGCCCAACCTTTGCTGCCCAGTCAGTTCGAGCTGATGGCCAACTCATCGAGCGTTGTATCTTTGGCCCCGAGGGAGATTGCTCACGTTGTGGCTGCAACATCTATACCACTCTTGTAGCTGTACAAGAGGGGGACCGCGAATCGGCGCGGTTTATGACTCCGCCAGCTCGGGTAGCATCGAAGTAAGCGATCATTTGCTTACTTCCTTTTCACTCCTTCGCCTAAATTTTTAGACTTTTCACCGTTTCGATTCTGGCGGTTTACTATACTGTCTATATGAGACCTCATGCGTTATTGACACTTCTGCATTCCGTAGCATAGTATAGAGATAGGAAATACCGTTCGATAGGTTGTGAGAAAGCGTACATGGTGAAAGCTGAACCATCTACTTTGGTTGAAATCCTGCGCTGGAGGGCGTTCCACCAGCCAGATCGTCTGGCCTATACATTCCTGCAAGATGGAGAAACAGAAGAGGTACATCTGACCTATGCTGAGCTGGACCGGAAAGCGCGGGCTATCGGCGCCAGACTCCAAAGTCTAGGGGCGTACGGCGAACGAGCGCTCCTGGTCTATCCTCCAGGATTGGAGTTTGTCGCAGCTTTTTTCGGTTGCCTCTACGGCGGCGCCGCTGCCATCCCGGTTTACCACCCTCACTCGCCTCGGCTGGACAAAACCCTGCCTAAGTTCCGTGCCATCGCCAATGATGCTCAACCGCTGGTAGCGCTAACAACCTCTGCGTCCCTTTCTCTAGCCGAGAATATAGGCGCGCAAGCCCCAGAGCTGCAGGCGCTTCGCTGGCTTGCAACCGATACCATTAGTGGTAACCTGGCAGATGAGTGGCGTCACCCGGTCCTGGACAGTACCTCGCTAGCATTTTTCCAGTACACGTCTGGTTCCACTGCGACACCCAAGGGCGTGATGCTTTCTCACGGGAATGTATTGCACAATGCAGCCATGATCGAACACTGTCTTGAGATTACGAACGAGAGCCGGGGCGTTATCTGGCTGCCGCACTACCACGACATGGGGCTTATGGGCGGGGTGGTTCAGCCACTCTACTCCAGCTTTCCGGTTACCCTGATGTCTCCGACTTCCTTCATACAAACCCCTCGGAGGTGGCTGCAGGCCATTTCGCGCACGCGGGCCACTATCAGTGGTGGACCGGCGTTTGCCTTTGATCTATGCGTCAGCAAAATCACCCCCGAGCAGCGTTCAACCCTTGATCTGAGCAGCCTGGATGTCGCCTTTATCGGTGCAGAGCATATTCACCGCGAGACCCTGGAGCGGTTTGTAGAGGCTTTTGAGCCCTGCGGCTTTCGCCGAGAGGCTATCTGTCCTACCTATGGTCTTGCAGAGGCAACCGTATTCGTTTCTGGCAGCTCCCCAGCTGCTCCACCCATCTTTTTTCCTGTCCAAAGTGCCGCGCTTGAGCACAATAGGGTGGTGGCCGCCACCGAGAGGGGTAATGGTACCCAGACCTTTGTGAGCTGTGGTCGGACCGTCGGGAACCAGAAGATTGTTATCGTCCATCCTGAGACCTTCACCGGATGTTCGCCCGATGAGGTGGGCGAAATCTGGCTGTCGGGTCGTAATATTGCACGAGGCTATTGGAACCGACCCGAGGACACGGAGTATACCTTCTGCTCATACCTGGCGGATACCGAGGTCGGCACCTATGCGTCTGACCAACGACGCTTCGCGTCTAGTCCTGCGGACTCAGGTCAGACGATCGGAGTCGGCACCTATGCGTCTGACCAACGACGCTTCGCGTCTAGTCCTGCGGACTCAGGTCAGACGATCGGAGAAGGCCCGTTTCTGCGCACCGGTGATCTCGGATTCTTGAGGGATGGCGAACTCTTCGTCACCGGTCGTCTCAAAGACTTGATCATCATCGATGGCTACAACCATTATCCCCAAGATATCGAATTGACAGTGGAACGGAGCCATCCAGCAGTGCGTGCGGGTTGTTGCGCGGCGTTTTCGGTCGATGTCGGCAGCCAGGAGCGCCTGGTGATCGTGGCCGAGGTGGGGCGCCGTTACCTGCCGAAGCGCGACCAGCCTATGGATGTCCAGGAGGTGATCCAGCCCATTAAGCGGGCTGTAGCGAAATACCACGAGTTGGGAGTGTATGCTGTAGTACTGCTCAAGCCCGGCGGCATTCCGAAGACCTCCAGCGGGAAAATGCAGCGGAGCGCATGCCGGGCCAACTTCCTCGCCGGAAGTCTGGATACAATAGAGAAGTGAACTATGTCACAAAACGAAGACAGCAGGGGGAATTCCATTTCAGACTGGTTGGTGGCCCGGCTCGCTGAAGTTCTGGGAGTCTCGCCTCAAGATATCGACATCCGAGAGCCTCTCACCAATTTTGGCCTGACTTCACGGGACGCGGTTGGCCTTTCCGGGGACCTGGAGGAGTGGCTAGGACGCAGGCTCTCGCCCACCCTGGCATATGAATATCCAACCGTCGAGGCCCTGGCCAGGTATTTAGGGGGGGAACCGGGTATCTCGGAGGAAGATATCAGGGA
>WNGP01009549.1_pt1 | contig 13296 bp, 12 predicted proteins | sample 5407671 | NCBI WGS metagenome assembly WNGP01 (sample SAMN13153381, study PRJNA577476) | soil metagenome | isolation source: 40 cm soil or saprolite under Garry oak tree replicate 2 | place: USA:California | collected 2016-06-15 | reverse complement strand
CGGAAACCGCAGCTTGCAGGAGTCGGCATAGGCCCTGTGACACCACGACCCGTCCACCGAAATGCCGACGAGCTGCGCCCCGAACTTCTCAAACTCGGGGAGGACCTCGTTGTAGAGCGCGAGCTGGTCGCCGCACACGGGGCTCCAGTCCGCCGGATAGAAGACGAGAACGACGGTCCGCCCGCGCAGCTCCTCGAGCGACAAATACTTCCCGGGGGCACTGGGCAAACGGAAATCGGGAGCGCGTTTCATTGCGGATGACCTCCATCCTCGCTTGAGCCTGCAAGTATGTCGCACCGGATCGGCACCGCCAGGGCGGAGTGGGTGAGCGCGCCGATCGCAATCAGCGACGCGCCCGCCTCCGCATAAGCGCGGGCCGTGCCGCCCGTAATGCCACCCGAGGCCTGGATCGTCACGGCCGGCCCCGCGCGCCGTGCCCAGGCGGCAAGCTGGTCGGGTGGCTGGTTGTCCACCAGCAGATGCGTGACGCCTGCCGCGAGCGCCGCCTCGACCTGCTCGTCCGATTCGACCTCGACAATGACCGGAAGGTCGCGCGGCGCGTTCCGCAGTGCATCGCGCAGCGAACGGCCGTTGCCGTTCAGCAGCGCCCAGTGGTTGTCCTTCCACAGGATCGCGTCGGCGAGCGACGCCCGGTTTTCCACGCCACCCCCGATCCGGACAGCATACAGCTCGAGATTCCGGAGTCCGGGCGTCGTCTTGCGTGTGTGGGTGATTTTCGCGCGCGTGCCCGTCACGGCATCCACCGCCTGACGGGTGAGCGTCGCCACGCCTGACAGTCGTTGCAGGAAGTTCAACGCGACGCGCTCGCCCGCGAGCAGTGCGCCGGCAGCGCCGCGCACAGTCGCGACCGTTGCTCCAGGTGGAGCCCACGATCCCTCCGGGATCGCCGCCGTGACAACGGCGGTGGGATCAAGCTCGTGAAACACGGTCGCGAGGAGCGGTACGCCGGCCACGACCAGGCGGCCCTCTGCCACAAACCGCGCGTCGGCTGATTTGGTGGCGGCAGCGCCGAGCAAGCGCGTGGTGACGTCTGCGTCCGCGCGGTCTTCCGCGAGCGCGCGCCGCACCTCGATCAGACCAAGCTGGTCAGCCAATCGCCAGCATCCGGTCGATGGCGCGGCGTGCGCGAGTGGCGACGGCCGAGGGCACGCGCACCTCGTACTTCAGGTCGCGGAGCGCGTCACGCAGCTTTTCCAGGGTGATCTGCTTCATGTAACGGCATTCGGCGGATTCGCGCGCGGCCAGGAATTCCTTGTCCGGGTTCTCGCGCCGCAGGCGGTGCAATACGCCTGTCTCCGTGGCCACCACGAATCGCCGGGCCGGCGAGACGCGGGCGCGCCGCATCATCTGTTCGGTCGATACGATCTGCGTACGGCCGGCGGCGACGTCGCCCTCGGTTTCGGCGTAGTACATCGCGCTCGTGACGCAGCCACATTCCGGGTGAACCAGAAACTCGGCGTCGGGATACTCGTCCCGGCGCTGCGCCAGCGTCTCATGCGTGAGTCCGGCGTGAACGTGACACTCGCCGAGCCAGACGTCGAGCGGGCGACCGGTCACCTTGCGCAAATAGTTGCCGAGGAACAGGTCGGGCAGGAACAACACCGGGACGCCCGCGGGGAGCGCCTGGATGACCGCGACGGCGTTCCCCGACGTGCAGCAATAGTCGGCCTCGGCCTTCACGTCGGCCGCGGTATTCACGTAGGCCACGACGAGGCCGTCTGGATGTGCGGCGCGCCAGGCACGCACGTCTGCCGCCTGGATCGTCGCGGCGAGCGAGCAGCCGGCGCTCGGGTCTGGGATGAGCACGCGCTTATCAGGGTTCGCGATCGCGGCCGTTTCGGCCATGAAGTGCACGCCGCAGATCACGAGCACTGAGGCGTCCAGTTCGGTCGCCCGGCGCGCCATTTGGAGCGAGTCAGCCACGACGTCGGCCACATCCTGGATCTCGGGACGTTGATAGTTGTGCGCGAGGATCACCGCGCGACGCTCGATGCGAAGCTCGTTGATCTCGGCGATGAGATCGCGAGTGCTTGTGGTTGGTACGGAGGCGCCCATCGGATTGCAGCTCCCATTGTTATGGTGCCAAGGCTGAGGGGCCGATTGGGTAACGCCGCTCCCAGCCTGGGGCGCTTATCGCGCGCCAGGCGGAAGGATAATCAGGGGTCGGAGCGGTTTGAAGGACCAACGTTTCGGGTCGCTTAGTCGAGCTTCTGCGCTGCGGGCACCTGCCGATTCGCGAGCTGCACGGCGCCCCCCCCAAGACCCAACGCCAACGTGCCCAGCCCCCAGGCGTACCCACCGTCGTGCAGGCCAAGCAAGGCGTCGAGCGAGATCGGGCCCGGACCCGTGAAAGCGATCGTCAGTGCTACGATCGCGAGGACCAGCGTGTACTCATAACCCTGATTGTGAACGAAGAAACCGTGCTTCAGATGCACGCTGACGGCCGCTACCACCATCACGGCGACGATCATTGCGGCCGCGATCGGTGTCGCGAGGCCGAGTGCCAGCAGCAAACCGCCGGCGGTCTCCGATAATCCCGCGAACAGCGCGTTCCGCCGTCCCGGGACGAAGCCGAGCTGCTCCAGGAAGCCAGCCGTTCCGGTCAGGCCGTAGCCGCCGAACCAGCCGAACAATTTCTGCGTGCCATGCCCCGCCAGGGCCAAGCCGACCACGAGGCGCAGGATCAACAGACCGATGCTCATATTCGTGCTCCATCGCTTTCTGAGTGAGTGCTGCTACCTAACAGAAAGAGCTGTCGGGATGTTCCTGTCTGCTGGCAAGTAGCTTCCCTTTGGGAAGTGACTGAGTTATATTGACCCCGTGGCGAAATCCGTCGACTCCCAGTGTCAGACGTTTCAGACCGCCATCGCCGTATTGGGGCGGCAGTGGAACGCTTTGATCCTCAACGTGCTGCAGACAGGCCCGCTGCGGTTCAGCGAGTTGTCCGAGCGGGCGAAGGGCCCCGGCGACAAGGTGCTCTCGGCACGGCTGAAGGAGCTGGAGCGGCGGGGTCTCTTGCTGCGGCACGTCGATGCCGGGCCGCCGGTGCGCGTGAGCTACGAGCTGACGCGTACGGGGCGCACCTTTGGCGACCTGGCGCAGGCCATTGAACGCTGGGGACGTGAGCTGGTGCAGGGAGACCAGGCACGCCGGCGTTAACCGATCACCATTTTCCGTTTGGAGCGTGAGGGATGTGCAGGTTGGTATCGATAGTTTCGCAGCGGCCTATCTCGAGGAGAGCCGCGCTGTAAGTCCATCCGACCGCGTGCGTGAGCTAGTCGAGCAAATCGAACACGCCGATCAGGTCGGACTGGACGTCTTTGGAATCGGCGAACACCACCGCAAAGATTACCTCGACTCCGCAGCCGCGATGATCCTCGCAGCGGCAGCGGCGCGGACTCGCCGGATCCGGCTCACCAGTGCCGTCGCCGTCCTGAGCGCGGCGGACCCGGTGCGGCTGTTTCAGCAGTATGCGACGCTCGATCTACTGTCGCAGGGACGTGCCGAAATGGTCGTGGGACGTGGCTCGTCCATCGAAGCATTTCCCCTGTTCGGGTTCCGGCTCGAGGACTACGACGCGCTCTTTGCCGAGAAGCTCGAGCTGCTGCTCGAGATCCGCGAGCATGAGCAGGTCCACTGGTCGGGCAAGTTCCGCCCGGCGCTCACGGGACAGGGCGTCTACCCGAGACCACTCCAGAACCCCTTACCGATCTGGCTGGGTGTCGGCGGGACCCCACAGTCTTTCGCGCGCGCCGGTGTGCTCGGTCTGCCGTTGATGGTAGCGATCATCGGTGGTGAACCGCGGCGCTTCCGGCCGCTCGTCGATCTCTATCGGGAGGCCGGCCGGCAGGCGGGTCACGCTCCCGACCAGCTCAAGGTTGGCGTGCACGCGTTGGGCTACGTCGGGGCGACGACGGAGGAGGCGGCCAACGAGTTCTTTCCCGGCTACGCGGCGGCCATCGCCACTGTCGCGAAGGAGCGCGGCTGGGCGGGGGCGACGCGCGCGGGCTTCGACGCGCAACGCGGACCGGAGGGCGCGTTGGTCATCGGTGATGCCGAGACGGTGGTCGAAAAGATCCGGCACTATGACGAAGCCCTGGGCGGGATCTCGCGCATCTCATTACAGATGAACGTCACTTCCCTGCCGCACGCGAAGCTCATGCGGGCGATCGAGCGACTCGGGACCGAGGTTGCTCCCGCTGTGCACACAGTCTCGCCGGTTAGTGTAACGGCACGCGCTCGTAGCTGAAGATCTGGCCACCGTCGTTTTGAGGATCGATCGTCAGCCGGAGATACTCGGTACGCCCGGCGGCACTGCCATCGACCACAATACGGGTCACATTGTCAGCGATCGGGGTAGCTGCGTGCATCCCGTGTAACGGGGAGGCGGCCGAGTAAGGATTGTCGACGCGGAAGATGTGCGAGTCGCCTTCCAGCAGCAGTACGGGCTTGCCGAACGCCGCCGAGAGACTGCCGATCTGGATCACGACATCGTCGAAGCCCGACAGGGACGCGGTCGGATCCCACATGTCTGCCTGAAACAGCAGCACGACGGCGGAGGCGTTGTTCTCAGCGGCGATCGCGAAGGTCTTGTCCAACCAGTCGCGATTCGCCTGGGCGCGACTTAGCTGCTCGGCTGCCTGCGATGGATAGTTCGCCGCATCCGCCGGGAGCGGCGTACCCCAGGACGTGCGGTCATTGTTGGACCCCGTGATGTTCAACGCCGCGAAGACGACTTGTGACTCCATCCACATCGTATTCTCGACATATGCGGAGTTCGCCGGATCGTCCGCCTCGGTGAGCAGCTGTTTCCTGCGGCCGCCCAGACTCTGACCGGCGACCGGGAAGAACAGCGAGCGCACGAACGCCAGCCGCTCCGTGGGCGTGTAGAGACCGTTGTTCTTGCTCGCGGCGTGACAGTCGGTCCACTCGTTATCCCCCGGCGTGTACACGAACGGGTCCTTGAACCGGTCGAACAAGACGCGGATCGAATCCATGTACTCGTTCGTGCATGGGCTGCTGGAGCCGGCTTTGATGTCGCCGAGGTGGGCGACCAGGGCCACCTTGGGATCACCGTTGATCAGATCGGTGAGCGCGGGGAACTCGGCGAGCTTCTCGGGACCGTAGGGCGTGTCGCCGATGACGGCGAGGGTGTACGGTTCCTTCGAGCCGGTGTTGACAGGATTCCCAATCGACATCCAAGCAGCGGGAACGGCGGATCGTTCAGGCGAGCATGCAACCACCATGACAAGCATTGCCAGACTTGCGGCGACTCGGCGCATAGGGCCCTCGGCTGGAGTGGATGTGAACGTCCCAGCGAGCAAGAGAGCCTGTGTGTGCGGGTCGTAATCTCGTCCACCAGCAATTGCACCAGCAGCTGCGGCGCGAGGGCGCTGGAGCCCATACGCCACCAGGCACCCAGCGCGCGCAGCTGTTGGTAATACTGATCCGCGGGGATTGGGCGGTAATTCATCCCTGTTTCCCCGCTGATCAGAACGACACCGTCACGCCGCCCTGCCACGCAACGTCGTGCTGCGTCTTGTCGAAACCGTAGCGGTCGAATTTGTAGACGTAGTCACGGCCTTCCGCCCGCACACCCAGGCGGCCGAACCGATACTCGATGCCGGCGCCGAAATTGCCGGCAAACTTGGTCCACGTACTGTCAGAATCCAGCTGATGGACGCTGATCGCTCCTGCTCCGCCCAGGACGTATGGTGTGACGGTACTCGCGCCCGCCGACAGCGGATAGCGCAGGACGATGTTCGCGTCATACGCGAACTTGTTGAACTTGCCACGACCCGCGATCGCACCGGACTGCAGGCTGTCTTGTGCCCACGTGCCACCGATCCGGAGCCCGACGCGGGGCAGGATCCAGTAGCCGGCGTCGACCGAGCCTGCCCAGCCGAGGCGCCAGTCCGCGGTGCCGACATCGTTCAGATTGGCGGCACCGGATAGCCCACCGAACGCGGCCGAAACGGTGAATCGATCGGCCAGCGGATTGGGGTTCTGCGCGTGCAGCGCCGCCGGCGTGGTTGCGAGGGCGGCGAGCGTGAGTGAAAGGGACAGCGTACGGCTTGACATGTTATCCTCCGAAAGACGGTGATGAGGTTGGAGCTACGATGGATCGCCCGCTGGCGAGCGTCGTGAGGCGCTCGTAGTTGAGCCGGAGCAGATCGATGACCGCCTGTACGTCGCTCTCTGCTTCAATGCGCCGCGCCGCCGGCCCCAGCAGATCGACAAAGATCGGGTGCGGCTCGATGCGCCCCTGCTTGTAGAGCCCGACCCACACGTGACGCGGGAAGCTGAAATGCGCCGCCGCATCGCCGTGCAGATGGCCGATCTCCCGCCGGCCTAACCGGAACGAGAGCTCTCCCCGACTTCCCTGGGCCACCGTGATGCCCGGCCACGAGGTAACGACATCGATGATCTGTTCGCTGGGACTGTTGATGGACACGACCAGTGCTCCGTCTCAGGACGCCCCGAGAACGTGTCCACAACACACATTGTTCCTGTGCGGTCAGTCGTCCTGGCTGGCGAGTGTCTCGGTGAGGCGGGTGAGCTGGTCGAGCTGTGAACCGCTGAGCGATTTCGTCAGCCGGCGCGCGGCAGCGGCGATCTCCGGATCGACGCGAGTCAGCACCGCGAGCCCTGCCCTGGTGATGGTCGCGATGGAGCAGCGCCGGTCGTCAGGGTCCAGGCGACGCCTCGCGAATCCCAGCCGCACGAGGCGATCGAGCATCCGCGTCATGTCGGGAGAGCGGTGCATGCTGCAGCGCGAGGTGACTTCGCCGCGCGCGTAGCCGGTCGGGGGGGCGTCGCGCAGAATGCGCAGCACGCGATACTGATCGGTGGTGACGCCATGCCGCTCGCAGATCTCCGCAAACGACTGCTGCAGATGTTCGGCGGCGATCAGCACACCGACGGCGGCCTGTTCGGCCGGACTCACGGCTCGCTGCTGTCTCACACGCTGCCGAACGGCCATCCCGCAAAATCTGTTCCCAACACACAATGTCAAGACCCCCGGCCCGGGGGAACAATTTCGTGTTCTAAACACGTTCTTGGGCCATTCGGGAATCAGCCGGAGCCGTGTCGGCGTCACTGCCGACAGTGCCGTGACATCGCAATGGATTGTCGAATTTCAGCGGCGTCGCTCGACGATCTCTGTGAGTCACCCTCATCCATCCGTTGTTCTCAGGAGGTCGTCGTATGCGTGATCGTATGCTCGGAAACGCGGGTCGCGGGTCAGCGATCATGCTGGCTGTGGTCCTCACCATCGGCATCGCGCTGGCCGGCTGGAAGACCGCGGCCGCCCGCGCCACCGCCGCGGCGGCTGCGCATCAGCCCGAGCCGATCGAAGCCGTGACCACGGCCATCGCGCGTGCCGAAGAGCACCGTGCGACGACCACATCGATCGGAACCGTCCTGGCCCTGCGCTCGATCACGTTGCGGACCGAGCTCGCGGGCACAGTGCGCGAGGTGGCGCTCGTCCCGGGCCGGATCGTCGACTCCGGGGTCGTGCTGGTCGCGCTCGACATCTCCGTCGAAACCGCGGAGCTCCAGGCACAGCAAGCCCAGGCGAGTCTCGCGCTGACCAGCCTCGCGCGGCTCGAGCGGCTGCGGCTGCACGGGGCCGTCTCGGCCGAAGAGGTCGATCGTGCGGTCGCGGAGCGCGACATCGCCCAGGCACAAATCGCCCGCACGCAGGCCATCATCGCGAAAAAGACCATTCGCGCGCCCTTTCGCGCCCGCGTCGGCATCGCCGACGTGCATCCCGGCCAGTACCTGAACGAAGGCACGCAGCTCACGACGCTGCAGGGCGTCGACGGCGCGGCGCACGTGGACTTCGCAGTGGGGCAGGACGTCGCGGCAGGACTTCGCGCCGGCCAGCCGGTCCAGGTGTTCTCCACGGCCGATTCGACACCGATCGCGGGGCGGATCGTCGCGGTGGACGCTCGCGTGGATCCGACAACACGCACCACGACGGTACGCGCCACGATCGGGGGACCCAACGCGCCCGCGCCTGGCTCGTCGGTCCGGGTGCTCGTCCCGAGCGGACCGAGCGTCAACGCCATCGTGATCCCGGTGAGCGCGCTGCGGCGCGGTCCGTCGGGCGATCACGTCTTCGTCGTGACGCCCGACTCGAGCGGCAAGATGCGCGCGCACGAACGCCCGGTGCGCAGCGGCCCGATGCTGGGCGATGAAATCGTGATTCTCGAGGGGCTCAAGGCCGGCGAACAAGTCGCCGCGTCGGGCTCCTTCAAGTTGCGCGAGGCCGTCCAGGTTGCCGGCGGCGCGCCGAAAGGGGCCCAGTAATGAAGTCGTTCACGGACCTCTTCATCAGGCACCCGGTGCTCGCGGCGGTCGTCAACCTCGCGATTGTGCTGGTGGGCTGGCGGGCGCTCACGACACTCCCCGTGCAGCAGTACCCGAACATCCAAAGCTCGTCCGTCGTCATCACGACGGTCTATTACGGTGCGAGCGCCGAGGCGGTGCGCGGGTTTCTCACGACGCCGATCGAGCGCGTCGTCTCCGCGATCAGCGGCATCGACTACGTGGAGTCGACCAGCCGCGCCGGCGTCAGCTCCGTGACGGTCCATCTCAAGCTCAACCAGAACAGCACCGCGGCGCTGGCCGAAGTCACGGCGCGGCTGCAGCAGGTGCGATCCGAGCTCCCGGCCGAGGCCGAGCCACCCCAAGTGGAGGTGCAGCGCGCGGATCGTCCGTACGCATCCTTCTACCTGAGTTTCTCGTCCAAGCAGCGTGACATCCCCGCGATCACCGACTGGCTGTCGCGCACGCTGCAGCCGCAGCTCGCGACGATCGCCGGCGTGCAGCGGACCGACATCGTCGGGGGCCGGCCGATCGCGATGCGCGTCTGGATCGATCCAGACCGGCTCGCGGCGCACAACCTGTCGCCGGGCGACGTCTTCGGGGCGCTGCGGCGCAACAACTATCTCGCCGCTGTCGGGCAAACCAAGGGCAACCTGGTACAGGTCAGCCTGTTGGCGAATACCGATCTCCGCTCGACGACCGAGTTCGAGAACCTGATCGTTACCGATCGTGACGGTGCCGTCGTGCGTCTGTCGGATGTCGCCAAGGTGGAGCTGGGCGCCGAAGAACCCGATATGATCGCGAAGTTCAACGACGAGGAAGCCGTGTACGTGGGCGTCTGGCCGACGATCGGCAGCAACGAGATCGAGGTCTCGCATCGCCTGCACGCGGAGATCGCACGTATCACACCGACGTTGCCGCCCGACATCCAGCTCCGGGTCGCATATGACGGCACGATTTTCATGCAGGATGCGCTCAAAGAGATCACCAAGACCCTGATGGAGACGATCCTCATCGTGGGGCTCGTCGTGTTCCTGTTCCTCGGCTCGATCCGCACGGCGCTCGTCCCGCTGGTCGCGATGCCCGTGTCATTGATCGGCGCCGGGGCCGTGATGCTCGCGTTCGGATTCAGCCTCAACTTGCTGACCATTCTGGCGATCGTACTCTCGGTCGGACTGGTGGTCGATGACGCGATCGTCGTCGTCGAGAACGTGGAACGGCACGTCCACCTCGGAAAGACACGGCTGCAGGCGGCGCTCGTCGGCGCCCGCGAGCTCGTTGGCCCCATCATCGCGATGACCATCACGCTCGCCGCGGTGTACGCGCCGATCGGGTTCCAGGGCGGTCTCACGGGTTCGTTGTTCCTCGAGTTCGCCATCACGCTGGCGGCAGCGGTAGTCGTATCCGGCATCGTCGCCGTAACCCTGTCGCCGGTGATGAGCTCGAAGTTCGTGCACCCGCAGGGCAAGGAAGGAAAGCTCACCCTGCTCGTGAATCGCGGGTTCGAGGTCGTGCGCAGGACGTACGCCCGGCTGCTCGACGGCGCCTTGCAGATGCGTCCTGCAATCGTCGCGGCCGCGATTCTCGTGATGCTCGCGGCGTGGCCGCTCTACCACTACTCCAAGCGAGAGCTCGCGCCCGTCGAGGACCAGAGTCACATCAGCCTGTTCATGGACGTGCCGCCTGACGCGTCACTCGCCGCGAACAATCGTGCGTCGCTCGATGTCGTCAAAGCGGTCACGTCATTCCCCGAGGCGAGGTTCATGTGGTCGTTGACCGCACAATGGGGCGCGTTCGGCGGCATGGTGGCGAAAGACTGGAAGGAACGGGAGCGCTCCACGGCACAGATCTTCCCCGCCCTCTACGGCGCCGTGTCGCAGATCCCGGGCGTCCGCGTCTTCCCGCGGCTCGACCCGCCGCTGCCGACTCCGGGTTCCTACGACGTCGAGCTCGTGTTACAGAGCGATGAGCCGCCGGAGCAGATGCTGCAGACGGCGGGTGTCGTCGTCGGCGCCGGGTGGCAGAGCGGCAAGTTCCTATACGTCGACACCGATTTGAAGATCGACTTGCCCGAGGCGCGCGTCGTGATCGACCGTGATCAAGTCGCGGACCTGGGGCTCGACCTGGCCAGCGTCGGACGCGAGCTGGGAACGGCTCTCGGTGGCGGTTACGTGAACCGGTTCAACTACTTCGATCGCAGTTACAAGGTCATCCCGCAGATCGGGGAGGAGGACCGCAGGACCGTCGGACCGCTGCTCGACCTCAAGATCAAGACGCCGACGGGCCAGCTCGTCCCAGTCTCGACATTCACACGGATCGAGGCGACGACGGCCCCACGCACCCTCACACGCTTCCAGCAGCGCAACGCGGTACGCGTGTTCGGCGCGGTGAACCCGGGAGTCACCAAGGAAGAGGGGCTGCGCGTGCTCGAGAACGCGGCGATGAACCTCAACGCGCCGGGTCTCACGATCGACCACGCCGGCGAGTCACGTCAGATCCGCCGCGAAGGCGGCGCGCTCACGGTCACACTGGGATTCGCCGTGATTCTCATCTATCTCGTGCTCGCGGCCCAGTTCCGCAGCTTCCGCGATCCGCTGATCGTGCTGCTGGGCTCGGTCCCGCTCGCGATCTCCGGCGCGCTGATCTTCAGCTTCCTCAACCTGACGACGCTCAACATCTACTCGCAGGTCGGGTTGATCACCCTCGTCGGGCTAATAGCGAAAAACGGAATTCTGATCGTCCAGTTCGCGAATACGCTGCAGGAGCGCGGCCTCGCCAAGATGGCAGCGCTGCGTGAAGCGACACTGACGCGTTTACGCCCGGTCCTGATGACGTCCGCCGCGACGGTGTTCGGTCACTTCCCGCTCGTACTCGCCTCCGGTCCGGGATCGGCGGCACGCAACAGCATCGGCATGGTCCTCGTCACTGGAATGACACTGGGCACGGTGTTCACACTGTTCATCGTGCCGGTCTTCTACTCACTCATCGCCGCGGAGCATAAGCCGGCCCCGGCCTACGAGCCGGTCGGCCAGGAGGTGTTAGCATGAGACAGAAACTTGCGGCGTTGCTCGTACTGCTCGCGCTGGCGGGCGTGGAACAAGCCCGCGGCCAGCAGTCGGAGCTCCCGCCCCCGATCGCCTTCTGGAAAACACTCGGCGACACGACACTCGTGCGGCTCGTGGGTGAAGTCGTGAAGTCAAATCACGACGTGGTGGCGGGCCGAGCGCGGCTACGCGGTTCACGCGCCTCGCGACTCCAGGAGGCGCTCGACTTCGTGCCGGCGGTGACGGCCACGGCGAGTTACACGCGGCAGCGGCTTGCGAACGCGAGCTTTCCCGGAAGCTTCGGGGCCGCCTTCCCCGATCAGAACGTGTGGGATGCCGGCCTGCAGCTCTCCTGGGAGCTCGATGTCTTCGGCCGGATCCGCAAGACTACCCAGGCTCGGGGCGCCTTGATTGCCGCCGCGGAAGAGGATGTGCAGGACTTGCAGGTACTGCTCGCCTCAGACCTGGCCAGTGCCTACTTCGACCTGCGCGGTGCCCAGGACCGCCTGCAGGTGGCCCGCCGGAACGCCGAGAATCAGCAGCACACGCTGGACGTGACGCTGCAGCGTCTCGAGGCCGGGCGAGGCAATGAGTTCGATTCGGAGCGCGCGCGTGCTCAGCTGAACTCCACGCTCGCCGGCATTCCGGAGCTGGAAGCATCAATCGCCGCCCTGCAGCATCGCATCACGGTGCTGGTCGGCGGGCCGGCGAGCGGGCTGGAGCAGGAGGGTGAAGCGCACCAGGCGCTTCCGGCGCTCCCCGACTCGATCCTGGTCCCCAACCCCGACGTCGCGGTTCGGCTGCGGCCGGACGTGCGCAGCGCCGAGCGCCAGCTTTCTGCCGGCAATGCATCCGTGGGCGCGGCAAAGGCTGCCTACTTGCCGCGGATTTCGATCGGGGGCGGCGCGGGATACGTCGGCAGCTCGTTCGACGCCCTGGGAAATTCAAACAGGCCGCGTTATGCGATCGGGCCCGTCATCTCCTGGCCCGCGCTCGACCTTGGCCGCGTGAAGGCCGGCGTCGATGTGGCGCGCGCGCAGGAAGCGGAAGCAGATGCGTACTACCGCAAGGCGCAGCTGCAAGCGTCGCAGGAAATCGCGACCGCCGTCGTCACGTACAACAAGGCTCGCCGCAGTCTCGACTTCCTCGAAGCTGCGGCACGTGCGAGCGAGCGGGCCGCTGGGCTGGCACGCCTGCGGTTCGACGAGGGGGCGACCGATTTCCTGCAGGTGCTGGACGCCGAGCGGACGATGCTCGAGGCTCAGGACCGGCTGGCTACCGGTCGTACGGCGGCGACAAGAGGGCTGGCGCAGGTTTATCGCGCGTTGGGGGGAGCTGTTCCGTAGCGTTGCCGGTACGCGCGCGGGCTCACGCCGAACTCCGTCCGGAACGCCCGATTGAAGTTGGAGATGTCTCCGAAGCCCGCGTCGAGGGCGACATCGATGACTCTGCCCGGTTCGGTCGCGAGCCGCGTAGCCGCGGCACGCAGCCGGGCACGCAACACATACTGGTGCGGCGTGACGCCCGTCAGCCGTTGAAACGTGCGCAGAAAGTGATACGGGCTGAGACCGCTGTCGCGGGCGAGCGTACCGAGGCTCATATCTCCATCCGGCCGCTCATCGATAGCGCGCACCGCCCGCGTCACGCGTGCCTCGGCGTGCGACGGCAGGGCGCCATCGTCCCACGAAAGTCCCGCCGCGAGCCTCACGGCGCCGACGGCCAGCCGCACGCCAACTTCTTCCCACGGCACACCGGGCGCTCCAATCGCTCCCGCGCCAACGCGAGCAACCAATGCGGCGAGTGGGCGCAGCGGAGGAAGCCGGGGAACGGGAAACCGCTGGTTCGCACCGCGGGCGCCGGCATCGGCCGTAAGCCGTTCGAAGTAGTCAGGCTGAAAGTA
>WNGP01003431.1_pt1 | contig 13296 bp, 11 predicted proteins | sample 5407671 | NCBI WGS metagenome assembly WNGP01 (sample SAMN13153381, study PRJNA577476) | soil metagenome | isolation source: 40 cm soil or saprolite under Garry oak tree replicate 2 | place: USA:California | collected 2016-06-15 | reverse complement strand
CATATAACCCTGCAAATTTGACATTGGCAGATACTTTTATCGATCATGGGCTAACCGCTCAAGTGAACCTTCAACTCGCGGGAGCGATGGCCAAGCGCTACCACATTGGCTCGCATCTGGCCAATATCGAGTTCGGCGGCAAATTCCGCAACGCGCACAAATTCGACGATACTTATATCGTCGACTTCACCCCCAATGGGACCGTGCCATTCAGCCAGTTCCCCAACCGCTTTACGAACAGCAACTACTACGGCGGCTCCTACAAGCTGGGGCCGAACCCGAATTACCAGGACGTACGGGCTTTTCTCAACTCCAATCCCAGCGTCTTCACAGGCCCCAGTAGCTTCGGAATAGATCCCGCGAACTACGACCTGGTTGAGAAAGTCTCGGCAGGTTACGTAATGAACACGCTCGATCTCACCAGCCGTGTTCGCGTTGTGGCAGGCGTACGCTTCGAAGGCACCAATCTCGATACTCTCTCTTTTGATAGACAGTTAACCGGCCATCCTGAGCTAAATGGCAAGGAACTCTGCGTTATTCTTTTCTGAGTTGAGAGTGTGCAGGAAGGAGCGGAAGGCTCTCTTCCGGGCGCAGATCCCTGGAAAGGTCCGCTCAGTGGGAAAGCCTCCCTGCAGTACGATTCTCTTTATCCCACTTTGTTCGGATCATTGCAACCCTGTCTTGGACTGGGCGGCGGCCTGCGCACAACTGATTCTTCGCTGCTGTCCGAAGTGTTTGCGCGATTCGATAATCGGTCATGGCTGGCGGCGCAAACAAGCGCATGACGAGAGTCACGACTGGATCAAGGTTCACCGCGGCATCTGCAAACTGTGTCGGCTGACCTTCACCTTCCTTCCGCGTTTCTCCCTGCCCCATACCCATTACAGCTCGATCGCCCGCAGTCAGGCACTGCGGCGATACTTTCTGGAGCATCGTTCGTGGGAGACGGCGGCACCGGCGGTCAAAGACCCCGATCGCATCCCGGACTCTTCCACGCTCCGCCGCTGGTTCCGCAGCCTGGATTGTTCGCGGCCCACATTCTCCTTTCTGCGACCCACCACGCAAGCTGTGGGGCAATGGCTGGCACGCGGAGAGCAGCTCGACTGCGGTTCCGTGCGCTTGTCCTGGCCAACGCTGTTTCCGTTTCTGCAAGTCTTCTGGCCGCTGCGCCTCTAAGATTTTCTTACACACCCACCATCCCTGCCTGGGAACTGAGGCCCAGAGTTTGTAGTTTGAGCTTGGGAGAACGATCGGCGCCATGGGCAAGGATCTGGAACGGCTCAAACAGCGCATTCCTCTGCTGGATTTTTTGCAACGGCACCACTGGACCGGGCACCACGCCGGGGCTCGCTCCGAGTTCGTTGGCCTCTGTCCTTTACATGAAGAAACTCACCCTTCCTTCTACGTCAATGCTCGTAAGAATCTGTTTTACTGCCACGGTTGCCGGCGGGGCGGCGACCTAATTCGTTTTGTCGAATTGGCCCTGCGTCTCTCTTTCCGCGAGAGCGTCGACTACTTGCAGCAGCAACTCGCACCCGCTTCCCAACTGCTCCAGCACACGGCCGGTTTTTATCAGCTCGAACTGCATCACTATCCCGAAGGGATTCACTACCTGGCGCAACGCGGGGTGCAGGATCCCGTCCTGATCGAGGAACTCGGCATGGGCTATGCTCGCGGCGGAAACTTACGCCCTCATCTCCGCGCACTCGGCTACTCCCTGGAACTGCTGTTACAAGCCGGCTTGATCGGTCGGCAGGGCCAAGATGCCTTCTGCCGTCGTGTGATCTTTCCCTGCCGCCAGCATGATCGCATCGTCAACCTCTATGGCCGTAGCATCGGTAGCGCCTTTCCCCATCGGTTACTGCCGCGTTCTAAAGGTGGCTTGTTCTCCTGGGAGTCAGTGCGTCAGTTTCCCGACGTGATTCTGGTGGAAGGACTGTTGGATTTGGCTGTTCTGTGGCAAGCCGGCTTTCGTAATACCACCTGCGCCATCGGCACTCATTTAACCGCGTCGCAATTTGCCCAACTCTGCGAGACCCGCGATCGCTGTGTCTACCTTGCCTTCGATCAGGACGACAACCAAGCCGGACAACAGGCCGCTCTGGGTTTGGGCCAGCGCTTGCACCATGCCGGATTGACGGTGCGAATCGTCCACTTGCCGGCCCAGGATCCTAACAGTTACTTCGCGGCGGGTGCGACCCCGAGCGATTTCGCCCACTGCCTCGAGGAGGCGCCATCACTGTGAGTTTCCGCCTCGTTTTGCAAAACGCCGCGGCCAGTGCATCTCCGTACCGGCTGCTCGATCCGCAAGGCCGGGAAGTTGCCTGGGCCAACGACTTTCTCGATGCCCAGAGAGTCCGTCAACTCTCGCTGCGCTCCTTGCGCGCTTACGGCTATGACCTGCTGCATTTGGCTCGCTGGCTGCGGCAGACGCGGCGCTTGTCGCTGGCCAAACTCAATGAATCCCTCCTGCTCGACTATGTCCGCTGCCAACTCGATCATGTGCCCAAGCCCACACCACAAACCATCAATCATCGCCTGGGTGTGCTGCGCTGTCTTTATCGCTTCCATTACGGACGGGAGATCCCCGGAGGGAAGGCCCATTTTCAGCGCAGCTATACCACACGATCGTCTCTCGGCTACGGCCGGCCGTACCGAAGAGTCGCCAGCGGTCTGCGACTGCGGCAACCTCGACGCGTGGTCGTTCCTCTTTCCGCCGACGAGGTCGCCCGTTTCTGGCGTGGCTTTCGCACCTTTCGCGATCTCGCCATCATCGCCCTCATGCTGCTGGATGGCCTGCGTTCTTGCGAGGTGCTTGACCTTCAACTCGAAGATCTCTCCCTGGCGGATGCACACCTCCGCGTCCTCGGCAAAGGCAACAAGGAGCGCACCTTGCCGCTCCCGGCAGAAACCCTCGCGGTCCTCCAAAACTATCTGCGCTTGGAAAGACCTCTGACCAACACGCCCTATCTATTCGTTTCCCTGAAGGGCCGCCAGCGCGGCCGCCCCATGACTGCGGCCGGACTGCGCTCGCTGTTTCGCCATCACCGCCTCTGCAGCCAAGTCCCCCACGCCAATCCCCATCGCTTTCGCCACACCTTCGGAGCCGATATGGTGCGGGCCGGCATCTCCTTGCCCGCCTTGATGCATTTGATGGGACACGCGCAGATTCGTACCACCATGCTCTACGTCGAACTCGCCCCCCAAGATGTCTGGCGCGAGTATGCCCGCGCGGTCGCCCAGCGCGTCCATTTGTCCGCTCCGGGGATTCCATGAGACAGCCCGCCGCCAGCCTCGAGCAGATCTTTGACGACCATTTCCACAGGCTGGCCACTACTCTGCGACTCAGCACCGTGGGCCAGTATCGCTGCGCATCCCGCCGTTTTCTCATTTATCTCCACGCCGCTTTTCCCCAAGTGCATAAGCTCTCTCAGCTGCGCCGCGATCCCCATCTGCTGGGCTGGTTCCGCTGGCTGTGCGAACAGGATCCTCCCTTGTGCAATAAAACCCGCAGCAACTACCTGTTATGGCTCCGCCATCTGTTTCACGGCTTGGCTGACAACGGCCATTCCCTCCCGCCCGACCTCATTCGCAACGAGGATTTTCCTCCCCTCCCCCACTACCTGCCCAAACCGCTTTCCCCGAAAGAAGATCAATGGCTGGAGCAGGAACTCCGCCGCACCGACGACCTGGAGGGCAATGCTCTGTTGCTCGTCCGCGCCACCGGAATCCGCATCGGCGAGTGTGTCGATCTTCCCATCGACTGCCTTCGCCAGCTAAACCAGAACCAGTGGGCGCTTCATGTTCCGCTCGGCAAGCTCCACACCGAACGCTTAGTGCCAGTCGATGAGGAACTCCAGCGCATCGTGGCTCGCATTCTGGCCTTGCGCACCCTGGCTCCTGCTTCCTGCTTGGCCAACTCCCACGCATTCTTGCTTCCCCGCCGACACGGGCATCAGGCCTTGTGCAAGACTCTCCGCCACGCCTTACTCCACGCCGCGCGGCGCGCCGGTTGTACCACCCGGATTACCCCGCATCGCTTGCGACACACCTTCGCAACTGTGATGCTCCGCCTCGGCGTCAGCCTGCCCGCTCTCATGCAATTGCTGGGACACAAAGACGTCCGCATGACCCTGCGTTATGTACAAGTCACTCAGCAAGACCTGCAATGCGAATTTCACCGCGCCCGCTTGAACACGGCGCAACTGCACCTCATACCCAAGCTTCCTCTCCCCCCAACCACAGCCCCGCTGCGCGCCGATCTGCCCGCCATTCGCGACGCCATCGCCGCCACCCGTCATCTTCTCGAGATGTTTCGTCTCCAGTCGGAAGATCACAAGGCTCGTCGCAAACTCCGACGACTTATTCAGCGCCTGCTCAACATCCACCACGAACTCGATCGCGTCACCAGTACCGAAAAATGAGCGCACATTGGCCAGTCAATAGACAGTCTGAGAACTGTTTTTATGTCCTGCGACTTTACGTTTTCCATCCGACCCGCTGCATCAATTCTCCAAACCTTGGCTCTCGGTGCGTATTCCGCCGAAAACCGGTTCGGAATTGAGCTTGATCAGGTCGGGATTGCCTTCCTTATACGATGTTTCCAGCCACATGAACACTTTCTCGACGTCACCCATGGCGGCGTAGATCTTCGCGATGTGAGACCAATATCTACCGGCGGGCCGGCCTGAAGTGGTAGATGAAGCTGGCTCCCGCATAGGATTGGTTTCGCACGCCCACGACCCGTTCCGTTCGTATTGTTTCGTTCGGCAGCTGGAGGGTCTCTAAAGTCTGCCCGGTGTAGCCGTCAGCGAGCAGGAAATGGACTCCCACTTCGAACGATTCGCCGCGGAAGCTACGGGTCAGAGAGCCGCGAATTTCGCGCACGGGAACGGCGGTGAATCGATCTCCCAGCGCCTTGCGCCCGACGTACTCGAATTCAACCGAAGCCCGTAATCGTGCTGGCAAGCGGAGCGTCGTGGCGGAAACGTCCCAGATCAGCCGGGGAGCCTCTGGGACGTCCTGACCAGTGAGCCGGTTCTTCGCTTGCGCGCGGGCAAACGTGGCTTGGAGTGAGCCAAAAGAAAAATGCCGCTGAGCGGATACAGTTAGAGCTTGCACCAAGGACGGCCCGACACTCTGCTGCAGCCCGGTATCCGGATCAATCTTTGCCAATTCCTGCGAGTTGCTTACGCGCACCAGCGACAATCGAAGCCGTGCGCCCAAGACCGATTCCGTCGCCACGAATTGGTTCGCATGCGAGATTGCCATGGGCGTGCTGTGAGTCGTGCCCAAGCCGATGCGGGGGTCATTGCTATGAAACGCCTCGCCAGAGCTGAAGGTTAAGACCGGAAAGTGAGAGCTCGGAACGCGAAACAATAGTGTGCCTCGGGGCGAAGTTCGTCCCGCGCCAGTTTCGTATGAATCAGCCGGAGTGAGCCGGTCGTTGTTGCTGAATGAAAGTGCGTCGTAGCGGGCGCCGACACTGTAAGTAAGGAATTGCGAAATCGATCCATCAACGGAGGCATACGGAGCAAGGTCGCTGATCACGAAGTTATTGCGCGTGACTGGCTGAAAGACGCCACTCGCATCGGCACGAGCAAGTTCGGCGCTCCGCGGAGAATCGCGACGGAAATCCAGGCACGCCGACAATGAAATCGTGGGTTTTACTCGTCGATGATAAGAAGTGTTGCCCCCCGTGATTGTGCGGAATTCGGATTGCCGAAGTAAGCCATCGCCGAAATCCGACCTAAGATCCAGGCTGTAGGTGCGGAAATATTCCGAAAACTGAAGCTGTTGCCGATCTGCTATCTGCCACGTGTCGGAAGCTACCAACAAAGCCGTATCCGTGCGGTCGGACTGGCGAGCATCAATCGTGTCTTGCGGGACTCGCATAGCAATGGGTATGAGGCCGGGGATGCGGGACTGCCCGTGGTAACTGGCTCCGAACACCGTCAACAGGTGATGGCCGAAGGCGTAACTGCGCTGGCCGTTGACTTTGTACTGATGGCGGTGCTCGGGAAGCGCGAGAAATCCGTCGCCGCCAGCGATTTCCATCCCCAGCCACGCGCCCGTTTGCGGATTGCCAGGACTCCATCCGGAAACAAAATCGTAATCGTGCGGGTCAGTGGAAATCTGAACAAAGGGTTCCAGCCTCGGGACCAAACCGTAAGCCACGGCAAGATCAACCGCGTTATTACCGTGCCGCACATCGAATGCTCCTGCATCTGATTCCACAAAACCGATCGCATTCGGTATAAGCAGATTGGGATCGGCATAACCGTTGCCGTGCGCGTTGGCCGGTAGATTGTTCGGAAACAAGAAGTCACCAATGCGAATATATTGGGCGATCGGCTCGCCGTGATCTCCCGCCACCCCAGGAGCAAAATACTGGGGTGCTTTCACTCCGCCGGATGCGGTTTCTGAAGGATAACCCGGCAAAGCCACGGGGACACCGGGCTGACCGGGCTGTGCTTGCGGCAACTCGTCAGACTCAAAGATTTGCGTTAAAGCAGCGGAAATTGGACTGTCCACTTGCACGCTGACGGTTGTCGTGGCGGAAAGCTGCAGCTCGAATTTCAGATTGGTATCAGCAGAGATTGAAACGGGGACGGAAAGAGGCGTGTAACCGCTCGCTGAAATCGAGATCTTGCTCTCTCCTGAGAGGGCTGGCAACTGAAAGCTGCCTTGCGCATCCGTTCTCGCCGTCGCGCTCCCCAGTTGAACCTCAGCCTTAGCGATGGGCTCTCCATCTGCGGCGACCACATAGCCGCTCAAAACGAATTTCTCGGCGCGCGCGCCGGGGGCCGCGCCTGCTGTGGCCGGAATCGGTCCGGCCACAGCATCTTCCGCCAGCAAGCAACCTGTAAGGACGCTGACGGCCATCGCAATGAGGAGCGCGTTTCGCATGGTCAGTTCTTCTTGGGTGCGGAAAGGCTGGCTAGCAGTTCCCGCGCCAGGCTCGATCCAGGAGCGTTCATTTTCGTAGCATCGAGTAAAAGCCGTTCCCCGGCGGCACGGTCGCCGCAACTCAAAGCAATCTCTCCGGCGTGGCGAAGCATTTTGGCATCGCGCACACCCACGGCGAGTGCTGCTGCGATTTGCGTTCGAGCTTCGGTGTCGCGTCCGTTCACGTGAAGAGCCCAGGCATAGGCGTCGAGCGTGAACACGTCGTGCCTCCGGGCGTATTCCGCTTGGGCAACCTCCAGGGCTTTTGCCGGCAGGTGGGCATGGTCAGCGTAATAAAAAATCAGTTCGCGGTTGGAGTTGTCTGGGCGAATGCTCTCTAGCTGTGACTTAGTCTCAAATTCTGCAAAAGCTTTTTTGGCTTGGTCTCGGTGGCCAGCGAGTTCCAAAGCTTCGGCCAAGTCGTAGAGATTCTCTGCGTGTTGGGCCGCGTGGTAACGCTGCTCGAGAACATTGACCGCATCTTCATATCTCTTCTGCTCGATGCGGACTTTGGCAAGATTGCCCAGCGCGTAGTGATATCCGGGAAAAAGTGCCAGCGCTTGCTGCAACGTGTCATCCGCCTCGGTGATCTTCCCGGACATGAGCTGCAAGTGGCCGATCTGGCTGAGAATCCAGGCCCGGTCTTCGGCTTCGCTCGGTGGCGTGGACTGATAGGCCATGGTCATCAGTTCGACCGATCCATCAAGGTCGCCCAACAGTTCGCGGAGATAAGCGGCACGTGTGAGTCCCGGAAGGTTCCCGGGACGCAGATCCAGCATTAACTGGGCCGAGTCTTCCGCTTGCTTGTAGTTCCCCAGTTCCATGTTGGCGTCGGTAAGAAATCCGTAAACCATCACGTCATCGGGCATTTTCTGGTTGAGCTTGCGCGCCTCTTCGCGAGCTGCTGCGAATTCGTGCTTTCCCAGCAGCAGCCAAACATGGATTCTTTCTCCATCGAAGTTACCGGGCGAGACTTCGAAGGACTTTTTCAAAGTCTCTTCGGCGTGCGCGTAAAAGATGACATCGGAGGTTTCTCTGGCGCGGCGCGAGAGCGCCAGGGCGAGAGCGTTGTAGGCTTCGAACTTCTTCGGATCCTTCTCGATGAGCCGATTGGCTTGAGCCATGCTTCGCTCGGCAGGAGAAGGAGTCGCACCGGCAGAGAGAGTTGTGGTTTGTGCGACCGCCGCCAGGGCGGCCATGAGCATCAGCAGGAGAACAACTAGTTTCTTCATATCACTCCTCGCTTGTCTGGATAAGAATTCGTGGCCGCTGCCTCGCGGGCAGCAGCCACGATTGAGGTCTACTTCACAGGACAGATACCATTGGATTGACCACTGCACCCCCTCTGTCCAGGGCCTGTGTGATGGCTGTCGCGACCGCTATGGGCAGGAAGCACGTATGGGAATGTTTTTCCATAACCGACTTCGTTTGTGTTAACACCATCACCGACGCGTGCTCCGTACTTCACCGGATCGACGAGGATGCCGACGACGGCGCGTGAGGCGATGTCAACGACATCGTCGATAGGCCGCCGCCCTTGCGGGAATCCGGCAAGATCACCCGCCAGGAAGCCAAGACGCTTCTGGCTGCCTACTGGAGTAGGAGGGATACCAGTATTTAGCCGCAGCAGGTCAGCGACCGGGCCCGCATCGTTCGGACCGCACCCTGGACAAATCGGTGCCATGTACTGGACCAGTGGAAGCAGGTCGGTACGAGGCGCCGGCGGAATCGGAATATGGAGAATCGAAGAGTAGAGGTGCGCCAGCAAGGGATCAAGGAAGAAGTTGGCGAACTGCCCATCTTTCTCCGGATCGGAGACACTAAACAGATCCTTCGAGCCGGTTGCGATGATCAACTCATTAATCAGTGAATTGCCTTCACGGTTCACCTGACGCCACGCGCCCTTGCTGTCCACTTGTCCATTGAGGCGGTGAATGGTGATCCGCTGGCGGTCGGTTTCTCCGTAAGTGCCGATCACTGCTTGCTTCTCGCCGGCGGTATGCAACTTGCCGTCTACCGTCAGCATGGTGATAGGAACTTCCAGCACGATAGAGTTGACGTTGAAGCCAGCCACCGCGTCTGGTGCGTAGTTGTGAGTGTCGTCCGCGTCCACCGCAGGGGTCAGGATTCCTCCCACGCCCATACGAAAATTGAAGGAATCAAAAGCAGCGCCAAGGTCAATATAGAAAGGATCATCCACTGTTCCAGCAAATACCCGGACGCCATTGCCGAGGTCATAAATACCCTGGTTGAAAAGGTCCCGATACTCGGGCATGGTGAGTGGTCCGACATTGGACGGCACGGCAAACAGTGTTTGCCCGTTGGTCAGATCGGTAGCAACACCGTTCTTGATCATGGTTACTGTATAGGTCTGTCGCAAGCTCAGGCCTTCGGAGCCAGCACCGTCCAGCGAAGTAATTTGGGGGAAACCTCCGATTCCACCCACAAAGCCGGTGAAGACTCCGGGCTGACGGATCTGAGTGTTGAAACGGAATTGGAAACTGATGTCAGTTTTTCCATCCTGATTATTGTCGACGTTCATTGCGTAACGAACGTTGGGATCAAAGGGAAAGTAGTTGGGTCCGTTGGAGGGCTCGAGGAACCCGTCGACGTTGAGGATCATGGTTACGCGGTCGGGGTGATCGTAACTGACAAAGGCGTACCAGTCAGTCACGTCCGCGCTGTGGTCGAGTGCGGAGATTGGGGCCTCGCGATGGCTGGACGCAAACAGGCTGGCAGGAACCAGCACCATCAGCGCCATGGCGAGAGCCACAATTGCTTTGAGTCGCTTCATTGAATTTTCCTCTCGGGATCTGAGTTTGGTGGACGTTGCCATCGCGATACTGCCTCTGCCGCGCGACGCCGCGCCGCATCGGTTACGATTGGAATCCGTCTACGAACTGAAGTACGGGGCAGCGCTGGAGTCAGATTTGTGGGGACGCCAAATTTTTACGAGACATTCATCGTTTAAGGATTTACTCGGTTGCAGCAATCCGATTGTCAGCGCGTCTCGTATATGAGCAAAATCGATTCACTCCCATCTCGATGAGCGTGTGAAAGCGAGTATGAGCGGTTTTTGGGGTTTTCCATGCTTCTGCCAATCCGACGAGCGCGATGCGGCGTATCTCTCATCGAAGCTGTTTAAATCCAAGGAGGGATCATGAAGAAGAAAATTGCAGTTTCGTTGCTGGACATCCTGGCCCTTACAGCTAGTTCGGCCCTTCCGGTTCCAAGAATCCCGCAGTTGGTGGGCAGGAAATGTATCCGACCAGGGACATTTGATTAGAAGGTTCCGCCGATCTCGCCAATGGGCGCTCCTGACAGGCGCGCCTTGTCTTTCCCGATCCCCGACCAGAGCGGGCAAAATTCTACTCAATTGGAGAGATCCAAGCCGCTGAGCGAATTCATATCTCCTGTTACCATGGTATGCGCCGTGGCCACCCATCCCGCAGCCGACCGGTCCGAGGACGAGCGCTCGTGGTCTGAGCTCACTGATCTGCTCTCGAAGGCGTCTGATCGCTGTTCGTGCTCAGGCGATTCCGGACTCTATCTTCTTTCACGAACACCGGGAAAGGCAATCCGCTGACGGCTGCCAGACGTACTCAGAAAGGAAGAGATACTGGCTTGTCTCGCGCTACCTCCACCGTGGTCTCGTCTGACGCCATGCTGGTGTCGGCGATTCGCTCTGGCGATGAGCAAGCCATGGCGCAGCTTTACGAGCGCTACTCTGCCATCGTTTACTCAGTGGCGCTGAGAGTTCTGGGCGATACTGGAGTGGCGGAGGACATTCTGCAGGAAGTTTTCATGCGACTCTGGCGTAGTTCAGATACGTTCGATGCGACTCGTGGCAGTCTGCCGGGATGGCTGGCGGTGATCACGCGGAATCGGGCGATCGATTCCCTCCGCAAGCGACGGCCGGAGGCGGACATTACCGATGTCGTCGTATCCATCGAACCCGACATTGCCGGCGCTGCCGATTCGAGCCGCGCGCTCGAAAAAATTCGAGGTGCCCTCGGAGGCATACCTCTACCACAGCGTGCTGCATTGGAAATGGCTTTCTTCGAAGGTCTCTCTCATACCGAGATTGCGGAAAAGACCGGCGAGCCTCTTGGAACCATAAAGACCCGCATTCGCGCTGGTCTACTGACCTTGCGCAAAGCTTTCAACCCATGAGCGTGCACGAACAATTCGCGGATGATCTCTCGCTGTACGCGCTGGGAGCGCTACAAGGTGAGGAACGCCTGACTGTGGAGAAGCATCTGAAAGACTGTCCGGACTGCCGGCACGAACTTGCGCAGTTGCAGGGAGATTTGGCGCTACTGGCTCTTTCGGCCAGTGGCCCGAAGCCCCCTTTGCGTTCCCGCGAGCGCCTCATGGCCGCAATCGCAAAGGAACCTCGGAGGACCCGGGTTCGCCTCGTGAAGCGCAAAACGTGGTGGACCGCATTGGAATGGGCCGCTGTGGCTGCAATGGTCATGGTGATATTGCTGTTGCTCCGTCAGAACACGGATCTGCGACAGCGCGTTGCTGCCCTCGAAGCTAATTCCGCAGGACAACACGAGCGGTTGCTTCAGGCGAAAGAGCTGATCGCAACATTGACCTCTGTTGACGCCGTGCATTTCACGCTAGTCGCAGGTAAAACTCCTCCGCAACCGCAAGGCAAGGCGATCTACGTACGCAGCACCAGCACTCTCGTGTTTCTTGCCAGCAACATGCCAGAGCTCCCGCCGCAGAAGACCTATGAATTGTGGTTGATTCCGACAAGTGGCGCACCGATTCCGGCTGGTCTCTTCAGGCCTGATACACATGGCAGCGCAGCTCTGATCAAGCCGCCACTTCCGGCGGGGATTGAGGCCAAGACCTTCGCCATCACAGTTGAGCCCGGGCCAGGTTCTGCCGCGCCCACATCAACGCCGATTATGGTCGGGATCGGAGGGTAGTAGGCACACCCCCGACATTGCTGGAGATTTCAGCCCGTTTCCGCACCTAAGCTCGCTGTAGAATTATCGGACCTAAGTCGCTACTGACGGGGTGCAATGCATGTTGATCGTGAACGGTCTTCTGCCGTGGGTTGCGGTGCGTTCTGTAGCGTTGCCGGACAGCAAAACGTATGGAACCGCCCAGTTCAGAACTATTCAGCTAGCTCCGAAGGCTGTGTTTTATTGTGTTCTGACACAATACTAGATGGAGCACCTACGATATCCCGCTCGCACTGTTTCCGCCTACCTTGGGTCGACGCTTGTGAGATACGTTCTTCTGCTTACAGCGTTTATGGCTACCGCGCAGGCTCGCGGCCCGGTCGTGTGGACCGCAAGCGGCATGGACCGGGTCGGCCAGACAGTGGCGGCGCGCAAGAAAACGACAGCGGGGTTGTTCGCCGCGCGCGGGGAGTACGAGCCATTTCAGGTTGTCGTGAGGGCGCCCGTGGGCGGACTCCGGAACGCGACCTTCTGGATCGGGGACCTGAAGGGGCCACATGGCCACGTAATTGCGCGCTCGAACCTGACGGTTTACCGCGAGCATTACGTTCGCGTGCAACATGGCAGCCCCGTGCAGAAGAATATGGGACGCCCACCACTCGGCCCCGGCTGGTACGCGGATGCACTCATTCCGGAGGTGAGTGACGCAGCAAACGGCCGCCTGCGTGCGTTTCCATTTGATTTGGAAGCAGGCAGGAACCAGCCGATCTGGGTTGACATATTCGTTCCGCGAGACGCCGTAGCAGGAACGTACACCGGCGCCTTCGAGGTGAGGTCACTGCAAGGAAGAAATCGCGGCCGGGTGCGGCTAACGGTCTGGAATTTCGAACTGCCGGTTAAGCCGTCGTTGGCTTCGTCGTTCGGACTGCAACGCGACCGCAGCACCGCAGCGTACGAGCTGATCCTTCGCCACAAGCTCATGCCTATTCCGGTTTCTAACGATGAAACCCCCATTCCTATTCCGGCTTCGGCTGAGAACGCCGGTCGTTTCGCCAGGGAATTCGGCTTGGAATGGTTCGACGTGGGTTTTCCAAGCGGCGCATCTTGGGATACGGCGAAGATGCGGGAGCCTCCTTCAGTGGACACGATCGAGGCGAGAGCCAAGAGTTTTCCGGCCGGAGCAAAGCTGTACAACTACACGGCGGATGAGATCGTCAGGTTCCCCGAGTTATACCCGCGAATTCGCGAATGGGCCAGGACGCTGCATACCGCGGGCGTGTTGAACCTGATCACGATGGCCCCCGTCCCCGCCTTGTTTGACGACGGCAATGGCCGGTCGGCAGTCGACATCTGGGTGCTGCAACCGGAGTATTACGAAACTTCACCCGTGAACGTCCGGGCGGTGCAAGCAAGGGGCGATCTCGTATGG
>WNGP01005861.1_pt1 | contig 13299 bp, 12 predicted proteins | sample 5407671 | NCBI WGS metagenome assembly WNGP01 (sample SAMN13153381, study PRJNA577476) | soil metagenome | isolation source: 40 cm soil or saprolite under Garry oak tree replicate 2 | place: USA:California | collected 2016-06-15 | reverse complement strand
GAGAAAGCCGAGCCGTTCATGTGGACCAAGAAAAAGGTCCATCAGCGCCGGTTCAAAAACCGACGTATCACTCAGCTCTGATTCCGAGTACTAGCTCTTAAAAGAAAAGGGTCGCCTACCGGACAAATCGGGCGCATAATGCCCTTATCGCCGGAAAGCTCTTATTGGCACCGGCGGCTGACAGACCAGTCGCGCTCCGGCCGATGCCCGATGCGAGCCATTTTCGACGCGAGGCAGCCCGCGCGGTCGATGGCCGGATCAGCACTTGACCCCCTTACGCAAACGCGCCTAAGGGGTCTTGCGGCGGACTATTTGAAGCAAGCAATCGAGTTGGAGAGAGGTGGCCCAACAGCGCCGCCCGATGCTGATCCAACCGAATAGATTTGGTCCCGTGCTACGCTTCTGACGGGTACCGAACAGACGCCAGCTTGCAGTTCCTTACTTGCAGTTCCTTATAAGTAAAGGCCAAGAAGCATAGCCGCGGAGGCGTCTACTCGGAACGCCACGTTCATCCCTGCGGAAAGCGGCCCAGACCGACCGGGCGGAATAAGATTTTGGACGCTAAAACTCCGGCGCTGACGGCTAACAAATTGTTGGCAGCGTTGCCGCACGATGATCTCAATCTTTTGCAAGGCCACCTCACAATCGCACCGTTGGCGCAAAACACCTCGCTGTTCAACGTGGATGATGAGGTCGACCATGTATCCTTCCCGCTGAGCGGGATGGTGTCGCTGCTCGTCGTTCTGAAGAATGGTAACGCCATAGAGACCGCAACCGTCGGCCGGGAAGGTGTTGTCGGCGCAATGGCTGGACTGGGATTGCATAGGTCGCGTGTCCGGGCTGTCATCCAATTGTCCAGTGTGATCGCTCATATACCCGCGCCACAATTCAGGAAGATCGCCACTGCCAGCAAAGCCATTTCCAATCTGGGCATCGCCTACAATGAGACGCTGCTGGCGCAGGCGCGGATTACGGCCGCCTGAAATATCTCACATCAGGTCGAGGCGCGGTTCTGTCGTTGGTTGCTCCAAAGCCGCGACCGCGCCGAGAGCGACACTGTTCCTTTAACGCAGGAATTTCTTTCGGAAATGCTCGGCGTGCGCCGCACCTCAGTCACCGAGGTTGCCGTCAAGGTGCAGGACAAGGGGGTCATCAGCTATACCCGTGGCATCATCAAAATTGTCGATCTGGCCAAGCTCAAGGAACTGTCCTGCGAATGTTATGAGACGTTGCGCAGTGAGACGTCATACTGACTATTTGACCGCTTGAAGCCTCAAGACGAAGCGCCCGCCGCTCCACACCTCACCATCGTGGCCATTAACAAATTGCCGCGCATGTTGGACTGCTCCTTCGTCATTCTCGGCTAGAAAAATGTGCGGCGGATAATCTGTTCGGTTCCCAACATTCTTCTAAAAATTCATGATCCGGTGGCGTGTTTATGACGCCGTCCGATAGCGAACAGACGCAAGCTTGGCATTGATCTAAGATCAGCCGATGGTGAAGTTTTATTTCAACCTGCAAACCGATGGCGCGGTCTCGAAAGACCCGGAAGGGATGGACCTACCGGACCTTGATGCTGCGCGGCAGGAAGCGACCAAGGCAGCCCGAGAGATGGCCGCAGGCGCTGTAGCGGCGGGAAGCGAGGCTTCCCCCGACAACATCCTCGTCACCGACGCAAAGGGTGTCGTGCTTGCGGCGGTCTCGCTTGCCGACATGATCCCCAAGCGGCTGCGGAATGGTGGACCAATCACCCGGTAAAGATTGCCATCGGGACGCAGGCACCTCTCTCCGTGCGAATGTCCGGGTCGGGTCATTCGCGTCGATTTTGCCATGTCCGCGTTATGTCTGCTTTTCCCCCGATAGCGACCGGACAGCGGATATCGCGGGACGTCTCAAATGTGCCATGAACGGACTCACGCGGTGCAACAAGAAAATCACTCGATCACTTCATCGGCGACGGCTGAGAGTGTGGGCGAAATATCGAGCTGCAACGCCCTTGCCGTTTTGAGGTTGAGCAAGAAAAAAATACCGACAGCGGCATGCGCGGCGCCATCATGGCGCGATCATTCCCGGATGCTTTAACGCTTCGGGGCAGCAATCGGACGTGGCTTAGGTGCTGGCGTCTTGGGCTGCAGGTTCTGCTCGGAAGCCCTAGCCGCCAGGAACCTGGCCATCTTTTCTCGGCCGGCCTTGATCTGTTCGGCGGTTTTCGCATTATCGCGGGCCACTTGTTCTTGGGTTCTCTCGAGCTGCTGAATGGCCTTCATATTTTCGCGGGCCAACTGGTCCTGGCTCGCCGTGAGTTGCTCGATGGCCTTCGCATTCTCTCCTGCCATCTGTTCCTGACGGGTGTTGAGCTCCTCGATGCGTTGCCCCAGCTTGGCCAGATCGCGCGCTATCACCTGGAGCGTCTGCGCCTGATCGAGAGAGAGCGAGGCTGTCGCCGCAACTTCTTGCGGCGCGGTCTGAGGCGAAGGCGTTAGTTGCGAAGCCATTGATTCCGCCGCGTTCGGCTGAGCGGCAGATACGCCGCGTGGCACGCGGCGCTCCGATTGGTTCAGTGGCTCCGATGACGTCGAACCGAGCTGCGCCACCCATCGGACGACAGTCAGCTTGGCCGGATCGATATGAGATGACTGCGAAACGAACGCGGCGACAAAGATGCTCGCTGCCAATAGCAAGCCGATGAGCCCACGCAGCGCCGGCCTGCCAGCCGACGGGCGACCTGGGACAAGCGAGGGATCCTGCACGGCATCGGGCTCTGGCTCGGAAATCTGTTTAGTTTCACGCGCCAGCCGTTCGTCCGCGGGCTCAATCAGCCCATTGGCGGGTTCAGTTGCCTTCGGGTTTGACGCGGACTGCGTGAGCTGTTCATTGGCCTGCGCTATCTGTTCGTAAGCTTGAGCCTGCCCTATATCCGCGCGTTCAACCAGAGCATCGCCGGATTCAGTTGCTTTTGGGTCTTCGCCAGCAGGCGCGATCGGGCGATAAGGATGCGCCAGCCCTTTATCCGCGCTCACGATCAAGACATTGTCGGACTCAGTCGGCTTTGCGTTCGGCGTGGACCTAGGTTAAAGCCTGCCTCAAACGTCCGCTCGGGGTCAAACTGAGAAGAACTCAGTGCGAGCATATGTTTTCCGCTTTGCCCTCGAACTCGGACATTGCTCGATGCAGTCGGTAGGTCGCATTCGTGCCAGGAGGAGACAGCCGGCCCTTAGTTGGAGACATGATTTCGGGTGCCCGGCACGGATGTGAATCCGCCATAAGTTAGATAGAGGCCGATGACGAGCGAGATGGCGGCAACGATGTAGAAAAACTCTCCGAAACGAACCATTTCGAAAAGGCTGACCATCGCATCAGGTAGGAACAGGAGCAGCAGACCACGGATCAGGATTGACCAGCCAAAGAGCGTCACGATGATAGGCAAGGCGCCTCCCGACCAGACGTTATGACAAAGCACCATCGCGAGACCGCCAATCAGTGCGATCATGCCGAGGATCAGCAGCACCGGCCGATTGTGAACGAGCGTCTCTACGGTCTCAACCATCGACTGCTTGTGCAAAAGCAAGGATAGGGAGACTAGACTAGAATGGTGAAGAGCCCGATCAGTCTGCTGAGAAAGATTGTGTGCGACGACATGTGACCCCGAATTGATTTGAGACCCGAGCAGCGATCATCCTACATCTCGGCCGGGCTCAAGTGTGGGATTTTTGCCACTAGCTTCGTCGCTTCGTGCGCCGCCGCGGCCGGCTGTTCCCGATAGCGAGGGTCTGCATCGGGTCATTCGCTACCCAAATGCGATGTCCGCGATACGTCTGCTTGTCACCCAACAACCGAAAATCGGACATCGGGCAACGTCTCAAACCTGCCTACTAGGTCAGCATCGTTCACTTGATCCTTTTCCAACCCCGCTCAAGTCTAAGTTGGGTTTGATCGATAGGTTCTCGCACCGGCCAGCACCAACAAGAGACCAGTCCCATAGTGGCAGTGTCACAGGGCCCAAGGGCAAAGTCGAGCGTTTCAACCCCAACTGCGTCGCCCGCCCGTGACGCATGTCAACGAAAGGACCGTCGGTCGATCCGGCGGTCTTTTTGTTTTGGGTATGGGGTCGGTCAAGCCTCTCGGGCATCGGCGCGGCATCGTTGGGATAATTTGCGGACGCTGTGTTGCTGCGAGCGTTCGGCGAGGTGCCTGCGGATTTGAGCGAGACTTTAATAGCGCCACATTGCTTGTCGTCGGCGAGCATCAAGAGTGTGAGTAGAACTGTGAGTAGACGCAACCGCCCCAAGGAATTGCAGCAAGATATCAAATGTTTATAAACATGTTCGATTCCGGCCAGGTCAATGGACTCATCGCGGCGAATGCTCCTTCAACAAATCTTTCATGACCTCATCGGGGCGACCGCGAGACGTGCTTGAGTTAGTGCGGCAAGAGAGGACACGCTCGAACAGTTGGCCCGCTCGCTTCAACCCAAACCGTTTGAAAAACCGGCTTAGATCGCACGCCTCAAACGGTGAGTTTCCGTAAGCTATTGATCTGATTGGCGCGCCCGAGGAAATTCGAACTCCTGACCCCCCAGATTAGACGTCCCCCCGTCATTCTGGATGGACCTGGTAACGCTGCGCGTAGCCAGACTTGCGTTTCCCAATAAAGCCAGATCCATCCCGGCGCTTAGACCGGGACGGTGAGTGAGTTATAATAAAAGTGGTTGCGGGGATGCGCAACCACCGATACCGACATTCGTTTTCTCGGCCCGGCCCGACTCCATCACTGCGGTCCAATGCTTCTAGTCCTGGCTGCGCAAGAGAGACTGTATTCGCTAAATTAGGCACGGTCGATGAAGTGCGTAAGAACCAAGCAGCAGAAGCGAGCACTGCACAGGATCGCAAATTTAAATCTGACGTGCGGACGCGCGGCCAAGGCCGCGACCTCCGCGGACTCTCGAACCATCAGGTGCCGCCAGGGGATTGAGGAAGAGGCCCGCAACTCCGTCAGCCTGCGTAACCATCTGCGGCTCTGGATCGATCCAACTACGCTCGAGTTGCTGAGCTCGCGCACTTGGCCATCACGGCCTGAGCTTCGTCCGTGCCAGCCTCTTGGATGGCCTTCAGGTAATGCATGGTCAAAGAGTAGTCGCCGGCGTCTCGCATATGCGGCATGCGTTTCATCCGTTCATAGAAGCGCTTAGCCCAGGCGCGCGTTTCATCGTCACGAGGCAAGGCACGACTGAAAACCCCCGGCGGCTCGCGGCCGCGTTCGGGTTCATCGTCTTGAACGTCAGCGGGCTAGGCCCCACACGCCCGCTGCCGTCAAGCACGGACTACTTCGCGACGCAGGTGTCGACGTTCTTGGTTGTGCAAACGTCGAGGCCCGTATAAGTCGGATCGGCGGGTGGAGCCTTGCCCTCCTTGACGCCCTTCAGCGCGAACATCGTCTTGTAGCCCATCTCGAACGGACGCTGTCCCACCTGGCCGAGCGACAGCCCCTCTTTCATCTGGTCGATCTGGACCGGCAGCGTGTCGGCAACCACCAGCGCGAGTTCCTTCTTGGCGATCTTGTCCTTGAAGGGCGCGACCGCAGCGCGGTTAGCGTCCGGCACGAATTGCGGGAAGCCGCCCGTCGGGGTGAACGCGTCTAGGTTAGTGTTCTTTGCCATGATGTCCTGGAATTGCTGTACCGAGACCGGGAAATCGTCGTTCGTGTAGAGCGGGCAACCGTCGATCTCCTTCCAGCCGTTCTGGCCGGTCAGCCTATCCCCGGGCGATTGGGCAGACGACTTGCCGGCCAGCGTGTCACGGATGCCCTTCATGCGCTCGTTGTGGTTGGCTGCCGCTGCGCCGCCGGACTGGATACAGATCGTGCCGCCTTTCGGCTTGATGGTCTGCACGATCTTGGCGATGTTGACGCCGATCTCGTAGTTGTGGGTGCCAATATAGGCAAGGCGCAGATCCTTGTTCTCGGGCAGAACGTCGGAGTCCCAGGTCAGCACGGGAATGCCGGCACCCTTGGCGGCCTGCAGCGCAACCGCCATCGCAGCCGCGTTGGCCGGTGCCACGGCAATGCCGTCCACCTTCTTGGCGACGAGGTCCTGCACGATCTGCACCTGCTCCTCGCCACCGCCGTGCTCTCCGGGGCCGATATACATGCATTGGAAGGCGCCCTTGGACTCGGCTTCCGCCTTCTTGCAACCGTCCCGCGCCTGGTCGAAGAACGGATTGTTCATGTTCTTGGGAACGAGCGCAAAGGTAAATTTCTGCTGCGCGCAGGCCTGTCCTCCCATCAGCGCTGAAAACGCAACGGCGGCCGTCAATAGATGTTTATGCATGTCTTTCCTCCATTTTGTTGACCTCAAGTCTCCGACCCTGCTGCTGTCGCATTGCTAGGCCCGCGTCCAGACCATCCACTCGCGGATCGTAGCAAGAAGCGACCTTCCGCTCGTCTGCATGCCGAGAAGCACGGCAATGACGATGAACATGCCAACGAAGGCGCCCTGCCAGTTCGAATCGATGCCGGCCATCAAAAGGGCGTTGCGGATCACCTCGAGGAAGGCCGAGCCGATCACGGCACCGAAGGCGGTTCCGTAGCCGCCCATCAGGTTGGCACCGCCGATGACGGTGCCGGCGATCACACGCAGTTCGTAGCCGGTCCCCATCGCGTTGATGGCCGAGCCGCTGTAGCCGAGGAGCAGCAGCGAGGCGATGGAGGCCGTGAGAGACGAGAACACGTAGGCTTGGAACTTGATCCAGTCGACCGGCACGCCGGTCAGGCGCGCGGCGTTGTCGTTCGCGCCGATCGCGTAGAGGTGGCGCGCCCATGCGGTGAAAATGAAGATGAAGCCGAGAATGAGGGCAAGGATCACCATCACCCAAAAATGGGAGGAGAACTCCGGAATCCAGTGCGGCGCCCAACCGGCTGGCTGATGTAGCGGCCATTTCGCCTGGCCGATCGCCCTGACGGTAGGCGCGTCCGGACCAAACTGGTAAAGCATCTGGTTGCCGGAGAGCACGACAGCCAGCGAGCGCGCCATCGAAAGCATGCCGAGCGTCACGACGAAAGACGGCATGCCAATATAGGCAACGAAGAAGCCGTTGAAGGCTCCGCACGCGAGTCCCGACAAAAGCCCGGCCCCGAAGGCGACGTACCAGGAATAGTGCCAAGTCAGCAGCAACCCGGTGACAATGGCAACGAGCCCCATAACCGAGCCGACGGACAGATCGATGCCCCCCGTGATTACGACCACGGTCATGCCGAGGCTCATGATCGCTATCGGAGCGAAGTTGCGCGTGATGTTCGTCACGTTGTCGGCAGTGCCGAAGCTCGGCTCCAACCAGGTCATGAACATGACGAGAGCGAAGAGAGCAGCGGCTACCCAGAATGCCTGATTGGCCATCACGCGCTGGAAGGTGCTCTGCTCACGAATGCTGACGACATCGCTGATGGCGGCGTGTGTTTCTTCCATCGCTTGAGTGGGACTAAGCTTCACGGATCGCCCCCGTAATCAGGCCGGTGATCTGTTCCGGCGAGGTCGTCGCGGTTTCCTTGTCGGCCACCTTTGAGCCACGCCGGAGCACAATAATGCGATCACAGCAGGTAAACCCGTCGGGCATGCGATGGCTGATCAGCATCACCGACACTCCGCGAGACTTCAGCCGGCGGATGAGTTCCAGCACTTCGGCGACCTGTCGCACAGAAATCGCCGCGGTCGGCTCGTCCATCAGGACGAGCTTGGCATTGGACAGCCGAGCCCGAGCAATTGCAACAGCCTGACGCTGTCCCCCTGACATCTTCTTCACGAGGTCGCGGGGACGCGTTTCCGATTTCAGCTCCGCGAAGAGCTCGCCGGCGCGCCTGATCATCGCCTGCTTGTCGAGGATGCGGAGCGGCCAAAACCCCTTCTTAATTTCGCGTCCGAGGAAGACGTTCTCCGCTGCAGTGAGATTGTCGGCCAGCGCGAGCTCCTGATAGACAACTTCGATGCCCTCGGCTCGTGCTTCGATCGGCCGGTGGAAATGGCATACCTTGCCATCGACAGTAATGCCACCCTCGGTCGGCGGGAAGTTTCCGGCAATTAGCTTCACGATGGTCGACTTGCCGGCGCCGTTGTCGCCCATCAGCCCGACCACTTCCCCCGCATCGACCGAAAAGCTGACGTCGGTCAATGCCCGGATGGCACCGAAGCTCTTCGAGATGCTTCGCACATCAAGCAAGACCACGCATTCCCTCCCTCGTGCGGGGTCAGCTCTACTCGGCCGCTTCACATCGCCCCTTTCATGCAACTAATATTGCATATAACGTAATCCTGCAACACCAATTTCACACGCGGATCGGACCGTTGCAGGGATTTTCTCCCTAGGGAAGCTCGGCCGGAAAGCGTGAAAAACAGGAGTAGTGGGAGACGGCGTCGCATGTCCTTCTTGCCTGGCGACATGCGATCCTGTCTTTTCAATTTTATCGTTGAAGAAAGCCGTCCATTGGCGGCATCGTGCAATGAAGATTGCGAGAGCACCGATGCAAGGAACGAAGGCGCCGGCGGGGTACGAGGAGCTGATCCGGGTAATCCATGATTCCCATACGGACATGAGCAATGCCTATCAGAAGATTGCGCTCTACCTGACGCAGAACCCAAACGATGTAGCTGTGCATTCAGTGAATGCCATTGGCAAGCGCTGTGGTGTTCACGCGTCGAGCTTGGTGCGCTTCGCCCAGGCGCTGGGCTACGACGGGTTCAAGAATCTGCAGGAGGTGTTTCAAAGGCGGCTTACCACCGCAGCTCCCGGTTTCGAGGCGCGCGTCAAGGCTCTGAAAAGCGAGCTCGGTACGCGAACGGACCGTAGCGAGTTCGGATTCATGCGCGATCTTGTAGTTGGCGATATTGCTTCGCTTCAAGACATGCTTGCGCAGATAAAGGCGGAAGAGCTTGCCGGAGCAGTCAGCCTTCTCAAAAAAGCCGATGTCATCTATCTGATCGGTCAGCTGCGTTCGGCCCCCGTCGTCGAACTTCTTCGTTACATCCTGACGATGCTGGGGAAGCGCTGCATCCTCCTCGATCCGGGAGGTGGCCTGGCCACGCACATGGCCCGAGCGATCCGTAAGTCGGATGTTCTGTTTGCAGTGTCCTTCCGGTTCTACGCGAACGAGGTTGCCAACGTCGTAGAAGAAGCGGCAGGCAGAGGGGTTCCCATCATCGCAATTTCGGACAGCACGCTTTCTCCCCTTGCCAAGAACGCAAAGGTGCTCTTTGCCGTGCCGGAACATGGATACACATTCTCCCGCTCCCTGGCGGCGCCTATGTGCCTTGCTCAGGCCCTGACGGTTGCGCTCGCAGCCCGGCTGCAGAAGAATACTGATCCACGAATTCCTACGGTCACCGGCCGGTGACGACTATCCAAAGATAGCCGGCGGTTCGACCAAGCGGATCGCGGTGCGGCGGCCCTCGGTGAGGGATTGTAATCCCGCTTGAGCAGCGGCTGCTGCAGCGTATCCATCCCAAGTGCTGGCCCCTACCGGCGTCCCGTTCTCGATTGCCTTTATCCAGGCCTGTGCTTGCAGCCGATACGCATCGGCAAAGCGCGAGCGCCAGTCGACGGAATAGGCGATCCCGTTCGTCAAGTCGGCATTGATTTCCGTGTGGACCGGCGCACGCAGGGAGACGGTTCCCATTTCGCAGACAAGTTCGCCACGTACGTCATATCCGTACGCGGCGCCATTGAAGATCTCGGCGCTCACCAGCTGGCCCTTCGAGGTCTCAAGGACGAGAAACACCGGCGCACCGGCAGCGTCCCGTTTTGCCGCTTGAGGTTGAAACACTTGAATGCCTGTCAGTTCCGCGTCGAGAATCCAGCGGGCGATATCGAATTCATGGACGGCCGAATTGCTGACCGCCATCTTTGAGTCGAACCAGGTGGGGGCCGACACGTTGCGATGTAAGCAGTGAAACATCAGGGGAGCGCCGAGACGCCCGCTGAGCACGCTGGATTTCATCTCGACATAGGCTGGATCAAACCGCCGCATGTAACCGATCTGCACGAGCCGGCGACCCAGTTTAGACTCTGCTGCGACCACTTCGAGGCACTCGGCAACGGTTGGCGCCAACGGCTTTTCACAGAGCACCGGCTTGCGCGCCGCAATGCAGGCTAGCACCAGCTGCCCGTGAGTGTGATCAGGCGAAGCCACCAACACGGCGTCGACAGTCGAATCTTGGATGAGGACAGCTGGGCCGGCAGTGACGGCCCGTGCACCGATTTCATCCGCGATGGCTTTGGCGCTTGTCGGATCGGCATCATAGAGTGCCTGTACTTTCGCGCCTGGCACCTGCGACGCGAGAATGCGGGCGTGATCAGAACCCATCAAGCCAACTCCGACAATTCCGACACGTACGCTCACGTCTGGTCTCCTGCTTAACCGCCGTCCTTCGACTGCGCCTCTAGCCAGCAGGGCGTCCAAGCGCCTCCGCTGTCGTGGGAATCGACCACCGCATGGATGAACTTCACGCCGCGAGCCCCATCGAGCGCCGTCGGAAACTCAACAAGACCATCCGACAGCGTGTCGCCGGCTCGTCTTGCGGCGATCGCAACGGCAAACTCCGTGTACAGATTGGCCCAGGCGTTGGAGAGCGCCTCTCCGTGCCCGCTGGGCAAGTGCGACATTCGCTCGACGGACGGAAGCGTCGCACCCCGTTTGCCGCGAACGATCACTTGGTCAGGTTGGTTCAGGAAGCTGACCCTCAAATATTCGGGCCTTTCCTGATCCCACTCGACTCCACCTTTGTCGCCGAACACCCGAATTCGTAGCGCGCAGTAGTTGCCAGGGGCAACCTGCGTCACCAGAATTGTGCCGGGAGCGCCGTTTGCGAGCCGGATATTCATGAACGCGGTATCTTCCAGGGAGCGCTGCGGTCCGCAAACATGGAGGCTTGCTTTGAGCTCGGTGATGGGTTGGCCGGTAACGTAAGTGGCCAGATGAAAGGCGTGGGTGCCGATATCGCTGACCGCCGAGGCCCGGCCGACCTTATGTGTATCCTGCCGCCATGCGGCGGTCTTGGAGGGCGCCGGCAGCTCGAGGCAAGACCCCTCCTGCATATATTCGACGTGAACCTGCCGAACTGTCCCGACTTGCCCCGAAAGGACCATATGGCGCGCTTGGCGCACCATTGCATGGAAAGCGAAGGCATAGGTTACGCCGACCACCAGCCCGGTCTTGCCCTGAAGCGCAACCAGGGCCTGCGCATCTTCAATCGTTGTCGTCAGGGGTTTATCGCAAATGACGTCAATGCCGGCTTTAAGGAATGCCGACGCGATGTCGTGATGTGTGTGATTAGGTGTGCATATCGCTGCGGCGTCAATTCCATCCGCACGAGCGGCCTCCCGTCGCGCCATGTCGGCGTAGTCGGTATACGTGCGACTAGGATCCAGGAACCAGTCCGCCCCGGATGCCTGTGCGTTAGCGGGGTCGGAGGACAAGGCCCCCGCTACAACGTCCCAGCGGTTGGACAGTCGGGCGCCCGCCGCATGCCAGGCGCCGACCTGGCCGCCGCGGCCGCCGCCGACGAAGCCAAGCTTCAGACGACGGATGGCTTTTGGATAGTCCATCGACGAGAGCAGCGAATCCGTCATGTCACACCCCGCCGCCAGAAAAAACAGATCTCTCGGCGTGAAGGGGATTCAAGTATTCCTGTGTTAGGCTCACCCACCTCTCCTCTCGGGCCGAGTGCTGGATTGCCTGCACCAATGCCTGGATGCGCTGCCCGGCACGAAAGTTGAACGGCTCGGATCGCGTTCTAATCGCGTCAACGAAGCGCGCGACCTCAATCGCCTTCAGATCATTGAAACCGAGCTGATGGCCCGGCGCGACGCAGAAGAGGCCATAGGGATCATGCTCCGGCCCCGCTTCGATACGGCGGAAGCCGCGCCGGCCGGCGGCATCTGCGGTGCTGTAAAAATGCAGCTCGTTGAAGCGCTCTTGGCTAAAGAAGAGCGCTCCCTTGGTGCCATAGACCTCGAAATCGTGCTGCATCTTGCGTCCAGTCGCGATCCAGCTGGCTTCGATGCTGCCCGAAGCGCCGTTGGCAAAGCGCACGAAGGCGCGGCCGATATCATCGACCTCTACCGCCCGGCGGGCGCCTGTACCGTCCGGGCGGGTTGCGATCGCGGTGACGCGATCGCCTAAGACGCGCTCTAGCGGACCGAGCAGAAACTCAGCGGTGGCGAGCGCGTGACTGCCCAGATCGGACAACGCTCCACCGCCGACCGGGTCGTGGCGAAATGTGAACGGACTCTGCGCGTCCGCCATATAGTCTTCGGCATGAATGCCACGATAGCTGCGGATTTCACCGATTTCGCCACTGCGGATCAGATCGCGCGCGAGCGCGATCATCGGATTGCAGAGATAGTTGAAGCCGACCTGCGTGGCGACGCCAGCGGCTTCAGCCGCGTCGGCCATCTCCCGGGCGTCCGATGCGCTCGGCGCCAGCGGCTTCTCGCAGTAAACGTGTTTTCCGGAAGCGATGGCGGCCAGCGCCATTTCCTTGTGAAGCGCATTGGGCGCTGTGATGTCGATCACATCGATGTCGGTGTCCTCGATCAAGCTTCTCCAGTCGCCGCTCGAACGGGCGAAACCGAGCGTGCGCGCCCCTTGCGCTGCTAGTCCGGCGGTACGGTCGGCGACCGTATGGAGAACCAGCTCGTAAGGAAGATCGAAGACGTGCTGTGCTGCGGCGAAGCCGAACACATGGGTCTTGCCCATGAAGCCGGTGCCGATCAGGCCAATCTTGAGTTGAGGCTTGTCACTCGCCATTGAGTTGAGCTCCGTTGACCACGAGCGCCGGGTCAATCCTCCCGGCGGAAAAATCGAGAACGTTCTGCACTGACGAACGCGCCATGCGCTCTCGCATTCGGCCGTGAGCCCTGGCGATGCTCAGGGGTAGCCTCTTCAGAACACGATCTGCGGGAGCTTGGGTCGAGGTCCGAAGTTCTGATACATGGCCCCTATCCGATCTCGCCGACGTGCACCATGCGGCCCTCAACCGCCGATTTCATCGCAGCTTCGGCCAAGATTAGGGCGCGGCGCCCGTCCTCGAAGCCCACCTGCGGCGCCTCGCCCTGCTCGACGCTTGTGACGAAGGCGTCGATCTCTGCGTCGAAGGCTTCGCGATAACGTTCGATGAAGAAGTCGAGATAGGGTGCGGCGGCTTCGGTTCGCCCGGCCGAATACCGGCGCAATTCGTCGGCCCTGCGATTCCCGCTGATCACCATGCCGGTGCTACCCAGCAATTCGACGCGCTGGTCGTAGCCGTACGTCGAG